>Ga0164243_10015050_pt1 | contig 10722 bp, 8 predicted proteins | sample OricompcompostOP_FD_108781 | JGI IMG/M metagenome (GOLD analysis project Ga0164243, IMG submission 108781) | Organic Plus compost microbial communities from Emeryville, California, USA - Original compost - Organic plus compost (OP) | ecosystem: Engineered > Solid waste > Mixed feedstock >...
CCAGGAGCCGTCGTCGGCGCGGGCACGCCCCGTGAAGCTCCCGAAGCACTGGTGCGTGTCGTTGGACACCACCAACAGGTTCGTCCTGGCCACCCGTACGTGAAAGGGACGGAACTCCGCCTCCACCCGGGGCCCGGTGATCCGCCACGGCCGCAGCCAGTCCGTACGGTCGTACTCCCAGACGAGGTCGTCACCGATCTTGTGCAGCCGGCCGTCCACGAACAGCGCGTTCTCCGTCGCGCCCGTGCCGTCGGTCCACCGCCCCCCGAGCTGGACCGCACGCCCCGGCGCGCAGCCCGCCGCCCAGTTCCAGGACACGGAGTACGGCCACTTGCCGCGCCCGTGGTCCAGGACGGCGAACGAGTCGGACGCGTCGAACGTGACATCGCGCGAACCGAGTCGAAGACGCCCGTGCACCGGGCGGCCGAGGTCCTTGACCGTGTACTGGAACCGGCGCTCGCTCCACGGCACGACCACGCCCAGCGACTCGTGCCCCGGCACCAGGGGCGCCTCGGCCTCCAGCCGGACACCGGGAGCGGCGGCCGTGAGCGTAGTGCCCTCCGCGTGCTGCACGAACTCCACCGTCACCCCGCCGCCCCGCGCGGACGCCGTCCCCTCCCCGCTGCGGTCCGGCATGCGCACACCCCGCGCCAGCGGCGTCACCGCGTCCTCCGCCAGTTCGCGGCCGGTGGCCCGCTCCAGCACGTACACGCCGTGCGTGCCCGCGTAGTCGAGGGAGGACGCGACCAGGCCGACGATGTGCGTCGGGGTGACGATGCCCCAGTACTCCCAGCGCTTGGCACGCCCCCAGCCGCGCAGGTTCGCCCGGTGCAGCGGCCGCCGCGTCCAGCCGACCGCCGCCGGGTCGAGCCGCCCGTCGGGGAGGCACAGGTCGACGGGCGAGGTGATCTCACGTTCGGCGGTCATCACGGCTGCGGCCCTTTCACCAAGGCGGACGCCTGTCGGCTCTCGGGCCCGAACGGTACCGGTACCGGTCAGGAACGGGCGGACTCAGGTGTGGTCGTCGTCGGGGTCGTCGTCATCGTCGTCATCGTCATCGTCATCGTCGTCGTCGGGGTCGTCGTCATCGGGGTCGTGGAGTTCGTCGTCATCGTCGTCGTCCTCGGAGGCGCTCGTCCCGGGCCGTGCGCTCACCGGGGGAGCCGCCGCAGAGGAGGACTCCGTTGCCGGAGGAGCCTCGGGCGTGGTCCGCTCCCCGGTCGGGGACGGGTCGGCCGGCACCGCCCCACCCGGCGAGCCGCTGTCGGAGGGGGCGACGACCGGCGAACTGCCCCCGGCGGGCCGGGTTTCGTCCGAGGTGAACGTGACGCTGTCGGTGACCATCGCCATCACCAGCAGCGCCCCCAGCAGGACCGCGCCCGCGACGGCCGCGGTGACGGCCGTCGCCCTCGGGTCGCCCAGCCGCTCCCACAGTCCCGGGCCGTCGTCGGGGCGTTCGCCGTCGACGAGCGGATCCGCCGGGAACACCTGCGTGCCCGTCAGGTCCTGCGGGCCGGGGACGTCCGGGCGCGGGCCTGAGCCGTCCGTCGAGTCGGGGTCGTGCGCGAACCGCGAGGGCTCGTCCTTGCGATCGGGTGACACGGTGTCCTTTCCTTCTTCCGGAGGAGGCCGTGGGCACGCCGCGACGACGGACCCTTCGGCCGGTCGCCCGGTGGTGCGCCCACGATAGGAGACGCTCCGGCAGGCGCGGGGAAGGGCCGGCACAGCGGAAGGTTAAGAAACCTCCAACGTTCCTGCCCGGGCCGCGACTTCGCGCCGGCCTCTGATCAGGCAGCACGGCGGCTGAACACCCTGTGGCCCGCACACGTACTCGACGGTGCCGGGCCGTCCGACCGTCCCGCCCCCGCCCGCCCCTCAACCCCCTTGTGAGTCTGCCGATGCGTGTCTTGCTGATCGAGGACGACGATCGGGTGGCCGGCCCGCTGACGGAAGGGCTCGGCCGCTTCGGCTTCACCGTAGAGCGCGCCCGTACCGGTGCCGACGGACTCGCCGCCGGCGCCTGCGACATGGTGCTGCTGGACCTCGGGCTGCCGGACATGGACGGCCTCGAGGTGTGCCGTGCGCTGCGGCTGCGCTCGCAGGTGCCGATCATCATGATCACGGCTCGCAGCGACGAGGTCGACCGCGTCCTGGGCCTGGAGATCGGGGCCGACGACTACGTGTCCAAGCCCTTCGGCGTCCGCGAACTGATCGCCAGAATCAGGGCCGTCACCCGCCGGACCCAGGCGGTGGCCGGAGCGCCGCCCGCCACCACGCCCGGGGCCCCCGGGACCGCACCGGCCGCACCGGGGGCCGGTGTGCCGCCCCGCCCGCCCCACACCGTCCAGCGGATCGGCCCGCTGTCCGTCGACCGCCGCACCCGGCAGGTGCACCTGGGCGAGGAACCGGTCACCCTCTCGCCGAAGGAGTTCGACCTGCTGGCCTGCCTGGCCGACGACCCCGGGGCCGTCTGCACGCGGCAGCACATCCTGGACACCGTCTGGCAGCCCAACTACTTCGGCCCGACCAAGACGCTGGACGTCCACATCGCCGCCCTGCGGCGGAAACTCGGCGACTCCGCGTGGATCGACACCATCCGCGGCGTCGGGTTCCGGCTCCGGCCGCCGGACGAACCCGGCGGCGCCATGGCCGTCTGGCAGGGGGCCGGGGAGCACCACCGGTGACCCGGCGCCTGCTGCTCAGCTACCTCAGCCTCACCCTGCTGGTGCTGCTCGGCCTGGAGGTCCCGCTCGGCTACTTCTACGCGCGCGGCGAGATCTCCCGGTTCACCGGCGACGGGCGCCAGTCCGCGGAACTGCTCGCCCAGGCGCTGGAGGTGCGGGTCGAGCAGCGGGCCGCGACGGACATCCCGGCGCTGGTCACCGACTTCGTGAACGACAGCGGCGCCCACGTCATCGTCGTCGACGGCACCGGCAAGGTGATCGCCGACTCCGACACGGCCACCGCCGACGGCACCGACCTCTCCGGCGACCCCGACATCGCCGCCGCGCTGCGCGACCGTGCCCTGTCCACCACCCGCGAGGACCGTGTCGTGCAGGGCGACGCGTTCACGGTGACTGTGCCCGCCTCGTCCGGGGCGACGGTCCGCTGCGTGGTGCGTGTCTCCTACCCGGTCGCGCCGGTGACGACGAAGATCCGCGGGATCTGGACGACCCTCGCCCTGATCGGCCTGGGCGTGCTGACCGCGGTCGCCGCGATCGCCTTCGCCCTCGCCCGCTGGGTGACCGGCCCCGTGCGCGCCCTGGAGGCCGCCACCGCCGAACTCGCCGAGGGCAGACTCAACGCGCCGCCGACCACCTCGCAGGGCCCGCCCGAACTGCGCCGCCTGGCCTCGACGTTCTCCCGTACGGCCGCCCGCCTCCAGCATCTGCTCCAGGCGCAGCGCGCGTTCGCCTCCGAGGCCTCCCACCAGCTGAAGACCCCGCTGACCGCACTGCGCCTCCGGCTGGAGAACTTCGAGCCCTACCTCGACCCGCGCGCCCACGACAGCCTCGACGAGGCGGTGGGCGAGGTGGAGCGCCTCGGCCGCATGGTGCACGGACTGCTCGCCCTCGCCCGGCTGGAGAACTCCGCGACCGCGCCCGAGGCCACCGACCTCGACGCCGTCGTGGCGGACCGCGCCACCACCTGGACCGCGTTCGCCGCCGAGACTTGCGTCGACATCGTGGTGACCGGCGAGCCGGGCGGCCAGGTGTGGGCCGTGCCCGGCGCGCTGGAGCAGATCATCGACAATCTGCTCTCCAACGCACTGCGGGTCGCGCCGCCCGGCACCTCCATCACCCTCGCCACCCGGCACACCGGTGGCGGGCGGACGGCCGCCGTCGAACTCCATGTCATGGACCAGGGCCCCGGCATGACCGGGGCCGAACGCGAACGCGCCTTCGACCGCTTCTGGCGGGCCGCCGACTCCTACCACGAAGGCACCGGCCTCGGCCTGCCCATCGTCCGCCAGCTGACCCGCGCCGGCGGCGGCGACGTCGTCCTCGCGACCGCCCCGGGCGGCGGTCTCGACGCGGTCGTACGGCTGCGCCCGGCAGGCGGACGGACCGGCCACGGCACCGGCCGGCACCATCCGGACCACGCCGCTCGGGAGGAATGGGTGTCCGCGTACTGAGCGGCACGTCCGCCCGCGCCGAAGCGCTTCAGGCCCGCATGTCCGGCGTACGGCACAAGGAAGTCCCAGCACGAGGTTAAGGCCCGGCAAGACTTGGAGAGGTCCGGGCCAACGTTGCTGCCACAGCGTCGGATGCGCAGCTCAGCACCTCAATACTCGCTGGTGTTCCGACCGGACGACGTGGAGGAAACCATGCGGAAGAGGAATGCGATCGCGGCCATCGTGGTGAGCGGCATCATGATGGGCGGTGCCGGCATTGCGATGGGCGGCGAAGCGGCGGAGAAGTCCTCCGCCCCTGGCCCGGCCGTGTCACTGCGCACCGACAAGGCGTCCGGCACCGCGGCCGGCGCGGACCTCGCAGTCAACTCGGTGGCCGCCGCGACCGACGCCGTCATCCGCGCGATGGGCGACGGACGCGTCAGCGAGGTGACGTTCACCGAGGAGAACGGGCGCACCGTCTGGAAGGTGACCGTCGACCAGGGCAAGGGCCCGGTCCGGGTCACCCTCGACGCGGGCACCGGCGAGATCACCGGCACCGCCGCCGTCGCCTCGACCACCGACGACTGCGCCACCTCGCCGGGCACCGGCACGGGTGACGACCGCGACGATGACGACGACGATGACGACGACCAGGACGATGACGACGACGACCTCGACGACGATGACGACGAGGGCCCGGACCGCGACGGCGCGGAACCGAACAAGTGAGGACGGCCCGGGAAGTGACCTCCACGGACCGCATCGTCAGAATCGTGTACGCCGAGGGCGCGGGACTCCTCGCCTCCGACACCCACGGACGCGTCCACCTGCTGGACGAGCGGCTGACGCCTGTCGCCTCGTCGCCCTTCGTCCCGGAAGGCCGGCCGCTGTACGGGCTGGCCGTCGCCGGCGGGTGGGTGATCGGCAAGGACCGTATGGGCGCGGTGTACCGGTGGTCCCTGGACACCCTGGACCTGGTCGACCGGCTCGACCCGGCGACGGTGTGCGACCGTTCGACGCTGCGGCCCAGGGAGGAGCCCTCCCCGTGCAGCTCCCGCGGCATCGGCGTCTGGCGCGACCGCGTCTGGGTGACCAGCGGCTACCACCGGCAGATGCTCGTGCTGGACCTGCACACCTTCGAGGTGCTGGAGATCCGGCCGAACGTCTGCGGCGACAGCCCCATGGAGTGGGCCTGCACCGAACACCCCGTCCGGCATGCCGTGTCGGACAAGCACGGCAACCTGCGGTTCGGCTCCTTCGAGACCGGAGCCTTTCCGGAAGTGGTCAAGCTGGACGAGGGCAACATCCACCGCGTCCGCTACGACGCCCGGCACGACCGTTTCTGGGCGACGCAGGACTTCGGTGCCGGCGACAACGCCGACGTCGCCAACGGCGTCGTCGTGGTGAGCCCGGCCGGGGAGAAGGAGGACGAGCTGCTGTTCGCGCGGGACGACGTCGAGTTCGTCGCCTTCTCGCCCGACCACGCCCGCGCCTACGCCGGCGGGTTCGACGGGGAGCTGAACATCTTCGACAACACCCGCCGTGAGCTGCGCGTCGAACGCACCGTCACCGGATTCCCGCACCAGCTCGGCGACCTGACCGTGGGCCCCGAGGGACAGGTGTACGTCCTCTGCCAGGACGGCACGATCGTCGAACTCGACGCCGCCGGCGACCTCGTACGCGACAACGGGCAGCGGCGGCAGGCGGTGTGGGACCTCCAGCCCTCGCGGGAGGACCCCCGCACGCTGTACTGCGCCACCGACTCCGGGGTGAGCGTCGTCCGCGTGGCGGACTCGGCCGCGGGCCCGATGATCCGGCCGGAGGCCGAGCATGTCACCGGCTGGGGCTTCACCCGGCGCGTCGCGTCCGTCGAGGGCGGCTTGGTGGGCATCACCCGCGACCGGGTCGTCTTCCGCGCCGACCGGGACGGCACCCCGCGGTGGCGCCTGCGGCTGCCCGACCTGCTCCACACCGTGGCCGTCTCCCCGGACGGCACGCGGGCCCTGGTCGCCACCAACGGCGGAGCCGTCGAACTGGACACCGCCGACGGCAGCCGCCGGGCGAGCCTCGGCGTGGACGGCCTGCCCGTCTGGGCCACCGCCTACCTCCAGGACGGCGCACGTGTGCTGATCACCCGCAACGGCGTCATCGCCGTCCTCGACCCCGAGGGACCGCGCGTGCGCTGGCGCTTCGACCAGGGTGAGTACCCCAAGCGTGCCTGGACGCAGGACGGCCGCCTGTACGTCGTCGGCGACGGCGGCCTCAAGGAGATCGAGGTCGGCGTGGGCGTGGCGGCCCGCTGGTCGAAGCTGCTGTCCAACACCGTCGAGAACGCGGTCGTCTCCGACGGACTCGTCGTCGCCTCCTCCTACGGCATGCAGCTCGCCTCCTACGACCATGCGGGCGTCACCTTCGCCGGGCTGCTGGAGGACCTGCCCGACTACCCCAAGGCGCTCGCGGTCGTCCGGGACGCGCAGGACGCCCCCCACCTGCTGGTGGGCTGCCGCACCGGGCTGCTCTCGCTCTACCGCATGGACCCCGGCGCCCGGGGTCGCCGCGGACGCCCCGTGCTCGCCAAACTGCGCGACCACTGGCTGCCCCGCCACCGGGTCCGCTTCGCCCTGGAGCACCGGGACGCCCGGGACACCGTCCCCGCCGGCGCGGCCGGCTGACCTCACGCGCCACCTGCCCCGAACCCCACGCACCGAGAACGAGGAGGGACACCTCTTGCGCACCATCGACCTGCGGCCCGGCCCCGACGGCCATGCGGCACCCGTCACCGACGTGGCCTTCCGGCCGGACGGCTCACGGCTCGCGACCGCCTCCTACGACGGCACCGTGCTCCTGTGGGACGTACGGGATCCGGCGGCGCCCGCGCCGCTGACCCGGCTGCACCACCGCCGGCTGGTCAACGCGGTCCGCTGGAACCCGGTCCGCCCCGACGTGCTGGCCACCGCGTCCGCCGACAAGACCGTCGCCGTGTGGCGGGTGCCCGAGAACCCGGACGACGACCGCCCGGAGCTGCTCACCGTCCTCGCCCGGCACCTCGACGACGTCAACGCGGTCGCCTGGATGCCCGACGGGGAGCGGCTGATCTGCGTGTCCGAGGACGGCCGTGCCACCCTGTGGAACACCCGCACCGGCGCCTTCGCCGGAGAGGCCGGCGCGCACGCCGCGCACTGCATGATGGTGTCGGTGGGCCCCGGCGGCCTGATCGCCACCGTCGGCGAGGACGGGCTGGTCGCCGTCACTGACCCCGACCGTCCCGGCCGCTCCGCCGAACGCCGCTGCCCCGCCTCCGTCGAGGGCTGCGCCTGGTCGCACTCCGGCACCACACTGGCGATCACCCGGGACGACGGCGTGGCCGAACTGCTCGCCCCGGACCTGACGGTGATCCGCGCCGTCACCGTCGCGCGGACCGCCGCCCGGGCCGTGGCCTGGGCGGAGGACGACTCGATGTTCGCCGTCGGCGCCTACGACGGATGTCTGCACGTGTTCGACGCCGACGGCCGCCGGCTGCACCAGGTGCGCGACGCCCGGATGTGGCCCAGGTCGGTCGCCGTCGCGGGCGACCGGGTCGCCGTGGGCAGCTTCTGGAACGGCCCGCACGTCCTCGACCTCACCACGGCGGCGCCCCTGGCGGAACCCTCGGCGCCCACCCACGGACCCAACGCGATGGCCGTCCTCGACGGCGAACTCCTCGTCGGCTGCGACTCCGGCACGGTCGTCGCCTTCGACCCCGACGCGGACGACACCGCCGCGGGAGCACGGGTCATGCCGGTGTCCGACAGCCCTGTGCTGTCCCTCACCGCGGCCGACGGACAGTTCTACGCGGGGACCTACGCCGGGATCGTGCACCGCTGCAATGCCGGCGGCGAACTGCTCGCCGTCACTGATCCGTTGGGCGCCCCGGTGCCCTCGCTCTGCCGCACCCGCGACCTGCTGGTGGCCGGCACCTACAACGGCGCCCTCGTCGGCCTGGACCCCGCCGCGCTCACCGAGACCGGCCGCGGCGAGCCCCACGACGGCTCGGTGAAGTCGCTCGTGCCGCTCGGCGACGGCTTCGCGTCCGCGGCCACCGACCGCACCGTGGCGGCCGGCGGCCTCTACGACCGGACGGTGCTGTGGGAGCACGGCAACCTGGTGAACGCCGTCGCCGTCCTCGGAGGCCGGGCTGTCGCCACGGCCTCCCGCGACCACACCGTCCGGGTCGGGCGGGTGCGGGCCGCCGACGGGGGAGAGGGCTGGGAGGTGGTGCGCGGCGCGACGCTGCTCGGCCCCGACGAGTCCGTCAAGTGCGTGGCGCTGCTGGGCGACCCGGAGTCCCCGGTGGTGCTCGCCGGCAGCTACGACTTCGGGCTGTACCGGTGGCGGACCGACGAGGAGGGCGCCGGCCTGCGCTCGGGCCGGCTCGTCGACGAGTTCCGGCAGGGCGTGTCGTGCATGGCCCCGCTCGACGGGCGGCGCGTCGCCGTCGCCGGCTGGGACGGACAGATCCTGGTCGTGGAACTGGACCCCGACGGCGAGGTGCGCGTGAGCCGCCGCTTCGACCTCGACGCGCTCGCCCGTGAGGCCTGCCGCAGGACGTGGGCGGTGGCGGGGTGACGCCGCGCACCGGCCTCACCGCACCGGACGCCACTCCGGCCGCCGTGGGGAGCCCGCAACCCGGTGCCCGCCCGGAGCACGCCTCCCGGCCCGCCGATCCTCACCCCGCGGACGCCGTCCCCCGCCTCGCGGCCGCCGGGCCGCACCCCGCGGCCACTGCCCGGCAGCCCGCCGACACCGTCCCGTCCCGCCCGGCCCACGTCCGCGCCCGCGTTCCCTTCACCCTGCGCCGCGCCGGGAACCGCACCGCCGAACTCGTCACGTTCCATGCGCCGCCCGACGAGGGCGAGCACATCGCGGTGCTGTTCCCGACGCCGGACAGCGGTGAGCCCGAACGCGAACCAACGGATGCGCACGCCCCGTTGGTCCGGCTGCACAGTGAGTGCCTGACCGGCGACCTGTTCGGTTCCGCCCGCTGCGACTGCGGACCCCAGCTCGACGAGGCCCTCGCCCTGCTCGCCCGGCACGGCGGCGCCCTGCTCTACCTCCGCCAGGAGGGCCGCGGCATCGGCCTCTACAGCAAACTCGACGCGTACGTCCTCCAGGACGCCGGCGCCGACACCTTCGAGGCGAACCGGCTCCTCGGGCGCGGCGCCGACGAGCGTGACTACCGCACCGCCGCCCTCATGCTCCACGCCCTCGGTCTGCGCCGGGTCACCCTGCTCACCAACAACCCCGACAAGGAACGCCAGTTGCGCGCCCACGGCATCGAGGTGACCGCCACCCGGCCCACCGGTGTGCACGTCACCCCCGACAACACCGCCTACCTGGAGGCGAAGGCCCGCGGCGGCCACCGCCTGCCGTTCGGCCGGCCCGGCACGGAGGAGCCCGTATGAGACTCGAGGACGTCGCCGCCTCACCCCACTTCCGGGAGCGGGCCGAACCGGCCGACCCGCGCCGCTTCCGGCCCGCCCCCGAGGCCGCCGCACGCCTGACCGGGGCGGGGCGGCACGAGCTGGCCGCCCTCGTCGAGAACCCCGCCGCCCCGCTCGCCGACCGGCTGGCCGCGGGAGGCATCCTCGCCCTGACCGGCGACCCGCGCCTGACCGCTGTGCCGCCGGTGTGCGCCGTCCCGGGAGGCGCCGTGGAGATCGGGCTGCCCGGGCGGGAGGTGACCGACACGGTCGCCCGGTGGGCGCACGTGGGCGTGGAGCGCGACTGGGTCGAGAAGGAGACCCCGGAGCACCGCGTCGAACTGGCGGACTTCCGCATCGCCATGTATCCGGTCACCAATGCCGAGTACCTGACGTTCCTCCGCGACACCGGCCACCCCTCCCGGCCCACCACCTGGTATCTCGGCGCCTACCCGTACGAGCGGGCCAACCATCCCGTCGCCGGGGTCGCCCCGGAGGACGCCGACGCCTACGCGGCCTGGCTGGCCCGCCGTACCGGACTGCCCTGGCGGCTGCCCGCCGAGGCCGAATGGGAGTACGCGGCGAAGGGCCCGGACGGGCTCGAACACCCCTGGGGCGACAGCTTCGACCCCGAGGCCGCCAACACCCGGGAGACCGGCGTCCACACCACCACCCCGGTGGGCGCCTTCCCCGCGGGCCGCTCGCCGTTCGGCGCGCTCGACATGGGAGGCAACGTCGAGGAGTACGTCGCCGACACCTACCGTCCGTACCCCGGCGGTCCGTTCGTGCCCGATCACCTGGTGGAGACGATGGGGGAGTACCGCGTCGCCCGCGGCGGCAGCTTCTGCCGCTACGGCGACCTCACCCGCACCCGCCGCCGCCACGGCCCCTTCCCCGGCCCGCTCTACCCGGTCGGCTTCCGCCTGGCTCTCAGCACCCCGCCGTCCCCGCCCGCGGGCACCGGACCGGAGGAGGGGAGGGACGCATGACGCGAGACGTCCCCGGGGACCTGTGGAAGAAGCTGACGAGCACCGTCGGACTCGTCGTCACCCACCATGACGACACCGTCAACGTCATGTCGGCCGAGTGGTCCACCTTCGTCAACAAACAGCCCCTCTACGCCGCCGTCGCCCTCGGACCGCGCACGGC
>Ga0164243_10015051_pt1 | contig 10722 bp, 6 predicted proteins | sample OricompcompostOP_FD_108781 | JGI IMG/M metagenome (GOLD analysis project Ga0164243, IMG submission 108781) | Organic Plus compost microbial communities from Emeryville, California, USA - Original compost - Organic plus compost (OP) | ecosystem: Engineered > Solid waste > Mixed feedstock >...
CCGTGGCACTTCTTGTACTTCTTGCCCGAGCCGCAGGGGCACGGATCGTTGCGGCCGACCTTCGGGCGCTCGCGACGGACGGTCTCGCCCTTGGCCTGCGGCTCGCCGGCGGCCGCGAGCGGACGGCCACCGCGGACGTTGGGACGGCGGCGCGCCGCGCCATCGCCCTGCCCGTCGCCGGTCTGCCCGTCGGCGCCCTCCTCGTACTTGCCCTCGACGCCGCGCTCCTCCATCTCGCGCTGCCTCTCCTGGACGGCCGGGACGGCCTCCTCCTCGCGCTGGATGTGGACGCGGAACAGCTTGGAGATCGTGTTGGCGGAGATCCGCCCCATCATCTCGCTGAACAGGTCGAAGCCGATCCGCTTGTATTCCTTCTTCGGATCCTTCTGGCCGTACCCCTGGAGCCCGATGCCCTCACGCAGGGCGTCCATCGTCTTCAGGTGCTCGATCCACTGCTGATCGATCTCCTCGAGCGCGAAGTGGCGCTGGAAGTAGAGCAGCCAGGCGCGGCCGAGCTCCTTCTCGCGCTCCTTGAGCCGCTCCTCGATCACCGGCCACACCTGCGTCGCGATCTCGTCCGGCGTGCCCGGCTGGAGCTCGACCTCGATCGCGAACTGCTCCTGGAGGGCGTCCTCGAGCTCGTCCCAGTCCCACTCCTCCTCGGACTTCTCCGTCGACAGCACGCTCTCGATCACCGCGGCCATCCGCTGGTCGGCGAGATCGTAGAGGCGCTCGCGCTGCTGGATCTGCGACGCGGCGACCTGCTTCGTCGCCCACGCCAGGAGCTCCTCGCGCGGCAGATCGTACTTCTTCTCGACGTCGAGCAGCGCGCCGAACTGGCGCCAGATCTCGGCGCGCAGCACGCGCCAGCCCGGCCGCGTGTCGCCGACCGGCTCGCCGCGCTCGAGCGCCTCGTCGCGCTCCTTCACGCGCTGCTTGATCACGTCGATCATCTGCCCGAGCTGCTTCTCGATCTCGGGCGACAGCGACTCGATCGTCCAGTCGCCGCTCTCGGTGACCGGCTCGGGGACGATGCCCTTCTTCTGCTCCTCCTCGGTCGGCTCGCGATGGTAGCGGCCGTCGAGGATCTGGCGGCGCAAGGCGTAGATCGTCTTGCGCTGCTGGTTCATCACGTCGTCGTACTCGAGGACGTTCTTGCGCTGGTCGAAGTTGCGCCCCTCGACCTTCTTCTGCGCGCCCTCGATCGAGCGCGTCACCATCGGCGACTCGATCGGCACGTCCTCCTCGAGGCCGAGCCGCTCCATGAGACCGGTCATGCGATCGAGGCCGAAGATGCGGAGCAGATCGTCCTGGAGCGAGAGGTAGAACCGCGACGTACCGGGGTCACCCTGACGACCCGCGCGGCCGCGCAGCTGGTTGTCGATGCGGCGCGACTCGTGGCGCTCGGTGCCGATGATCTTGAGACCGCCGACGGCGAGCACCTCCTGGCGCTCGGCCTCGCACTGCTTCTTGAACTGCTCGATCAGCTCGGCGAGCCGCTTCTCCTCGTCGAACGCGGGCTCGGTCGAGCCGCGGAACGGCTCGCTGCCGTCCGCGCCCCCGGCGACCTGCATGGAGGACTCGGGGTTCTCGGCGAGCTTCGCCTTCTCCTCGGCGAGCGCGTCGCGCGCCATCGCCTCGGGGTTGCCGCCGAGGAGGATGTCGGTGCCGCGACCGGCCATGTTGGTCGCGATCGTGACGGCGCCCTTGCGGCCCGCCTGCGCGACGATCGACGCCTCGCGCTGGTGCTGCTTGGCGTTGAGGACGTTGAACGGGATGCCCTTGGCCTTGAGCAGGTTCGCGACGACCTCGGACTTCTCGACCGAGACCGTACCGACGAGCACCGGCTGGCCGCGCTGGTGGCAGTCCTCGATGTCGGCGACGACCGCGCGGAACTTGCCGGCCTCGTTCTTGTAGACGAGGTCCGGGAGATCCTTGCGCTGGATCGGCTTGTTCGTCGGGATGACGGTGACGTCGAGCTTGTAGATCTGGTGGAACTCGGCGGCTTCCGTGTCGGCCGTACCGGTCATGCCGGACAGCTTGTTGTACATGCGGAAGTAGTTCTGGAACGTCACCGTCGCGAGGGTCTGGTTCTCCTCCTCGATGGTGACGCCCTCCTTCGCCTCGATCGCCTGGTGGAGGCCATCGGACCACCGGCGCCCCGGCATCTTGCGGCCGGTGTGCTCGTCGACGATGACGACCTTGCCGTCCTCGACGAGGTAGTTGACGTTGCGCTTGTACAGCGTGTGCGCGCGCAGCGCCTGGTTCACGTGGTGGACGAGGAGGATGTTGCTCGCGTCGTACAGGTTGTCGATGTCGAGCAGCTGCTCCATCTTCTCGACGCCGTCGTCGGTGAGCATGGCCGAGTGAGCCTTCTCGTCGACGGTGTAGTCGATGTCGCGCTTGAGCTTGGGGATCAGCCGGTCGATCTTGACGTAGAGCTCGCCCGACTCCTCGGCGGAGCCGGAGATGATGAGCGGCGTGCGCGCCTCGTCGATCAGGATCGAGTCGACCTCGTCGACGACGGCGTAGTTGAGGCCGCGCTGGACCATGCGGTCCGGCGAGCTCTTCATGTTGTCGCGCAGGTAGTCGAAGCCGAACTCGTTGTTCTGGCCGTACGTGATGTCGCAGTTGTAGTTGCGCTGGCGCTCGAAGTCGTCGAGGCCGTGCACGATGACGCCCGTCGACAGGCCGAGGAAGCCGTGCAGCCGGCCCATCCACTCGGCGTCGCGCTTGGCGAGGTAGTCGTTGACGGTGACGACGTGGACGCCCTTGCCCGACAGCGCGTTCAGGTACGTCGGCAGCGTCGCGACGAGGGTCTTGCCTTCGCCGGTCCGCATCTCGGCGATCTTGCCGGCGTGGAGGACCATGCCGCCGATCAGCTGGACGTCGTAGTGGCGCATCCCGAGGACGCGCACGCCGGCCTCGCGGACGACCGCGAACGCCTCGGGCAGGAGGTCGTCGAGCGTGGCGCCGTTATCGAGCTTCTGCTTGAACTCGGCGGTCATCGCCTTGAGCTCGGCATCGCTCTTCGGCTTGATCTTCGCCTCGAGACCGTTGATCCGGTCCACGAGCGGCTGGAGCTTCTTGAGCTCGCGCTGGTTCTTGCTACCGAAGAGTTTCTGAAGAAATCCCATGAGTATTCCCCGCCGACCGGGCGGACGGCGAGCTGCGTCTTACCACACGTGGGCGCCCGACACCCCTCCCAGATCGCGGGGGTTTCCGTGGGATCGATCCGTGGTTACGTGCGCCGGAAGCTGCGGAGAAAGCGCCAGAAGTCGCGCCGGAGATCGAACCGGGTCTCGCAGGTGGCGACCCGGCGATGCTCCTCGTCGAGGATGTCGGCCGGCAGGTACGTGAACGTCTCGATCGGCGCCCGGAACCGGATGTCCTTCTGGCCGACGAGCTCGTACGGCTTGCCGTCGGCGCCCACGAACGCGAGCTCGTACCGGATGATCCGCTGGCCGAGCGGGCGGATCGTGATCGTCCCCTCGGCGTCGGCGCCGTCGATGTGCGGCGGCGCGAACACGCGCCCGCGGAGCTGCGCCTTGCCGTCGCGCAGGTGATCCCGGGTCGAGACCGCCTCGGCGGTGACCTCGAACCGGAACGGGTGCTTCCTCCCCGGCTCGGCGTCCCACTCCACGGTCCCTGCCATCGTCTCGGCGAACGAAAAGCCCATGCGGCGAAGCCTACCGCCGTCCGAAGTGTTAGGAGCGAGACATGCTCGAGATCCGGATCCTCGGCCGCGATGAAGCGGAGGTGCTCTCGAAGGTGGCGGACGGCGTGTTCGATCGCTGGATCGATCGCGAGGCCGCCCGCGACTTCCTCGCAGATCCCCGGATGTACCTCGCCGTCGCGCTCGATGACGGGGTGGTCGTCGGGATGGCGAGCGCGCAGACGTACCACCACCCCGACAAGCCGACTCCCGTGCTGTGGATCGACGAGGTGGGTGTCGCCGACTCGCACCACCGGCGGGGGATCGCGACGCGCCTCCTCGACGTGCTGTTCGAGCACGCGCGGGCGCTGGGTTGCGCGGAGGCGTGGGTGCTCACCGAGCCCGACAACGATCCCGCGCGGCGGCTCTACGCGAAGGCGGGTGGTACACCGAGCGAGTGCGTCATGTACTCGTTCACACTCTCGACGGGAACGCGTCCGTAGCGGCGGCGGGCCATCCGCCTCCGGAGAATGTGCGAGTAGCGCGTCGCGTCACGTGGGATCTCGCCATGGCCTGATGGATCTTCGCGATGCACGGGCCGATACTCCGCCCCAACGACATGCGCATCGGCGTTCCAAAAGAGATCAAGACCCAGGAGTTCCGCGTCGGCATGACCCCAGCCGGCGTCGCGATCCTCACGGCGCGGGGGCACACGGTGTTCGTCGAGCAGGGGGCGGGCCTCGGGTCCTCGATCCCCGACGACGCCTTCGTCAAGGCAGGCGCCAAGATCGTGCCCAGCCGCGAAGAGGTGTGGGGCATGGCGGACATGGTCGTGAAGGTCAAGGAGCCGATCGCCCCCGAGTTCGCGCTCATGCGCAAGGACCTGCTCCTGTTCACGTACCTCCACCTCGCGGCGGCGCAGGAGCTCGGCAAGGAGATGATCCATCGCGGCGTCAACGGCGTCGCGTACGAGACGATCGAGCCCACGCCCGGTGACCTGCCGCTGCTCACGCCGATGAGCGCGGTCGCGGGCCGGATGTCCGTGCAGGCGGGCGCGACGCACCTCGAGCGCGAGCGCGGCGGCAAGGGCGTCTTGCTCGGCGGCGTGCCCGGCGTGCGGCGCGGCCGCGTCACCGTGATCGGCGCCGGCGTCGTCGGCTCGAACGCCGTGAAGATGGCGGTCGGCCTCGGCGCGAACGTCACGGTGCTCGACGTCAACCTCAAGACGCTCGCGTACCTAGACGACATCTACGCGGGCCGGGTCTCGACGCAGTACTCGGATCCGCTCAGCATCGAGCGCGCGGTGCTCGAGAGCGATCTCGTGATCGGCGCCGTGCTGCTGCCGGGCGCGCGCGCCCCGCGGCTCGTCACCGAGGCCATGCTGAAGGAGATGGAGCCGGGCTCGGTGATCGTCGACGTGTCGATCGATCAGGGCGGCTGCGTCGAGACGGCGCGGCCGACCACGCACGACAACCCGACCTACCTCGTCCACGACGTGATCCACTACATGGTCGCGAACATGCCGGGCGCGGTGCCGCGCACGTCGACGTACGCGCTGACGAACGCGACGATCAAGTACGTCGTCAAGCTCGCCGACCTCGGGGTCGAGAAGGCGATCGCGGACACCCCGCACATCGTGACCGGCCTCAACACGTACAAGGGTACGGTCCCCCACGCGGCGGTCGCCGAGGCGCTCGGCGTGGAGCACACCCCGTACCGGGCCTGAGCCGGCGTGGATCTTGCGAGGATCTCGGAGTCCGAGATCCTCTTTTCATTTTCGGGACCTGCAGCTCGCCCGAGTTTCGGGAACAATCTGCGGGTGTCCGCAGGTAGACAACCTCGCATGCTGGCCACCCGTGAGAAGCGCGCGGAGTTCGAGCGCCAGGCGCTCGTCCACACCGACGCGCTCTATGGCGCGGCGTACCGCCTGACACGGAACGCCCGCGATGCCGAGGATCTCGTCCAGGACTCGCTGCTCCGGGCGTACCGGTTCTGGGACTCGTTCGAGCAGGACTCGAACTGCAAGGCCTGGCTCCTCCGGATCGTGACCAACACGTTCATCAACGAGTACCAGCGCAAGAAGCGCAGCCGCGAGGTGCTCGACGCGGCGAGCGCCGAGCAGAGCACCACCGACGGCGTGCTCGTCCACGCCGAGTCCAGCGCGCAGAGGTCACCCGAGCGGCTGCTGCTCGACCGCAGCGTCTCGGACGATGTCCAGCGCGCGCTCGACGCCCTGCCCGACGACTTCCGCACCGCCGTGGTGCTGTGTGATGTACAAGGGCTGTCGTACAAGGAGATCGCGGAGATCATGCAGACGCCCGTCGGCACGGTGATGAGCCGGCTGTTCCGCGGCCGCAAGCTGCTCGCTGCGGCGCTCCGCGAGTTCGCGATCGACCAGGGCTACGTCCGCGAGACGCCCGCCCCCGGCGCGACGGTCCCGGACACGAAGGTCGACAAGACGATCGACCTGGAGAAGTACCGCGCAGAGAAGAAGGCGCGGGAGGGTTCCCGATGACGCAGCCTGTGAGCCTCTGTGAAGGGATCGAGACGCTCTCGATGGCCTACCTCGACGACGAGCTCGCGGCCGAGGAGCGCCGCGAGCTCGAGCTCCACCTCGTGGAGTGCGCGAGTTGCCGCCGGCACCTCGACGCAGAGCGCGCGGACATCGAGCTGGTGCGCAGCGCGCTCGTCGCGCCGCCCGCCCCCGACCTCCTGAAGGCACGGATCGCCACGATGCTCGACGCCGAGGATCGCGTCGCCGCGCGCGTCGAGCGCTCGCGCTGGACGCGCTACGTGCTCCCCGGCTCCGCCGTGTTCGCGGCCGCGGCGGCGCTGCTCGTGTTCCTCGGTGTCGGGATGCAGCCGCCCGAGGCGCGGCGGATCGCGACCGCCCCGCGCGAGGTGGTCCGCCAGCAGACCCGCTCGCTGCCGCTCGAGGTCCAGGGCGCGAGCACCGGCTCGTGGCTGCGCCAGCACTTCGCGCCGGTCGAGCCGCCGCGGTTCACCGAGCCCGGCATCCAGCTCGTGGGCGCGCGGGCGACGGCGATCCAGGGCCACGACGCGGCGCTGCTGCGTTACCTCGTCAACGTCGGCTCGAACCGCGTGTCGCTGACGGCGGTGCTGATCGCGAACGTGCCCGACGAGCTGTTCAGCGGCGGTGATCCGGTGCGGGTCGGTGGGCTGACGCTGCACCTCCACGACGCGAACGGGCTTCCGGCCGTGTCCTACATCGACGAGAACCGGATGGGGTACGTCTTCACGTCCGAGCGCATGACCGCGGGTGAGCTGCTCTCGCTCGTGGGGACCTCCGACCTGATCGGTCGCGCCCAGCAGCTACGCTAGCCCGGGGCTAGGTTATGCTCGTCGTCGGGGCATGAACCGACGCATCCTGTTGATCGACGCCGATCCCGGGTTCCACGAGACCCTGACCCAGTACCTCGCGCGGTACGCGTTCGACGTCGTCAACGAGCCGGATCCCGACCAGGCGATCGCGCTGGCGTCGGCGGAGCTGCCGGCGCTGCTGATCGTCGGCGTCGACGAGCCCGACAAGCTCGGCTTCAAGGTGTTCCAGCGCTGCAAGAAGGGCGCGCTCGGCATCGTCCCGCTGATGCTCGTCACGTCGACGGTGTCCCCCGAGAGCTTCGCCAAGCACCGGAGCCTCAAGACCCACGCCGACGACTACCTCGACAAGCGCACGCTCACGCAGGAGGAGCTGCTCGCGAAGGTCGACGCGCTGATCACGCTCGGGCCGCCGGTGCGCGACGAGATCGCGCCCGCTCCTGCCGACGAGCTCGACATCCCCGTCGAGATCGATGACATCCCGCTCGCCGACCCCGACGACATGGTGCTCGAGGAGGAGGTCGACACCGACGGTGGAGACTTCGGCGACGATCCGCACGCCGGCGCGTCGCCCCACGGGTCTCCGGTCGCGCACGACGGTGGAGACCACGGGCTGCACGCGCACCCGCGCGTCGACTCGGTCGTCGACGCCGAGATCGAGAACGCGTTCGGTGGGCTGTTCGACGGCGACGACGCCGAGCCCCCGTTCGACGCCAGCCCGGCACCTGTGCCGGAGCCGGTGGCCGAGCCGGCGCCCGAGCCGGTGGCCCCGCCGGCGCCCGAGCCGGTGGCCCCGCCGGTCGCCGAGCCGGTGGCCGAGGCAGCGCCCGAGCCGGCGCCGGTGCCCGTGACCGAGGCGGCGCCCGAGCCGGTGCCGGTGCCCGTGACCGAGGCGGCGCCCGAGCCGGTGCCCGAGGAGGAGAACGACTCCGTCCCCGAGCCGATCACCGCGACGGATGGCTACGCGGCGGATGCCCCCGCGCCGGAGGACGTCGCGGAGGAACAGGTCGCGGCCGCCGGCGAGGCGGTGCCCGGCCTCATCCACGACGGCGGGCTGTCGGAGGACGTCGAGGACGACGTCAACCGTGACTTCGAGGACGTCGAGGCCCAGGCGACACGCGCCGCGCCGCTGCCCTCGGACGACATGATCCCGTTCGGCGATCTCGCGCGCGAGGCGGACGCCGCCGCCGCCGCCGAGCCCGCACCGGCAGCGCCGGCGGTCGAGGCCGTGGAGACGCGGATCCCGGCGAGCCACGAGTCCTCGCCAGCGATCGCGCTCGACGACAGCGACCTCCAGGTGGTCGACGAGGACGCGAGCGCGGTGCCCGAGCCGGTGCCCCCGGCGCCGCAGGCCGAGGAGCGCGAGCCGCAGCTGCCGCGCTTCGTCGAGAGCTCGACGCAGACCGGGCTCGGCTCGGCGCCGGCGCGCGCGCATCGGCCGTCCGCGATCAACCCGGCCGACCTCGGGCTCGACGAGATCGCGAGAGAGGCCGAGCCAGAGCGCGATCAATCCGGTGCGTACGATCGGCGCTCGCTCCGCAAGATCGGCGAGCTCGAGCGACAGATCCAGCAGCTCAAGGCCGAGCTCGATCGCGCGCGGGCGATGGCCGAGTCTGCGTCGCGCGGGACGAGCCGTGAGGGTGAGTTCCTGAAGCTCCGCGAGAACCTGCTCGAGCAGGGCAAGGAGCTGCACCGCCTGCGCGACGAGCTCGCCGCGCGCGAGCGCAAGATCGCGGACCTCGAGCAGCGCGTGCGCCAGGCGAGCGAGGCCCGCGCGGCGCTCGAGGCGACCCACGCCGAGCTCGCGCCGCGTGCCGCCGCGCTCGAGGCGCAGGAGCGCGTTCTGGCGTCGCAGCTCCTGGCGACGCAAGAGGAGCTCACCACCGCGACGGAGTCGCTCGCGTCGGCGGAGGCCGCGCGCGCCGCGCTCGCGCGCGAGCTCGAGAACGAGCGTGCGCTGCGGGCCGCGGACCAGGCGCAGGCCGAGCAGACGGCGCGCACCGAGCGCGACCAGCTGCTCGCACGTCACCAGGCGGAGCTCGCGGCCGCACGCGAGCAGGCGGCCGCCGACCAGGCGCAAGCGCTCGCCGCGCTCCGCGCCCAGCTCGAGGCCGAGCACCAGACCGCGCTCGCCACCGCGACCGAGGCCGTGCGCCGCGAGCTCGAGGCGCACGAGGCGAGCGAGCTCGCCCGGCTCGCCGAGCAGCACGCGAGCGCGACCGAGCGACTGCAGATCGATCACGCGGCGGCCGTCGCGACGCTCGAGGAGCGGCACGCCGCGCAGCTCGCGAGCACGCGCGACGAGCTCGGCGGACAGCTCGCGGCCGCCACGGCGAGCCACGAGCGCACGACCGGCGAGCTGCGCGCGGAGATCGCACGTCTCGAGGCGGCGCTCGCCGACGCGCACGCGACCGCCGAGCGGAGCGCCGCGGAGGCCGCGGCCGCGCACACGACCGAGCTCGTGGCGCTGCGCGACGAGCACGCGACGCAGGTCGCCCAGACGCGCGAGGCCCACGCCGCCGAGCTCGCCCAGACGCGCGAGGCCCACGCCGCCGAGCTCGCCCAGACGCGCGAGGCCCACGCCGCCGAGCTCGCTCGCCGCGATCGCGAGCACGCGCAAGCACGCGAGGAGGACGCGACCGCGCACGCGGCGCGAGTCGCCGAGCTCGAGGCGGAGCTCGCGCGCCAGGCCGCGGCCCACGACGTCAAGCTCGAGATGGCGCGCAAGGATCTCGACGACAAGCTCGCCGAGCACGAGCGCGCGGTCGCGCGGCTCGTCGACGAGCACCGGCGGTCGCTCGAGGCGCAGGCCGCGGAGCACCAGGCCGAGCTCGCGCGGCTCGCCGAGGACAAGCAGCGCACGATCGAGGAGATCCAGCGCGCCTCCGCGGAGCACCACGCGAGCATCGAGCGCGCGGCGGCCCAGCAGCGAGACGAGCTGCTGCAGCAGAAGCAGGGGCTCGAGCGCGAGATCGCCGAGCTGACGGCGATGCTCCAGTCGGCGAAGAAGGCGATCGAGGACGCCGCCGCTCGCCACCAGGCCGATCTCCAGGCCGCCGAGCAGGCGCACGCGCAGGCGCTCGCCGATCAGACGGCCCAGCACGAGCGCGCGCTCGCCGTCGCCAACGGCGAGATCGTGCGCACGAAGGCGGTCGCCGACGCCGAGCACCAGCGCGCGATGGCGGCCAAGGAGGCCGAGCACAAGGCGGCGCTCTCCGCGCTCGAGGCGGAGCACGCTCGCGCGCTCGGCGAGCTGTCGACCGAGCGCGACGAGCTGCAGCGCGGGCTGTCCTCGGCGCGCGACAGCCTCGAGCGCACGAAGGGCGAGCTCGCGACCGCCGTCCAGACGATCGCGGATCGCAACGCCGAGCTGCGCGCGCACGCCGACGCGATCACCGAGCGCGACCAGCGGATCGCCGAGCTTCGCAAGGAGCTCGCGTCGCTCGAGCAGGAGAACGCCAGCTACCAGGAGCAGGTGCTGCGCGCGTACCAGAAGATCAAGACCGACGAGGCGATGGTCGCGCGCGCCAAGAAGGCGATGGCGATCGCGCTCACCGTCCTCGACGAGCCCCCGGTCTCCGGAACCGGCGAATCCTGACCCGGGGGCGGTCCGCACCTCCCGAGCTCGTCGCGGCGCCTGGGATGCGCTCGCGTCGCGGCGCGAGGGCGTCGCGTTCGCGCCTCACCGGATCCGGGGGCTCGGCGATCGCGTAACTTGAAAGCGTGCC
>Ga0164243_10015052_pt1 | contig 10721 bp, 8 predicted proteins | sample OricompcompostOP_FD_108781 | JGI IMG/M metagenome (GOLD analysis project Ga0164243, IMG submission 108781) | Organic Plus compost microbial communities from Emeryville, California, USA - Original compost - Organic plus compost (OP) | ecosystem: Engineered > Solid waste > Mixed feedstock >...
GACCTTCTTCTTTGGCTTGCGCACGGGCGCCTTGGCCATGGTTGTTCCTCCTGAGCGGGAATGCGGTCAGTGGGTGCGCTGGATCAGAACGGCGGCTCGTCGCTGAACCCGCCGCCGGAGCCGGCGGGCGGCGCCGAGCCCCACGGGTCGCCGGCCGGCGCGGCCTGGCCGCCGCCGAAGTCGCCCGATCCGCCACCGCCGCCACCGCGGCTGACCTTGTTCACCTTCGCGGTCGCGTAGCGCAGGGCGGGGCCGACCTCGTCGACCTCGAGCTCGACGACGGTGCGCTTCTCGCCCTCCTTCGTCTCGAAGGAGCGCTGCCGCAGCCGGCCCTGCACGATGACCCGCATGCCGCGGGTCAGCGACTCGGCCACGTTCTCGGCCGCCTGCCGCCAGATGTTGCAGCGCAGGAACAGCGCCTCGCCGTCCTTCCACTCGCCGGCCTGGCGGTCGAAGTAGCGGGGCGTCGACGCGACCGTGAAGTTCGCGACCGCGGCGCCCGAGGGCGTGAAGCGCAGCTCCGGATCGGCGGTCAGGTTGCCGACCACCGTGGTTACCGTTTCACCAGCCATCGCCGGGGACTCCGTCTCGTAGCGGGTGTGGACCGGTCAGGCGGGCGCTCCGGCGCCCTGCTTGCTGGCCTTGGCCGCGGCGCGGGCCACGCGGGCCGCCTTGCGCGGCTCGACCACCCGGCGCAGCACCTTGGTGCGCACGACCGACTCGGACAGGCTCAGCTGGCGGTCCAGCTCGCTCACCGTGGACGGCTCGCAGTTGAGGTCCACGACGACGTAGATGCCCTCGGCCTTCTTGTCGATCTCGTAGGCCAGCCGGCGCCGGCCCCAGTTGTCGAGCTTCTCGACGCTGCCGCCGTCGTTGCGCACGACGGTGAGGAACTTCTCCATGGACTGGGCGACGTTGCGCTCGTCCAGGCTCGGGTCAAGGATGACCATGACCTCGTAATGACGCATGAGGACCATTCACCTCCTGTGGACTCGCGGCCGCGGACTCTCCGCGGCAGGAGGGTCGTCACGTCGACGAACCAATCCAGGCTAGCAACGGCGCAGGTCGCGCCTGCGCCGGGTGCCCGGTGCGGTCCTCCGGTGCGCGCCGGCGGGCGCCCGGTGCCGGGGCGCTGCCCGCCCGCGTCAGCTGCGGTGCAGGATCCAGCTGCGGACCAGGGCCGCGGTGACCCCGGCGACCGAGATCGCCGCGAAGATCACCGGCAGCGCGACGCGGTCGCTGAGGTCGATGGGCATGGCCTCGGCCTTGCCGGCGGCCCGGAGTTCCCGCGCGTGCGCCTGCTGCTGGATCTGCGCCTGCTGCTCGGCCTGCGCCTGGGCCTGCTGCGGGCTCGGCTGCTGGCTCGGCTGCGTTCCCGACGTCGGCGGGACGAACACGGCCGGCGGGCTGGCCGGGTCGGGAACGGAGGCGTGCGCGGGCGGCAGGAGCTGCACCGCGGCGGGCAGCGCCTGCGGGGTGCGGGCAGCGTCCGGGACCGAGCCCCGGGTGGGCGCGGATTCGGGGGCGGCCTGCGGTTCCCGCTGCCCGGGCCGCTCGTCCGAGGTGTCGCGGGAGGGCTGCGGGGCCGGTCGCGCCGGCTCCTTCGGCGGTTCCTTCGCGGGTTCGGGCTCGGCGCGCTTCGGCGGCGGAGCCGGGGCGGCTTCGCCCTCCACGGTCACCGAGGTGCCCAGCGACACGAGGTTCTTGAAGTGGAAGGCGACGGCCTCGGTCTGCTCCGGCGGCAGGTCCAGGCGGGACAGCCGGGAGCGGGCGGCGTCGGCGATCTCGTCGCCGGAGTAGACCTCCTTCCCGTCGCTGGCGGTTCCGAGCGTGATCGGCGACTGCTCGTCGAAGTCCTCGGAGGCGCGCTCCGGTCCACCCAGGTCCAGCGGCTGGGCCAGCAGCACCGCGGAGCGCAGCTTTCCGTCCAGTGCGGACGGATCGATGGCGATCTTCTGCCCGGACCGCGCGTGCACGGTGCTGACCGGGTCGTGCACGACGACGGTGTCCTCGGCTCCCGCGGTGCCGGCGAGCGCGCCGCTCGCGCCGGCCGCGAGTCCGGCGACGACCGCGGCGCGCAACGTCGTCGACTTCCGCGGGCGGTGCCGCGAATCCTGGTCCGTCATGGAAAGACTCCCCCACTGCCGTGCAACTCCGCTGCTGATCCTGCCAAAGAAACCAACGCGCGCCCACCGTTTCGGGTGACGCGGTGACGAGAACTTCGTCGCAGCGTACTGACGGAGCGGGTCTTCGCCATCCGGCGACATCCCTGCAATGCGCCCTGCACTACGCTTGGCCGACATGCGCATCGGTGCTCACGTCCGCGACGACGACCCGCTGACCGCCGCGACCGAGCGGGGCGCGGACGCGGTGCAGTTCTTCCTGTCCGACCCGCAGGGCTGGAAGTCGCCGCAGCCGCACCCGCAGGAGGAGCAGCTGCGCAGCAGCGAGGTGGGCGTGTTCGTGCACTCGCCGTACGTCATCAACGTGGCCTCGCTGAACAACCGCATCCGCATCCCGTCGCGGAAGAGCGTTGTGGCGCAGGCGAAAGCGGCCGCGAAGGTCGGCGCCGAGGGGCTGGTCGTGCACGGCGGGCACGTCACCAAGGACGACGATCCCGACGAGGGCGTGGCGAACTGGCGCAAGCTCTTCGAGCGGCAGGCCGAGGAGGGCGGCTTCGCAGTTCCGGTGCTCATCGAGAACACGGCCGGCGGAGCGAACGCGATGGCCCGCAACTTCGACCGGCTGGCGCGGTTGTGGGACGCGGTCGGCGAGTTCGGCGCCGGCTTCTGCCTGGACACCTGCCACGCGCACGCGGCGGGCGAGGACCTGGCGGGCATCGTGGAGCGGGTGCGCGCGATCACCGGGCGGATCGACCTGGTGCACCTGAACAACTCGCGGGACGCGTTCGGGTCCTCGCGGGACCGGCACGCGAACCTGACCTCCGGCGAGATCGACCCGGACGAGCTGGTCGCGGTGTGCGCGACCGCCGACGCGCCGGTGGTGCTGGAGACGCCGGCCGAGGGGCAGGCCGACGACATCGCGTTCCTGCGGGAGCGGCTGAACGGCTGAGGGGGCCGCGATCGAGCTGACCACCGCGCCCACCCGCGAGATCCCGCAGGTGCAGCGAGCGCGACGGCTCCCGCGTCGGCGCACCGGGATGCTGCTGCTGTGCCTGCTCGCGCTGCTCACGCTGGCCGGCGGGTTCGCGAACAAGGCGCGCTGCACGGGCCCGCTGTTCAGCGCCGAGGGGCGTTCCGGGCCGAACTACCAGCAGCGCGCGTACGGGGACGTCTGCTACTCGGACATCCAGAACCTGTGGCTGGGCCGCGACATCAACCACCACGTGCTCCCGTACGTGCACGGCGGGATCACACCCGGTGGTTCGCTGACCGGCGGCAGCGTCGAATATCCCGTGCTGACCGGCGTGCTCATGTGGATGGGCGCGTTCTTCGCGCACACCGACGCGGGGTTCCTGACCGCGTCCGCGCTGCTGCTCGCCCCGTTCGGACTGCTTGTCGCGTGGTTTCTGGGGCGGCTGAGCGGGTGGCGCGCGTTGTGGTGGGCGCTGGGTCCGCCGCTGGTGCTGTACGCCTTCCACAACTGGGACCTGGCGGCGGTGGCGTGCGCGACCGGCGCGGTCTTCGCGGTGCACCGGACGTCGTTCTCGTTGCGACGACGGGGAGTTGTGGCCGGCGCGCTGCTCGGGGCGGGCTTCGCCTTCAAGATCTACCCGGCGCTGTTCGCGCTCCCGCTGGCGCTGCACGTCTTCGTCGCCGGCCGCCGCGACCTGCGCTCGGCGCTGGCGAGCTGCGGCGCGGCGGTCGCCGCGGCGGTGCTGGCGAACCTGCCGTTCGCGCTGGCGGGGCCGGCGGGCTGGTGGGCGTCGTTCGAGTTCCAGTCCCGCCGCGAGGTCGATCTGAGCTCGGACTCCGCGTGGTACTGGGCGTTCCGCCAGCAGACGGGCTCGGACCAGTTCCAGTCGCTGGTGGGCGTCCTGTCCCCGCTGCTGATCGCCGCGGCGTTCGCCGCGGCCTGCTGGTGGGGTTGGCGCCTGTCCCGCCGCACCGGCGAGTATCCGTGGATCCAGGTGTCGGCCGCGGCGTTGTGCGGATTCCTGCTGCTGCACAAGGTCCACTCGCCGCAGTACGCGCTGTGGCTGGTGCCGTTCTTCGCGCTCGTGCGGCTGCGCACCGGATGGGTCCTGGCCTACTTCCTCGCGGACGCGGCGCTGGGCATCAGCGTCTTCCGCTGGATGATGACCGGCGGTTCCATCACCGACGGGTTCACCGCGCAGGCGCTGATGATCGGCGTGTGGGGCCGGGTGGCGCTGCTGATCGGCCTGTACGCGGCGTTCCTCGCCGCGCCGACCGCGCTGGACCGCGACCTCAGCGCACCCCGAGCAGCCGCGGGATCCGCGCGCCGAGCTCCCTGATCCGCGGGCTCGGCCCGGGAAGCGCGCGGTGGTCCCGCGCGCCGTCGAGGAAACCACCGCACGGGTCGTCCACGACGTGCTCGCCGCGGCCGCCGGGGACCCGCAGCACGGCGCGCACGGTGTCCGCGGCCGGCACGAGCGCCTCGCGCACGACCATCACGCACAGGACCACGACGAACACGTCCCGGACGACGACCGCGCCGAGGAACCAGCCCTCCGGCAGGCCCTTGTTGGCCGTGCCGAGGTAGTAGTACATGCGCGGCGCCCACACGAGCGCGTCCACGAGCATCCAGCTGAGCAGCAGCCGCCAGCGCGGCATCGCCAGCACCGCCAGCGGCACGAGCCACAGCGAGTACTGCGGGCTCCACACCTTGTTCGTCAGCAGGAACGCGGCCACCACGAGGAAGCACAGCTGCGCCAGCCGCGGGCGCACCGGCGCGGCCAGCGCCAGCCACACCACTCCGGCGCAGGCCAGCGCGAACAGCCCGAGGCTGACCGCGTTGAGCGCGAACGGCGCCTGACCGCCCGACCCGTCGAACCCGGCCCAGCCGGTGAAGTGCATGAGCGCGTTGTACACCGAGTCCGGATCGGCCGGGCGCGTGCTGTTGAGCCGGAAGAACTCGCCCCACCCGGCCGGGAACAGCGCCAGGATCGGCAGGTTCACCGCCAACCACGCGCCGGCCGCGGCGGCGGTCGTCCGCAGCCCTTCGCGGATCCGCCCGGCGCGGGCGCACAGCACGAGCAGCGGCCCCAGGAAGAACAGCGGGTAGAGCTTCGCCGCACCGCCGAGCCCGAGCAGCAACCCCGCGACCAGCGGTCGTCGCCGCGACCACGCGAGCAGACCCGTGGTGGCCAGCGCGGCGGCGATCGCGTCGAAGTTGGTGAACACGTGCACCAGCGCCAGCGGGGACAGCGCGGCCAGCACCGCGTCCCACTTCTTGCGGCGCCCCAGCGCCACCAGCGCCCACACCGTGGTCAACCACGCCCAGGCCAGCCAGAACGCGGTGACGTTGAAGTAGATCGCCGCGGCCGCGCCACCGGGCAGCGCGCCGAGCGCGGCCAGCTTCGCCCACCCGTCGGTGATCTTGGCGTTGGCCCACTGGAACACGCCGGTCAGCACCGGGTACTCCATGTAGCGCGTCTCGGCCTGCGGCGTGCCCTGGTTCTGCACCCACGACGTCTTGTACGGGAACGCCCCGCTCGGGGCGAGATCGCCCGCGCCGTAGCGGGGGATGACGTCGGTGTAGCACATCGCCGTGTACTGGCGGTTGTCCTGCCAGTTCAGCTGCGGGCCCTGCGCGGTCTGCTGCTCGTTGAGGCACGGCGCCTTGAACAACCAGCCGCCGGCGAGCACGAGCGCGGCCAGCAGCAGCACGATCCGCAGCGGCGTCCAGAACCACTGGCGGCCGACCTGGGCGTGCCGCCCGAGGGGCCCGCCGATGATCCGGCTGGCCCGCCGCGCGACCGGCTCGGTCCAGGTCGGCACGACCCGGTCGGCGGGGCCGAGCGAATCCCGGTCGACGGCCGCGGCGACCTGCTGACCGCCCGGCGCTCCGGCGTGGTCGGCGCTCGGTTCGGAAGGCTCCGGCGACGTGGTGGACACGCCCGGATGCTACGGGCCCGGCAGCGCCGGGCCCGTAGCGGTCGGGCGGGTGGTGATCGGTGACCACCACCCGCCCGCTGGCGGCTAGAAGCCGCCGTTGCTGGCGCCGTTGCCGCCGTCCGACTGGTCGTCGCAGGGGTTGAACAGCCCGCAGCTGCCACCACCGCCCCACATGCCGCCGGACGACGACGAGGACGTCGATGGCTGGCTGCTGCTGCTCGACTCGCTCGGCATCGACGGCTGCGTCGACTCCTGCATCGGATCGCCGAACAGGCTCTCCGGCGGCGGAGGCGGCGGGGGCGGCGTGAAGATCGGGACGTTGTCGAAGTTGCCGATCTTCTTGTCCGGCTTCGGGTACGGCATGGGCGGCTGTCCGGCCAGGTAGTTCGTCATGAACTCCTTCCAGACGTGGCCCGGCAGCCCCGCGCCGTACACCTTCTTGCCGCTGGCCTCCTTGAGCGGCTGGTTGCCGTCACCGGCCAGCATCGTCGACACCGCGGTGATCCGGGGGGTGAACCCGGCCATCGTGGCGGTCTGGTTCTGCCCGGTGTTGGTCAGCTGCTGGGTACCGGTCTTCGACGCGACCGGGCGGCCGATGCTGTCGTGCGAGTGGTCGGCCACCCCGAGCATCGTGTCGATCACGTTGAGCGCGAACGCCTTGGAGTCCGCGCCCCAGGCCGGCCGCGCATCCGGGTTGTCGAAGTTCTTCGACTGGTCGTCCGAACCCTTGATGCTGCGGACGAAGTGGGTCCGGGTGCGGGTGCCCTCGTTGGCGACCGTGTTGTAGGCGGTCGTCAGGTCGAGGGGCCGGACCGGGTACATGCCCAGCGCCACGCCCAGCTCGGTGCGCCCGTTCGGGCTCTGCAGCGTCGGCGAACCCCGCGTCTCCGGCGGGATGCCGGCCTCGGTCGCGGTCTGGGCCACGTTCTTCGGCCCGAACTTGTTCGCCATGTTGACGAAGACCGTGTTCACCGAGGACGTCGTCGCGTTGCGGACGTCGCACTGGTCCTGCGGCGCATCGCCGCAGTCCACGCCGTCGGAGTTGTGGAACTCGGTCCCGGCGATGTTCTGCTTGTCCCGGCCGTCGTAGCGCTCGCCGACGCCGACGCCCTGCTTGAGCCCGGCGGTGGTCACGAACGGCTTGAACGACGACCCCGGCGACGTCGGCGTGGTCGCGTAGTCGAGACCGCCGATCTGGTCGCCGCCGTAGTAGGCCTTGACCCCACCGGTCTTCGGATCGGTGGCGATGAACGAGGCGTGGATCTCCTTCGGCTGACCGTTGGTGACGTCGTGCACCGCCTGCTCGGCCGCCTGCTGGGCCTTCGGGTCGATCGTCGTGGTGATCTCGTACCCGCCCTCGGCGAGGCGGCCCTGGTCGTAGCCCTGCTTCTGCAGCTCGTCCAGGATCTGCTGGCGGATGTGGTACTGCGACGGCGTCACGCCGGTGCCGCGCCACTGCTTCCGCGGCAGGGTCTGCGGCGGGTCCTGCGGGATGCTGTCGTAGCCCTTGCCCGGGAAGTGCTCCTTCATCTGCCCGGACACGTACTGGAAGCGCTGCTTGGCGTGCTTCGGGTTGATCTTCGGGTCGTTGGCCGACGGGCTCTGCACCATGCCGGCCAGCACCGCGGCTTCGGCCGGGGTGAGCTCCGTCGGCTTCTTGCCGTAGTACGCCTCGGCGGCCGAGTTGATCCCGCGCGCACCGCGGCCGTAGTAGGCGGTGTTCACGTACGCGTTGAAGATCACGTCCTTGATCGAGGTGTTGCTGAGCTTCAGGGCGAGAACCATCTCGTGGAACTTGCGCGTGTAGGTGTGCTGGTCCCGGCCGGTCTGCAGCTTGATGTACTGCTGGGTCATCGTCGAACCGCCGCCGGAGCCGGTCACGGCCGCGCGGAGGATGCCCATCGGGTCGAAGCCCCAGTTGCTGTAGAACGAGGAGTCCTCCGCGGCCATGCTGGCGTCCAGCATGGACTGCGAGACCTCCTTGTGGAGGTCGTTGACCATGGTGACCGGCATGCCCTGCTGCGGGTCGATCTTGGTCATCTCCTGGCCGTTGGAGTAGTTGACCTTGATGACCTGCTTGGTCCGGGCCGCGACCTCCTGGGGCTTCTCCAGCGGCCAGAACAGGTAGCCGTAGATGCCGTAGCCGGTCAGCGCGACGAAGACGACCGTGGCGGCCACGTAGCAGCTGCGCCGCACGCGGCGGTAGATCGTGCGCCGCTTGGCCTTGGCCGCGAGCTTCTCGTCGTCGACGTCGTCACCGCCGCCGAAGTCACCGGCGTAGTGGGCACCGGTGTAGCCGCGGTCGTCGTACTCGTCGTAGTCCGGCTCGTCGGCGTAGTAGTCGTAGCCGCCGCTCTGCGCGCCGTGGGTGATCAGGTTGGGTTCGCGCTGCGGACCGCCCGCTCCGGCAGCACCAGCAGCACCAGCCGCGCCGGCAGCGCCCGCTGCGGCACCACCGGCGGCTGCCGCACCGCGCTGCCCGGGCTGGCCCGGCTGACCGGGCTGGCCCGGACGTCCCGGCTGCTGACCGGCCTGGTTCGGCTGGCCCGGCTGACCGGGACGACCCTGCTGGCCCTGGCCGGGCTGGCCCTGACCGGGCTGTCCGGGCTGGCCCGGTTGCCCCGGACGTCCCGGCTGCTGACCGGCCTGGTTCGGCTGACCGGGCTGGTTCGGCTGCCCCGGCTGACCGGCGTTCGGCCCGGAACCGGGCCGCGCGTTCGGCGGAGGCTGGTTCGGCTGCTGAGCGTTCGGCCCCGAGCCCGGACGCGGAGCGTTCGGCGGCGGACCCTGCGGACCGCCCTGCTGGGGGTTCTGCTGCGGATTCTGCTGGGGCCGCCCCTGCTGCGCCGCCCCGCGCTGCTGCCCCGCGGGCGGCTGCTGGCCCTGCGGACCGCGCTGCCCGCCCGGCGGCGGTGGCGGCGGCTTCTGGGAGAACGACGTGGACGAGTCCCCCGACTGACCACCCTGGTTCCCGGCCTGGTTTCCGGCACTGCCGTTGGCGGGACCGCTCGGCCGCCCGGGCTGCTGCGGCGGTTGCCCGCCCTGCCGCGGCTGGCCACCGGCCTGGTTCGGCCCGCCCTGGTTCGGTCCGGACTGGCCCGGCCCCGGCTGGTTCTGTCCCGGCTGGTTCGGCCCCGACTGGGCACCGCGGGGCGGCTGCCCCTGCGGACCGCGCTGCCCGCCCGGCGGCGGACCCTGGGCCCCGGGCTGACCCTGCTGCTGGCCCGGCTGCTGGCCCGGCCCGCGCGGCGGACCCGGCGGCGGCCCGCCCTGCGGACCGCGGGGTGGCTGCTGGCCGCCGGACTGCCCCGACCCCTGAGGTGGTCGGGCGGGCGGCTGGCCCCGGCCTTCGGTCTCGCCGGGATCACCCCCCTGATCGCGGTGCCACGAGTGGCGGCCACGTTGGCGGTCGTCACGCTCGTCGTTCACGAGTTGGCCTCCAGGACGGGCGTCGGGGGACGCCGTGCGATGCGTTCACGTCGGGGGAGTCGCTTCCACACCGCACGTGAGTTACTGCGCGGCTGCGGGCAGCACCAGTTCCCACGTACAGGAGCGGGTCCACCACCGTGTCACCGGGGGTCCCGGAACGGGCGACCGGGCACCCGGGCGTCCACCGCGGCCGAGCGATCACTCGGCTGCGGTGCGTCGCCCCGGGCCCCGGCGTTGGGAGCCGGTCCCCAGGACGTAGGACAGCACCAGGTGGTTCCAGCCACATGCGCGGCAGACCTCGACAACGTAGACGTTGAACTCTTCGAACAAGGTTGCCATCCGCGCGAGTTCCTCCGGAGCGCGGGCCGAATTTGCGGCCTGCCTGAGCTCCTCGCCGAAGACCCAGGAGACCTCCGACATGGTCGTCCGGCGGCACACCGGGCACGGTTCCGCGCTGGACTGGCCGTGGAACTTCGCCGCCTGCAGCAGGTGCGGCTGGGCGTCGCAGACGTCGGTCTCGTCGACGCGGCCCGCGCGGTACTGCGCGAGCAGCGAGCGCCGCCGCAACGCGTAGTCCACCACCTGCCGCTGGGTCTGCACGTCCTCGAGGGTACGTGCCGCGCCGCCGCTCTCCATGCGCCGATCGGGGCAGGTGGCGGGCCGGTGTCACGTTGCGCACACCCGGCGTTCGCGCGCGGAAGGCGTTCGCCCCGGGATGGCTATACTCCGCCGTCGGCCGCCCGGGGCCTGCACTGTCCGGGCACGGCCCGCCCCCGCGGCCGCGGGGGGATGGAAGCGGCCGGCGGACGTGTTCGGCGGAGGTGGTGTCTCCGCCGACGCGGGGGCCGGCAGGTGAGCAGGACCGCGAAGGAGGGCCCCGAGATGGGCGGAGATCGTCACGACAACGGTGCGCTGCGGGTGGCGATCGTGGGCGTCGGGAACTGCGCGGCGTCGCTGGTGCAGGGCGTGCACTACTACGCGGACGCCGATCCGGACGCCAAGATCCCCGGGCTGATGCACGTCGACTTCGGCGGCTACCACGTCGGCGACATCGAGTTCGTCGCCGCGTTCGACGTGGACGCCAAGAAGGTCGGCGAGGACCTGTCGGCGGCTGCGCTGGCGAGCCGGAACAACACCATGAAGATCACCGACGTCCCGCCGCTGGACGTGCCGGTGCAGCGCGGTCCGACGCTGGACGGGTTGGGCCGCTTCTACCGGGAGACGATCACCGAGGCCGAGCAGGAGCCGGTCGAC
>Ga0164243_10015053_pt1 | contig 10721 bp, 13 predicted proteins | sample OricompcompostOP_FD_108781 | JGI IMG/M metagenome (GOLD analysis project Ga0164243, IMG submission 108781) | Organic Plus compost microbial communities from Emeryville, California, USA - Original compost - Organic plus compost (OP) | ecosystem: Engineered > Solid waste > Mixed feedstock >...
GGTCGGCCAGGGCGTCGACGGGTTCTGCGACAGCCACCGCGAGGCCCAGTTCGCCCTGCGCCACGGCCGCGGCGCACGGGGCCTCGTGCGCTACCGCGACCTGGGCGCCGCCTCGCTGCTGGCCAGCGATCCGCGCCGTGCCGCCCGCTTCGCCGAACGCGAGCTGGGCGCGCTGGCCGGGTTGGACGAGGCGACGAGCCGGGTGCGGGCCACGGTGCGGGTCTACCTCCAGGAGAACGGCAACCAGGCCTGCACGGCGCGCCGGCTCGGGGTCCACGTCAACACCGTCGCCTACCGGCTGCGGCGGGCCGAGCAGCTGCTGGGCCGCCGCGTGACCGACCGACGGTTCGATCTCGAGGCGGCCCTGCTGCTGCACGCGCGCGAGCACGGTCACTGACCGCGCTCGCGCCCGGGTGCTATCCGAGCGCCTGCTCGACGGCGCGGTCGGCCGCCTCGATGTGGCGGTCGGCCTGCTCGATCGCGCGGTCGGCCTGCTGGACGGCCTTGTCGGCGGCGATCGCGGCACGCTTGGCGGCACCGCTCAGCGCGCCGGCGGCGCGCTCCACGGCGCGATCGGCGGCCTCGGCGTCCTTGTCGGCCGCCTCGACGTGGCGGTCGGCCTGCTCGATCGCGCGGTCGTCGGCCGCCGTCAGCTTCTCGGCCTGCGCGTTGGCCAGCACGCCCTCCAGGAGCTTGTGCGCCCGCTCGAGGTGGCGGTCGGAGCGCTCCAGCAGGCGGTCGGCCCGCTTGAGCTGCGCGTTGCCGCCGGCGGCGCGTGAGGCGGCATGGACCTTGGCGTCGGCGCGGTGCACGATCCGGTCGGCGCGCTCGACGGACGCGTCCGCCCGCTGAAGGGCGCTGGTCGCCGGCTGGGTCGCGGCGATCGAGACAGCCGCGCAGGCTCCCGCCGTGGCGACGGACACGACGGCGATGACGCCGGAACGGGACGCGAGCTTCATGCGAGACACCCTCTCCTTGAGCCGCTTGATGACATAGCGTCACCTTAACCGAAGTCGCCCGGTCCGATCAAGGGCGGACCTGCTCCCCGCCCTCCCCTACGCCCGCGGCGTCATGACCTGTCCGAACGCGCCGCTGCGAAAGCGCTGCTCGTCGACGACGTCGAGCTTGAGGTGCTCGGTGAGGTCCGCGAACGGGCTGCGCCCGGCGCCGATCGCGATCGGGACCGTCATGAGCTGGAGCTCGTCCACGAGCCCGCGCCGCACCACGGTCTGCGCCAGCGTCGGGCCGCCGTGCACCATCGGCGCGCCCGTGACCCGCGCGGGTCCTACGCGCCCTGACGCGCCGGCTCGACCGGCAGCAGGATTGTCGTGAGCATCCGCCGGCGACGCCCCGGCCCCGGCTCGCGGGACAGGTACGGCGCGATGACCTCCCCCATCCGCTGGGTGAGGTCGGCCAGCTCCTCGTCGGTGAGCTCCAGCGGCACCTGGCGGTACCCGGCGCCGTCGGCGGCGAAATCCGGCGCCCCACCCCGCACGTAGCGGCCGAAGTCGTCGAGCAGTCCAGCGAGGAACACGGTGAACCAGCGCAGGTGGTCCTCGGTCGTGGCGCCGTCGACGTCCTCCTGCGCGAGGCTGCCGGCGCCCTCGGCGAGCGCGTAGACGCGCTGCGGGGTCCCGCGCGCGGGCCGCTCGTCGACGACCACGAGGACGCCCGCCTCGGCCAGCCTGCGGATGTGGCGGTACAGCGACGCCTGCGGCACGTCGCCGAGCGCCTCACCGAGCTCGGCGGGCGACATCCGGCGTCCGCCGGCCAGCGCCTGGATGACCCGCAGCCGGATCGGGTGCAGCAGGAGGTCCGCCGCGTCAGGCACGGGTCGTGGCCGCCTCGTCGTTGCAACGCGCGGCGACCCAGTCGCCGACGAGCTGCAGCAGCTCGGCGTCCATCGGCTGGCGGGCGAGCCGCTTGTAGGCGCCCAGCGACGGCGCCTCGGGGTCGCGGCGCAGCAGGTGGGTGAGGTCGGGCACCCGCACCGTCTGTCCGCCGGTCAGCCTGGCGATCTCGTCGAGGTCGGCCGGATCGACCTGGAGATCCTTGGCGCCGGTGATGGCCAGCACCGGCGAACGCAGCGCCGCGTAGGCCGGGCGCGGGTCGGCGTCGAGCAGCTCCCGCTGCCAGCGCGCGTTGACCCGTCGGCCTCCGACGCGCGCGACGTCGGTGGTCGTGGCGCGGACCTTGGCGACGTTCTGGCGCTGCTTGGCGACGACGTCGATGCGCAGCACGCGTAGCAGCAGGCGGGTGAAGCGGGGCAGCGCGGCGGTCACCTGCCGGGTCTGCCAGGCCAGCGTCGCCTCGCCGGACTTCGCGGCCGCGGCGAGCAGGACCACGCCCGCCGGCGCGGGGCCGGCCGCGTCGGCGGCGATCGTCGCCGCCAGCAGCGCGCCCTCGCTGTGGCCGATGAGGACCACGTCGTCGCCGGCCACCTCGGGACGATCGCGCAGCCAGGCCAGGGCGGCGCGCGCGTCGGCCTCGTTGTCGGTCAGCCCGGCGGCCAGCCACGAGCCGCCGGAGCCGCCGACCCCGCGCTTGTCGTAGCGCAGGCTGGCGATGCCACGGCCGGCGAGCATCTGCGCGAGGTCCAGGCTGACCCCGAGCGCCATCCGCCGGTGATCGCCGTCGCGGTCGACCTTACCCGACCCGGGCAGCAGGAGCGCGGCCGGGTGCGGCCCGGGGCCGGGCGGCAGCAGGAGCGTGCCGGCCAGCTCGACGCCCTGCGCGGGGATGGTCACCTCGATCGCGCGCGCCTGCCCGCCGCTCGGCTGCGTGGCCGCGCGCAGCTGCGCGGCGACAGCGTCGGCCTCGGCGAGGCTGACGAGGAGGTCGGTGTACCCGGCGCCGCGGAGACGCACGTGGACCGCCGGCAGGCCGCGGCGCGCGACGACGAACATGCGCCGGCCCCACCCGCGCCAGGTGCCGATCTTCGTGCGGCCCGGGATCGCCAGGCCGGGGGCGCGCATGCCGCGCACCGCGCGCAGGGGGTCGGGCTCGACGCGGACGTCGCGGACGGCGGTCAGCGGGACGCGGATGTCGCCGTGCAGGCCGGCCAGCCGCTCGCGGCGGGTCAGGCGGAGTTCCAGGTGCTGGTGGTCGTGGGTCAGGGTGGCCATCGGGGGTCCTTCCTCGGGTGTCCGCCCAATCATTCTTGATAGTGAGAACGTTGTCAAGATCGATAACGAACAGGGGACCCGCGCTCGCCGGAATCACGCGCCGTTACGCTGCCGCGCGTGTTCCGTTCAGTCCTCGTGGCCGCCTGCGCGGCCCTCGCCCTCTCCCTCCCGGCGGTCGCAGCCGCCGACACTCCGGCGTCGCCCCACGCGACCGCCGCCGCCAAGGCCCAGAAGGGCCCGAGCAAGCAGCTCGTGCTCCGCGACATCACCGGCATGTTCGACGCCGTCTACCGCGAAGGTTGGATGACCGGCGACGAGCTCTCGATCACGTTCGACGGCTACCGCGCGCTGCCGTCGAAGATGCAGAAGATCGATGGCGGCCACTACGCCAAGCCGATCCGCGTGTGGCCGATCCGTGTGAACGTCCTCATTCGCGTCGACCGCGGCGTCAACGGCGTCACCGAGACCAAGCGCGGCTGGTGGAACACCCAGTTCGGCGGCAACGAGGTGTTCACGTTCTACCGCGACTCCAACGCCAGCGACGGCTGGTCGTTCGTCACGAGCCGCGCGAACTAAGGCGCGGGGTTGTTCCAAGCCCACTGGTCGGCGAAGGCGCGCTGGTAGGCCGGGCGCGCCTCGCCGCGGGCGACGTAGGCCGCGAGCGTGGGGAACTCGTCCAGCAGGCCGGTCGGGCGGGCCCGCAGGAGGACGTGGGTCATCATCAGGTCGCCGGCGCTGAAGGCGCCGTCCAGCCACTCGGCGTCGCCGAGGCGGTCGGCGAGCTGGGCCAGGCGCTGGCGGATGCGGTCGTGCACGAGCGACATGCGCTCCTGCGCCCACGGGCGGTCGCCCTCGAGGAACTTCACGGTGACGATCTCCAGGATCGGCGGCTCGACGGTGCTGACGGCGGCGAACATCCAGGCGATCGCGCGGGCGCGGGCGTCGGGGCCGGCCGGGAGCAGGCCGGGGTGGCGCCCGGCCAGGTGCAGGATGATCGCGCCGGTCTCGAAGAGCACCAGGTCGCCGTCCTCGAACGTCGGGATCAGGCCGAACGGGTGGAGGCGCAGGTGCTCGGGCTCGGTCTTCTGGGCCATCGAGACCCCGCGGACCTCGTAGGGGACGCCGACCTCCTCCAGCGCCCAGCGCACACGCGTGTCGCGGGCCAGGCCGGCGCCGCCGTCGGGCGACCGGTCGTAGGCGGTGATCACGATGGTCATGAGACGGGGACCCGGCCAGGGGCCGAAAGTCATCGGCGCACCGATGAGTCTGCGGATCGGCGAAGGTCTGCACTCGCGCAACCCCATCTCGCACACGGAGTCAGCTCATGTCCCGGACCCGGGTCCACAACCTCTCGATCTCCCTGGACGGCTTCGCCACCGGCGAAGGCCAGGCCGCCGACGCGCCCTTCGGGCACGCCGGCCATCGGCTCGTGGAGTGGATGATCGCCACGCGCTTCGGCGCGCCGATCGTGGGGCGCACCGGCGGCAGTGCCGGCGTCGACAACGCGTTCGCCCACCAGCACGAGCCGGGCATCGGCGCCGAGATCATGGGCGCCAACAAGTTCGGCCCTCCCGGCTGGCAGGACGACGCCGACTGGACGGGCTGGTGGGGCCCGAACCCGCCCTTCCATACGCCGACGTTCGTGCTGACCCACCGCCCGCGCCCCTCGCTGGAGATGGAGGGCGGCACGACCTTCCACTTCCTCGAGGCGACGCCGGCGCAGGCGCTGGACGTCGCTCGCGAGGCCGCCGGCGGCCTGGACGTGCGCATCGGCGGCGGACCGACCGTGGTGCGCGATTTCCTCGCCGCGGGCCTGATCGACCACATGCACCTCGTGCAGGTGCCGATCGTGCTCGGCCGCGGGGTGCGGCTATGGGACGGCCTGGAGGGCCTGGAGCAGGACTACGAGGTCGAGGCCGTCTCGTCGCCCACCGGGGTCACGCACCTGACCTTCGAGCGCCGCACCGGATGACCCGAGGGGACCTCCCGATGCGCGCCACGGCCCCGCCGCACATGCTGGGCCGATGCTGTCTGCGTACCGCCTGCTTCCCACCGCCCTGACCCTCATCGCCCTGCTGCCCGCTGCCGCCGAGGCCAAGCAGCCCTGGGACCGCTACGAGATCGCGGGGGTCTACATCGACGGGACGACCACCGCGGTCGAGCGGACCGCCAGCCATGACTTCACGATGGAGGGCGAGACCCGCTATGCGACCGCGCCCGGCCGGCGTGGGCGGTTTCAGAACCTGACGAAGAACCTGGCCACCGTGAAGACCCCCGTCCAGGTCGAGGTGACCTCGAAGGCGACCTGGTCCGATGGCGAGCGCGCGTTCGACTGCAGCTTCAACCCGCCGCGCTCGGCGATGCCGCCCGCGCTGGCCGCCACCTTCGTGCGGCGCGGCGCGAACGTGACGGTGCAGTGGTCGTTCTCCCCGGCCGGGTGGGCGTGCGCGAAGGGCCCCGACGCCCCGATGTCGCCCAGCTCCCCCACGCCGCCGGGCGACTTCTCCACCACCGTCCATCCGGTGTCGCAGTTCAAGGGCCGCAAGGTCAAGCTCAAGATCGACCGCACGACGAAGTGGGGCAACGACGAGATGCAGCTCACCCAGGCCTGGTGGGGCGACGTCACGCTCGTGCGCGTCCGCTGAGCTGCGGCGCCGCCCGGGGTCGCGACTAGGGAGTCCCTGATGCGAGCGCCATGCTCACCGGCCAGCCTGGCGCGGTGGGCACCGCACCGGACCTCGTCGGGATCGTCGTGTTCGCGATCTCCGGGGCGCCCATGGCGATCCGCCGCGACTTCGACATCGTGGGCATCGTCATGCTGGCCGTGGCCACCGCGCTGGGCGGCGGGATCATCCGCGACCTCGTCCTGGGCGACACGCCGCCGGTCGCCTTCGCGCGCTGGGACTACCTGCTCGTGCCGCTCGTGGCCGCGGCGGTCGCGTTCGTCGCCCACCCCGAGCTCCAGCGGCTGTCCCTCACCCTGCTCGTCTTCGATGCGGCCGGTCTCGGCCTGTTCTGCGTCGTCGGCACGGTGAAGGCGCTCGAGCACGGCCTCTCCCCCCTGTCCGCGGCGATCCTCGGCGTGATCACCGCGGTCGGCGGCGGGGTCCTGCGCGACGTGCTCGCCCGCGAGACGCCGGCGCTCGTGCGCCCGGACTCCGAGCTCTACGCGGTGCCGGCGGTCGTGGGCGCCGGGATCGTCGTCGCGCTGTGGGAGCTGGGTGCCTACAGCACCGCGCTCGGCCTGGCCGCGGCGGCCGCGATCTTCGCCGTGCGCTGCCTCGCGCTGCGTCACCATTGGCGCGGGCCGCGCGCCTGGCGCCGGGTGGGCGCCGCCTGACCCTCACCAGGCCAGCGGGCCGTCCTCGTCCTGGAGCGTCCCGGTCGGCCCCTCGCCGCTGCGCGTCGTCAGGCGTACCACCACGCGGGCGCTCTCCTCGGGCGGGCGCCCGATGCCCCACGCCGCCGTCATGTCGGTGGCGGTCGGCCCGGGTTCGAGCGCGTTGAACCGGATGTCCGGGTTCGCTTTCGCGTACTGCAGCGTGAGCATCGTGGCCGCCGCCTTCGACGCCGCGTAGAGCGCGAGCGGGAAGCCGTACTCGGCGCGATCCGGGTTCGTCACCGCCCAGAAGGACCCCATGCTGCTGGAGATCGTGATGACGTTGGGGTCGGTCGACCGGCGCAGGAGCGGCAGCGCCGCCTCCGTGACGCGGACGATGCCGACCGCGTTCGTGTCGAACGACCGCAGCGCCGCGGGGCCGTCGAGCGCGGTGGTCAGGATCCCGGCGTTGTGGATCAACACGTCGAGGCGGCCCTCGGCCGCGTCGATCGTCGCCAGCGCCGCCGCCACCGACGCGTCGTCGGTCACGTCGAGCTGCACCGAGCGCGCGCCGATCTGCGCGGCGGCGCGCCGGCCGCGGTCGGCGTTGCGGGCGCCGATGTAGACGGTGTGGCCCAATTCCGTGAGCTGCTGGGCCGTGGCGAAGCCGATGCCCTTGTTGGCGCCGGTGATCAGGGTGATGGTCATTGGTCGCGCCAGGCTAAGCGGGCGCGCGAACACCAGCCAGAGCCCCCTGGAGACAGGGAGTGACAGGACCACCTCTGGCCGGCGCGACGCGGCATATGCTGGATCGATGCCCGCCGCGACCACGAACCCGCTCGGCGAGTACCTGCGGGCCCGGCGCGCGCTGGTGACGCCCGAGCAGGCGGGCATCCCGGCATTTGGCGTGCGGCGCGTGCCCGGTCTGCGGCGAGAGGAGGTCGCGATGCTCGCCGGCATCAGCGCCGACTACTACCTGCGCCTGGAGCGAGGACGCGATCGCAACCCGTCGGCTCAGGTGCTCGAGGCGCCGCGCGGGTGCTGCAGCTCGACGACGACCACGTCGCCCACATGCGCACGCTCGTCAGCACCGGGCCGCGCCGGCGCAGGCGTCGCGCGCCCAAGGAGGTCCCGCCCTCGGGCGCGCTGAAGCTCCTGGACGCGCTCGTCCAGCCGGCGTTCATCGAGGGCCGCTACTTCGACATCCTGGCCGCCAACCGGGCCGCCGAGGCGCTCTCCCCACGGCTCACGGCCGGCGGCAACCAGATGCGCGACCTGTTCCTCGACCCGGCCGAGCAGGCGCTGCACCCGGAGTGGGAGTCGGTGACCGAGTGCTTCGTGGCCAACCTGCGCCAGGCCGTCGGCACCGATACCGACGACCCGCGCTTCATCGAGCTCCTCGGCGAACTGTCCCTGGGCAGCCGGCGATTCTGCCGGCTCTGGGCCCGCCATGAGGTCCGCGGGCAGCGCGGGACACCGCTGCGCCTCGACCACCCGCAGGTCGGCGAGATGACGCTCAACCGCGAGCGCCTGCGTATCGACGGCACCGACGGGTTGGGAATGGTCGTCTACCACCCCGACGCGGGTTCGAGCGACGCCGACAAGCTCGCCCTCCTGACCGCGGCGGCGCTGCCCGCCACGGACCCGGCGCGCGGCTGACGTCCCGCGCAGGAGGGACGGGACGTCCCTCCTGCGCGCGTGGGACGCGAGACCTACTCGATGCCGGCCTCCGCGCACGCGTCCGCGTACGCGCCGGTGCAGATCTCCTGCGGCGTCAGGAAGCCGTCGGCGATGATCGTCTCCTTGACGGTCTCCTTCGTGACCGGCGTCGGGTCGAGCAGCACCGACGGGACCTCCTCCAGGCCGTTGTCGACCTGCGCGTTGATCAGGTCGGCGGGCGGCTCCTCGCCGCGCGCGGCGGCCAGCGCCAGCTCGGCGGCGGCCTCGGCCTCGGCCTTGATCGCCAGGTAGATCGTCATGTACTGGTCGCCCGAGAGGATCCGCTGCACGGCGGTGACCTCGGCGTCCTGACCGGTGACCGGCTTGGTCGACGGGTCGATGCCGGCCCTCTCCATCGCGGCGATCGCGCCACCGCCGGTGCCGTCGTTGGCCGCGTACACGCCGGCGAAGCCGTCCTTGCCGAGCGCCGTGATCGCCTGCTCCATCTGGCGCTGGGCCTTGTCCGGCGACCAGTCGGGCGTGTCGTACTCCTTGGCGATCGTCACGCCGCTGCTGTCGAACACCTCGTGGGCGCCCTTCTTGTAGTCGCCGGCGGAGGCGTCGGTCGGCGCGCCGTTGATCATGACGATCGACTTGCCCGCCGGGTCGCCGATCGCGTCCAGCAGCGCCTGCGCCTGCACCTGGCCGACCTTGATGTTGTCGAACGACACGTACGAGGCCAGCGGCGCGTCGGAGATCAGGCGGTCGTAGGCGACGACCGGCACGTCGGCCTGCTTGGCCCGGTTGACGATCGTCGCCGCGGACTTGCCGTCGACGGCGTCGAGCACGAGCACGTCGGCGCCGTTGGTGATCGCGGCCTCCGCCTGCGCCTGCTGCTTGGTCGCGTCCTGGCTGGCGTTGGAGTACAGGAGCTTGCAGTCCGGGCACTCCGCCTTCAGCTTCTCCTCGAAGCGCGGACGATCGTGGGCCTCGTAGCGGGTCGTCTTGGTCTCGGGCAGCAGCAGCGCGACCGTCACGGGCTTGCCGCCGCCGCTGCTGGCGGTCGACGTCGCGGCCGAGGAGCTCGCGGTCGTGCTGCTGTCGTCGTCGGAGCCGCAGGCGGTCAGCAGTCCGCCGGTCAGCAGGGCGGCGGCGATCGCCGCCGCCGCGCGGTGCTTGGTGCGCATGGGGTTCATCCTCTTCCTGTCGTGGTCCCTTGAAGGTCCTGCTGGTGGTGGTCTGTGACCCGCTCGAGCGCGAGCGCGGCTGCGCCATGCAGCGCCGCGTCGTGCGGGTGGCGCGCGAGCACGAGCTCGGGCGCCATCGGGACAGATCGGTCCAACCGGGAGCGCAGCGCGGGCAGGATGCGGTCGGCGGCGCCGGTCAGCCCGCCGCCCACGGCGATGCGCTCGGGGTCGAGCAGGATCGCCACGTGCGCGACGTGGCGGCCCAGCACGTCGATGGCCTCGTCGACCAGCGCCTGCACCCGCGGGTCGGCGTGGGCGAAGGCGTCCTCGGCGGTGATCGGCGTACCCAGCAGCCGGCTGGCGCGCTGGCTGATCGCCAGGCCGCCGGCGTGCTCCTCCAGCGGTGCGCGGCCGGCCGAGACGCCGTCCTCGTCGCCGACGAGGTTGTAGCCGATCTCCCCGGCGGCCCCGTGGTGGCCGGCGAGCACCCGCCCGCCGGCGACGACGCCGACGGCGATGCCGCTGCCGAGGCTGAGGAAGACGCCGGGATCAGCCCCGCGCAGGCTCCCCCAGCGCGCCTCGGCCAGCGTTGCGGCCTTGACGTCGTTGCCGGCGACGACCTCGGTGATCTGCAGCCCGTCGCGGATGGCCGCCGCCAGCGCGAGGTCCTCCCACCCGGGCACGTTGGGCGCCAGCAGGATGCGATCCTCGCGCACGACGCCGGGGCTCACCACGCCGACGGCCAGGCAGCGGCCGCCGCCGCTCGACGCCGTGGCGATCGCCGCCCGTGCGGCATCCAGTGCCCGCGCCACGGCCTGCTGGGCGCCGGCCGCCGCGAGGGTGTCCAGGCGCACGTGATCGGCCAGCGTCCCGTCGAGGCCGGCGGTGGAGACGGCGATCTTCGTCGCGCCGAAGTCGATGGCGGCGATGAAGTCGCTGGGGCCCGGCGCAGGGCCGTCGGTTGGCAGCAGCACGTTCGTAAGGATAGTTTCCTAATTCTCGTACTGTCAACCGCCAACGACGTAGAGTCCCGACCATGGAGAGCGAGCTGCGGCCCGGCACCCCCCGCCTGCTGCGGGCGATCAACGAACGCGCCCTGCTGGAGCACATGCGCGCGACCGGCCCGGTCTCGCGCGCGCAGCTGGCCCGCGACACCGGCCTCTCCAAGCCGACCGTGTCGCTCGCCCTGACGAACCTCGAGGCCGCCGGCCTCGTGCGGCCGCTGGGGCTCGAGGCGGCCGGGCGCGGACGGGCCGCGCTGCTCTACGAAGCCGACCCCGCGGCCGCCCACGTGCTCGCCGTCGACATCGGGCGCAGCTGGATCCGCGTCGCGGTCGCCGACCTGGCCGGGACGATCGTGCAGCGCGTCGACGAGCGCAACCGCGCGCGCAGCTCCGCCGCGCTGCTGCGCACGATCCAGACGCTGGCCGA
>Ga0164243_10015054_pt1 | contig 10721 bp, 11 predicted proteins | sample OricompcompostOP_FD_108781 | JGI IMG/M metagenome (GOLD analysis project Ga0164243, IMG submission 108781) | Organic Plus compost microbial communities from Emeryville, California, USA - Original compost - Organic plus compost (OP) | ecosystem: Engineered > Solid waste > Mixed feedstock >...
ATCCGCACCGCGAGCTACGACCTGTGGCACGACCTCACCTACGGCAACCTCAGCGTCGCCTGGAGCTGGGTGTTCACCCTCGTGATCGTCGGTGGCTACCTCGGCTACACGCTGCTCCGGTCGCTGCGCGCGCGCCGGGCCGGGCTGGCCCGCGACTCGGTCACGCTGGTGCTCGTGCGCGGCGGCATCCTCGCCGCGGCCGCGATCGTCGTGACCGCGCTGGCCTGCCGGAACCGCAACACCAACGTCTACAAGGTGATCGAGGGCATCCCGATCCCCGCGGCGATCGTCATCGTGCTGATGATCGCGTGCACGATCGCGCTCACGAAGACGACCTGGGGCCGGCACCTCTACGCGACCGGCGGCAACCCCGAGGCCGCGCGCCGCGCCGGCATCGACGTGGTGCAGATGAAGGTCAGCGCCTTCACCCTCTGCTCCGCGTTCGGCGCCATGGGCGGGGTGCTGCTGGCCTCGTCGCAGTCGTCGGCGTCGCTCGACCTCGGCTCGGGCAACGTGCTGCTGTTCTCCGTCGCCGCGGCGGTCATCGGCGGGACGTCGCTCTTCGGCGGTCGCGGCCGCGCCCGCGACGCGGTGCTCGGCGCCCTGGTCATCGTGATCATCCCCAACGGTCTGCTGCTGCGGCCCAGCCTGGGCGCGCAGTGGCAGCAGGTGATCACCGGCCTGGTGCTCCTGGTCGCCGCCGCGGTCGACGCGGTCTCCCGCAAGCGGGCCGCGACGAGCTGACGTGGCCCGCTCGGAGGCTCAGGCCAGGTCGATGGCGCGGGCGGAGACCGCGTCGATCGCCTGCTCGATCTCGGCCAGGGCCTCCTGCGGGATCGCCGAGTCGACCGAGAGCGCGACCAGCGCGTGGCCGCCCTTGGCGTCGCGGGAGACCTGCATGCCCGCGATGTTGACGCCGGCGTCGCCGAGGATCTGGCCCACGGTGCCGACCATGCCCGGCCGGTCGCTGTAGTTGAAGAACGCCAGGTGGTCGGTGGGCTCGATGTCGACGTCGAAGCCGTTGACCTCGACGATCCGCTCGCGCTGGTTGATGCCGACCAGGGTGCCGCTCACCGAGACCTGGGCGCCGTCGGCGAGCGTGCCGCGGATCGTGATCAGGTTGCGGTGGTCCGGGCTCTCCGGCTCGGTGACGAGGCGGACGGCGGTCCCGCGCTCGGCCGCCAGCAGCGGCGCGTTCACGTAGGACACCTGGTCCTCGACGATGTCGGAGAAGACGCCCTTGAGGGCGGCCAGCTCGAGCACCTTGACGTCGTACTCGGTGATCTCGCCGCGCACCTCGACGTCGAGCTGCTGGGCGACCTCGCCGGCGAGCCCGGTGAAGATCCGGCCGAGCTTCTCGGTCAGCGGGATGCCCGGGCGCACGTCCTCGGCGATCACCCCGCCCTGGACGTTGACCGCGTCGGGGACCAGCTCGCCCGAGAGCGCCAGCCGCACCGAGCGGGCGACCGCGATCCCGGCCTTCTCCTGTGCCTCGTCGGTCGAGGCGCCCAGGTGCGGCGTCGCCACGACGTTCTCGAGCTCGAACAGCGGGCTGTCGGTGCACGGCTCGGTGGCGAACACGTCGAGTCCGGCCGCCGCGATCGAGCCGGTCTTGAGGGCGTCGTACAGCGCGGTCTCGTCGACGATGCCGCCGCGGGCGGCGTTGACCAGCACCAGGTTGGGCTTGGCCTTGGCCAGCTCGTCGGCACCGATCAGCCCGATCGTCTCGGAGGTCTTCGGCAGGTGCACCGACATGAAGTCGGCCTCGGCGAGCAGCGTGTCGAGGTCCACCAGGCGCACGCCCATCTGGGCGGCCCGGCCGGCCTGGACGTAGGGGTCGTAGGCGATCACGTTCATGCCGAACGCGCTCAGCCGCTGGGCGACGAGGACACCGATCCGGCCCAGGCCGACGATGCCGACGGTCTTCTCGTACAGCTCGATGCCGGTGTACTTGGACCGCTTCCACTCGCCGTTCTTGAGCGCCGCGTGCGCGGGCGAGATGTGGCGGGCGGCGGCGAGCATCAGCGCGACGGCGAGCTCGGCCGCGGAGACGATGTTGGAGGTCGGGGCGTTGACGACCATGACGCCGGCCTGGGTGGCGGCCCGGACGTCGACGTTGTCGAGGCCGACGCCGGCCCGGGCCACGACCTTGAGCCGCTGGGCGGCGGACAGCGCCTCCTCGTCGACCTTCGTGGCGGAGCGGATCAGGATCGCGTCGACGTCGGCGATCGCGGGCAGCAGCTCGGCGCGGTCGGCGCCGTTGCAGTGGCGGATCTCGAAGTCCGGGCCGAGCGCCTCGACGGTGGCGGGGCTCAGCTCCTCGGCGATGAGAACGACGGGACGGTCGGGTGCGTCAGTCACAGCGGTTCCTCGGTGGAGGGGCGGGTGGTGGATCGCACGACGCTGTGCCGGACGCCCACCTTACCCGACGGGCCCCGGGTCCTCGGCCTCCGGTCGACCCTCGGGCCAGACGTACGGCAGGTCGTCGGGGACGTCGGTGAACAGCCGGCCGTAGTGCTCCGGGTCCTTGCGGAGCAACGCGGAGCGGTGCGACCGGTGGAAGTCCTCGTCCCCGAGCCACGGCGGCAGGGCGCCGGCCGCCGCGAGCCCCTCCTGGGACCGCACGTCGGTGATGCCGGCCGCCGCCAGGTCGCTGGTGATCGCCGCCGCGCAGGTGTCCCCGCGGCCGGTCTCGACCCACACCTCGACGCAGGTGAGGCCGTACCGGCCGAGAGCCTCGAGGTGGCCGCGCCACATCTTCACCGCGGGATGGTGCCGCCACCCGTAGCCCGGCACGGTCAGCCCGCGCACGATCTGGAGCGTCTCGACCCGCTGCTTGCCGAGCCGGAGCGGGTCGAGCGCCCGGGCGGAGGCCTCGAAGTCGGGGTACGGGAGGAAGGTCTGCACCCCTCCTCGGTTCCCGTCCGCGGGAAAACGAGTCGCGCCCGCCGGGCGACCGCCCGTACGGTGGGGCGCATGGAGCTCTGAGGTCGACCGTGCCCCTTCGATCCCTCATGGAGCTCCCATGTCTGCTGTCATCACGCTGTCCTCCGTCGACCTCACCTGGCCCGACGGCACCCCCGCCCTCCGCGACCTCGACCTGACGGTCGGGCCCGGTCGCTCCGGCCTCGTCGGCGTCAACGGGTCCGGCAAGTCCACGCTGCTCCGCCTGGTCGCCGGCGAGCTCGAGCCCACGGCGGGCCGGGTCACGGTGTCCGGCCGGGTCGGCTACCTGCCGCAGGACCTCACCCTCCGCGGGGATCAGCCCGTGGCCGACTTCCTCGACGCCGAGGAGGAGTGGGTCGCGCTCCGCGAGCTCGACCGCCTCGGCCTCCCCGAGGACACCCTCGACCGCTCCGTGGGCGAGCTGTCCGGGGGCGAGGTGGTCCGGCTGGGCCTGGCCCGGCTGCTCATCGACCCGCCCGACGTGCTGCTCCTCGACGAGCCGACGAACAACCTCGACGCCCCGGCCCGCGAGCTCCTCCACGACGTCGTGCGGTCGTGGCGGGGCGCCCTGCTCGTGGTCACCCACGACCGCGACCTGCTCGAGCTCGTCGACCGGATCGGCGACCTCCGGGACGGCCGGGTCCGCTGGTACGGCGGCGGCTACACGTCGCACGTCGAGCAGGTGGCGGCCGAGCAGGCCGCCGCCGAGCAGGCGGTGACCACCGCGCGAGCCCACCTGCGCCGGCAGCAGGCGGACCGGGTCCAGGCCGAGCGGGTGCTCGCGCAGCGGCGGAGGTACGGCGCCAAGATGTTCGCCACCAAGCGCGAGCCCAAGGTGGTCATGAACGCGCGGAAGCGGGAGGCGCAGCAGGCGGCCGCGGCCTACCGCAAGGTGCACGCCGAGCGCCTGGAGGCGGCGCGGGAGCGCCTCGACGAGGCCGCCACGCGGCTGCGCGAGGACCGGACCATCCGGGTGGACCTGCCCGAGACCGAGGTCCACCGCGGTCAGGAGGTGCTGACCACCCGCGGGCTGGTGCTGCGCACCGGCGCCGCCGTCGAGCTGGACGTCGCCGGCCCCGAACGGATCGCGGTCACCGGACCGAACGGGGCCGGCAAGACCACGCTGCTGCACACCCTCGCGGGCCGCCTCGAGCCGGCCGCAGGGCAGGCGGAGGTGCACGTGCCGCTCGCGCTGCTCCCCCAGCGGCTCGACCTGCTCGACGACGGGCTGAGCGTCGTCGACAACGTCCGCCGCCGGGCGCCGGACGCGGACCCGACGACGGTGCGCGCCCGCCTGGCCCGGTTCCTCTTCCGCGGCGCCGCGGGCGACCAGGTCGTCGGGACGCTCTCCGGCGGTGAGCGGTTCCGGGCGACGCTGGCCGCGCTGCTGCTGGCGGACCCGGCGCCCCGGCTGCTGCTGCTCGACGAGCCCACCAACAACCTGGACTTCGCGTCGTACGACGCCCTGGTGTCGGCGCTCGGCGGCTACCGCGGCGCGCTCGTCGTGGCCAGCCACGACGGGGAGTTCCTCGACGAGATCGGCGTCCACCGCACGATCGAGCTGTGACTTACCTACGCTCCGGTGCATGCGGGACGAGGAGCTCCGGCAGGTCCGGGTGGTGGCGTGGGACCGGCGGGGCGACGAGGTCGGGTTCCAGCTGCGGCTGGTGCCACTCGGCGAACGGCGCTGGGGCGCCGAGGCGCCCGACGACCTGGTCGACGTGGTCGAGCGCGACCCGCGGGTCCGCCTCGAGGACGGGACGGCGGGCGCGGCCCGCGTGCTGCGCTCCGGCCGGACCCACGCCGAGGTGCACGGCCGGCTGCACCCGAGGCGCGGCGCCCGGCTGCGGGAGCCGCGGGGGCCGGTGGTCGTGATCGAGACCGGGCACGGCGCCGACCACTGACCCGCCGGGGGTCGGCGGGGTCAGATCGGGCAGCCGTCCGGACCGCAGGCGTCGGCGCCCTCGGCTCCCCCGACCATCTCGACGGAGGGGTGGCTGTCGGCCCACACCCGGTCGAGCACCTGGCGGAAGACCTCCACGGGCTGCGCGCCGGACACGCCGTACCGGCGGTCGAAGACGAAGAACGGCACGCCGGTGGCGCCGAACGCCGCGGCCTCGCGGACGTCCGCCTCCACCTCGTCGGCGTACCGGTCGCCGGCCAGCACGTCCTTGACGAGCACCTCGTCCAGCCCCACCTCGGTGGCGATCCGGGTGAGGGTGGCGTGGTCGGCGACGTTCTGCGCCTGCGCGAAGTAGGCGTCGAGCAGCGCCTCCTTGAGCTCGCCGCGCAGCTCGCCGGCGGCGTGCAGCAGCCGGTGCGCGTCCCGGGTGCCGACGCGGAGCGCCTCGTGCTGGCGCCAGGTCATGCCCTCCTCGGCCGCGATCGCCTGGGTGCGGTCGACCATCTGCCGGCCGGCCTCGGGCCCGCCGCCGTACTTGCGGCCGAGGTACTCGGCCACCGTCTCCACCGGCACGTCGGGCGCGGAGGGGTCGAGCTGGAAGGAGCGCCAGACGACCTCGACGTCGTCGGCGTGCGGGAAGTCCGCGAGCGCCTTCTCGAGCCGCCGCTTGCCGATGTAGCACCACGGGCAGACGACGTCGGACCAGATCTCCACGCGCATGACCGTTGCAACCGCGATACCCCGCCGGATAATCCGTAAGGTGAAGCACACCCTGGAGACCGAGCGGCTGGTCCTGCGGCCGTGGAACCACGACGAGGCGCCCCGGCTCCTCGACATGCTCAGCCGGGTCGAGGTGATGAAGTGGCTCGGCGACGGCGAGCCGGAGCTGATGACGGACCTCGACGAGGCGCACACGCGGATCGACCGGTACGCCGAGATGTCCGGCACGCCGCCGAAGGGGTTCTGGGCGGTGACGGCCAAGGACGGCGGCCCGCCGCTGGGCACCGTGCTGCTGCTGAACCTGCCCAACGGGGAGGACGACGAGGTCGAGATCGGCTGGCACCTGCACCCCGACGCGTGGGGCCACGGCTACGCCACCGAGGCGGCCCGCGCGCTGATGGCGCACGGCTTCGAGCACGGCCTGCCGCAGGTCCTGGCGGTCACCCACCTCGACAACTACCCGTCGATGAACGTGTGCCGCAAGCTCGGCATGCGCGGCGAGGGCGTCACGGAGAAGTGGTACGACGCACCGTCGGAGCTGTTCCGGATCACCGCGGACGAGTGGGCCGGCTGAAGATCGTCTCCCGCACGGTGCGGGCCACGAACGCCGCGTACGCCGCCTCGGAGCGGCCGTCGACCTGGACGAAGCGCACGTAGCTCTCGACCGAGGTGACGACGCAGAACGCCTCCACCAGGTCGTCGAACGGCACGTCGTCGCGCAGCCAGCCGCGGTCGGCCAGGTTCCGCAGGACGTGCTCGACCTGGCGCCGTACCAGCCCGAGCATGTGGTCGCGGAACGCCGCCACCTCCGGGTCCCCCTGCGCGGCGCCGACGACCGTCGTCCAGAGCCCCGCCGACGGGGCGTTGACCGCGAGCATCCCCTCGCCGAGGGCGTCCGCCAGCCGGTCGGGGTCGGGGATCGCGGCCAGCCTGCGGCCGAGGTCCGTGTCGAGGACGTCGGTCTCCCCCTCGACCCCGAACGAGACCAGCTCGAGCGCGGCCTGGAGCAGCTCCGCCTTGCTGCCCTGCTTGCGGACGGTCTCCACCGAGACCCCGGCCCGGCGCGCGAGCTGGGCGAACGTCGTCCCCCGGTAGCCCCGCGTCCCGAACAGCTCCGCCGCCGCCTCGACCACCCGGCGCCGGGTCGCCGCGGCCTGCTGCCGGCGGACGGCGGACCGGTAGGGGCGCGCGGCCGACCTGCCGGAATCCACATTGACTAGCATGTCATACCAGCGAATAGTGGTGGACATGGCCTCCCTGATCCTCGGCAACGTGCCGATCCACGGCCACGTGGCACCGCTCCTCTCCGTCGCCCAGCACCTCGTCGAGCGCGGCGATCGGGTCCGGTTCGTGACCGGCGCCCGGTTCGCGGACCGGGTCCGGGCCGTCGGTGCCGAGCACGTGCCGCTGCCCGCCGAGGCGGACTTCGACGACCGGCAGGACTGGCGCGAGATCTTCCCGGAGCGGACCGCCCTCAAGGGCGCCAAGGCGATCGCCTTCGACCTCGAGAACGTCTTCGTCCGGCCCGGGCGCGGCCAGCACGACGCCGTGATGGCGGCGCACCGGGACCGCCCGGCGGACGCGGTGCTCGTCGACACCGCGTTCCTGGGTGGCGCGTTCCTCCTGGGGCACCCGGCCGCGGCCCGCCCGGCCGTCATCGTCTGCGGGGTGGTCCCGCTGCCGCTGCCCAGCCGCGACACCGCCCCGTTCGGCATGGGGCTCCCGCCGATGCGCGGTCCGCTGGGCCGGCTGCGCAACCGGCTGCTCGGCGGCCTCGCGGCGCGCACCGTCTTCCCGGGCGTCGACCGGGTCGCCGACGGGATCAACCGCGAGCTCCACGGCGCACCGCTGCCGTTCCCGACCATGGGCTGGCAGCGGTCGGCCGAGGCGATCGTGCAGCTCACCGTCCCCGAGTTCGAGTACCCCCGCTCCGACGCCCCGCCCACCCTGCACTTCGTCGGCCCGGTCCCGCCGCGCGCGGCGGCCACCCCGCTCCCCCCGTGGTGGGACGAGCTGGACGGCTCGCGCCCGGTCGTGCACGTCACCCAGGGCACGATCGCCAACCGCGACTACCGGCAGATCATCGCGCCGACCCTCGAGGCGCTCGCGGACGACGACGTCCTGGTGGTGGTCTCCACGGGGGGCCGCCCGCTCGACACCCTCCCGGCGCTGCCCGAGAACGCCCGCGCCGCCGAGTTCCTGTCCTACGACGAGCTGCTGCCGCGCACCGACGTCTACGTCACCAACGGCGGGTACGGCGGCGTCCAGCTCGCGCTCTGCCACGGCGTCCCGATCCTCACCAGCGGCGGGCAGGAGGACAAGCCCGAGGTCGCCGCCCGGATCGCGTGGTCCGGCGTCGGCCGGCGGATCCGGTCCGAGGCGCCCTCCCCGGCCGCGGTCCGCCGGGCGGTGCGGGCGGTGCTGCGCGAGCCCGGCTACCGGGACCGGGCCCGGGCGATGGCGGCGCGGATGGCGGCCGCGGGTGGCCTCGACCACCTGGCCCGCGTCGTGGACGCGGTGGTGGCCGGGGTCCGGGCCCCCTAGGGGTCGCCCCGGGGGTGGGACCAGGGGTCCGCCGGAAGCGGAGGACCGGCCCGGGGCGCGAGGCTTCCGGGCATGATCACGATCGACTCCCTGACCAGGAAGTACGGCGCCTTCACGGCCGTCGACGACATCACGTTCACCGCCCGGCCGGGCCGGGTGACCGGCTTCCTCGGCCCCAACGGGGCGGGCAAGTCCACGACCATGCGGGTGCTGGTCGGGCTGACCGAGCCCACCTCCGGCACCGCCACGATCCTCGGCCGCCGCTTCGCCGACCTGCCCAACCCCGGCCGGGAGGTCGGGGTGCTGCTGGACGCCTCCGCCCAGCACGCGGGACGCACCGGCCGCGAGATCCTCACCCTGGCCGCGCGCACCATGGGCCTGCCCCGGTCCACCGTCGACGAGATGCTCGACCGGGTCAGCCTCACCCCCGAGGAGGCCGGGCGCCGGGTCCGCAACTACTCCCTCGGCATGCGCCAGCGGCTGGGCATCGCCACCGCGCTGATCGGCGACCCCGAGGTGCTCATCCTCGACGAGCCGGCCAACGGCCTCGACCCGGCCGGCATCCGGTGGATGCGCGACCTGCTCCGCGACTTCGCCGACCAGGGCGGCACCGTCCTGCTCTCCTCGCACCTGCTGCACGAGATCGAGGTCATCGCCGACGACATCGTCGTCATCGGCAACGGCCGGATCGTGGCCGAGGGCACCAAGCAGGACCTGCTCGCCGCCGGCGGCACCCTGGCCCGCTCCGACGACCCGGCCGGCCTCGCGCACGCGCTGGCGGTCCAGGGCATCGAGGCGACCCCCGGCGCCGAGGGCGCCGTGCTCGCCGGAGCCGACCTGGCCACCGTGGGGCGGGTCGCCTTCGCGGCCGGCATCCCCCTCACCGAGCTCCGGGCGGCCGACGGCGCCGGCCTGGAGGAGATGTTCCTGGCGCTGACCGCCGAGAGTCAGCGCGACCACCTCGACGGCACCGAAGGAGCCGCAGCATGAGCACCACGACCGTTCCCGCCCCCTCCGCGGCCGTCCCGCGCGGCCGCACGCGCGCCGTACCGGAGCCGATCCCGACGCGCCGGATCGCGGCCGTCGAGCTGCGCAAGATGTTCGACACCCGCGCCGGCTTCTGGCTGATGGCCAGCATCGTGATCCTGGCGGTCGTCGCGACCACCGCGACGATCATCTTCGCGCCGGACGACGAGCTCACCTACGAGGCGTTCGCCACCGCGGTCGGCTTCCCGATGGCGGTCGTGCTCCCGATGGTCGCGATCCTGTCGGTCACCAGCGAGTGGAGCCAGCGCAGCGCGCTGACCACGTTCACCCTCGTGCCCAGCCGCGGCCGGGTGATCGCGGTCAAGGCCGCGCTCACCCTGGCCATCGGCGTGGTGTCGATGCTCGTCGCCGCCGCCGTCGGAGCGGTCGGCAACGTGGTCGGCAGCAGCATCGCCGGCGTCGACCTGACCTGGAACCTGTCGGTCGCCGACTTCTCGCTGGTCGTGCTGGCCAACGTGCTCGGCATGTTCGCCGGCTTCATGCTCGGCGTGCTGTTCCGCAGCTCCCCTGCCGCGATCGTCGGCTACTTCGTGTTCTCGCTGGTGCTGCCCGGCGTGGCGGGGGCGCTCGGCGCCGCCAACGACTGGTTCCGCGACAACGGAGCGTGGGTCGACTTCAACACCGCGACCGGCGGGCTCTTCGAGGGCGCCGACAGCATGACCGGCGAGGCGTGGGCGCAGGTCGGCCTCACCACCGCCGTGTGGGTGCTGATCCCGCTCGCCATCGGCCTGCGGTTCCTGATGCGCTCCGAGATCAAGTAGTCCGGGCCCCGGCCGCTGACCCGTCACTAAGTTAGTGACGGGTCAGCGGTCTCTAGTGCTTCAGGTCCGGGTCCCAGCGGTTGGCGATGAGCTTGAAGCTCGGGGTGTCCTCGAGCGAGGTCATCGCCTCGTAGATCCGCTCGTACTCGGTGGACGCGATCCGCCAGGCGCCGTCGGGGTCCCGGCGGTAGGTGTCGTGGTAGTAGCCGGCCCCGCGGATCCGCACCCCGAAGTCGGGGACGACCACGGTGTCCTCGAACGCCCACGAGCCGCGGGCGGTGTCGCCGTCGACGTCGATCTCCGGGTGGTTGGCCACGTGCACGGTGATCACGCCGGGACCGAGGTTCTCGGACATGAAGGCCACGACGTCCGCGCGGTTGTCGTAGTGCAGCGGCTCGGCCATGGCCTGGGTGCCGTACCGCGCCCGGACGTCCTCGGCCAGGCAGTCGGCGAACGCCTCCCAGTCCTTGAGGTCGAGCGTGCGGAAGTAGCGGTACTTGAGGCGCTTGATCTCCTCGATCGCGACCAGGTCCGTCCGCGGGCCCACCTGCGGGTCCATCAGCGGGCCGCGGTGCCCTCGGTGTAGTCGGAGTCGTGGGACTTCACCCAGGCCATCAGCTTGCGCAGCTCGCGACCGGTCTTCTCGATCGGGTGCTGCTCGGCCTGCTCGCGGAACTTCTTGAACTCCGGGGAGCCGGCGTCCTGGTCGGCGATGAACCGCTGGGCGAACGAGCCGTCCTTGATCTCCGCCAGGATCTGCTTCATGTTCTCCTTGACGTGCTCGTCGATCACCCGCGGGC
>Ga0164243_10015055_pt1 | contig 10721 bp, 11 predicted proteins | sample OricompcompostOP_FD_108781 | JGI IMG/M metagenome (GOLD analysis project Ga0164243, IMG submission 108781) | Organic Plus compost microbial communities from Emeryville, California, USA - Original compost - Organic plus compost (OP) | ecosystem: Engineered > Solid waste > Mixed feedstock >...
CGGTGCGATCTCGAATGGGCGTTTTTGGACTTCGACGACACCGGCATCCAGTCGAGAGATGTCGAGCAGCGCCGAGAAGAGTCCGTCCATTGCGATAAGAGAGGCTTCAATTTGCTCGATGAGCCTTCGCCCCGGCTGGGGGATTTCTACCGCGCGCAAAGCGCCCACGAATAAGCCCAGAGCGTGAATCGGCTGGCGCAGGTCATGGCTCGCGGCGGCGAGGAACGTGGACTTAGCTAAGCTCGCCTGCTCCACGATCTCTTTCTGTCGCCTCAACTCCTCGGCCATCCGCTGGGTGGCGATGCGCAGCCGCACATTGTCTTTGAGGGTCCGATTGGTGCCGACACTGAGAATGGCCAAGGCAACAATGAATACCAGCATCAACAACGAGCTTGCTTGGGCCAACGGGTCGGTCGCACCGAGACTGACCAAGGCGTAAGGCAAAGTGGCTGGAAGAAAGATTGCGAAGAAGGCGGGCAGGTAAGCGCTGAACGCGGGGATGGCACCGGCCGCAACACCGAATACAACCATCATCGCAAGCAGGCGAACCTCGAAGCCGCCGCTCACGAGGTACAGCGGTGCCCAGCCCCAGCCCAGCCCTTCGGCGAGGGCGATTGCCGTGAACCACATTCCCCAGGCTTGCCAATCTGATGTGGCCGGCCTGGCGCGGGAATAGGATCGCTGCAGGAGTATGTGAGCGAGGGCGCACAAGGCGATATAGCCAGTCCAGAACATTCCGGTTCTGAACTGCGTCAGTCCGAGCCACCAGAGCGTTCCACCGAGGATGGCCGCGCCGGCCGTCGCCGCAAGCACGCCGAAGACAACGTGGCTAAACAGGGTCGCGACTTGCTCGGCGGCCACCTCGTCCTCGAGACTGGGGAGCGGCGAGTCTCGGGGCGTCTGTCGAGTAGCATGCAGCATAAATCGATACCGATGGTACGTGTCGCGGATGCACGCCCGCTCTCGCTTGTCGCCCGACGTGCGTGCGTCCGCTCGGCGAGGTTAAGCGGAAAAAGGACTTTGACCAATGAAGCAACTGCCGATATCCGGCTGCACGTCCGCAAACTCGGCATCACGACAACCGCAGTGTCCCATGTGTGGACGGGATCCCGTTGGCAAGGGCTGCGGGCCCAGTTGGACGAGCTGGCGACCACGTGAGGTGAGCGGCGCGACGAAATGTGGGAGCATCTGCCTAACGTTCCGGTCGATCAGGCAATCAGCGATATCGACGTCGGCGAGGTTCTGCGCCACCAGGAAGGGAACGAACGCCCATTTGAAGTCATGTTCGAGGCCAACGCCAAACTGGGTATGCCCGAGGAACTCCAAGGCCGCTCACGCGTCCAGTCCAATGGCCACCACGTTATTCGAATTCCCACCCGAGCATGAGGCGCAGCAGGCCACGCTCACTGTCGTCGGTCAGCCCGAGCGCAGCGCCGATCTGCGCATGCAGGCCGCTGTCGAACTCGGCGCGCAGGTTGAGGCCTGCATACTGTTCGGTTCGCTCTGGATCAATCGTCAAACCCAACGCGGTGTCGCCCAGGCCACCATAGAGTTCCGCTCCCAGCTTCACCTCTTTAATTCCCAAGCCCCCCGGTTCAGCGCCACGACGCGCAGGCTCGTCTAACAGCGTATAGTTGAGCCCCGCCGCATAGCCGAACTCCCAATTGCCCGTGTTGAGATTAGCGTCGCTGATCCAGTTGAATGCGATGTCGAAGCCATCGCTGATATCGTGACCAAGAATGAGCCGGCTCTCGATCTCATGGCTCGAGCCCTCCTCTTCTGCGTCCGTGCGACCGACGGCCTCGAGCAAATACCGGTGAGAGGCCGATAGGTTTCCATACTCGACGTAGAGGACCGGATTGAGAAAGGCGCCATACGGGTACAATCTGTAACGGCTCTCGATCCGCCAGCCGCCGAACGCGTAGTCCGCACCATCGATTGCATCGCCCTCGAAGTAGAGTGCCATCATCCATTGGTCGGTCAGCGCTCTCTCGATCTCTACGAGTTGCGCAGAGTAGGATGGCTCCCCCGGCGCGGAGCGGGCGACATCGCTAAGGAGGTTGACCTCTGTCGTTCCTTTGGCTTCGGTATGATGGTCGTACAGAACAAAGTTCGCTTCGTTGCCCGCCATCGCCGGGCCGCAGATGAGAAATGAAGCGAAGGCAATACGAATGCCACCTGCGCTCGCTAGCCAGCCGTTGCTCATGTGACGCTCACCACGAAACTATTGTAACGCTACCACAAGCGACGAGATTGCTGCACGCGATTGAGCGCTTCTGGAGAGAGAACGGCAATGCTGTGCGGCTTTTCGGCCTGAATTTCAGGCGCGCAAACCGGTTGCAGTTCGATCACGAATACGGCCCCGATCGGAACGTCGGCCAAAGCAATCGTGCCACCTAACGCATTGACTGAGCGCGCTACGATATCGAGGCCGAGGCCTGCTCCGCCACCGCGGTCGCGGCGGCCCTGCCAGAATCGCTGGAAGATCTGCTCGCGGTCGGCAGTGGCGATACCTGGTCCCTTGTCGCTGACGACAATCATGGCGGGCGCCTTTATCTCGATGGTCACTGCTGTGCCCGTAGGCGTGTGGCGGACGCCGTTCTCGATCAGGTTCCGAAGCGCGCTGGACAGGAGGGCCGTCGAGCCATTGATATGGATCGGTTCCTGGTAGGGTATGAGCTCGACCGACTTGCGTGCGCCAATGGCGAGCGGGGCGAGCTGCGTGATGACGAGCTGCGCAACTTCATTGAGCTCGATGATCTCGTTTTTCTCCAGCGCGATGACGTCGAGCCGCGCAGACTCCAGCAATTGGTTCACCAGACGGCCCATGGCGTCGACCTCTTCTTTCCACGTCTCCAGTCTAGCGTCCTGCGGGAGCACAGCTGTGTGCGCCTTCAGCACTGCCACGGGCGTACGCAACTCGTGCGCTGCGTCGGCGATGAAGCGTTGTTGGGACTGGAAGGCCGTCTGAAGACGATCGAGCGCGTTATTGACCGCGCGAACGAGCGGAAGCACCTCGCGTGGGAGCCCGTCTTCGTTGAGACGCGCCGATACGGTTCCAGGTCCGATGGCTTCAGCCTGCTGCGCGGCGCGCTGCAAAGGACGCAATCCGATGCGTGCAACGATGAGGTTAGTGGCCAGAAGCCCGAGCACGAATGGCGCCCAAATCCATCCCACATCTTTGATGAACTCTTCGAGCACGGAATCGTAGGCGATCTCGCCTTGCGGGATGGCGACCTGAACCCACACCGGCTTCTCACCATAAGTCGCACGCAGCATGAAACCGTATTGCTTATGATCGTCGTCATTTCCGCTGGTGAGGAAAAAGTCGCGCGCGTTGGCGTCGTCGATCGGCGCGAGCGGCTCAGTGACGCCCGGTGAACCGGCAAGCATGACGCCGTGCTCGCTGACTATGGCGAATTGGCCTTTGCCGAGCTGGTAGCCCTCAGCGAGGAAATCGGGGAGCTGGAGGGGGCGGCCTTCGGCAGCGCGGCGCAACAGCTTCGCAATCACCCGCGCATCGTTTTGCAGGGTCCGGTCGCGAAAGGCCGAGTTCGTCGCGATGAAACGCTCGTAGATCAGCAGGCTTGTTGCAGCGGCGGCGAGCAGCGAGACCGCCACAAGCCCTATGATGAGGCGTCCCCAAATCGACGGTGCACGTGGCGCGCGCCCTGGCTTACTCCCCGTCGGCATCGCGGCTCTCGGTGGATAGCGTCAGCATGTAGCCGACGCCGCGCAAGGTATGGATCTGGATGTCGGCATTGGCCTGCTGCAGGCGTTTGCGCAACCGGTGAATCAAAACCTCGATTGCGTTCGAGGCCACCTCCTCGCCGAACGCGTAAATGGCCTCTTCGATTGCAGTTTTGCTGACTACGCGATCAGCGCGCCGCAGCAGTAGCTCGAGCGCTCCGCATTCGCGGCGGCCCAAATCGACGGGCAGTGCGTTGACGGTCAACTCGCGCGAATGAGTATCGAGCGAGACGTTGCCATGTGTGAGTTGCGTGCCAAGCACGTGACCTGGCCTTCGCAGCAGTGCGCGGACACGTGCGACGAGTTCCTCGAGCTCAAAGGGTTTGCGGAGATAGTCGTCAGCGCCGGCGTTGAATCCGCTGACGAGGTTTTCAACGCCATCGCGCGCGGTGAGGATCAGGACCGGCATATGGTTTAATCGATTGCGCACGGCGCTAAGCCAGGTGATGCCGTCCATGTCCGGAAGCCCCAGGTCGAGGATAATGGCATCGTAGGTCGTCGTGGCAATGGCCGCGTCAGCCTCGTTGCCCGTCTCCACCGCATCGACAGCGAAGCCGCGAGCGCGGAGAGCCTCACCCACGTATTCACATAGGCGGCGATTGTCCTCGACGACCAGCAATCGCAAACGCGAATGTCCCTGCAAGCAACCTGCTAAACATCCGCCTATAGCGGAATGCGCTGAGGTTCACTGTGGCTTCGTTCCCCGTCCCGCTTGCCGGGTACGATGAATTTTCGCCATCATTGCGTCCCCGTGGTGGGCGGATTACGGCCGTTACATTACGGCGACCTTACAGCCGGCTGAAAACGCTGATCGAAGTCATTTTGCGTATTTGAGATCCAGACAGCCGAAAATTCCGCACTCATTGGTCAGCTGTCCAGAGCCGGCAGAGTTGGCATTGAAGAAATCTATAGTTTCCACGCGAAGCGTCTCGGCGCAGCTGCGGCGGCAGTAGACCCAATGGCCGCCCGGCAGCAGTACCTCCCAACCCTTGTCCGCACGACGGATCGGTTCGGTGATGCTTCCGTTACCGAAACGGCTTTCGGCAGTAACAAAATTGCTGGAATGAGAATTCGATGCGGCGGGAACAGCGTGAGCTGTCGACGCAGAACCGGCGCAAATCAACGTACAAGTCAGCAGAACAGCAACGGATAGCCTGTTGTCGAACGCGGTCATCGGACGCCACACATCTTCACCCGGCCATGGCACGGCACGCTGCGGTGAGCCTAGACTTCTGCATAGGAAGTATCACGACGCTCGCCTCGTGCGAGTAGCGTTTCGGACACATCGCCAGGGCAGACGAGAGTCGAGCGTGACGGGGTTGGTGCTCCATCCGCGTGGCGCCGATTGTGATTTGTTGAAGGCGGTAAGCATGACGTAATCGACTGACTTCACCGTCATCCTCGTTGTCAGCAAGGGGGATCTAGTCGGTGCAGATACTCGTCGTATCGTCTCAGGACCATGCCCGACGGGCTGAGGTCGAAGACTTCATCGCGGACGTCTATCGTCAACACTACGGTGCTTGCGTACCCACGTTTCCTCAGACGCTCATCGCGCTGCTCGGTCAGAGCGGAGAGTGCGTATGTGCGTCGGGACTGCGCTTTGCTGAGACTGGCTTTTTCTCGGAGTGCTATCTCGACCAACCGATCGAGACGCTGCTTACCCGAGCCACCGGAAGAGCGGTGCGCCGGAGTAGCATATTCGAGGTCTCGGGCTTGGCGAGCCGTGCGCCAAGGAACTCCGCGCAGTTTCTTCGCTACATCGTATCATACGGAAAGCGCGCCGAGTTCGACTGGGCATTCTTTACTGCGACGTCCCGTCTGCGGTGCCTGTTGGGCGTGCTCGGATTGCCGGTGTTGATGCTCGGCGAAGCCGAAAAGCAGCGCGCTAACAACCCGCGCGTATGGGGTTCTTACTATGACCGCAGGCCGCAAGTCTGCGCCATCAGCCGCGCGACGGCTCAAGGTTTTCTGAACAGCAAGCCGGCGAGCCTCGGTCATGTCTGAGATTATCGGGGCTTTGCGCCGGAATGCGTTCACCGACAATGGCGCAGTAGCCTTTGGCGACGGTTCCGCATCACTGACACGTGCCAGTCTTTATAGTCGCGTTGCGCAGTGCGCACTGGCGCTGCGCGACTTGCCGGACACGCTGGGCCTGCTCGGCAACAACACGGTGGAATGGGTCGTTGCGCAGCTGGCCGGATGGCTTGCTGGCAAGACTATGGTGCCGATTCCAGCGTTCTTCAGCGCCGAGCAGCAGAAACATATCTTCGCCGATTGCGGCATCACTCACGTCGTGGCGACAGCAAGCCTGCTGGAGCATGTGTATCGGCTCGGCGTCGTTGCGGTACCGATCGCCGCCGACAAATCAGGCTGCGATCTTCCTGCGCTTCGCTCCGGCGGCGGTCAGATTATCTACACGTCGGGGAGCACCGGACGGCCCAAGGGCGTGCGCCTGACGCTCGGTCAAATTGAACATTCAGCGACAATGCTGGTCGAGGCAACGAAAGCGGTCGGATCAGACGTCTATTTCTCGATATTGCCGCTTCCACTCCTGTTAGAGACGATTTGCGCTGTGTGCGTGCCCCTGCTCGTTGGGGCGCGCACTGAATTCGATCCGGACCTCACGGCTTCCGTCGCGCGTGGTCAGCCGCATGGGCTGGCTTCTGCCTTCCGTCGCTGTGCCCCTACGACGTCGGTTCTCGTTCCCGAACTCCTGTCGGCCTGGGTCGCAGACCTCGCCGCAACAGGTGAGCGGGCGCCGTCAAGCCTGCGCTTCGTTGCGACTGGCGGCGCGCCTGTCGCTGCGAGCATGGCCGACAAGGCTTGGTTGAGCGGGATCCCGGTGCACGAAGGGTACGGCTTGTCCGAATGCTGTTCTGTCGTCGCGGTAAACCGGCCCGGTAAGCGTAGGTCCGGCACAGTTGGACAGCCGCTGCCGGGTTTGGATGTCAGGATCGACGACGGCGAGATATTGGTCGATGGACCCACCGTAATGCGTGGCTACCAGAACGGCAGCGAGGCGGTGCGCCCTTGGCGGACCGGAGACCTGGGGGAGTTCGACGCCGATGGCTACCTGCGCATTCTCGGCAGGAAGGACAACCTCATTGTCACGTCCTTCGGGCGCAATATCAGTCCGGAGTGGGTCGAGGCGCTGTTGTGCGCGGATGACAGAATTGCGGCCTGCGCAGTGATCGGACACGGAGAGCCGTATCTGCGCGCGATCATCATCCCGAGCCCGCGAGGAGCCGCGTGGTTCGACAGCGTTGCACGGACGCGCGTGTTGACCGAACTGGAACTCATCTGCCGAGAAGCACCTGCCTATGCCGTCCCGCGCGATTTCGTGCTGGTCGATCGTAAAGAAGCGGCGCGGCGCAATCTACTCACGTCGAATGGTCGCTTCCGCCGCGCGCATTTGGCGAATGCTTTCGCTGCCAACCAAGACCCGTCGAACACCGCCATAATCTCAAATCAGGAGATGAACGCATGAGCTTCTATGAACGGTTGCAATCCGAGACGGCGCCAGAGCGCAATGCCTTCCTTGCAGTTCCACTCATTCAGTCTGCGGTGAAGAAGGGGGCTTCGCGCGAGCTCTACATCGACTTCCTTACGCAAGCCTATCATCACGTGAAGCACACATTCCCATTGCTGGCATTGGCCGCCGTGCATACTCGCGACGAGGCGTACCAGGACGCGCTTGTCGAGTACATGGAAGAGGAGCGCGGTCACGAGAAGTGGATCCTCGATGACATTCGCGCCATGGGCGGCGATGCCGAGGCGGTGCGCAGCGGACAGCCGGGGCAGGCGTGCAAGATCATGGTTGGCTACACCTACTATGCGATCGAGTGGGTCAGTCCCTATGCGATGCTCGGCAGCGTGCACGTGCTCGAAGGCATATCCACGATGCTGGCAGACATGGCAGCAGACGCTATTCAGAGCGCGCTGGCGTCGCCGGGTAATGCCGGATTCTCCTATCTGCGCTCTCATGGGGCGCTCGACATTGAGCACGTGGCCTTCTTCAAGAAGCTCGTCGATCAGATCCCGGACGAGGCGCACGGCGTCATCATCGCCACCTCGAAGATAATCTACCGCTTGTACGCGGACATTTTCCGCGAGCTGGATGTCCGCCATCCCGAGTATCGCGATGCGGCTTAAAAACAGGATCGCACTTATAACGGGCGCAGGCTCCGGCATAGGCCGCGAACTGGCGATCGATGCCGCCCGACGCGGGATGACAGTCGCGCTCGTGGGACGGCGAGCGGAAGCTTTGCATGAAACGCTCGAGATATTGGGCCATCACGCGGGGCATGTTGCGCTCCCTGGTGACATCACCGTCCCGGCCGTTCGCAACGCGCTGAGAAGCTATCTCGAGCGATGGTCGGGTAGGCTCGACGTGCTCGTAAACAACGCCGGTACCGTCGCAGAGGGCCCGCTGGCAACCACCAGCGACGATGCGCTCGAGCACATCATGAGGACCAATGTGATTGCGCCAGCGGCTCTTATCCGCGAGCTGTGCCCACTGCTGCAGCGGGCTGCGCCTTCGCGTATCGTCAACGTCGGCTCCATATTCGGGGACATCGCTTATCCGCTCTTCAGCGCGTATTCGGCCTCCAAGTTCGGATTACGCGGACTATCGATCGCGCTGAGGCGCGAACTGAAGCAATTCGGCGTTGGTCTCACCTATGCCGCGCCGCGAGCGACCAACACCGATGCGGCGGGTGCGCTCGCGCGGCTATTGGCGCCACGTGTCGATGATCCGGCGAAGGTTGCATGCAATATCTGGGACGCTGTCACGCGCGATTGCGACGACGTGTACGCAAGGGGGCCCGAGCGCTGGTACGTGCTCGTGCAGCGGCTGTTTCCGCGCATGGTCGATCGATCGATCGAGGCGCAGATGGCCGATGCGCGCGTGCGTTCCTTCCTGGAGAGCCAGGACCTGCAGCCGCAGCCGCCAGACCCAGACCTCAGTCGTTACCGCCACGCGTGACGGGCAGTGCTGCGCTCCGTCCAAGCAACTCGCGCATTCTAGTGCGCAAGCCGATACGAGAAGATCTACAACCGATAATGAGGACATACATGAACATCATCACAAAGCATGTCTGGCCTGTTGCTGTTGCCGTGCTCATCGCGAACGCAACACTGCCCGGCGCGGTGGCCGCTCCTGCTGCCAGGTCCCAGTATGAAAACGACGTGCTTGACGTCGCCAACGACTGGGCGCGGATCAAGTACCTCAGCCGGTCGGACAGCGAGCGCAAGCAGAGCATGGAACAGCTCGGCGCCAAGGCAGACCAGCTCGCTCGGAACTATCCCAATCGTCCGGAAGCGCTGATCTGGGATGGCATCGTCACCAGCGAACGGGCTTCGCTTGCGTGGGGCCTAGGTGCCTTGGACCTTGCCTCGAGTGCGCGCGATGTGTTGCTCAAAGCCGAGAGGATGGATCCAAAGGCCGCCGACGCCGGAGCGCTGACCAGTCTTGGCGTCCTATATTACCGCGTGCCCGGTTTCCCGTTCGGCTGGGGCGACAAGGAGAAGGCGCGCGCGTATCTGCAGGCGGCAGTCGACAATGCCCCTAACGGTCGCGACGCCCATTATTTCTACGCTGACTTCCTCTATGAGCAGGGCGAGTACCAGAAGGCAGAGCAGGTGATCAAACAGGGCTTGGCTGCACCAGCGCACCCTGAGCGGCCTGTTTGGGACCAGTACTTTCCGAAGGTGATGCAGGGGCTCTTGGAAAAAGTGCGAGCGAAAGAGCGCTCGTAGCGAACCGTCGCCGGCTCAGCACGGATGAGCATGATGGTACACAGCATGGCATCGATCTGGTCAGGCATCGGCGAGCAGCTCCGCGCGCCGAGCGGTAGATATGGTCGGCTGATCGGCCGCGCGATGGCGCTGATCAACGCCGGTCCCTATCGGCTCGCTATCGGTGCGCTTGGCGTCCAGCCGGGTGACACAGTGGTGGAGCTGGGCTTCGGGCCTGGACGAGGTATCTCCACTCTGGCGTCGCTCGCGCCCCGCGGACTAGTGCTGGGAGTCGACCGGTCTCCGGATATGCTCGACCTCGCCAGGAAGGCTAACCACAGAGCGCTCAACGAGGGGCGAGTACAGTTGCGGATTGGGCGCTTCGACGCGCTGCCTTATGGCGATGGGTGCGTCAGCCGGGTGCTCGCTGTCAACGTCGCCTATTTCTTCGGGCCTACCGGTCAGGAGATCGCAGAAATTCGCCGCGTGCTTCGACCGGGCGGACTGGCAGTGATCTACGTCACCGATCGCGCCACGATGCGCAATTGGAAGTTCTCTGGGCCGGAGACGCACAGGCTCTATGACGCCGACGAATTGCATCACTTGCTGCGTGTAGGCGGTTTCACCTCTCCGTCCATCGTCATCGAAAAGCGCCGCTTACCATTCGGCATGCAGGGCTTGGTGGCATCCGCTGTGAAGAGCTGACGGAGCGGGCGAGTGGCAACGTCAGCGAACACAAGAATACAATTGGGCACCTCCACATGAAGAATTTTGCACGTCTCCTGGCGTTGTTGGTCGCTGCGCTTGCGCTCGCTGCCTGCGAGACCATCCAGAACCACGACATGCCGCCGCCGGACATCGTCAACGGGCAAACCGCGCCGCGTTAAACGCCGGCCGCGACGCGAGATCGGCCTGCGGGGGGTGGGTGAAACACTCGCGGGAAAGGTTGTTCGCGAGCCGAACCCGGCAAGAAAGCAAACTTATCGTGCGAACGAGATTTCCGCCTTTTTCCGATCTTAACCTCGGACGACGGGCGGACGTTGGAAACTACTGGGACAAGTGCGGACCTGGCGGATGCCCTCGGACGCATCAATTCAGGCAGTGCGTCGATGTCCGCTTTCTCTGAGGGTTCCGGATGCCGGCCCTTGCACGCACGTCGCCCCGGCCTGGGTAGGCTGGCGTCGGGAAGCCTGAGGAGAAGGAACCCGCGGGAAGATCTGTCGTGACGGTTCAGC
>Ga0164243_10015057_pt1 | contig 10720 bp, 11 predicted proteins | sample OricompcompostOP_FD_108781 | JGI IMG/M metagenome (GOLD analysis project Ga0164243, IMG submission 108781) | Organic Plus compost microbial communities from Emeryville, California, USA - Original compost - Organic plus compost (OP) | ecosystem: Engineered > Solid waste > Mixed feedstock >...
CGCAGCCCCTTGGCCAGGAGCTTCACCGCCTCCCAATGGATCGCCGCCAGCACTTCCAGCATCAGGAACGGATGGCGGACGATCACCCCGAGCAGCGCCCGGTCGGTCAGGGGCTCCGCCCGGCCGCGGAAGGCGGCCGACAGGAGCATCCCTTGCGCATCCTCGACGCCGATCGCGATCGAGACCTGTTCGCCCGGCGGCTCGATCCGGAACCTGTAGGCGAGATCCATGTCCATGAACGGGGAGACGTGAAACGTCTTGCGGCAGGTCTGGACGACCGGCGACCGAGGGGCGTCGCCGTCCGCCGGCAACACGTAGACGTGGCGCTGCCCGAAGGTGTTGTTCACCTCGTAGAGCACGGCCGCCAGGCGCCCGTCGGCATGGTGACAGAAATAGACGCTGAGGGGGTTGAACACCGCCCCGAGCACGGCGGGCATGCACAGGAGCCGGATGGCGCCGTCGGCGGCGAGCCCCGCCTCGGTCAGATGTCGCCGCACCTGAAAGGCCAACGGGGTCGCGTCGCCGGCGAGGTGGTGACGGGCCCGAAGCGAGACCGGTGCGGGGCGGTCGACCCCGAACAGGCCCAGCCTCGCCTCGAGCGCGGGCAGCGCCTGGAGGTCGACGAGGACCATCGGGATGCGCTTGCGCAGCGTGTGCCGTCGCGGCCGGGCGCGGACGTGGGTCACGATTCCCCGGTACAGCCATGCGTCCGGCCCGCTCATCTCAGGCCGCCACGGCCCGGGGCGAGGCCGGCGGCGCGAGGACGATCCGGCCGGATTCGTCCGGCACGGTCCAGGGCCGGCGCACCCCGCCGATCTGCTCGGCCACAGCCAGTCCCGCCTGCACCGCGTCCTCGTGGAACCCGGCGCCGAAGTGCGCGCCGCAGAAGTAGACTCCCCCTTCGCCCTGCAGCCCCCAGAGCTCTCGCTGAGCGGCGAGGGCGCGCGCGTCGAACACCGGATGCTCGAACTGTTCGTGCCTCAGGACCTGGGTAGGATCGGGGGGGACGACGGGGTTGAGCGTGACGAGCAGCGGCTTCGGCGAGGTCAGTCCCTGGAGGAGGTTCATCCAGTAGGTGACGCACAAAGCCCGCGCGCCGTCTGCGCCCCGTTCGCCCAGATAGTTCCAGGCGGACCACACCGAGCGCCTTCGCGGCATCAGCCGGACATCGGTATGCAGCACCGCGGCGTTGCGGGTGTAGCCGAAGGCCCCGAGGAGGGCGCGCTCGCGCGCGGTCGGCTGCTGCAGGAGGGCGAGCGCCTGGTCGGCATGGGCCGCGATGACGACGGCGTCGAAGTGCTCCGCGACGCCGCGCCCGTCGACCACCCAGGCGCCGCGGCCGTCGCGGCGGACCGCACGCACCGGCGCGGACACCCTCACCCTCACGCGGGCGGGATCGACGAGCCGCTCGACGTAGCGCCGGCTGCCGCCTTCGACGGTCCGCCAGACCGGGCGCCCGACGAGCTTCAGCAGGCCGTGGTTCTCGAAGAAGCGGATGAAGGCCGCCGCCGGGTAGTTGCGGATCTCGTCGAGGGAGGCCGACCAGATCGCGGCGGCCTGCGGGAGGATGTGCTCCTCCTGGAAAGGGCGGCCATAGCCGCGGGAGTCGAGGTAGTCGCCGAGGGTGGTGTCGTCGCCGAGCCCGGGGCGATCCGCGGGGGCGCCGCGATAGAAGCGCACCAGGTCCGAAAGCATCGACCAGAAGCGCGCCCGCAGGAGATTCGACGGGCGTCCGAAGAGCGGCGCCAGCCCGACGCCGCCGTATTCCACCAGCCCGTTGTCGAGCGAGACGGCGAAGGACATGTCGGTCGCGCGCGTGGCCACGCCGAGATGTCCGAACAGCGCCGTGAGGTTGGGATAGGTGAGCTCGTTGAACACGATGAAGCCCATGTCGACGGCGGTCCTCGTCCCGCCCGTCCCGACCTCTACTGTGCGGCTGTGGCCGCCGAGGCGATCGGCCGCTTCATAGAGCGTCACGCGGTGGCGCTGCGACAGCAGCCAGGTCGCCGACAGGCCGGCGACGCCTGCGCCGACGACGGCGATCCGTTTGACGTCTGCGCCCGCGCTCATGCTCCGCCGTCCTCCTGCTCGCCCTTTGCATACGGCCCTCGCATTTGTTTGGATCAGCGGGCGATGCGGGCGTCAGCCTTGTGATCCATCCGGCGAGGCCCGGCGTATCGGAAGCATGCATGGCGCAACCGCCCTCGAATGCGACTGGTCCTCGGCGCCTCGCCGCGAGGCGGCTCCGCCCCCGTCGGCGGCGGCCGGCGGCCACGTCATGAAGGACGCGGACGAGCTGGTCCTCGCCATCGCGCAGACGCGCGACCGGGCGGCCTTCGCGGACCTGTTCCACGCCTTCGCGCCGAAGGTGAAGGGCTATCTCATGCGCCAGGGTCTGCCCGGGACGGAGGCGGAGGAGCTCGCGCAGGAGACGATGGTCACGGTCTGGCGCAAGGCGGAGCTGTTCGATCCCGCGCGCGCCGCCGCCAGCACCTGGATATTCCGCATCGCGCGTAACCTGCGGATCGACGCGTTGCGTCGCGAAGGGCGCGCGGCGGCCTACCGCCTCGACCTGACCGATGAGCCGGACGCGCCCGAAACCCCCGAAGCTGGACATCTCGCCCGCCAGCGGGATGCCCGCCTGCGGGCCGAGCTGAGCCGGTTGCCGGCCTCCCAGATCGAAGTGCTGCGCCTGGCGTTCTTCCAGGACCGGCCACATTCGGAGATCGCTGAGGCGCTCGGCCTTCCCCTCGGCACGGTCAAGTCGCGGATTCGGCTGGCGCTGGATCGGCTGCGCAGGGCCCTGGAGGGCGAGCCTTGAGCCCGAAGCATCACCCCTCGGAAGACTTGATCTCCGCCTGTGCGGCCGGCGCCTTGCGTCCGGGCGCGGCCCTTGTCGTCCGCGCGCACCTCCTCCGCTGCCCCGCCTGCTCCCGGGCGGCCGGGGTGTTCGAGAGCCTCGGCGGCGCCCTCCTGGAGCTCGAGCCGGCCGCCGAGATGGCGGGCGATGCGCTCGAGCGTGCGCTCGCCGCCATCGAGCGTCCCGCGCCGCGCGCCGAGCGGACCGTGCGGGCCTCCCCTGAGGCGGCCGCGCTTCCCCCCGGCCTGGAGGGCTATTCCCTGGGACGGCGGCGCTGGATCGCGCCCGGCGCCTCGGTGACCCGGGTGAGGACCGATCCGAGCTCGCGCGAGCTCGTCTACCTGCTGCGCATCGCCCCCGGCATGGGTCTGCCGCGGCACACGCACGCAGGCGCCGAGTTCACCTGCGTCCTGCAGGGAAGCTTCGCGGACGGCTCCAGCCGCTATGGACCCGGCGACTTCGCCTGCGTGGACGAGGCCGTCGAGCATAGCCCCGTGGTCGAGCGGGGCGCTCCGTGCGTCTGCCTGATCTCGACCGACGCGCCCCTGGTCATGCGCGACCTCGCCGGCCGGCTCCTGCAGCCTTTCGCCGGGGTCTGAGCGAGCGCGGCCGTGACCGGGATGATCGCCGTCCTCCTCACCCTCGCCGTTCTCCTGCTCGTGATGGGAGTGGGCTGGGCCGCGCAGCGGCGGCTGCAGAATGGCGGCTGGACCGACGTGTTCTGGACGTTCGGCACGGGCGCGGCCGCGGTGTTCTGGGCGCTTTGGCCGTCGCCGGCGAGCCCGCGCCAGTGGGTGGTGGCGGCGCTCGTGGGGTTCTGGAGCCTCCGGCTCGGCGGCCACATCGCGCGCCGGGTCGCCGCCTCCCCCGAGGACGCTCGCTACGCGGAGCTGCGGGCGCAGTGGGGCGCCGGATTCCAGCGGCGGATGTTCGGCTTCCTGCTGGCCCAGGCCCCAGCCGGCGCGATCCTCGCCGGCGCGGTCAGCGTCACCGCCCACAACCCTGCGCCGTTCGGCCGTCCGGCGGACCTCGCCGGCTTGGCGCTGGTGCTCGTCGGGCTGACGGGGGAGGGCCTGGCCGACGCTCAGCTCGCCCGGTTCAAGGCGGACCCGGCCAATGCCGGCAAGATCGCCGACCGGGGGCTTTGGGGCTGGTCGCGTCATCCGAACTACTTCTTCGAGTGGCTGATCTGGACCGCCTATGTCCCCCTTGCGGTCGGGCCGGGCTATCCGCAGGGCTGGTGGTCGCTGGCCGCGCCGGCGCTGATGTTCGTCCTGCTGAACTACGTCACCGGCGTGCCGCCGCTGGAGCGGTCCATGCGGCGCACGCGCGGCGCCGCCTTCGACGCCTACCGGGCGCGCACCAGCCGCTTCGTCCCTCTTCCCCCTCGCTTCCGGGTGAGCCTATGACCAGCCTGACCCCGCTCGCCATCCGCCTGGCGGAACAGACGCCGCTGCCGGACGCTCTTCGCCGCGCCGGCGTGCAGATCCTCGTCGGGGCCGCGCGGCGGCGGCTGGCGCAGGGGGCTCCCGATGCCGAGGCCCGCTTCGCGCGCGAGATGGCGGCGCGTCCGATCGCGGAGTTCCCGACCGCCGCAAACGCCCAGCATTACGAGCTTCCGGCGGCCTTCTTCCGCCAGGTCCTTGGACCGCGGCTCAAGTACTCCTGCTGCCTCTTCGCCGACGGCGCCGAGACCCTCGCCGAGGCCGAGGAGGCGGCGCTGGCCGAGACCTGCGCGCACGCCGACCTGCGGGACGGGCAGTCGGTGCTGGAGCTGGGATGCGGCTGGGGCTCGCTGACCCTCTGGCTGGCGCAGCGATACCCGCACAGCCGGATCACGGCGGTTTCCAACTCGCACTCGCAGCGACGGCATATCGAGGCCGAGGCGGAACGCCTCGGCTTCGGCAACCTGCGCGTGGTGACCGCCGACGCCAACAGCTATGCGCCCGACGGCCGGTTCGACCGCGTCGTCTCGGTCGAGATGTTCGAGCACATGGCCAACTGGCGGGCGCTGCTCGGGCGCATCCGCGGCTGGCTCGAACCCGGCGGGAGGCTGTTCCTCCACGTCTTCAGCCATCGCGACGCGCCCTACCGGTTCGACGCGGACGATCCGGACGACTGGATCGGCAGGCACTTCTTCACCGGCGGAATCATGCCGAGTCACGGTCTTGCTCACCGCTTCGACGACGTGATGGCGGTCGAGGAGAGCTGGCGCTGGAGCGGGCGGCACTATCAGCGTACCGCCGAGGCCTGGCTGGAGAACTTCGACAGCAACGAGGATGCGATCCGTCCGGTGCTGGCCGCCACCTACGGGACCGAGGCGCGCCTGTGGGCGCGCCGCTGGCGTCTGTTCTTCCTCGCGACCGCGGGCCTGTTCGGCCATGGCGCCGGCGAGCCCTGGGCCGTGAGCCACTATCGCCTGCGCGCTGCAGGCTAGGGAGCGATCGATGGCCAAGTACGTCCTCTGCTATGTGCTGGTCGCGCTGGTGTTCGGCGCCCTCGACTTCCTGTGGCTGAGCCTTGCGGGGCCGCACCTGTATCGGCCGGCGCTCGGGCCGCTCCTGTCCGACAAGGTGCGGGTCGCGCCGGCGGCCCTGTTCTACCTTCTGTACGTCGGCGGCTTGATCGGGTTCGTCGCCGCGCCCGCGTTGAAGGATGGGGACTGGGGCATGGCGCTCGTGCGCGGGGCGGCTTTCGGGCTCGTCGCCTACGCCGCCTATGACCTGACCAATCAGGCGACCATGAGGGTCTGGTCGACCCAGGTCACCGTCGCCGATCTGGCATGGGGCGCCTTCGCATCGGCGGTCGCCTCCGGCGCCGGCGTCTACGCCACCGCCAGGGCCTCCGCCGCCCTGGGCTGGAGCTGACCCCCGTGACCGCGCTTTCCCTCGACTCCGCCTGTTTCGCCCGCTCGCCGCGGCCCTTCCGCGCCGCCCTTCGAATAATGGCGCGCGGCTGGACGGCGGGCAGCCTGACCTTCCTGCTGCCGGACGGGGCCGAATTGCGCGTGGGCGACCGCGGCCCCGGCCCGGACGCGGTCCTGCGCATCAGGAGCTTCCGCTTCGTCGGGCGGGCGCTCGCCGCGGGCGACATCGGTCTTGCGGAGGGCTATGTGGCGGGCGAGTGGGACACGCCGGACCTGACCCGGCTGCTCACCGCCTTTGCGCTGAACTTCGATCAGCTCGCCGATCTGGCGCACGGACATCCGTTTGTGCGCCTGGTCGAGGCCGTCCGCCATGCCCTGCGCCGCAACACCCGGGCCGGCTCGCGGCAGAACATCCGGGCCCACTACGATCTTGGCGAGGCCTTCTATCGCGCATGGCTGGACCCGAGCATGACCTACTCGGCCGCCCTCTATGCCGACGGCTCCAGCCTGCAGGAGGCCCAGCGCAACAAGTACCAGGCCCTGGCGGACGCGATCGACTTGGAGCCTGGCGCCCACGTCCTGGAGATCGGCTGCGGCTGGGGCGGCTTTGCCGAGTACGCCGCCAAGGAGCGCGGCGCCCGCGTCACCGCGGTGACCATCTCGCAGCACCAGTACGCCTACGCCCGCCGGCGCATGTTCGAACAGGGCCTTGCGGAACGCGCCGACATCCGGCTTGCGGACTACCGCGACATCCAGGGCGTCTACGACCGGGTGGCCTCGATCGAGATGTTCGAGGCGGTCGGCGAGGCCTATTGGCCGACGTTTTTCGACAAGGTGCGCGAAAGCCTTCGCCCTGGTGGTCGCGCGGGCGTGCAGGTCATCACCATCCGGGACGACCTCTACGAGGACTACCGCCGACAGACCGACTTCATCCAGAAGTACATCTTCCCCGGCGGTTCGCTGCCGTCGGAGGCGCGCCTGCGCCGCGCCACGATGGCCGCAGAGCTGGAGTGGGCCGGCGTGCGGCGGTTCGGCGCCGACTACGCGCGCACCCTCTCGGAGTGGTCCTGCCGCTTCGAGGCCGCCTCGGCCGAAGTCAGCCGGCTCGGCTTCGACGAGCGCTTCCAGCGGCTCTGGCGCTTCTATCTCGCCTACTGTGAAGCGGGGTTCTCGACGGCGCGCACTGACGTGATCCAGTGCGCGCTGCGCCGGATCTAGATCCGGCGGTATTCCAGGATCGAGCCGTCGTCGAGACGCCCGCGCAGCCCCGTCCAGACGCCATCGGCGTCGTACCAGTTGTCGATCTGCGCCTCTCCGGTGAATGCAACGCGCCGCGCCTGCACGGTGCGGCCGTCTGCGAGGGCGATCGCCTCGCGGCCCAGGGTGCGCGCCGACTGGGACAGGAGCTTTCCGGTCTGCGGATGGAACAGCGGGGCCCTGGTGATTTCGAGGTTCCAGTGCGTGAAAGGCAGCGCCTCGGCGGAGGCCACGATCGCCGCGCCGCCGTCGCGGCGGATCGAGACGCCGCCGTCGCCGCGCCAGGCGCTCACCGACTCGCGCTTGCCGTTGGCGTTGGTGCGGGTCTCGAGACTTTCGAAGCGCCCGGCGCGCCAGCGCTCCACGGCCTCGTGCAGGTAGCGGAACAGGGTCACGGGTCCGAGCCGGACCGCCATTTCCGCGCGGCTCCTCACGGTCAGGCCGTCGGCCGTCGTCACGAAGGCCATGCGCTGCTTGCCGATCTTCTTGCCGTTGCGATAGGCGAGGAAGGCGAGCGACGACGGCTGGGGCTGCGGCGCCGCCAGCGCCGGCGACGCCGCGGCGGCGGCGAGGCAGATCGCAAATGTCCGGCGCAGCATAAGGGTCATGGACCACCTCCACCGGACCTGTACGTGCGCCCTGGCGCATTGGATCGGCCGAACGCGACCCGGCCCGCGACCGCCTTGATCCTCCTCAGGAGGTCATAGGCAAAGCCTATCCACATCAAGAAAATTATCGATTTTGTGTATCGCTCGGCCGCCCCTACATCAGGCCCATCCGCAATCGGGAGACCTTGATGTCCAAGATCAACACCACCGTGCAGCCCTTCACCGCCCAGGCGTACAAGGAGGGCAAGTTCGTCACGGTCAGCGACGCCGACCTGAAGGGCAAGTGGTCGGTCGTCTTCTTCTATCCTGCCGATTTCACCTTCGTCTGCCCGACCGAACTCGAGGACCTCGCCGACAACTACGCCGAGTTCCAGAAGCTGGGCGTGGAGATCTATTCGGTGTCCACCGACACCCACTTCTCGCACAAGGCCTGGGCGGACACCTCCCCGGCGATCGGGAAGATCAGGTACACCATGATCGGCGACCCGGCCGGGGTGATCACCGGGAACTTCGGGGTGATGCGCGAAGGCCAGGGCCTCGCGGACCGCGGCACCTTCCTGGTCGACCCGGACGGCGTGATCCAGTTCATGGAAGTCACCGCCGAGGGCATCGGCCGCAACGCCGCCGAGCTGCTGCGCAAGGTCAAGGCCGCGCAGTACGTCCGCAACCACCCCGGCGAGGTCTGCCCGGCCAAGTGGGAAGAGGGCGAGAAGACGCTCGCCCCGTCCCTGGAGCTGGTCGGCAAGATCTGAGCCGCGCCGCCCCGGGACCGGCGCCGCCCCCGCGAGCGGGACGCGGCGGCGCCGGTCCGTCCCCCACCCATCCTTTTCGGAGACCGTCGATGTTGGACGCCAATCTGAAGGGTCAGCTGAAGACCTACCTGCAGAACATCCGCCAGCCGATCGAGCTGGCGGCCTCGCTTGACGACGGCCCGAAGTCCCGCGAGCTCCTGGAGCTGCTGAACGAGATCGCCGAGCAGTCGGACAAGGTGACCGTGGTCCGCCGCGACGACGACCCCCGCCGGCCCTCCTTCGCCATCGTGCGCCCGGGGACCGAGGTGGGCGTCCGCTTCGCCGGCATCCCGCTGGGCCACGAGTTCACCTCCCTGGTGCTGGCCCTGCTGCACGTGGGCGGCCACCCGCCCAAGGTGGAGCCGGAGACGGCCGAGCAGATCCGCGGGCTGGACGGCGACTTCCGCTTCGAGACCTATTTCTCGCTCTCCTGCCAGAACTGCCCGGACGTGGTGCAGGCGCTGAACGTCATGAGCGTGCTGAACCCGAAGATCCGCCACGTGGCGATCGACGGCGCCCTGTTCCAGGACGAGGTCGAGCGGCGCCAGATCATGGCCGTGCCCACGGTGCTGCTGAACGGCGAGCCGTTCGCCCAGGGGCGCATGAGCCTGGAGCAGATGCTGGCGATGATCGATTCCGGCGCCGCCGCGCGCGCGGCCGGGCAGATCGGCGGGAAGGATCCCTTCGACGTGCTGGTGGTGGGCGGCGGCCCGGCCGGCGCGGCGGCCGCCGTCTACGCCGCCCGCAAGGGCATCCGCACGGGCGTCGCGGCCGAGCGCTTCGGCGGCCAGGTGCTGGACACCCTGGCGATCGAGAACTTCATCTCCGTCCCGCACACGGAGGGGCCCAGGCTGGCCGCGGGCCTGGAGCAGCACGTCAGGGACTATGAGGTCGACGTGATGAACCTGCAGAAGGCGGCGAGGCTGGTCCCTGCGGCCGGGCCGGGCGGGCTGATCGAGGTGCAGCTGGAGAACGGGGCGACCCTGAGGTCCAGGACGGTGATCCTGGCCACCGGCGCCCGCTGGCGGACCATGAACGTCCCCGGCGAGGCCGAGTACAGGAACCGCGGCGTGGCCTACTGCCCGCACTGCGACGGGCCCCTCTTCAAGGGCAAGCGCGTGGCGGTGATCGGCGGCGGCAACTCCGGCGTGGAGGCGGCCATCGACCTGGCGGGCGTCGTCGCCCACGTCACGCTGATCGAGTTCGACGGCCAGTTGCGGGCCGACGCGGTCCTGCAGCGCAAGCTCGCCAGCCTGCCCAACGTGCGCATCGTCACCTCGGCGCTGACGACCGAGGTGAAGGGCGACGGCCGCAAGGTGACGGGCCTGGTCTACAAGGACCGCAATTCGGGCGAGACCCACGAGGTCGACCTGGAGGGCGTGTTCGTGCAGATCGGCCTGGTCCCCAACACCGAGTGGCTGAAGGACACGGTGGCGCTCACCCCGCGCGGCGAGATCGAGGTCGACTTCCGCGGCGCGACCAGCGTCCCGGGGGTGTTCGCGGCCGGCGACGCCACCACCGCGCCCTACAAGCAGATCGTCATCGCCATGGGCGAGGGGGCCAAGGCCGCGCTGTCGGCCTTCGACCACCTGATCCGCCAGCCCGGTCCAGACACCGCCCTGGCGCAGGAGGCGGAGGCGGCCTGAAGCGTCATGAGGCCCCTGGCCGCATCGGCCGGGGGCCCTTTCTCCCGGCCCCGTCCGCCCTTGATCCAACTCAAGGGGTCTGGCGCGGCCGGCGCCATGATCCAGGAGCCGTGTTCCAGGAGGCGAGGATGGAAACACTCTGTTTTGCCACTCGGGGAACCGGGTCCGCGCCTGACGCCCAGACCGTCGAGGTGCTGCGCGAGGCGCTGGAGGACGAGTTCCGTGCGCGCGCCGCCTACCGCAAGGTCATAGAGGCCTTCGGCCCAGTCCGGCCGTTCGTGAACATCGTGGAAGCGGAAGACCGCCACGCCCAGGCGCTCTTGGCCCTGTTCGCAGCCTTCGGCGTGGAGCCGCCTCCGGACTCGTGGCCCGAGCGCGTCGGAGCGCCCGCCAGCTTCGCCGAGGCGTGTCGCGCCGGAGTGCAGGCGGAGATCATGAACGAAGCCATGTACGACCGGCTCCTGCGGCGGACCTCCCATCCAGCGGTCCTGGCGGTCCTGCGGCGGCTGCAGCGGGCCTCGCGGGAGCGTCACCTGCCGGCCTTCCAGCGCTGCCTGGCGCGGGAGTCCGGCGCGAGCGGGCGCGGGCCGGGCGGTCCGCAGCGCCGGCGCGCCAGAGCCGGAGCTCGATCCGCGTGAGCCGCTCAAGACGCCTGAGCAGGGTCGAGGCCGGCGGAGGCCGCCGCGCGATCC
>Ga0164243_10015058_pt1 | contig 10720 bp, 8 predicted proteins | sample OricompcompostOP_FD_108781 | JGI IMG/M metagenome (GOLD analysis project Ga0164243, IMG submission 108781) | Organic Plus compost microbial communities from Emeryville, California, USA - Original compost - Organic plus compost (OP) | ecosystem: Engineered > Solid waste > Mixed feedstock >...
GGGTGGCGACGACCTGCACGATCCAGCCGTCGTCCTGGGCGAGCGCGACGATGCGGCCCACGTCGGGGGCCGGGGCGGCCGCGCAGACGATCACGTACAGGGTTCCGCGGGTGCCGGACACGCCGCCGCCGTCCTCCCTCTCGCGGTGATCCGCGCATCGTCGAGGCGATCCCGGGTACGGCGACGCCGGCCCGTCCAGACCGCGCTGATGGCGATATCGGGCATGGTACCCACGCACCCGATCACCGCACGCCCGGCCCCGCCACGGCACGACCGCTCCCCGGTCGCGCATACCACGTGTAATCATCCCTCAGCGTCACACAACGTAATAAAGCGGGATATATCCCGCCCTGGCGGAACGGAGGAGCCCGGCATGTACGAGCTCGACGCGGATGAGCAGGCGATCGTCGCCCTGGTGCGGGACTGGGTGGACCGCGAGGTCAAGCCCGTCGTACGGGAACTGGAGCACGCGAACGTTTACCCGGAGGCGCTCATCGAGCAGATGAAGCGGATGGGCGTGTTCGGCCTCGTCATCCCCGAGCCGTGGAACGACACCGGCGTCTCCACGCCCTGCTTCGCCGCGGTCACCGAGGAGCTGGCGCGCGGTTGGATGAGCCTGGCCGGCGCGATGGGCGGGCACAGCGTGGTCGCGAAGCTGCTCGTCGACCACGGCACGCCCGAGCAGCGGGACCGCTACCTGCCGAGGATGGCCACCGGCGAGCTGCGCGCGGCGATGGCGCTCACCGAGCCCGGCGGCGGCTCCGACCTGCAGGCGATGCGCACCGTGGCGCGCCGGGACGGCGACGCGTACGTGGTCAACGGTTCCAAGACGTGGATCACGAACGCGCGGCGGGCCGGGCTCATCGCGTTGCTGTGCCGTACCGACCCGGCGGCCGAGCCCGCGCACCGCGGCATCAGCGTCCTGCTGGTGGAGCCGGGGCCCGGCTTCGAGATCTCCCGCGACCTGCCCAAACTCGGTTACAAGGGCGTGGAGAGCTGCGAGTTGTCCTTCGCCGATCTCCGGGTGCCGCGCTCGGCCCTGCTCGGCGGCGAGGAGGGGCGCGGCTTCGCGCAGATGATGCGCGGCCTGGAGATCGGCCGCATCCAGGTGGCCGCCCGCGCGCTCGGCGTCGGCGCGGCGGCGCTGGAGGACGCGCTGCGCTACAGCCGGCAGCGGGAGAGCTTCGGCAGGCCGATCTGGCAGCACCAGTCGATCGGCAACTACCTCGCCGACATGGTCACCCAGCTCACCGCCGCGCGGCAGCTCGTCCAGTACGCCGCCCGCCGGTACGACTCGGGCGAACGGTCCGACATGGAGGCCGGCATGGCGAAGCTGTTCGCCTCCGAGACCGCGATGAAGATCGCCCTGGACGCGGTGCGCATCCACGGCGGGTACGGCTACTCGACCGAGTTCGACGTCGAGCGCTACTTCCGCGACGCCCCGCTGATGATCGTCGGCGAGGGCACCAACGAGATCCAGCGCAACGTCATCGTCCGGGAGCTGATCAGGCGCAACCGGATCGACTCCTAAGCCTCCGCGGCAGCCGCTCCGGCACATCCGCCCACATCGGCATCCCCGGCCGCAGAGGTCGTCCGGTAACCCAAACGCAACAGTTGCGGACAAACGGGCGTAACACGGTCAACTTAGCGTCTTCTCTAGTCTATAGAAAAGGGACTCAGGGATGACCGCTACGCAGAGTACGCCACTCGCCGCGGTGACCGACGCTCGCGATGAGGTTCCGACCCCGAACGCCTCGGAGCCGGTCCCGATGGTCTCGATCACCGACCTGCACAAGCGCTACCGGACGGCCGACGGCGACGTTCACGCGGTGCGCGGCGTGAGCTTCGACATCGGCAAGGGGGAGTTCGTCACCTTGCTCGGCCCGAGCGGCTGCGGCAAGACCACGATCCTCCGCTCGGTCGCCGGGCTGGAGACGCCGACCTCCGGCCGGATCTCCATCGGCGGCCGCGTCGTCTACTCATCCACCGAACGAATCTGCCTCACGCCGGCGCAGCGCCGGATCGGCATGGTGTTCCAGTCGTACGCGATCTGGCCCCACATGTCGGTCTTCGACAACGTCGCGTACCCGCTGCGCCGCCGCAGGCTGCCCAAGGCGGAGATCGCCGCCCGCACCCGCGAGATCCTCCAGATGCTCGGCCTCGCGCACGCCGCGCACCGCCCGGCGACCAAGCTCAGCGGCGGCCAGCAGCAGCGCGTGGCGGTCGCCCGCGCGCTGGTGTCCCGCGCCGACCTCATCCTCTTCGACGAACCGCTCTCCAACCTCGACGCCAAGCTGCGCAAGGAGGTCCGCCAGGAGATCCGGGACCTGCAGCAGCGCCTCGGCATCACCGTCCTCTACGTCACGCACGACCAGGAGGAGGCGATGGCGGTCTCCGACCGGATCCTCGTGCTGGAGGGCGGCGAGGTGAAGGACGAGGGCGCGCCGTCCCGGGTCTACTCCCGCCCCGCCGACGTCTTCGCGGCGAACTTCGTCGGCGAGAGCCACACGCTCGGCGCGACGATCGTCGCCGACGACGGCGACCACTGGCTGGTGCGCACCGACATCGGGATCATCCGGGTCACCCGCCGGCACGAGGACCGGGCCCGGGTCGACGACGACGTGGTGCTCACCATCCGCCCCGAGCACTTCCACCTGTCCGAGCCCACCCTCGATCCCGCCCCCGAGTCCGCCGGCCGGGCGATCGCCGGCACGGTCAAGTCGACCGCCTTCCTCGGCCCGTTCGCCGAGCTGACCGTCGAGCTCGACTCCGGCCACCAGGTCACCGCCCGGGTGAACGGCGCCGCCCGGATGCCGCCCGGCGCCCCCGTCCACGTACGCGTCGAGCCCCACGACGTCGTCCTCCACCCCGTCGCCAAGAAGGTCGCCAGCAAGTCCGGAGAAGACGCCGCGTGAGCGGCGCGGAGCAGCCGAGGAGAACCATGACGTACAACCAGGTGCACCCGAAGAGCCACGCCGTCAAGGTCGTCGACCGCAGCGAGACCCTGTCGAAGCTGAACGACGCCCTGGAGATCGACTTCGACAAGACCGCCGTCGTGCAGATCGACATGCACGTGCGGCAGATCGACAAGGACTGGTCCTCGTTCCCGCAGAACGTCGCCGACCGCATCCTGCCCAACGCCGCCGCGTTCCTCGACGCCGGCCGGGAGCTCGGCCTGCCGGTCATCCACATCATGGTCTACCAGCGGCCGGTCGAGCGCGGCATGCAGCCGCGGGCCAAGATCATCCAGAGCACGGGCCGTCCCAGCACCCCGTACGGCCTGCCGCCCCGCCCCGGCTACCACCCGGACGCCCCCGAGGGCTACTTCGAGTGGGACGTCATGCCGATCCTCGGCCCCAAGCCCGGGGACTACATCATCAACACCAAGCGCCAGATGACCAGCAGCTTCCTCTCCACCGACGTGGAGCACCTGATCCGCTGCCTGGGCGTCGACACGTTCTTCGTCGTCGGCATCAACACCAACAACTGCGTCTCCAACTTCTCGTTCGACGCCTACAACCGGCTGTGGACGCCGATCATCATCACCGACGCGGTCGGCTCCACGCACGGCAAGGACCTGCACGAGTTCGCGCTGCAGAACTACCCCCGCACCATCGGCTTCGCGATGTCCTCCGCCGAGGCCGTCGAGCGCCTCACCGCCGCGAAGGCCGCCAAGGAGGCCGCCGAGGCCCCCGCGCTGGCCAAGGCCTGATCCCGCCCCTCCCCCTCCCGCACCGGCACCCGCCGGATCCCCCCGTACCCCCCGTCGAAGGGATCGCCCATGCTCACCGGACCCACCATCGACGTCTACGACAGAAAAGAGTTCCTGCACGTCATCAACGACGCCGTCCCCGTCGTCCCGGCGAAGTCGGCGGTCGTCACCGTCGAGATGACCAAGCGGCGCCTCACCCCCGACGCCCCGTTCCCGCCCGGCGTGCGCGACGACCTGCTCGCCGGCACCGAGCGGCTGCTCACCCTCGCCCGCGAGACCGGCGTCGCGGTCATCCACGTGCTGTCCGCGCTGCGCCCGATCGAGGCGAAGGCCCGCGCGAACACCCGGGTGGCCAGGGCCTGGGCGGCCGTCGGCGAGTCCCCCAGCCCGTACGGCCCGGTGCCGGACGAGTCGGTCGACGTGCAGGACGGCACCTTCAAGCCGGACTTCGCCGTCTCCGTCGACGAGGGCGACTTCATCATCAAGACCAAGAAGTCGCTTAGCGCGTTCTATCAGACCGATCTGGAATGGCTCACCAAGGCGCTCGGCGTGGACACGCTGATCCTCGCCGGCGCGAACACGAACGCCGACATCCAGTCCACCGCGTACGACGCGAGCTGCAAGGCGTACAAGGTGATCACGGTCAAGGAGTGCGTCGCGACCTGGTTCGGCGAGGACCTGCAGGAGCTCGGGCTGCAGCAGCTCGCCCGCTGCCAGGGCTGGGTCCTCGGCCTCGACGAGCTCGCCGCCAAGCTCAAGGCCGCCGCCGCCGAGACCGAGGCGGACAAATGAGCCGCGCCGCCACGACGCTCCGGGTCGCCGCGTCGTTCGCCGCCGTCGCGCTCGCGCTGAGCGCGTGCGGCGGCGGCGCCGACGCCGGCCAGGCGACCGCGCTTTCCGAGAAGCTCGCCGTGCAGTCGACCGTCGGCATGTCCGACGCCGAGTACGCCGAGTACATGAAGGGCCTGGAGGAGGCGTCCAAGGCCGAAGGCGGCGTGATCAAGTACTACTTCAGCGCCCCGGCCGCCTCCGCCGAGAAGATGATCAACCTGTTCATCGAGAAGTACCCGTGGGTCAAGCTGGAGTACACCTCGGGCGGCACGCTCGAACTGATCGAGCGCGTCATCACCGAGAACGCCGCGGGCCGGCCGAGCGCGGACGTGCTGCAGGGCGGCCCGCTGGAGGACCGCACCCTGTGCCGCGACAAGAAGCTGTGCCTCGCCTACGACCCGCGCGGCGAGGCCGACCTGCCGAAGGACCGCGCCTACGCCGACTGCGGCTGCTCGGTCGGGGACTTCTTCACCTTCCACATCCTCTACAACAAGAACAAGGTGCCGGCCGCCGAGGCCCCCAAGACGCTTGAGGACCTCACCGACCCCAAGTGGAAGGGCAGATTCGGCATCAACGTCGACCAGCTCGACTGGTTCGCCGGCGTGCTCGCGCAGATGGGCGAGGAACCGGGCCTCAACCTGATGAAGGCGATCGCCGCCAACGACCCGGTCGCCTACACCGGCCCGGACGGCCTGGAGAAGCTCGCCGCCGGCGAGTTCGACGTCGCCCTCCCGCAGACGGCGACCCGCCAGGTCCGGGACATGATCGACAAAGGCGCGCCGATCGGCATCGTCACCACCCCCGTGACGATCGCCCAGCCGGACATGTACTTCCCGCTGGCGAACGCGCCGCACCCGGCCACCACCCGGCTCTACATGGAGTGGCTGATGAGCGACGACTGGCAGAACAAGGTCAGCGAGGCCGTCGTGAAGATCCCGATCCGGCCGGGCGCCCCGATCCCCTCGTCCGCCGAGGGCATCCTGAAGAGCGAGTTGTTCTTCGAGACCACCGACAACTTCGGTGACTACGACACTCGCGTCCAGCAGCACCAGTCGATCTTCATCACCGGCTGATCGACATGGCCGTCCTAGTGGAAGACGGGGCCCGGCACGCCGGCCGGGACTCCCTCGCCGCCGTCCTGCGGAGGGCTGCGTCCCCCCGCCGGGTGGTCTACGCCCTGGTGCTGATCATCCTGGTGGCCCAGGTGGCGGCCCCGATCGCCATCCTGCTCTACACCAGCGTGAAGGACGCCCGGCCCACCGACGCCGACTTCTTCTCCCTCCAGTTCACCCTGGAGAACTTCCAGCAGGCGTTCGCCTCCGGCCGGCTGCTCCAGGTCACCTGGACGACGATCCAATTCGCCCTCGGCAGCACGCTCGTCGCGCTCGCGCTCGGCACCTTCCTCGCCTGGGTCGTCGCCCGCACGAACGCGCCGTTCCGCCAGGTCATCGGCCTGCTGACGATCGTGCAGATGGCCGTCCCCGGCATCCTCATCCCGGTCGCGTGGACGTTCCTGGCCAGCCCGGAGATCGGCGTGCTCAACGTGGCCTGGCGCGAGCTCACCGGGGCGGACGGCGCGCTGTTCAACGTCTACTCGATGGCGGGCCTCATCCTCGTCAACGGGCTGACCATGGTGCCGATGGTCTACCTCTTCGTCGTCACCGTCTTCTCGTCGATGAACTCCTCCCTGGAGGAGGCCGCCGAGGTGTCGGGCGCGGCCAAGTGGCAGGCCGTACGGGACATCTCGCTGCCGCTCGCCGCCCCGGGCATCGCCGCCGTCGCGATCATGGCGCTGATGCGCGCCTGGGAGTCGTTCGAGATCCCGTGGTTCCTCGGCCTGAAGGAGAAGATCTTCACGTACGCGTCCGAGATCTACCTGCGCACCAGCACGCCGCCGAGCGACGTCGGCCTCGTGTCCACCTACGCGGTGTTCATGCTCGCGGGGGCCGTGATCATGATCTGGTGGTACGACCGGTTCAACAAGGCCGGCGAACGGTACGCGGTGATCAGCGGCAAGAACTTCTCCTCCGTGCGCATGGACCTCGGCAGGTGGCGCGCCCCGGTGGCCGTCCTGACGTTCCTCGTGCTCACGCCGGTGATCCTGCTGCCGCTGCTGATGCTGCTGTGGCTCTCGGTCAACCCGTACTTCCAGCAGGTGAGCTGGGACGCGATCACCAACATCTCGTTCGACGCGTACGTCGCCGCCGTGCAGACGCCGAACATGGTGCAAGGCTTCCTCAACAGCCTCCTCGTCGGCGTGCTCGCCGCGATCGGCGTGCTCGCCCTGTCCACGCTCGCGGCCTGGTTCTCCGCGCGGCGGCTCGCCGGGGGCCGACTGCTCTACCTGCTGACCTCGGTGCCGATGGCGCTGCCGAACGTCATCGTCGGCGTCAGCTTCCTGTGGATCTTCCTCATCGCGCCGCTGCCCATCTACTCGACGCACTGGGCGCTGGTGATCGCGTACATCACGCTGATCATCGCGGTGGTCGGCAGGCTGATCAACGCCCGCATGCTGCAGATCAGCTCCGAGCTGGAAGAGGCCGCGCAGGTCGCCGGGGCGAGCTTCCTGCGCGCGATCTGGACGGTCGTCGTCCCGCTGCTGTCGCCGGCCCTGCTCGCCGGGGCGCTGATCACGATGGTGATGAGCTTCCGCGAGCTGCAGACGACGCTCTACCTCGCCGGCCCGCAGACGCGTACCGCGGCCGTGGTCATGTTCGACATGGCGGGCGACGGCCAGTTCGCCAACCTGGCCGCCTTCGGCATCATCACGTTCGCGGTCCTGCTCGTCGGGCTCGTCGGCTACAACCGCCTCAACGCCCGGATGGGGCTCGACGGCGGCATCTGAACGCCCCCGGCCACCCGCGCTCCCCTACAACGCGACAAGGAATCAATGCGATGACCACCACCGCTGTCGAGCCGCTCAGCGACCGCGACTACCCGAGCTTCTCCGACGCCGAGTTCGACCGGCGCCACCGCGAGGTCCGGGCCCGCATGGAGGCCCTGGACCTGGCGTTCATCGTCGTCTGCGGACGCGGCGGCCGCGACCCGAACGTGCTCTACCTGAGCGACTGGCTGTCCACCCGGGAGGCGTGGATCGTCTTCCCGCTGGCGGGCGAGCCGACGATGCTGATCCAGCTCTCCAACCACCTGCCGCTCGCCCGGCGCATGGCGCGCTTCCCCGACGTGCGGTTCGGCGGCTCCGCGCCCACCGGCTCGGTGGACACCGCGCCCACCCTGATCGAGGTGCTGCGCGAGCACGGCGTCGCCTCCGGCCGGGTCGGCCTCGCCGGCCCGGTCACCTGGCGCGACCACGCCCGGCTCGCGGAGGCGTTCCCGCAGGTCGAGTGGGTGGACTTCGGCGCGCAGCTGGCCGACCAGCGGCAGGTGAAGAGCGCCGAGGAGCTGGAGCGGCTGGCGATCTCGGCCCGGATGTGCGACGCGTCCGCGATGGCGATCGCCGAGCAGGCGCGGCCCGGCATGACCGAGCACGAACTCGCCAAGATCGTCGAGGACACGTACCTCGCCGACGGCGGCATCAACGGCATCCACTTCATGATCGCCACGCAGATGTCCGACCCGCGCGGCGGCGTGCCCTGCCAGCACCACTCCGACCGGAGGCTGCGGGCCGGCGACGCCCTCGTGGTCGAGCTGAGCACGAACTACGCCGGCTACTCCGCCCAGGTGCTGCGCAGCTACACGATCGGCGCCGACCCGACCCCGCTGTACGCCACGCTGCACGACGTCGCGCTCGAGGTCTTCGACGCCGTCCGCGACGTGATCAAGGACGGCTCGACCGTGCCGGACATCCTCGACGCGGCGGAGATCGCCGAGCGGCGCGGCTTCACCATCTACGACGACCTGGTGCACGGCTGCGCGCAGCTCCCCGCTATCGTGCGGACCCGGCAGACCTACCGCGGCGAGCCCGAGGGGTTCGTCTACAAGGAGGGCATGTGCCTGGTCATCCAACCGAACGTGGTCACCTCGGACGCGCTCGCCGGCGTCCAGTACGGCGAGATGTTCAAGGTCACCAAGACCGGGCTGGAGTCGCTGCACTCGGTGCCGCGCGAGTTCTTCAGGTGCGGCTGACCGCATGGCCACGGTAGAGGACCGCAAACGCTCCGCGTTCGGCCGCGTCGCCCGCCGCCTCGTCGTCGACACCACGCCGCTGCGCGAGTCGCCCGACTACCGGCGGCTGTGGTCCGGGCACGCGGTCGCCATCATCGGCACCCAGATGACCCGGGTGGCGGTGCCGTACCAGGTGTACGTGCTCACCGACTCCACGCTCATGGTCGGCCTGGTCAGCCTCGCCCAGCTCATCCCGCTGCTGGTGTGCTCGCTCTTCGGCGGCTCGATCGCGGACGCCGTCGACCGCCGCAAGCTGCTGATCGTCACCGAATGCCTGTCCGCGGCCGCGGTCGGCGGCCTCGCCCTGACCGCGCTGCTCGACTCCCCGCCGATCTGGGCGATCTTCGCGCTGACCGCGGTCACGGCCGGGCTGTCCGCGCTGGAGAGCCCGACCCGCAGCGCCTCGGTCGCGTCCCTGGTCCGCAAGGAGATCCTGCCGTCGGCGTTCGCGCTGAACCAGTCGCTCACCCAGGTGGGGGCGATCGTGGGCCCGGCCGTCGGCGGCGTCGTCATCGCCTTCCTCGGCCTGTCGGCCACGTACGGGCTGAACGTGGCGACGTTCCTCATCGCGGTCGTCGCGGTGAGCCGGATGCGGCCGATGCCCCCCGCGCACGCGGTGACCCGGCCGGGCATCAAGTCGATCGTCGAGGGCCTGGTCTACCTGAAGAGCAAGCCCGCGGTGCTGGGCTGCTTCCTCGCCGACCTGAACGCCATGTTCTTCGGCATGCCCCGGGCCCTCTTCCCCGCCATCGCCCTCGACCGGCTCGGCGGCGACGCCGTCACGGTCGGCCTGCTCGCCGCCGCCCCCGGCATCGGCGCGCTGGTCGGCGCGCTCACCTCCGGCTGGGTCACCACGGTCAGACGCCAGGGCCGCGCGGTGATCGTCTCGATCATCGTCTGGGGCCTGGCCATCGCGGCCTTCGGCCTGTCCCACTGGCTCTGGCTGTCGATGTTCTTCCTGATGCTCGCCGGCGTGGCCGACGTCATCTCCGCCGTCTTCCGGCAGACCGTCCTGCAGCTCAGCGTCCCCGACCACCTGCGCGGCCGGCTCTCCGCCACCCACATCGGCGTGGTGACCGGCGGCCCGCTGCTCGGCGACGCCCGCGCCGGCGCGACGGCCAGCGTGACCAGCCCCGCGTTCGCCATGGTCTCCGGCGGCGTCATCTGCGCGGCCGTCATGGTGCTCCTCGGCTGGCGGCTCACCGCGCTGCGCCGCTGGACGCTCGCCGACGCCGCGACCGACCCGCCCTCAACCGACAAACCTGACACAACGCCGTGATCTAGGTTAATGATGACGTTCACTTCTCTTCTGTAGAATCGAGATGACAGGCACATATGTCGCTGGCGTACGTGGTCGTGCCGAGGAAGTGAGGTCATCACCGTGGCGTTGGGGGAACGCACGACTACGTCTCTCGCGGGCATCTCGGGGACGGTCCACGAACGCGTCCGCGACTGGATGCGCTCGGCCATCGCCGACGGAACCCTGAAGCCGGGCTCGCGCATCGTCCAAACCGAGATCGCCAGCATGCTGGGCGTCAGCCCCACACCGGTACGCGAGGCGATGCGCGACCTGGCCGCCGAGGGCCTGATCAAGCTCAACGCCCGCCGGGTCGCCACCGTCACCTCGATCGACGTCGACGACCTCCGCGAGATCCGCATCCTGCGCGAAACCCTCGAAGGCCTCGCCGCCCGCCTGTGCGCCGAGCGCATCACCGACGAGGAGCTCGCCACCGCCGAGCGCATGCAGGAGGAGATGGAGAAGGAGCCCGACCTCGGCAGGTACGTCGAGCTCAACCGCGCCTTCCACCTCTACCTCTACGAGGCGGCCCGCTCCCCCCGCCTCACCCAGATGCTCCTCTCCCTCCGCACCGCCACCCCCGGCGTGCTCTCCGTCGTCTTCACCCGCTCCAAGGAACGCCGCCTCGACGGCCTGGCGGAACACCGCCACTTCCTCCAGGCCTGCCGCGACCGCGACCCGGACGCCGCCGAGAAGGCATTCCGTACGCACTCGTCCGTCTCCTTCGACGAGATGGAGACGTTCCTCAAGGACCA
>Ga0164243_10015059_pt1 | contig 10719 bp, 9 predicted proteins | sample OricompcompostOP_FD_108781 | JGI IMG/M metagenome (GOLD analysis project Ga0164243, IMG submission 108781) | Organic Plus compost microbial communities from Emeryville, California, USA - Original compost - Organic plus compost (OP) | ecosystem: Engineered > Solid waste > Mixed feedstock >...
CCGAAGCTGCGGCGCGCCGAACAGATCGAGTGGCTCGCCCGGCTGCGGGCCGACCACGCGAACCTGCTCGCCGCGTTGCGCTGGGCCGCCGACGAGGACACGCGGCTGGCGCTGCGGCTCGTCGGGGCGCTGTCGGCGTACTGGCGCCTGCGGGGGGTGCGCGGCGAGATCGCGCCGATCGCCGCGCGGCTGCTGGCGAACCTCCCGCCCGAACCACCCGGTGACCTCGCCGAGGAGTACGCGCTGTGCGTGCTCAACGCCGCGCCCGCCGAACCGCCGGGCCTGGACGCGCACCTGGAGCGCGTCGCGTCCGTCATGGCGACGCTGGAGTGGCCGCTGCGCCGGCCCTACCTGCTCGTGTACTGGGCACTGCACTCCGGACCGCCGCAACAGGCGCACGAAGCGAGCGTCGTGGAACAGGCGCTGGTCGACGAGGACGACCCGTGGTTGCGCGCGCTGTCCCAGTTCTCGATGAGCTACCTGCGGCTGTTCAACGCCGAACCGGAGGACGCCGAGGAGGCGTTCGAACGGTCGCTGGCCCTGTTCCGCGAAGCCGGCGACCGGTGGGGCATCGCGCAGGTGCTGGACGGGCTGTCCGCGGTCGCCGATCTGCGCGGCAGGCCGGCGCGGTCGCTGGCGCTGCTCGACGAGGCGATGGAGCTGCTCGCCCAGCTCGACGCGACGGAGGAACTGGCCGAGCTGTGGGACCGGCGGGGCGACCGCCTGCTGCGCGACGGCGACCTCGCCGAGGCCGAGGCCGCCTATCGGCGCGGGGCGGAGCTGGCCCGCCGGTCCGGTGCATTGACCCCGCTCGCGCAGGCCCACCGCGGTTTCGCCGAGCTTTCCCGGCGGCGCGGGGACCTCGCGTCGGCGCGGGAGCAGTTCGCGCGGGCGCGGAGCCTGCTAGGGGTCGACTGGCAGGCCGACGCGGCGGGCGGCCAGGTGCTGACCGGGCTGGGGCGCCTGGCCGAAGCCGAGGGCGATGCGCGGACCGCGCTCGCCCGGCACCGGGAGGCGCTGGCGGTGACGCTGGCCCGGCACTTCCGCACCAACGTCGCCGACGCGGTGGAGGGGCTGGCGGGGGCGACCCTGCTGGCCGGGGATGCCGAGGGGGCCGCCGAGCTGCTGGGGATGGCGATCGCGCTGCGCGGCGCGGCTCACGCGGGCGACCAGGACGTGGCGGCCGTGACGGAGCGCTGCAGGCGACTCCTGGGCGGCGACGCCTTCGCCACCGCTCGGGACCGCGGCGCGGCGCTGCCCTACGCGGAGATCATCGCCCGCCTGACGAACGGCACCTGAACCGCCGCGGCACGCACCGGACGCCACCCGGACCGCAACGCGGCCCGCCTCCGCGCAGACACCCCACTGGCGACGGCACTCGAACCACGCGGCCCACGCAACCGATCCGGGCGTGACGCCCGGACAGCGCACTTCTGCCACCCGGACCGCCCGCCCCGCGGCGCGGCGACATCCGACCCACCAACAGCGGAGCGGGCCGATCGCCCTCCGGCGACGCTCGGACAGCGCGCTCCCAAACGCCACCCGGACCGCCCGCCCACCGCAGCACCACCGACGAGGCAACGCGCGCACCGCCCTCCAGGGACACCGGCAGCCCCGCCAGCGCCACGCGACCACATCCGACCCCACCACCGACAGTCCAGCGCGCCAGCCGCCCTCCGGCGACGCTCGCACAGCGCACCTGAGACGCCACCCGGACCGCCCGCCACCGCGGCGCGGCCACATTCGCCCCCGCCACCGACAGTCCAGCGCACCGGCCACCCTCCGGCGACTGCCCGGACAGCGCGCTCTCAAACGCCACCCAGACCGCCCACCCACCGCAGCACAACCACCCCCGCCACCGCCACGCGACCATTCGCCCCCACCACCAACAGCGGAAGGCGCCGCCCCCTCCGGCGACCCCGGACAACGCACTTGAGACGCCACCCGGACCGCCCGCCACCGCAGCACAACCGCCCCCGCCACCACCACTGACGAGGCAGCGCGCGCCGCCCTCCGGCGACCGCCCGGACAGTGCACCCCAAACGCCACCCGGACCGCCCGCCACCGCAGCACGCCCCCTCAACCCCGCCACGACGTTCCAGCGAGCAGGCCGCCTCCCTGGCGCCCCCGCGAGCTCAGATCCCGTAGTCCGTCAGCTTCAGCGCGTTCGCCGCCTTCAGGGTCATCCTGTCGAAGACCCCCGACAACAAGCGGGTGGTCATCAGGCGGTGGGACTGGTTGCGCAGCCACAGCCCGCGTGCCGTGCGGGGCGCCAGGAACGGCCCCGTCCCCTTCGCCTGCTTGGCCCCCGCCTCCGCGGCGGGGCGCACCTGCGCCTCGTAGCGCGGGAACGCCACCGTGTGGTCGCCGTTCGCGCGCGCCAGCTCGCCCGCCAGCACGTACGCCGCCATCATCGCCAGTCCGGTGCCGCCTCCGCCGGGCCCGACACCCCACCCGGCGTCGCCGACGAGGGCGGTCCTTCCCCGGGTGTAGCGGGGCGGCATCACGTGCGCCAGCTCGTCGAAGTAGAGATCCCCCGCCTCGGGCAGCGCGGCCAGCAGACGCGGCACCTCCCAGCCGACACCGGCGTAGGCCTCGGCGATCACCGAACGCATCAGGTCGTCGTCCTTGCGGTCGAGGTCCAGCCCGTCGTCGGCGAACACGAAGGCGACGCTCGCCGGTCCGCCGGGGTCCTGCGCGGACAGCGTCACACCCCGCCCGGGCACGTTGTAGATCAATCCGCTGTGGTCCAGCCGCAGGTGGTTGGGCACGGTGCACCCGGCGAAGACGTACCCCGTCCCGGTGCGGAACCGCGACTCCGGCCCCATCGTCAGCGCCCGCACCCCCGAGTGCTGCCCGTCGGCGCCGATCACCAGGTCCACGGTGCGCGGGGCGCCGTGCGCGAAGGTCACCTCGACACCCGTGGCGGTCTCGGTGAGCCCCGTGATCCGGTCGTCGAACACGTACTCCGTGCCTGCCTCGGTCGCCTCGTACAGGATCCGGCTGAGGTCGCCGCGGCGGATCTCCACCTCACCGCTGATCATCGACGCGGGCAGGCTCACCACGCGCCGCCCGGACGCGTCCAGGATGTGCTGGTCCCCCATCGACGTCTGCCGCGCGCGCACCCGCTCCAGCAACCCCATCCGGCGCAGCACCTCCATCTGCTCGCCGCGGAAGTCGACAGCCTGCCCGCCCTCCCGCAGCGCCGACGCCCGCTCCACGACGACGGTGGACCACCCCAGCCGGTTCAGCCAGAACGCCACCGACGGACCCGCGATGCCCGCCCCGGAGATCAACACGGTCTTGCTCACGATCACGCTCCTCGTCTCGGATGCCCCGAGCGTGACCGGGCGTGCTGACCGTCCGCTGACCGTCACCTGACGGCGGGTTACCCTGCCAGCCGTGCTGGTGCTGCTCCCCCCATCGGAAACCAAGGCTCCCGGCGGCGACGGACCGCCACTGGACCTCGACAGGTTGTCGCTGCCCGAGCTGAACCCCGTGCGGCGCAAGATCGCCGACGCGATCGTCGACCTGGCCGCCGACGTGCCCGGCAGCCTCGACGTGCTCGGGCTGTCGCGGCGGCAGGAAGACGAGGTGGCCCGCAACGCGGCCCTGTGGAGCTCCCCGACGCTGCCCGCGCTGGAGCGCTACACCGGTGTGCTGTACGACGCGCTCGGTTACCCGGGCCTGAGCAAGTCCGCGCGCGCCAAGGCCGATCGCCGCCTCGCCGTGGCCTCCGCACTGTTCGGCATCGCCCGCGGCGACGACCGCATCCCCGCCTACCGCCTCTCCGGTGGCACCTCCCTGCCGTCGCTCGGCACGCTGCGCTCCCTGTGGCGCCCCGCGCTCGAGCCGGCACTGGCCGAAGTGGACGGTGTGGTGCTCGACCTGCGCTCGGGCGCCTACGCCGCGCTGGCCCGCATCCCGCACGCGGTGACCGTGCGCGTGGTCACCGCGGGCGGCAAGACCGTGAGCCACTTCAACAAGGCTTACAAGGGGAAGCTGGCCGCGGCACTGGCCACCGCCACGCGCGAACCCTCCACTGTGGAGGGCGTCATCGCGGTGGCGGAGAAGGCGGGCATCACCCTCGACCGCGTCGGCGAGCAGGAGCTGGAACTGATCACCGACCGGTGAACCGCTCCGGCCGGTAGGGCGTGAGGTCGGCGGACACCTCCTCGCCGAGCGCCAGGCACGCGACGAACCGCGCGGCCAACGGCGCCTGCGTGAGCCCGCCCGGCCCGAACCCGGTGGCGACCAGCACGTCCGGACGGTCGTCCAGGGCACCGAGCAACGGCAGACCGTCCGGCGACGCGGGACGGAACCCGACCCGCGTCTCCACCAGGGTCGCCTCGGCGAGACCGGGCGCGACGGCCAGCGCGTGGTCCAGCACCTCACGCTGCCCCGCGGCGGTGACGCGATAGTCGAACCCGGACCCGGTCTCCCGGGTCGCGCCCGCGACCACCCGCGAGCCCGGGAAGGCGAGCAGGTAGTGGCTCGATGCGGGCATCACCACCGGCCAGCGCGCCGTGTCGGTGCCGGGCAGCTCGAAGTGGCCGATCTGGCCGCGCTGCGGCGCCACCGGTACGGCGGGCAGCAGCTCGCCGGTCCACGCACCGGCCGCGACGACGATGCGGTCGGCCGCAAGGTCCTCGTCCCCGACCCGGGCACCACGCGGCGTCAGCCGGGCGACCCCGTGCACGATGCGGGCTCCCCGCGTGACCGCGGCGTCCAGCAGAGCCCGCCGCAGGCGCCTGCCGTCCACCCGGCCGCCGCCGGACACGTGCACCGCGCCCAGGTCCGGCGCCAGCGCGGGGAACAGCTCGCGGGCCTGCGCCGGGTCGAGCCGGGACACCGCACCCGCCGCGGGTTCGGCCTCGGCACGCCCGGTGACCCGTCGTTGCACCCCGTCCAGCAGGGCGTCGTCGGCGGAGACGACCATGCCGCCGATCACCTCGAACGACGATTCGCCCACCCCGTCCTCGGCCAGCTGGGCCACGAGGTCGGGGTAGTAGGCGGCCGACGCGGCGGCAAGGCGGTACTCCTCGTCATCGCGCCGGCCGGTCCACGGGCACACGATGCCGGCACCCGCTTCCGTGGCCACACCCGCGTGGCCGGCGTCGACCACGACGACGTCGGCGCCGCGGCGGGCGAGCTGGTGGGCGGTGGCCGCCCCGGCGATCCCGGATCCGATCACGATCACGCGCATGCCCCTCAGTCTGCACGCGGAAAACCGGTTGCGGCCACCCGTCGCGATCCGCCACCATTCCCGGCAGGTGCCGGAGTGCAAGGGTCCGGTCTGGAACGTGAGGAGGTGCGTCGTGTCCGTCGTTGTCCTGGGCCGTGCCGTCCTCGCCCAGCCACCCACCCCACCCGCCTGACACACGGCGCCGGTGGGGCACCGAAACCTTGGAGACCCACCAGTGCGCCAGCACGATTTCGATGACGATCCCACTCCGCGCCGCCGTCACCGTCCGCGGTTCGACGATGCCCGCAAGCCCATCCGCAGCGGCCGCCTCACCGAGGCCGAGCGCGCACGCCTGGCCCGGCTGCGCGACGACGACTACGCCGAACCGGTCATCCCGGGCGGCGCCGACCGCTATTCGACCTGGGACCGCGCCGAGCGCGGCCCGCTGCCCCACCCGGTCTGGGTGATCACCGAACTTGCCGCGGTGGACACCGAACTCGGATTGCTCAAAACGGGCAAGGAAGCCGACGTGCACCTGGTACGCCGCGCCCTGCCCGACGACAGCGCGGAATGTCTGCTCGCCGCGAAGCGTTACCGTTCCAGCGAGCACCGCCAGTTCCACCGCGACTCCGGTTACCTCGAGGGCAGGCGCATGCGCCGGTCCCGGGAGAACCGGGCCATGTCGCATCGGACCTCGTTCGGCCGCAACCTCATCGCCGAGCAGTGGGCGGTCGCCGAGTTCGCCGCGCTCAGTCGTTTGTGGACACTCGGGGTGCCGGTGCCGTACCCGGTGCAGCGGGACGGCATCGAGCTGCTGCTGGAGTTCGTCGGGGAACCCGACGGCACGGCGGCGCCGCGGCTGGCGCAGCTGCGGCCCGGACCGGACGAACTGGAGGACCTGTGGTTCCAGACGCTCGGGGCGCTCGACGTCCTGGCGTCGGAGGGGCTCGCGCACGGCGACCTTTCCGCCTACAACATCCTCGTCCACGACGGCCGGATCGTGCTCATCGACCTCCCGCAGGTGGTCGATGTGGTGGCGAATCCGAGCGGAACGGAGTACCTCAGTCGTGACGTCCACAACATCGCCGCGTGGTTTGCCGCGCGGGGACTGCAGGTCGACGCCACTGACCTGGCGATGGACCTGCGGAAGCGGGCGGGGCTGATGTGAAGTCCCACCCGGTCTTCAGGTAGTCTGATCACAGTCCGCAACCGGGCGAGGTGAATTCGGATCGCCCCCTTCATGGAATGCGGACAACCACCGATGGCGCAGCCGCGCCGGGTTCGTCCTTGTGAAAGCCCGCCGAACTTGTCTTTCGCCTGCCTGCGCGCAGGCACACCGGGCCTCCCTTGCGACGTACCACCACGTCCGAGAGGCAGTGCGTGAGCATCACCCTTGAGTCCACTTCCACCGTGCAGTCGTTCGCCGACCTGAACCTGCCGGAGCCCCTGCTCGGGGCTCTGCGCAAGGCCGGCATCGACGCACCCTTCCCGATCCAGTCAGCGACCCTGCCGGACGCCCTCGCCGGGCGCGATGTGCTCGGCCGGGCGCAGACCGGGTCCGGGAAGACCCTCGCCTTCGGGCTGGCCCTCCTGGCCCGCCTCGACGGCGGGAAGGCCCGGTCGCGCAAGCCGCGCAGCCTGGTCCTCGTTCCCACCCGCGAGCTCGCGCTGCAGGTCAGCGACTCGCTCACGCCGCTGGCCCGCGCGCTGGGCCTGTGGTGCCGGACCGCCGTCGGCGGGATGGCCTTCCCCCGCCAGGCCGACGCGCTGCAGCGCGGGGTCGATCTGCTGATCGCCACCCCGGGCCGGTTGTCCGACCACGTCCGGCAGGGCACCGCCGACCTCAGCGAGGTCGACTTCATCGCCATCGACGAGGCCGACCAGATGGCGGACATGGGGTTCCTGCCGCAGGTCAAGGAGATCCTCGACCTGACCCCGCGGGACGGCCAGCGACTGCTGTTCTCGGCGACGCTGGACGGCGATGTCGGGCAGCTGGTCAACCGCTACATGCACGACCCGGTCGAGCACTCGGTCGCGCCCGCCACCGCGAGCGTCGACACGATGGACCACTACGTGCTCCAGGTCTCCCGCCAGGAGAAGCAGGCGGTCATCACCGAGATCGGTGCCCGCGAGGGCCGCACGATCATGTTCGTCCGCACCAAGCACCACGTCGACCGGTTGACCGACCGGCTCCGTGAGCGCGGTGTGCGGGCGGGCGCCCTGCACGGCGGCAAGTCGCAGGGACAGCGCAACCGGGTTCTGCAGGACTTCCGCGACGGCCGCACCACGGTGCTGGTCGCCACGGACGTCGCGGCGCGCGGCATCCACGTCGACGACGTCAGCCTGGTGCTGCACGTCGACCCGGCGGCCGACCACAAGGACTACCTGCACCGGGCGGGCCGCACCGCCCGCGCGGGCGCGTCGGGAACCGTGGTCACGCTGATCACGCCGGACCAGCGGCGCACCGTGCGCCGGATGACCGACAAGGCCGGCGTGCGCGCCGACCAGCTGGTCGTTCGGCCGGGCGACGCCAAGCTGGCCGACATCACCGGTGCCCGCGAGCCCAGCGGCATCCCGGTGGTCGACCGTCCGCGTGACACCGCCCCGCGCCGCGGTGGTGGCTCGCGCGGGTTCGGCGGTCCGCCGCGCCCCCGTCGCGGCGGTGGCTTCGGCGACCGCGGCGGTTACCGCCAGGGCCGTCCGAACCGCGGCCCGCGGCGCACGCCGTCCGCAGGCTGAGCAGGACTGACACGACGAAGCCGCCGCGGCCCGCACCGGGCCGCGGCGGTTTCGTGCGTCAGGCGGACTGTCCGGCGAGGGCGTCCGCGTAGGCGGCCTGCAACCGCGCGAACACCGACTGGCGGCCGGGTGGGCGCGCGATCCCGAGGTGCTGCTCGCGCAGTTCGTCCATGAACTCCTCCCACAGCGGTGGCCCGCCGCGTTCCAGCAGTTCCGCACGCACGGCCAGCTCACGGGTGACCGGCAGGTGTCTGCGCCCCCAGGCGCCCAGGTGGACCAGCACCGGCACGAGCTGGATCGCGGGTTCGGTGAGGCTGTAGATCACCTTCTGCTTGTGCGTGGGGTCCGGCGCGCGCGACACCAGGCCCAGTTCGGTGAGGCGCTGCAGCCGGGACGCGAGGATGTTCGAGGCGATCCCCTCTTCGGATCGCTGCAGCAGCTCCCGGAAGTGCCGCCGGTTGCCGAACATCAGATCGCGGATCACGACCAGTGACCACTTGTCGCCGAGAACCTCGACGGAGAGGTTGATCGGGCACCCCGACCGGCGTTCGTCCGTCATGCGCCCTCCTTCCGATTGCAGTTTACAACCGGTCCGGCACGCAGTACTGTGGCAAGAACCGATTGCAAATTGCAATCAGTCAGGAGAACGGCGATGGGCCTCGTCTACAGCAACCTGAAGATCTCCCTCGACGGCTACCTCGCCGGGCCCCGGCAGACCCGCTCCGAACCGCTCGGCGCGGGTGGCGAGGACGTGCACAAGTGGCACTTCGACACACCGGAGGAGAACCGCGCGGAGCTCGAGTCGATCGTCGACGCGGGGGCGTTCGTCATGGGGCGCAACATGTTCGGCCCCGTCCGCGGCGAGTGGGACGAGAACTGGCGCGGCTGGTGGGGCGAGGACCCGCCCTACCACGGACCGGTGTACGTGCTCACCCACTTCCCGCGCGAACCGATCGAGATGCTCGGCGGCACGACGTTCTTCTTCGTCACCGACGGGATCGAATCCGCTCTCGAGCGGGCCAGGGCGGCGGCGGGTGAGCGCGACGTCTCGATCGCGGGTGGCGCGGCCACGGTGAACCAGTACCTCGCGGCCGGGCTGGTCGACGAGCTGCGCCTGCACATCGCGCCACTCGTGCTGGGCGGCGGCGAGCGGTTGTTCGACGGGGTGCCGCGGGTGGACCTGGAGCAGGTGTCCTCACGCGCGGCGTCACTGGTCACCCACGTGACCTACCGGGTGCGGCGCTAGCCGGGGAACACCTCGAACGTGCAGGCCAGCGGCACGCCGAACGTCTGGCCTGCTTCCTCGGCGAAGCGGCGCAGGAACGGCTCCGGTTCGGCCATGTCGCCGCCCAGCGCGGCCAGGTACGCCCGGTGCGCGCGCAGCGAGGCCACGGACGCTTCGAAGCTGTCGGTGATGTCCACGGCGTGCGTCGGCGACGGGGAACCGGCCACCGCGACCCACCGCACCCCGCTCCACGGTTCCAGGCCGAGGTCGCGGAACAGCCACCGGTTCGCCGCGTCGCGGACGGCGTCCAGCGTCGCGGCCCCCACGTTGCGGTGGTCGGCCATGTTGAACCCGCCGCCGGGGAAGAACTCCCGGTGGTTGAGGGTGATCACCAGCTCCGGCCGGTGCCGCCGGATCGCCGCGGCGATGTCGCGCCGCAGCGCGACGCCGTTCTCGATCAGCCCGTCCGGGTGGTGCAGGAACTCCACTTCGTGCACACCGACCACCTGCGCGGCCGCCATCTGCTCGCGCATCCGCAGCGGCCCGGTCTCCTCCGGCGGCATCGAGTCGATGCCGGCCTCCCCGCGGGACGCGAGCACGTAGACGACGGATTTGCCCTGGCCGGTCCAGCGCGCGACGGCGCCCGCCGCGCCGTACTCCAGGTCGTCGGGGTGCGCCACCACCGCCAGCGCGCGCTCCCAGTCCTCCGGTACCGCCGTGAGTTCGGTGTCGGTCATGGGCCCTCCACTGCCTGGCACCCGCTCGGTGCGACACTGCGTGACGTGAACCTACCGGCTTCCCCGCCCCCAGAGCAGGTTTTCGACTGGCTCGACACCGCGGCAGACAAACGCGCGGCGGCAGGGCTGACCCGCAGGCTGCGTCTCCGGGGAGCCGCTGCGACGGAGCTGGACCTCGCGAGCGACGACTACCTCGGCCTCGCCCGTGACAAGCGCGTCGCCGGTGCCGCCGCCGCGGCCGCGCTGCGCTGGGGCGCGGGTGCCACCGGGTCCCGCCTCGTCACCGGCTCCACCGAGCTGCACATCGAGCTGGAGCACGAGCTGGCCCGCTTCTGCGGTGCACAAGCCGCGCTGGTGTTCTCGTCCGGCTTCGCCGCGAACCTGGGCGCGGTCACCGCCCTGTCCGGCGCCGACTCGGCCATCGTGTGCGACAAGCACGTCCACGCCTCCCTCGTCGACGGCTGCCGGCTGTCCCGCACCGACGTGGCCGCGATCAACCACCGCGATCCGGCGGCGATCGAGCACGCCCTGTCCACCCGTCGCAAGCCGCGCGCGCTCGTCGTCACCGACTCGGTGTTCTCCGTCGACGGTGACCTCGCCCCGCTGCGCGAGCTGTCGGCGGTGTGCCGAGAACACGGCGCGGCCCTCCTCGTCGACGACGCGCACGGGTTCGGCGTGCTCGGCGAGGGCGGGCGCGGCGCCGTGCCCGCGGCAGGCCTGACAGGCGAACCGGACGTGGTCACGACGATCTCGCTGTCCAAGGCGCTCGGCGCGCAGGGCGGTGCGGTGCTCGGGCCGCGGCGGGTCATCCGGCACCTGACCGAGACGGCGCG
>Ga0164243_10015060_pt1 | contig 10719 bp, 10 predicted proteins | sample OricompcompostOP_FD_108781 | JGI IMG/M metagenome (GOLD analysis project Ga0164243, IMG submission 108781) | Organic Plus compost microbial communities from Emeryville, California, USA - Original compost - Organic plus compost (OP) | ecosystem: Engineered > Solid waste > Mixed feedstock >...
GAGCTTGAAGATCGCGACCACCTCGCGGTTCATCTGGCCGACCGTGCCGCGTTGGTTGCCGGGCACGTTGAGGTCGAGCGCCAGGCCGAAGGAGTGGTTGGACAGCTGGGTGGAGCCCGCGATGAACCGGGGGTAGTAGCAGCCGGCGTACTGGTCGGGGTGGATCTCGTCGGCGAGGCCGCGGCGGACGACCTCGGCGAGCGCGGCCTTGAGCTGCGGCATCATGTGCTTGTTGCACGTGACCGCGCCGAGGATCGGCACGACCTCGGTGACGATGTGCGACTTCACCCACGCCGGGTCGGGCGCGATCCGGCCGTTGCCCAGCGGCGTGTAGCGGAAGGTCCCGACGGCGTCGCGGAAGGCGCCGACGAGGACGACGTTCTGGAAGGTCTCGAGGTCCAGTCCGCGCTGGGCGACGATGTCGAGGGCGCTGATCGAGAAGCGGTCCGCGCCGAAGGCGCGCTCGATCTTCTTGCGCACGACCTGGGGTGAGGAGATCCCGGTGTTGATGAGGACCGCGTTGTCCTCCGGCAGGCCCAGCTCCTCGCCCCACGCGGTGTTGACGACGGCGTCGATCCCGTCGACGCCGCCGGGCGACCAGGCGCCGACGTGGATCCGCTGGTCGTCCACGGTGAGGTAGCCGTCGTCGTCGACCGGCAGCTCCTCCTGGAGCCGCTCGGCGACCGCGATCTCGCCGCCGGCGACGCGGTCCCACTGCGGCTGGAAGGTCGCCGACCCCGGGCCGGTGAACCGCCGGTACTCCGCGGGGTCGACGGCGGCGATGTTGAAGACCTTGCTCTCCACGGTGAACTGGCCGTAGGAGAGCCGGGTGTGGGCGGCCACGCCGAGCTTGCCGCGCACCGTCACGCCGGTGATCGTGGCCAGGTCGTCGTCGGAGATGGTGTCCTCGGAGACCAGCAGCAGGTCGTCGCCGTACTGCTTGCCGTCGAAGGGGCCCGGCGGGTCGACGGCGTGCTGCGGGTCCGCCACGCCGCTCGGCCCGCCGCTCGACGCGCCGGTCGTGCCGGCGGCCGCCTCGCTGGGGTCCGGCGTGGCACCCCGCGGCGGCTCCGCCTGCGGGTCGCCGCAACCGGTGAGCGCGAGCAGGGCGGCGCCGGCGGCCAGGCCGGCCGACAGCCGGGCGGTCCACCCGACCGTCAGCGCACGTCGCGCCACGCCCATGGTCCTCTTCCCTCCGCCGGCCCTCCCGGCATCTCCCGAGGCGAAGGGTAGTACGTCGCCGTCAGCGAAGGACCCGCTCGGCGATCCACGCGATGTCGTCACCGGTGCGCGCCGGGTCGGCGGAGGGCTGCATCACGTGGCTGAGCACGAGCCGGACGACCATGTCGATGCTCGCGTCGAGGCGGTCCGGGGCCAGGTCGAGGTCGTACGCCGCCACGCGCTCGGCCACGACGAGCTTGGCGCCCTCGAGGAGGTACTCCGAATGCGTCGTCAGCAGCGGCAGCAGCTCGGTGTCCGCGCCGTGGGTCGCCGACACGACGGCGTGCAGCAGGGCGTTGTCCTCGGCGTACTCCAGGACCCGGCGCGCCGAGTCGCGGATGGCGGCGATGAGGTCGTCGGGGTGCTCGTCGAAGGCGCGGGTCACACCGGCCAGGAAGCGGTCGAGCTCGTGCAGGACCATGGCCGCCGCGAGATCGCTCTTGGTGCCGATCTCGTTGTAGACGGTCTGCCTGCTCACGCCGACCTCGTCCGCCAGGCGGCCCATGGTGACCTTGGCCCACCCGTCGGTGGTGGTCAGCCGGGTGGCGGCCTCGATGAGCCGCTCGCGCAGGGTCGCAGTCGCCACGCCCGCGAGCGTAGTCACCCGCCGCGACGGCCGGCGCAGCCGATCCGCGACGAGCGACATCGGCGGGCTCAGTCCTCGAGCGTCAGGGCGAGCACGGGGCAGGCCTGGACCGCGGCGTACACGTGCGCCCGGTCGCCCTCCGGCGGCGAGTCGTCGAGGACGACGACCTTGTCCTCGTCCTCGTCCACCTCGAAGTAGTCGTTGGCCATGGCCTCGCACATGCCGAGGCCCTCACACCTGTCGAGGTCGGCGACGATCTTCATCGCACTCACGCTCCGATCTTCTCCGGGTCGAAGGGGATGAAGTCGATCTTCTCGCGGACCCCGCAGTCGGGGCAGCACCAGTCGTCCGGGATGTCGGCCCAGGCGGTGCCGGCGGCGAAGCCCTCGTGCTCGTCACCGGCGGCCACCTCGTAGACGTAGGAGCAGCCCGGGCAGCGGGCGGCGAGCACCTCGCCGTCGTGGCTCTGGGCGAAGAGGTCCTCGGTCTTGACGTGGTGCTCGACCGGCGGCGGGAACCTGCGGAGGTACTTCTCCTCCTTGCCCGGCTGGATGTTGGCCAAAGTGACGTCGCCGTCGAGATGGGCGACGACCCGCTTGTCCATCACCTTGCGCCACAGGGGCGGGATGAGGGCCAGGTCGATCATGCCGGCGTACCCCGTGGGCAGGGCCGGCGACTCCTTGAAGTCGCGCAGGGTCTGGTAGCGCCGGGTCGGGTTGGCGTGGTGGTCGCTGTGCCGCTGCAGGTGGTAGAGGAAGACATTGGTGACGATGTTGTTGCTGTTCCACGAGTGCATCGGGAGGACGCGCTCGTAGCGCTGCTTCTCGCCCACCTTCTGCCGCTTCATGCCGTAGTGCTCGAGGTAGTTGACGATCTCGAGCAGGGAGAAGCCGAGGAACATCTGGATGAGCAGGTAGGGGATGGTCGCCGGGCCGAAGAGCGCGATCACCGCACCGAAGAGCACCACCGACATCAGCCAGGCGTTGAGCACGTCGTTGCCGAGGTGGAAGGGGTGGGTCTTCTTGCGCTGGTAGCGCTTGGCCTCCAGCGCCCAGGCGCTCTTCAGCGACCCGGACACGGTGCGGAACCAGAAGGTGTAGAAGCTCTCGCCGAGCCGACTGGAGGCGGGGTCCTCGGGCGTGGCGACCCGGACGTGGTGGCCGCGGTTGTGCTCGATGTAGAAGTGCCCGTAGAAGGACGGTGCGAGGGCGATCTTGGACAGCCAGCGCTCGACGGACTCCTTCTTGTGGCCCAGCTCGTGGGCGGTGTTGATGCCGATGCCGCTGATCATGCCCAGCGAGATGGCGATGCCGATCTTGTCGGCCACCGACAGGTCGAAGTCGCGCACGAGGTCGGCGCTGACGCTCCGGGCGAGCCAGTCCTCGATCCCGAGCAGGTCGGCTGCGGCGGCGATCGGGTTGATGTCGACCACCATCGCCATCACCCCGAAGAAGGCGAGGTACTGGATCGGCAGGTACATGAACACCACCCACCGGTAGTACTTGTCGTTCTCCAGCTCCTCGATCACGTCGTCGGGAGGGTTGGTGGGATCGAGCCCGGCGAGCAGGTCGAGCACCGGGATCACCGCGAAGACCAGGATCGGCCCGATCCACAGCACCCACTGCCAGCCGAGCTCGGCGTACACGACGAAGGCGATGACGGCGAAGCCGGGGATCAGCAGGCCCAGCAGCCACAGATAGCGCTTCTTGTCCTTCCACCTCTCGGTGGAACCCTCGGGAACGGTCGCACCGACGTCCGGTCCGGTCATCGTCTCCTCCTCGCCCTGCGGCTGCACTGCCGTTTGACAAAACCGTAGGTGTTGTCCAGGAGTTTGACAAGAGCCTTCGAGTTGTAAAGTGACGACGGTCACTTGCGGGCCGTGCGCACGGGCAGCCGCTCGAAGCCGCGCAGCACCCGGGTCCCCCGCCGGACCGGAGGGCCCGCGACGTGGAGGTCGGGGAAGCGCTCGTAGAGCGCGCGCAGCGCGACGGCGGTCTCCAGCCGCGCCAGGCTGGCGCCCAGGCAGAAGTGGACGCCCGCCGAGAACGCCAGATGCTGATCGGCGTTCGCCCGGGTGACGTCGAAGGCCGCCGGGTCGGCGAAGACGGCCGGGTCGCGGTTGGCGCCGCCGAGGTGGAGCAGGATGCCGTGCCCGGGCTCGAACCGCCGGCCGGCGACCTCGGTGCCGCGCAGCGCGACCCGCAGGGTGAGCTGGACGGGCGACTGGTGGCGCAGCACCTCGTCGACCGCGTTCGGCCAGCCGTCGGGGTCCGCCTGCAGCCGGCGCAGCTGCTCGGGGTGGTCGTCGAGCATCGCCACGGCGTTGCCGATCAGGTTGACCGTCGTCTCGAATCCCGCCGCGAGGACGAGCAGGCCGACCTGGTGCAGCTCGACCGGGTCGAGCGCGTCCTCGCCGTCGAGGAGGATGAGCTGGCTGAGCAGGTCGTCGCCCGGGTCGGCCCGGAGCCGCTCCACGTGCCCTCGGAACCACAGGTGCATCTCCCGCAGCGCCCGCTCCGCGCGCCGGAACTCCGGCCACGACAGGCCCGGGTCCAGCGTCACCGCCGCCTCGTTGCCCAGCGCCAGGAGCCGACCGCGGTCGGCCTCGGGCACGCCGAGGAGGTCGGCGATCACGGTCACCGGCAGCCGGGCGGCGTACTGCTCGACGAGGTCGAAGCGCTCGCGCCCGGCGAGCTCGTCGAGGAGCCCGTGCGCGACGTCGGCGACCCGATCACCCATCCGGCCGACCTTGCGCGCGGTGAAGGCCCGTGCGACCAGGCGGCGGTAGCGGGTGTGCAGCGGCGGGTCGACGGCCAGCATCGACGGTGGATCGACCGGTCCGAGGGTGTCGGGGTCGATCACCCGGTGGTGCAGCCAGCGCAACGGTCCCGGCAGCTCGCCCTGGCCGCCCGCCGTACCGAAGGCGTGGCTGCGCAGCACCTCGTTGCACACGGCGTGGTCCACGCTGGCCGAGATCAGGTCGTTGGCGCTGATCGGCCCGCGCGCCCGGAGCTCCTCGTACGCCGGGAACGGGTCGAGCCGCAGCTGCGGGTCCATCACCATCCGGCTGATCAGGTCGCCCTTGCGGGCACCGCGCCGGATCAGCGAGCGCTGGATGCCGTGCGCGAGCGTCCAGGCGAGGAACGAGCGCGGCAGGTCAGGCCACGGCATGGTTGGTGCCGAGGTCGTCGTCGGTGCTCTCGGCCGCCAGCACGCGCAGCACGCCGCGGGCGCGGTCCGCGAGCCGGCGTCGCTGCTCCTCGAGCACCCGCTCGGGCAGGTGGGTGTCGAGCTGGGTGCTGACGGCCAGCCGCCACCGGTAGCGCAGGGCCGCGCGCAGGCCGTCGCGGTCGCCGAAGATCAGGGCCAGCTCGTCGTTCCACGGCAGCTCGGGCCGCTCGGCGGCCCACAGCTCCTGCTCGACGGCGCGTAGTGCCTGCCAGCGGCGGTGCGTCTCGGTCCAGGTCATCGTCCTCACCGGCCTCTCTGTGTGCGATGCGATGTCACGAACCTACGGCGCCGCGCGGCCCGCGGCGTCGGCCGCCGGCAGGCACTCGGACTCCTCCCACGGGAGGAGGCCGACGGCCTCCCGCAGCCGGATGACCCGCGGTGACCGGATCCCTAGGCTGGTGGACATGGTGCGCTGGCTGCGCGTGCGGATCGAGGACAACCTCGAGCGGCGCCGGATCCTCTACCCCTGGTGGGTCCCGGTGATGTGCACGCTCGGCCAGGAGGTCAGCGTCCTCGGGGCGCTGTGGTTCCGCGACGCGCTGTGGCCGCTGGACCCGCTCGCCGTGTGCTTCGTGCTCGTGCTCGCCTCCCCGCTGCTCCACTTCCTCACCGACCGTTGGCTGCCGTGGTGGCTGGACAGTCTCGGCTCGGTGGTCGCGGCGGTGCTGCTCATGCTGCAGCCGGTCCCCGGCGTCGTGGACCTCGCACCCGCGCTGCTGGCCCTCGCCACCGCCGAGATCACCGCCCGCGACGGGCTGCGCGAGGGGCTCGCGGTCGCCGCGATCGGCCAGGCGGTCGTGGCCGCCGCGGCGCTCGGCCCGGGCCTCGCCGGGACCCCCGTCCACGTGCTGGAGATCGCCCTGGGCTTCGTCGTCGGAGCGATGCTGCTGTGGCAGATGCGCGCCCTGGCCGCCGAGCGCGAGGCCCGCACGCGCGCATGGGCGCAGGCCACCACCGCGGAGCGGGAGCGCATCGCCCGGGAGGTGCACGACCTGGTGGCCCATTCGCTGAGCGTCACGCTGCTGCAGGTCACCGGCGCGCGCCACGCGCTGCGCGACCTGCGCGGGGCCACCGGCCCCGACGAGACCGCGGACGCCGTCGCCGAGGTGGACGCGGCGCTGACGGACGCCGAGCAGGTGGGCCGGCGGGCCATGACCGACATCCGCCGGGCGGTCAGCGCGATGGCCGACGTCGCCGCGGACCGTCACGCGCTGCCCGGCGGGCGCGACATCCCCGCCCTGGTCCAGGAGATGGCCGGCGCCGGGCTCGCGGTGGAGTACGACGAGCAGGGCGACCCGGCGGCGCTCCCCCCGGCGGCCGGGCTGGGTCTGTACCGCATCGCCCAGGAGTCGCTCGCCAACGTCGTCAAGCACGCCGGCGCCGAGGCGCGGGCGCGCGTGCGGTTCGCCGTGTCGGGCCGCGGCAGCGGAGCCCGCGCCCACCTGCGGATCAGCAACCCGCTGCCCGCCGGACGGGGACGTCCCGACGGCCTCGGCTCGGGCCTGGCCGGGATGCAGGCGCGCGCGGCGCAACTGGGCGCGCGGCTCGACGCCGGGCCTGCGGGCGGTGAGTGGGTCGTCGACGTACGCCTCGGCGGGGCGGCACGCGCCGGCCTGGAGCTGCCCTGCGGGCACGTGCTCGGGAAGGTGGGGCAGGCATGAGCGCCGACCACCTGCGCGGCGTGCGGGTCGTCCTGGTCGACGACCAGGAGCTCGTCCGGTCCGGGCTGCGGCGGATCCTGCGCCGCCGCGACGGCTTCGAGATCGTCGCCGAGTGCGCCGACGGCGAGGAGCTGCCGGCGACGCTCGACCGGCTCGGGCCCGACGGCGTGGACGTGATCGTCATGGACCTGCGGATGCGCACCGTCGACGGGATCACCGCGACGCAGGCGGTGGTCGAGGCGGACGGCCCGCCGGTGCTCGTCTTGACGACCTTCGACGACGACGAGATGCTCTCCGGCGCGCTGCGCGCCGGCGCGGCGGGCTTCCTGCTCAAGGACTCCTCGGCGGACGACCTCATCCGCGCCGTCCGCACCGTCGCCGACGGCGGCAGCTGGCTCGACCCGTCGGTGACCGGGCGGGTGCTGGAGCGCTTCCGCGGCCTCGCCCCGTCCCGGGCCGACCGGACGGGTGCCGCGGAGGTGCTCACCGCGCGCGAGCTCGAGGTCCTCCGGGCGATCGCGCTTGGCCGCAGCAACGGCGAGATCGCCGCCGAGCTGGTGATCTCGGAGCTGACGGTGAAGAGCCACGTCGGCCGGATCTTCACCAAGCTCGGCCTGCGCGACCGGCCGGCCGCGATCGTCTACGCCTACGACCACGGCCTGGTCTCCCCGCGCCCCGACTGACCGACGCTCGGAGCCCCGCGCCCGCCGGCGTGTGGATCGAGGCTCAGCTCGGACTCACCGATTTCTCGCTACTGCGCGAGAAATCGGCGTGTCGAAGCTCAGGCGCTCGGAACGCCGTCCAGCTCGCCCGGTACGACGGCGTCGGCACCGCCGTCGGTGGCGCGGTTGACCGACTTCTTGATCAGGGCCTCCAGGTCGAGTCCGGTGGAGGTCTTGAGCATCTGCAGCGTCTGCGCGACGTTGTCGGTGACCTGCTTGGGCAGGGCGCCGGCGCCGTCGGTGGACAGGACGGTCAGCTGGTCGATGGCGCTGATCGGCGCGGCGACCTCCTTCGCGATCTGCGGGAGCACCTCGATGAGCATCTGCAGCACGGCGGCGTCGTTGTAGTGGGCGAACGCCTCGGCCCGCTTGTCCATCGCCTCGGCCTCGGCCTGTCCGACGGCGAGCGTGGCCGCCGCCTGCGCCTCACCCTCGGCCCGGGTGGCCTCGGCCTCCGCGACACGGCGGGCCTTCTCCGCCTCACCGCGCTTGGCGCCCTCGATCGCCTCGGCCTCGGCGAGCGCCGCGCGACGGGCCTTCTCGGCCTCACCGGTCAGCCGGGCCTCCTCCGCGTTGGCCTCCGCGGCCGCGATGGTGGCGGCCTTGCGGGCCTCGGCGGCCGCGATCTCCGAGGTACGCCGCGCCTCGGCCTCCTGCTCGACGCGATAGCGCTCGGCGTCGGCCGGCTTGCGGACCTGCGTCTCGAGCTGTCGCTCGGTCAGCGCGGCCTGCTGGACGGCGACCTTCTCCTGCTCGGCGAGGATGGTCTGGTCGCGCTCGGCCTGCGCCAGCGGACCGGCCGCGGCGGCCTGTGCGGCGGCCGCGTCGGTCTCCGCCTTGATCTCGGCCTGCTTGAGCGCGAGCGTGCGCTGGGCGATGGCGATCTCCTGCTCCGCGGCGATCTGGGCCTGCTCGGCCGCCTGGCGGGCATTGGCCTCGGCGATCGCGGCCGCCTGCTGGATGCGCGCCGCCTCGGGCCGGCCGAGGTCGGCGAGGTAGGTGCCGTCGTCGGTGACGTCTTGGATCTGGAAGGTGTCGAGGATCAGGCCCTGACCGGTGAGCGAGGACTCCGACTCGTCGGCGACGCGCTGGGCGAAGGCCGCCCGGTCGCGGATGATCTGCTCGACGGTCAGGCCGCCGACGATCGAGCGGAGCGCTCCGGCGAGGACCTCCTGGGTGAACGGCTCGATGTCGGCCTGCTGCGACAGGAAGCGCTGCGCGGCGAGGCGGATCTGGTCGGCGTTGCCGCCGACCTTGACGATCGCCACGCCGTCGAGGTTGAGCTTGATGCCCTGGCCGGACACCGCGCCGCGGATCTGCACCGAGATCCGGCGGCTGGACAGGTCCATCGTCGCCAGCTTCTGGACGAACGGGATCACGAAGACGCCGCCGCCGAGGACCACCTTCTGGCCCGAGAGGTCGGTGGTGAGCTCGCCGGTCTCGGGGTTGATCACGGCCTTGCCCTTGCGGCCGGTGACGATGAAGGCCTGGTTGGGCCCGGCCACCTTGTAGCGGCTGGTGACGAGCAGCACCAGCAGGACGAGCAGGACGACGATGCCGACGACGGGCACCAGGACGGAGGTGTTCACTTCGCGATTCCGTTCTTCGAGGGGGGCGGGCGGAGGCCTGGCTAGGGCTTCCAGATCTCGGTCACGCTCACGGCCGTCGGGGAGAGCACGCCGGTCACGTTGACCTCCGTGCCGGCCTCGATGGGCTGGTGAGCCGAGGCGTTGAGGCGCATCGGGTGGCCGCCGACGACGACGCGGACCACGCCGTACCCCTCCCGAGGGATGTCGGTGACCACCGTCGCGACGCGGCCGACGCTGTCGGCGACGGACACCGTGCCGTCGCTCGGGCCGTCCTTGAGGACGCGGGTCAGCCACCACGCGAACCAGCCGACCACGAGCCCGCAGCCGGCGCCGATCACCAGGGCGGGCAGGACGGGGAGGCCGGCGCCGTCGGCGGCGGCGCCGCCGAACCCGAACGCGGAGACGAAGCCACCGATCACCGCGGTGGAGATCCAGTCCGCCTCGAGCGCCTGGAACGGGCCGTCGAGCAGGTCGCCGGCGATCAGGGAGACGGCGAGGAGCACGAGCCCGGCGATGCCGAGGACGAGGAAGACGGTCACGGGTTCTCCGAGCTGCGAGGGGGTGCCGGGATCGTATCCCCGGCCCGGTCCGGCAAACCCTCGCCCACGAGCCGCTCGAGCCCGTCGAGGATCAGCTCGAGCCCGAAGCCGAACTCCGCGGTGTGGTCGTAGCCCGGTCGCAGCGCGTGGCTCTCGATGAGCTCGGCGAGGTGCGGGTACTCCCCCGGCGCCATCGTGGCCATCATCCCGGCCGCGATCTCCTCGACGTCGGCCGGCGAGTCGAAGGGCAGGTTGACCTCGGTGACCACGAAGCCGAAGACGTAGGCGTCGATCACCGAGAAGGCGTGGGCGGCATCGGCGACGGAGAAGCCGCCGGCCCGCAGGCTGCCGAGGACGGCGTCGTGGTGGCGCAGCAGCATCGGCCCGGGACGGGTGCGCGACTCCAGCAGCCCGATCGCCCAGGGATGGGCCGCGAGGCGCTCGCGCGCCGACGACGCGCGGCGGCGCATCGCCGTACGCCACGGCTCACCCCGCCGCGGCAGGTCGATGCCGGCGAAGACCCACTCGACGAGCGCGTCCAGGAGGGCCTCCTTGCCCGCCATGTGGTGGTAGAGCGACATCGCCTCGACGCCGAGCGCCTTCCCGACGTTGCGCATGCTGACCGCGGCCAGGCCGCCGGCGTCGGCGACCTCCACGGCGGCGGCGACGATGCGCTCGGGCGAGAGCGGCGGACGGCTGCGGGGCACGCGGGCACTTTACGCCCGTAAGGCCCGGTGCTAGCTTCCTTACATGCGTAAGGTCTGCGTCATCGGCGGCTCGGGGAAGCTCGGCCGCCACCTCATCGGCCACTGCCTCGAGCGGGGGTACGACGTCACGGCGGTGTGCCGCCCGGAGAGCGTCGGCAAGCTGGCCGATCTCGCCGACCGGATCACCATCCACCCCGGACGCACCGACGACCGGGCGGTGGTGGCGCGGGCGGTCGCCGGCTGCGACGGCGTGCTCACGGTGCTCGTCCCCTTCGGCGTGCACGACTACGCCTCCGGCACGGCGCGGGCGGTCCTCGACCACGCCGCGCCGGGCGCGCGCCTGGTGTTCTCGTGCGGCTGGCACGTCAGGCGGAGCGACGGCGACCGCTACACGCGCCGGTTCCGGGCGCTCGTGCGGGTGACGACCTGGATCGCCCGGGCGATCCGCTTCGCCGACATCGAC
>Ga0164243_10015062_pt1 | contig 10718 bp, 10 predicted proteins | sample OricompcompostOP_FD_108781 | JGI IMG/M metagenome (GOLD analysis project Ga0164243, IMG submission 108781) | Organic Plus compost microbial communities from Emeryville, California, USA - Original compost - Organic plus compost (OP) | ecosystem: Engineered > Solid waste > Mixed feedstock >...
CCGCGCGACCGCCTCCCGCGTGCTGCGCGAGGGCGGTCGCGTCGTCGGCGTCGACATCTCCGCGGAACGGCTCGCCGAGCTCGCGGCCGAGTTCCCGGGCGCCGCGCTCGAGACCGTCGCGGGCGACATCAACGACCCCGCCGCGATCGAGCGCATCGTCGCGACGGCGGGCGACCGGATCGACGGCCTCGCGAACGTCGCGGGCATCATGGACCGGTTCGGCGGCCTCCACGAGGTGACCGACGAGGTCTGGACGCGCGTCTTCGACGTCAACGTCAACGGGATGATGCGGCTCAGTCGCGCGGTGCTGCAGCGCATGCTCCCGGCGGGCTCCGGCACGATCGTCAATGTCGCCTCCGAGGCCGGGCTGCGCGGCTCCGCGGCCGGCATCGCCTACACGGCCTCCAAGCACACGGTCGTCGGGATGACGAAGAGCACGGCCTTCCTGTACGGCCCGCGCGGCATCCGGGTCAACGCGGTCGCCCCCGGCGCCGTCATGACGAACATCGAGGCGCGCTTCGAGACCGAGTTCGGCGAGCAGTACAAGGTCGGCCAGTCCATCACGCCGACGATCGCGGAGGCGAGCCAGCTCGCCGCCTCGATCACCTTCCTGCTGAGCGACGACTCGGTCAACGTGAACGGCCAGATCCTCGCCTCCGACGGCGGCTGGTCCGCGATCTAAGGACCGCTCAGGGCACGTGGCGCTCGTCGACGCCGGAGTAGGCGCTCAGCGGGCGGATGAGGGCGTTCGCCTCGAGCTGCTCGCGGATGTGCGCGGTCCAGCCCGTCACCCGGGACGCGACGAACAGCGGGGTGAACAGCTCGGTGTCGAAGCCCATCAGGTGGTAGGCCGGGCCGCTCGGGTAGTCGAGGTTCGGCTTGATCCCCTTGCGCTCGTCCATTGCCGTCTCCAGCGCGTCGTAGAGCGCGAGCAGGTCCGGCCGGTCGTACTCGGCGATGAGGGTGTCGAGGGCGGCTTTCATGGTCGGCACGCGCGAGTCGCCGTTCTTGTAGACCCGGTGCCCGAAGCCCATGATCTTGCGCTTCTCCGCGAGGGCCGCGTCGAGCCAGCCCGCCGCGTTCGCGGCGTCGCCGATCTCGTCGAAGACGTGCATGACCGCCTCGTTGGCCCCGCCGTGCAGCGGCCCCTTGAGGGCGCCGATCGCCCCGACGACCGCGGAGTGCAGGTCGGCGAGGGTCGAGGTGATGACGCGCGCCGTGAAGGTCGAGGCGTTGAAGGAGTGCTCGGCGTACAGGATCATCGAAACGTCGAAGGCGTTCACGACCGTGAGATCCGGCACGTCGCCGAAGGACATGTGCAGCAGGTTCGCGCTGTAGCCGAGGTCGTCGCGCGGCTCCACGGGATCCAGGCCGTGCCGGCGGCGCTGGATGTACGCGACGATCGCGGGCAGCCGCGCGAAGAGCGTCTCCGCCTTCGCGAGCGTCGCCTCCGGGCTCGCGTCGGCGGCCCTCGGGTCGGCCGCGCCGAGGATGCTCACGGCGGTGCGCACGAGATCCATCGGATGCGCCTCGACGGGCAGCTCGTCGATCACGCGCCGCACCTCCGGGTCGAGGGCGCGCTGGGCCCGCTCGCGCTCCTCGAACGCGGCGAGCTCGGCGTCATCCGGCAGCTCGCCGTGCCAGAGCAGGTAGGCGACCTCCTCGAAGGTGCGGCTCGCGGCGAGCTCCTGCACGGGGTAGCCGCGGTAGAGCAGCGAGTTGGTCTCCGGGTTGACCTTGGAGATCGCCGTGGTGTCGACCACGACGCCCGCGAGCCCCTTCCGGATCTCGGTGTCGGTCATGTCAGCTCCTGTTGTTCCCGAGGTCGAAGGTGTAGATGCCGTCGTCGAAGGCCGAGTAGCCCGCGTAGTCGATGAGCTCGTAGAGCCGCGCCCGGGTCTGCATCTCGGGCACGCGCGCGGCGAGGGAGCCGTCGGCGAGGATCGCGTCGAGCCCGCGCTCGGCCGCCCCCATCGCGAGCCGCAGCAGCGAGACCGGGAAGATCACGACGTTCACGCCGACCGATTCGAGCTGGGAGACCGTGAAGAGGTCGCTCTTGCCGAACTCGGTCATGTTCGCGAGGATCGGCACGTCGACGGCCGCCCGGATCGCCGCGAACTCCGCGAGGCTCGCCATCGCCTCCGGGAAGATCGCGTCGGCTCCCGCGTCCACGAGGGCGCGCGCCCGGTCCTGCGCGGCGGCGAGTCCTTCGATCCCGCGGATGTCGGTGCGCGCCATGACGACGAGGTTCGGGTCGCGGCGGCCCTCGACGGCGGCGCGGATGCGCTTGAGGGCGGTCGTCTCGTCGACGACCTCCTTGCCGTCCAGGTGGCCGCAGCGCTTGGGGTTGACCTGGTCCTCGATGTGCAGGCCCGCGAGGCCCGCGTCCTCGACGAGCTGGACGGTGCGGGCGACGTTCATGGGCTCGCCGAAGCCCGTGTCGGCGTCCACGAGGGCGGGCAGGTCGGTCACGCGCGCGATCTGCCCGGCGCGCTGGGTCACCTCGGTCGCGGTCGTGAGGCCGATGTCCGGCAGGCCGAGGTCCGCGGCGAGCACGGCGCCGGAGACGTAGACGCCCTCGAAGCCCTTCTCCTGGATGAGCTGGGCGGAGAGCGGGTTGAACGCGCCCGGCATCCGCTGGATGCGCCCGCTCGCGAGCGCCGCGCGGAACGCCGCGCGCTTCTCGTGCGCCGGGACCGTGGACTGCAGCATCAGAGGAGTCCTCTCGGGGGAGTGGGCAGGCCCTCGGCGACGACGCTCAGCCCGCGCACCTCGGCGGGGGTGAGCTCGGGCAACCGCTCGGCGAGGGCGAGGAAGCGGTCCGCCTCCTCCTCGGCGAGCACGCCCGCGGCGAGGTCGCGGAACTTGCGCACGTAGTCGGCGCGCGCGAAGGGGCGGGCGCCGAGCGGATGCGCATCCGCGACCGCGATCTCGTCCACGACGCGCGTCCCGTCCGCGAGCTCGATCTCCACGCGCCCGCCGAAGGCCTGCTCCGCGGGGTCGAGGGAGTGGTAGCGGCGCGTCCACTCCGGATCCTCGACGGTCGTGACCTTCCGCCAGAGGGCGACCGTGTCGGGGCGGGCGGCGCGCTCGGGGGCGTAGCTCGCGACGTGATCCCATGCGCCGTCCTGCAGGGCGACCGCGAAGATGTACGGGACCGAGTGGTCGAGGGTCTCGCGGGAGGCGGCCGGGTCGTACTTCTGCGGGTCGCCCGAGCCCGAGCCGATCACGTGATGCGTGTGGTGGCTCGTCGCGAGCACGATCGAGGCGACGTTCGCGGGATCGCGCAGCTTGGGGCGCTCCCGGCCGAGCCGGCGCGCGAGGTCGATCCAGGCCTGCGCCTGGTACTCCGCGGAGTGCTCCTTCGTGTAAGAGGAGAGGATCGCGCGCTTGGGCTCGCCCGGCTCTGGAAGCGGCACCTCGTAGCGGCCCTCCGGCCCGTCGAGCAGCCAGGCGATCACGCCGTCCTCGCCCTCCCAGATGGGCGAGGGGGAGGTCTGGCCGCGCAGCGCCCGGTCGACCGCCTCGATCGCGACCTTGCCTGCGAGGGCGGGGGCGTAGGCCTTCCAGCTGGAGATCTCGCCCTTGCGGGACTGCCGCGTCGCGGTCGTGGTGTGCAGCGCCTGCCCGATCGCCTGGAAGACGATCGCCGGGTCGAGCCCGAGCAGGGCGCCGATCCCCGCGGCTGCGGAGGGGCCGAGGTGGGCGACGTGGTCGATCCGGTGTGCGTGCAGCGAGATCGCGCGCGCGAGGTCGATCTGGATCTCGTAGCCGGTCGCGATCCCGCGCACGAGGGCCGCGCCGTCGGAGCCCGCGTGCTGGGCGACCGCGAGGATCGGCGGGATGTTGTCGCCCGGGTGGGAGTACTCGGCCGCGAGGAAGGTGTCGTGGTAATCGAGCTCGCGCACCGCGACCCCGTTCGCCCACGCCGCCCACTCGGGGGCGAAGCTGCCCGGAACGCCGAACACGGTCGAGCCGCCGGAGGGGACCGGACGCGCGAGGGCCTGCCCGCGCGCTGCGACGACGGGGGCGCGGGAGAGCGAGGCGACCGCGACCGCGGCGTTGTCGATCACGCGGTTCACGACCATGTCCGCGACGTCCGCCTCGACCTCGACCGGGTCGGCGGCGACCTCGGCGATGAGCCAGGCGAGCTGTTCCTCGCGGGGGAGGGCCTCGTCGCTGCGGTGGGTGCGGACCTCGTGAGCTCTCATCCGGCTGGACCTCCCGTCGTCGGTCCCCTCAGCCTATGCCGCGGCACGGCTCACGCGGGGTGCCCGACCTCCGCCGCGAGCCGCGGCAGGGCCTCGTGCACGCGCGCGCTCGCCTCCGCGGCGAGCGGGCTCACGGCGACGCCGTCCCGGGCGACGAGCTCGCCGCCCACATAGACCTGCTTGAGGTTCCGCAGCGAGCAGGCGAGCACGTAGCTCGCGACGGGGTGCCAGAGCGGTCCGAGGTCGGGGGAGCGCGGGTCGACGACGACGAAGTCGGCGAACTTGCCCGGCTCGAGGCTCCCGACCCGGTCGGCGACGCCGAGGATCTCCGCCGAGCCCAGGGTGTGCAGCCGGAGCATCTCGGCCGGGCTCATGACCTCCGGGTCGCCCGTGAGCGCGCGCAGCTGATAGATGCCGATCCGCATGTTCTGCCAGGGGTCGGCGACATCCGTGCAGGCCTGGTCGTCGAGGCCGACGCCGATCGGCATCCCGGCGGCGCGGATCGCGGGGATGTCGGCGACGCCCGACGCGAGCCGGCCGTTCGAGGCGGGCTGCCAGCTCATCCCCGCCCCGCCCGCGGCGGCGCGCTCGATGATCTCCGGCGTGGTCTGGATGAAGTGCCCGAACACGAGGCCCAGGCCGAGGGCGCCCGCGCGCTCGTAGTGCGCGAACTTCGCGCGCTGCGTCTCGACCGCCTCGCGCGTCTCGAGGAAGTGCGCCTGGTTGCCGACGCCGAAGCGCCGCATCGCCTCCACCTCGAGCTCGGCGGCGTCCTCGCGCGGCGACCACTGCACCGCGCCGAACACGGCCGCGCCGAGCGCGAGCCGCGCGTCGAGGGAGGCGGCGTGCTCGACGGCCGCGGCGAACCGGGCGAGGATCTCGTCGTCCGTGCCGATCGTGGCGTCCATCGGGATCGCGTTGACCGCGCGGAGCCCTGCGTCGGCCTTCGCATCCATCTGCCGCAGGGTGTACTCGATCGGCTTGAGCCGGCCGCCGCCGTCCGCCCGCCGCCCGTCGACCATCGGCTCCCACGGCAGCCGCGGGTCGGTGAAGTCGAAGGCCGTCGTCACCCCGTTCGCGAGGAAGTCGAGGGAGCCGTGCATCGTGCACCAGTACATGAGCTCCGGGTCGACGTGCGCGAAGAAGCCGAGCATCGAGTCGCACCAGCCGTACAGCGTGCGGTCGGCGCCGAGCCCCCGGGTCGGGCTCGTGAAGAGGTGGCTGTGCGCCGAGACGAAGCCCGGCGCGACGAAGGCCCCGCCCACGTCGAGCACCTCGGCGTCGACCGCGGGCGGCTCGCCCGAGCCGAGCGAGTGGATGCGGTCGCCGTCGACGAGCATCCAGCCGTCGACGATCGCCTCGGCCTCGCCCGCGACGGGGATCAGGACGGCGTTCCGGATGAGCAGCACGGCACCATCCTGCCGTGTCTCTACCGCTCCGCGTCCTTCAGCGTGCCGGAGACGTCGCCCGTCGGATCGCCGATGAGGCACAGCACCTCGCGGTCGCCCTGGCTCCAGCTCTGCGACGTGGGGTAGAAGTACGTGTAGTCGAGGGCGGAGTCGTCGTAGCCGATGCCCGCGAACCGCTGGAACTCGCTCGCGCAGAACTCGTCGGCCTGCGCGACGATCGCGTCGGAGCCCGGGTAGTCGCCGTCCTCGAGCTGCATGGTCGCGTAGGCCTCGTAGCGGTGCTGCTCCTTGCAGGGCAGGATCACGACCGACGTGATCTGGGAGGCGTTCCCGTTGTCGTCGATGCAGTCGCCCACCCGGAGGTCGAAGGCGTCCGCCTCGGACTGCGTCGTGACCGCGCCGTCGCCGTTCCGCGCGACGCCCGTGCCGGAGAGCGCGTCGATCGCGCTGCAGCCGGAGAGCGTCGCGGCGACGAGGGCGGCCCCCGCCGTGATCGTGCCGAGCCGACGCGCACTCACGAGCGCCCCACGATCCCGAGCACGGCCTCGTGCAGTCGGCCGTTCGTCGCGAGCAGGCCGCCGCTGAAGGTCGGCTCGCCGCCGTCCAGCCCGGTCGCGGTGCCGCCCGCCTCGCGGATCACGGGCACGAGCGCCGCGATGTCCCACGGCTTGAGATCGGGTTCGCCCGCCATGTCGAGCGCTCCTTCCGCGAGCAGCATGTAGGCCCACAGGTCGCCGTAGGCGCGCGTGCGGCCCACGGCGCGGGTCAGGGCGACGAGCTCGTCGGCGCGGCCGTCCTCGTCCCAGCCCTTGAAGCTGTTATAGCTGATGCTCGCCTCGGCGAGCTCGTCGACCCCGCTCACCCGGATGCTCGTCGCGGGCCCGCCGTCGACGCTCATCCATGCGCCGTGTCCCGTCGCCGCCCACCAGCGCCGACCGAGGGCGGGGGCGGAGACGACGCCCACCTGCGGCACACCGTCGATCGCGAGGGCGATGAGGGCCCCCCAGGCGGGCACGCCGCGCACGAAGTTCGAGGTGCCGTCGATCGGGTCGACGATCCAGCACCGGCCCGGGACGGGCTCCCGGGCCCCGCCGAGCTCCTCGCCGAGCACCGGGTCACCCGGGCGGGCGGCCTCCAGGCGGGAGCGGATCATGCGCTCGACGCGCTCGTCGGCATCCGTCACCTGGGTGCGGTCGGGCTTGAGGCGCACGCCGAGATCCTGCGCCCGATAGCGGTCGATCGCGATGAGGTCGGCCTCCGCCGCGAGGGCGAGCGCGACCGCGAGGTCGTCCGCGAGCGTGAAGTCGGTCACCCGGTCGAGCCTACCCACCCGCCCGCGGAGGGCCTAGCGGAGCGCGGCGAGCAGCCGGCGCAGCGAGTCGACGCGTTCGGGGGAGGCGGATCCCGCCTCGACGGCCTCGTCGAGGGCGCAGTCCGGCGCGTCCGCGAGGTGCGTGCAGCCGCGTGGGCACTCCGCGACCACGGGGGCGAGGTCGGGGAAGGCGCGCGCCACGTTGTCCGGGTTCACGTGCCCGAGCCCGAAGGAGCGCACGCCGGGGGTGTCGATGACCCAGCCGCCCGTGGGCACGCGCAGCGTCACGGTCGAGGATGAGGTGTGCCGGCCGCGGCCGGTGACCGCGTTGACGTGGCCCGTCGCGCGGTCGGACCCCGGCACGAGCGCGTTCACGAGCGTCGACTTGCCGACCCCGGAGTGCCCGACCGCGACTGTGACGTGCCCGCGCAGCGCGTCGGCGAGCTCCGCGATCGGCACGGACCCGGAGGCGGAGCGGAACACCGGGATGCCGAGCCCCGCGAAGCCCGCGAGGAACGGCTCCGGATCGGCGAGGTCCGTCTTCGTCACGACGAGCAGCGGCGCGATGCCCGCGTCGAAGGCCGCCACGAGGTAGCGGTCCACGAGGCGCGGACGCGGCTCCGGGTTCGCGGCCGCGACGACGACGAGCAGCTGGTCGGCGTTCGCGACGATCACGCGCTCGACCGCGTCCGTGTCGTCCGCGCTGCGGCGCAGCACGGTGCTGCGCTCGCGCACCCGCACGATGCGCGCGAGACTGCCCTCCGCCCCGCTCGCGTCGCCCACGAGGTCCACCCGGTCGCCCGCGACGATCGCCTGATCGCGCAGCTCGCGGGCCCGGGTCGCGAGCACGGTGCGCTCCTCCGCGGAATCGGCGGCGACGAGGGCGGTGTACCGGCCGCGGTCGACGGAGAGCACCCAGCCCGGCACGGCGTCCGCGTGCTCCGGCCGCTGCTTGGTGCGCGGCCGGCTGCCTTTCGGGTTGGGTCGCACCCGTGCGTCGGACTCATCCCAGGCCTCGAAGCCCTCGTCGTCGTCCTCGTCCGGGGCGAGCCAGCTCATGCCGGGGAGGCCTCGATCGCGAGCAGCCCGCCGCGCCAGAGCGCCGGGAACTGCGGGAGGGTCTTCGCGGTCGTCGCGACGTCGTCGATCTCGACGCCCGGCACCGCGAGGCCGATGAGCGCGCCCGTCGTCGCCATCCGGTGGTCCTCGTAGCTGTGCCACAGCCCGCCGTGCAGCGGGGCCGGCTCGAGCGCGATGCCGTCCGGAAGCTCCGACGCCCGCCCGCCGAGGGAGGTGATCTCCGCGACGAGGGCCGCGAGCCGATCCGTCTCGTGACCGCGCAGGTGGCCGATGCCCGTGATCCGGCTCGGCGTGCTCGCGAGGGCCGCGAGGCCCACGATCGCGGGGGCGAGCTCGCCGCCCGCGGAGAGGTCGACGTCGATGCCGGGGATCTCCGCCCCGCCCGCGATGCCGATCCCGCCGTCCACGACGAGCGCGTCGTCCTCGCGGCGCACCGCCGCCCCGAAGCGGGGGAGCAGCTCGGCGAGCAGCGCGCCGACCTGGGTCGTCGACTCCGGCCAGCCCTCGATCGCGACCTCGCCGCCCGTGACGAGGGCGGCCGCGAGGAACGGCGCCGCGTTGGAGAGGTCCGGCTCGATCGCGACGTCGCGGCCCGCGATGGGGGCGGGCGGCACGACCCACACGGCGGGCTCCGGGCTTTCCACGACGACGCCGCGCCGTGCGAGGCAGTCGATCGTCATCTCGATATGCGGCATGCTCGGCAGCCGCTCGCCGACGTGCCGCAGCCGCAGGCCGCGACGGAACCGCGGGGCCGCGAGCAGCAGTCCGGAGACGAACTGGCTCGACGCGGAGGCGTCGATCTCGAGCTCGCCGCCCTCGACCTCGCTCGTGCCGTACAGGCCGAAGGGCAGCGTGCCGCGGCCGTCGTCGCGCACGTCGACGCCGAGCCGGCGCAGCGCGTCGATCATGGTGCGCATCGGGCGGCGCCGGGCGCTTTCGTCGCCGTCGAACTCCACGGGGCCGAGGGCGAGCGCGGCGACCGGGGGCAGGAATCGCATCACGGTGCCCGCGAGGCCGCAGTCGATGGGCCGACCGCCGAGCAGCTCGCCCGGCGTGACGCGCAGGTCGGGACCGTAGGCTCCGCCCGCATCCACCTCCTCGATCTCCGTGCCGAGGGCGCGCAGCGCGTCGATCATGAGCCGGCTGTCGCGGGAGTGCAGCGGGGCGCGCAGCAGGCTCGGCCCCTCCGCGAGGGCGGAGAGCACGAGCTCGCGGTTCGTGAGGCTCTTCGATCCGGGCAGCCGGAGCCGCGCGTGCAGCGGGCCGCTGGCCACGGGGGCCGCCCACACATCCGGCGCCTCGGGCACGAGCGGCGCGGCGTCGCCCAGGAGGTCCGCGTCTCGGTCGGAATAGCGTGACAGGCCCATCGGTTGTCAAGGGTAGCGCGCCGCATCCGCGGCGGACCGAGCGGAGGGAGCCCACGACGGTGCAGACGGTCGTGCTCGAGGCTCCCGAGCGGACGGCGCAAGTAGACTCGTCCGCGATGGACGACGACGACGCCCTCGCGAACGCGTTCGACGAGGCCCAGCCCGAGGACGCCTCCGACGGGGACCGCTCCGGTCGTCGCCGGCGCAGCTCCCTGAGCCCCGCGCAGCTGCGCGCGGCCTTCGAGGAGCAGGCGCTGCCGTTCATGGATCCGCTCTACGCGGCGGCGCTGCGCATGACGAGGAACCCGGCGGATGCCGGCGACCTCGTGCAGGAGACCTTCGTGAAGGCCTACGCGGCCTTCGCGCAGTACGAGCAGGGCACGAACCTCAAGGCCTGGCTCTACCGCATCCTCACCAACACCTTCATCAACACCTACCGCAAGAACCAGCGCAACCCCTACCAGGGCACGATCGACGACCTCGAGGACTGGCAGCTCGGCTCCGCCGAGTCCGTCACCCAGGGCCGCACGACGCGCTCGGCGGAGGCCGAGGCGATCGACCATCTTCCTGACAGCGACGTCAAGGAGGCTCTGCAGTCGATCCCCGAGGACTTCCGCCTGGCCGTCTATCTCGCCGATGTCGAGGGCTTCTCCTACCAGGAGATCGCCGACATCATGAAGACCCCCGTCGGCACCGTGATGAGCCGACTCCACCGCGGTCGCCGCCTGCTGCGCGAGCGACTCGCCGACTACGCCCGTGACCGCGGCATCGCCGTCACGGCCGACACCCCCCGGAGCACGAGATGACCGACTGCGGCTGCGAGAAGGCCAAGGCCGAGCTGGAGGAGTATCTCCACCGCGAGCTCAGCCAGCAGGACTTCGACGACATCACCGAACACCTCGGGCACTGCGACGACTGCACGCGCGAGCATCTCGTGGGGCTCACGATCATCGAGAAGCTGCAGCGCTCCTGCCAGGAGCAGGCGCCCGCTCAGCTGCGCGCCGCGATCCTCGCGAAGCTCGGCTGAGACCGCTCACGCGCCGCGGCGCTTGAGCCGCGACGTGCGCACGGTCGAGACGACCAGGACCGCGAGGAACACCGGCAACGCGCTCACCACGAGCGCGACGAAGGCCGCGTCGGGCACCGCGAGCGCGACCGCGAGCAGCACGAACACGACGCCGAGCAGCGCCGCCCACGTCACGAGCAGGCGGTCCTCCCGCAGGGCGAGGTCGAGCAGCGCGCGGCGGTTCGGGCGCAGCTGCCGCGAGAGCCGGATCGCGAGCACGACCGTCCAGACGACCGAGGCGACGAGCCCGATCGCGAGCACGACGTGGGCGAG
>Ga0164243_10015063_pt1 | contig 10718 bp, 11 predicted proteins | sample OricompcompostOP_FD_108781 | JGI IMG/M metagenome (GOLD analysis project Ga0164243, IMG submission 108781) | Organic Plus compost microbial communities from Emeryville, California, USA - Original compost - Organic plus compost (OP) | ecosystem: Engineered > Solid waste > Mixed feedstock >...
ACCGGCCGCGCGGCTGCGATGACACCCCGGCACACTGCAGGCCCAGTCCCGGGTCTCGGTCCACTGCTTGAGGGCCAGGTGCCCGCCGTCGATGTAGCCGACCGAGTCTTCACCCCGACGCAGGTGGTTCGGCAGACGCGCTCCAGCGTAGGTGGGCTGCCCCACCGTTGTGCGGACCCTGTCCGGCTCGTATCTCTGGGGTTCGTACTCCCCGCACACGAGCAACTCGTCACCGACGGACAGCTCAGCTACGGCCCGCCATCCGCCGGGCGTCATGTGCCGATGGTCGGCGGTGGCGGTAATCGACCTCCCGTCGGCCAAGGTCACCCTCCACACCGGCTGCACGCCGTTGCGGTGGACGTCGACGATGCGGTTGGGGTGCAGCCGTCCGTCCTCCCCGAGTGACCACGCACGCAACCCCTGCTTCGGGTGCGGGGCCAGATCGTGCAACCTCCGCCACATCTCCCCGACGGTCATGGTGCCGTTGGTGTGCTGGCTGGATGCTCCGAGCCGGACTTCGGTGGAGCCGATCACGCACTTGTTGAATGCATAATTTCCAGATGCGTTGATAGAGGCCCAGATTCGGGCGATGATGCGATCTGCTACAGTGGTGTCGCCGCCGATCGGGTCCATGAACGCCGGGTTAGCCAGACAGCCGTCGCGGAACTTCGCCTCGTGCGCGGCGATCTTGTCGGCCAGCTTCTTGCCGATCGCCTTGCGCAGGTCGTCGACCTCGGCCGGGGCGTATCCGGCCAGATCACGCGCGGCGCGCATCATCTGCTCCTGGTAGACCAGAACGCCGTAGGTCTCCTCGACGATCGGCCTCATCAGCGGGTGGTCGTAGGTGACCGGCTCCAGTCCGGCGCGGCACTTGAGGAACCGCTCGGTCTCCCCCGCGTCCTTGACACCGGGACGGATGATCGACAGCAGCGCGGCGATGTCGAGTTCGTTGGCGGGCTTGAGTTCTGCGGCCACCCGCGTAGTGCCGGGCGTCTCGATCTGAAACAGCCCGACGGTGCGGCCCCGCCCGACCGGCTCCCAGACCTCGGGGTCGGCCATCTGCTCGTCGCTGAAGCTCTCGAAGTCGATGGTGATGCCGTGACGGCGCTCGACGAGCTTGGCCGCGCCGTCGAGGGTGTCGAGGTGGCGCAGCCCCAGCAGGTCGAACTTCACCCCGCCGAGTTCCTCGATCTCACGCATGTCCCACTGGGTGGTGACGATCTCATCGGCGGTGCGGTGGTTGCGGGTGCGCAGCGGGATCACCCCGAGCAGCGGCTTGTCGCTCACCAGCACGCCGGAGGCGTGCTTGCCGTAGTTGCGCACCACACCGACCATCTCGCCGAGGTACTCGAACATCTCGGGATACTTGCGGGCGTAGGGCACCAGATCGCCGCCCTTCTCGGAGAGAATGTCGTCCCAGCCGAGGTCGTTCTCGTCGCTGAGCTCGTCTTCGGCGTCGCGGGCGGCGGCCACGATCTTGAAGGCGGATTCGATGATCTTGCTCATCTCCTCGACCTCTTTGCGTGGCACGTCGAACTGGCGGGACAGGTCGCGCAGCATGCCCTTGGCCCCGTTGCGGCCGACGGTGCCCAGCCCGCAGACGTGATCGGGTCCGTGGCGGGCCTGTAGATAGCGGTACATGTCGCGCAGACGGCTCTGCGGGAAGTCCACGTCGATGTCGGGGTATCCGGCGCGGCCGGGCGCGAGGAACCGCTCGAACAGCAGGCCGTATCTGATCGGGTCCAGGGCGGTGATGCCCATCAGCCAGGACACCAGCGAGCCTCCGGCCGAGCCTCGGCCCGGCCCGGTGCGCATCGGATCTTTGTCGCCGCCGTCGACGTAGTTGCGCCAGGAGCCGTCCTTGGCGGCGCGCACGTAGTCGGCGACGGTCAGGAAGTACCCGGCGAACTGGCGCTCGCAGATCGTGTTGACCTCCGATTCCATACGCCGCCAGTACAACTCGGGATCGAGGCCACCCTCGATCACCTTGCGCCGAAACCCGTCCTCGACCGCGTCGATGAACGCCGCGACGTCATCGTGCTCGCTGTCGGTGTAGGTGGGCATCTCCAGCATCGGTGTGATCTCGGCGTTGCAGTTCTGCGCGATGTCCCAGGCGTTGCCGATCGCCTCGGCGACCACGCTGCGGCTGACACCGTGGCGGGCCATCCAGTGGTAGATCTCCTCCTCGCCCATGTGGTGATCCGCCTTCTGGCCCTCGGCGATCTGGTCACCCTTGTCGCGGGAGATCTGGTTGGCCAGGTCTTTCTTGCGCCAGTCGGCGGGCCAGCTGTGGTGGCAGTCGTTGACGACGACCAGCGGCACGCCCAGTTCCCCGGCGATGCGCACCTTGGCCTGGTTGATGTTGGTCATCAGCAGGTTCAGGCAGACCTGGCAGTCGAGCCGTTCCCCCTTACCCAGGCAGCGCGGGCCGGTGGGGTGGTCGGGATCAGCGATCGGCTCCATGAACTGCCAGGTGTGCAACTCCATGTAGAGTCGCTCGCCGAAGATGTCGAGCAGCCAGGACACGTAGCGGCGCGCCCCGTCCTCGTCGCCGAGCCGGATGGCGTCGCCCAGTCCGGTGATCATGCATCCATCACTGGCATACAGCCCCTCGGCGTACTGGCGCATCAGCGCCGGGTCGGCCAGCGGGCGGCGGTAGAAGTGCTCGGCGTCGTAGGCCAGGCTCGACCAGGCCCACAGGTTTGAAAGCCCCTTCTGGTTCTGTGCCAGCAGGCAGGCGTGGCTGATCCCCTTGGGATACTTGCCTTTCGCCTCGGCGCGGACCTCCGCGACGGGGCGGGTGACGATGTAGCCCTCCATGCCGAAGATCGGCTTGATTCCCTGCTCTCGGCACGCCTTCTGGAAGGCGACGTGCCCGGCGCACTCACCGTGGTCGGTGAGAGCTACGGCCTGCTGGCCGAGTTCTTTGGTGCGCCGGGCAATGTCGCCTACCCGACTGAAGCCGTCAAGAGTTGAGAACTCCGAATGGACATGGAGACCAACCTGTTTGGTCACTTGCCCTTGTTGGCGAGCAGCTTGTTGCGCAGGCTGGCGAAGTCGGTCTGACCCGACGGCTCGGCGGCGACGGAGGCCTGGGCCTCGTTAGCGCCGGTCTTGACGAACCCCTGCACGGCGGGAGCCGCCGCAGTGGCCGTGGTGGTGGTGAACGCCTGCGAGGGCGTCTCGCCGCTGGGGGTCAGCCACCGTTGCGCCCACTCCTCGCTGGAGCGGTACTCGGCCCACTCGGCCAGCGTCTGCGGGCAGAACAGGAACCGATCGGGGTCGTTCTCGTCGACCGGCTTGCCGTAGCCGTAGAAGTCGCGCAGCACCTCGGGGTCACGCAATTCCTCGACCGGGTCCAGCGGGGTGATCGAGTAACTGGTGTCCACCCCGCTGCCGATCCGCTGGATGCGGTAGTCGCGGTCGGTCAGGGTGCCGTAGACCATGTAGGAGCCCATCAGCGAGTTCCAGAAGTTGCTGGCGCTCTGGGTGATCAGCACGAAGTTGCGCTTCTGGAAGCTCTGGCCGCCGATCTCCAGGGAGTCGACCTTGTCGACGATGTCGAATCCGCCGCCGGGCTTCTGCACCATCTCGCGCACGACCGCGACACCGATGGTGCGGGTGCGCGGCTTGGAGGGCACGGTCTGCTTGGTCTTGTAGTCGGTGGTCCAGCCCAGCCCCGGCGTCGGGGAGGCGTACCGGGCCACGAAATCACCCTTGTCCGGGTCGATCAGGAAGTTCTTCGTCTTGCCGTCGTTGGTCTGGATGAACTCGTGCATGTCGGCGGTGATGACGTCGTCGGTCAGGAAGCGCACGACGTGGACCTCTTTGTCCTTCCAGGACAGGTACCCCAGCGAGTGACCGGGCGTGAAGTCGCCCCGGCTCTTGCCCTCTTCAATGGCGCGCTGAACAGCGTCGAACCCAGTTTTCATGTGCGAACCTCTGTCTCTGCTCTGCGATTATTCTTTGGCCATGCTGGGCGGATTGCCCTGCCTCATTTGGCTGTGTTCCACAGTAGCACGCAGCTAGGACAATTCCAGTACGCGACACAGAGTCTTATAGTTTTCTTCTAGATGCAGCGCTTCTCGGGCGGCACCGCGTCACCCTCGGCCATCGACTCGCGGGCCTTGCGGCGGCGCTCGCACGCGGCGGCGCGCAGGTCCTGCTGGGACTCGGTCAGTTCGCTGTTCCGGGCGTTGATCCTGTCGCGCAGACTGCCGGTCGGGATCAGCACCTTGTGGCCGTCGGGAAACGACTCGCACGGCCCGTGGCAGCAGATCTTCTCGCCGTTAGGCAGGGTCTTGATGATACTGCCGGTCGGCATCAGCACCTTAGGCAGGGTCTTGATGTGGCACTCGCTCACCGGATTCCTCCTCGATACCGTGGACCGCCCGCAGATGGCGGCGCAGCGTGTCGGTGTCCTTCACCCATTTACGCGGGAAACTCTCGGGAGGCAGTGGGTAGTGCACCAGCGCGGCGCAGTGCGAGCACACCGCGACGTGCTCGCCGTGGTCGGTCTCGTAGAACCCCGACGGGCTGAGGTCCTCGAACCCCAGGGCCTTGGCCTGGGCGTAGTTGGCCCGGCGGGCCTGAAACTTCTCCTCGCGCAGCGGGTCGAACTCGTCGGGCGGAATCGAGTAGTTAGCCACGGTCCTGCACCTCGTAGTCGGCCAGGCGGATGAACGCGGGCACGGCGCGGTCGATCATCGACAGCACCTCGGTCTCGGTGTGGTAGTCGCCCAGATCCTTGCCCGGCTCGGGCAGCACGACATGCACGTCGACGCTGCGGTAGAGGCCCTCGACGATCTTGCGCTCCCCGGCGCGTCCGGCCGCGTCGGCGTCGAACCAGACATAGACGGTGTCGAAGGTCTTGAGCAGCTCGATCTGGTGCTTTGTGACCTTGGCCCCGAAGGTAGCCACCACGTTGGGCAAGCCCAGACTCAGCGCCTTGGCCACGCTCATCGGTGACTCGACGACGATGCCGCAGGCGTAACTGCGGGCGACGTCGTAGTGGTACAGCGTCTCGGACTTGGGCATGCCGCCGGAGTTGCGATACTTGGGCCAGGCCGGATCGGTGCCGGGCCAGCGCCCCGGCCGGTCCGGGATCACCCGCTTTTGCCAGCCGACGAGGCGGCCGTTCCACCAGTGGGGGAAGACCAGCCGGTTCTCACGCTGGTCGAAGCCCAGCCCGAGTTGTTCGGCGGCCTCGGGACGAATGCCGCGCTCCTCGGTCAGGTAGGGATGCACCTGCGCCCACGGGGTGAGGATGCGCTCGTGGTAGGTGGGCAGCTCGGCCAGCGCCACGTCCGGGGCCGACAGCAACCGCTCCAGCTCGTCGAGCAGCACCTCGTCGTCGGCGAGGCTGTCGGTCAGGAACGCCTCGATAGCCGGGAGGGCCTCGGTCAGCGAGTCCTTACCCTCCAGCTTGGTGATCAGGTGCAGCAGGTCCCCGCCCCACCCCATCGAATAGCAGGTGTAGAGCTTGCGGTCGAGGTTGACACACGCCGAGGGTTTGCGGTCGCCGTTGGTGTGGTGGGGCTCGACCCGGTCGATCAGACACGAGTGCACCACCTCGGTGGTGCCGTCGCCGCCGGGCATCTCGGTGCAGTTCTGTGCGCCGTAGTGCTCCAACACTTTTCGGGCGTCGATGCGGTCGAGGTACTCGCGGTACATCGCCCGCCGCCCGAGCTCCCCCAGGCCGGTCCTCATCAGACCTCCTCGTCGAGGGTGCCGTCGTGGCGTATCACGCCCAGCGTCGAAATGTGGCTTCGCTCTTTGAGTTCCCAGCGCAGCAGCCAGGAACGGATGTCGGATCGCCGGGAGCCGAGTATCTGCAGGCGCATGGTGTTGTTGCGCCGTTCCTCGGCGTTGCGGCTCAGCGCCAGCAGCAGGTCGGCCTCACGCTCGATCTCCGAGGCGTTGGCGAAGTGCTTCATCGACGGCTCTTGGTTGGGGTCGAGGCTTTCGCGGTTCATCTGCACGGCCAGCAGGCACGGGATCTCGCGTCCGGGGCGGCTCAGCTCGACGGAGAACTGTTTCATGATCGTCGAGTGGTGCTCCTTGAGGTCGCGGGTGTTCTTGCCCGGGTCCATATGGGAGAGTTGGTCGATGATGATGAAGTCAGCGCCGACGTGCCGCGCCCGGTTGACCAGATTGGTGACGGTGCGCTCATCCTCGTCGGGGCTTTCCACCAGGATGCCGCCGCGCTCGGTGAGGTCGTCCTGTGCCTTGTGCAGGGTGTTGATCTCGTCTCGGCCCAGTTGGCTGTGGCTGAGCCGGTGATAGCTGACCCCGGAGTACAGCGCGTCGATACGCTCCTCGATCTCGAACCGGCTCATCTCCAGGGTGTAGAAGATCGGGATGTGTCCGGCCCGGCGCAGCGCCACGGCGGCGTTGGCCAGGTAGAAGGTCTTTCCGGTCTTGGCATAGCCGCCGACCACGGCCAGTTCGCCGGGCATCAGCCCGCCGGTGTGGGCGTCGAGTTCAGGGACACCCAGGGTCAGCCCGATGCCGCCGGGGCGGTTGTGACGCTCCTGGTAGCGCCGACGGCGCTCGGTGACGGTGTCGGCCATGTTCACCCGGCTCTGGCGCGGAGCGACGGCCTCAGCGGCCTCGTAGGCCGCCACGTGCAGGTCGCGCAGCGTGTCGACGGGGTCGTCGTGCGACGACACCGCCGCCGCCTTGAGCATGTCCTGCAGCTTGTTCTTGGCGAACCGCTTCTTGAGCTGGTCGGCCAGCCAGAAGCTGGCCTCCTCGACGTGGTCGTCGAGTTGCAGACCGGGCAACTCGTTTTCCAGCACGTAGCGGGTGGGGGCGGCCTCCATGCCCGACTCGTGCCAGTAGTCGACGGCCAACTCGTAGGCGCGTCGGCAGATCGGGGTCTCGAAGACCTCGCCGCGCAGCCCGAGATTCCAGACCTTGGCGATCTCGTCGGAGTCGGTCAGGCACGACACCAACTTGCGTTCCAGATCACTCATCTCAGCGGTCGCACCTCCCCCTGTTCTATCTCGGCGAGAGTGCGCCGGTTGGCCTCGGGCCGGAAGTCCTTGCCGCTGAACTCGTGGGCGACCGACTGTTCGACCAGCAGGGAGAGTACCTGCGCGCCGTAGCCGCTGCCCAGTTCGCTGGGGGTGCAGTTGGTGGTCAGGATGGTGGGGCGGCCGTCGGAGACGCGGCGGCGCAAGATCATGTCGAAGGTGGACTGGGCCAGGTTGATGCCGCTGCGGATCTCGCGGCCCAGGTCGTCGAGCAGCAGGATCTGGCTGTGCATGAACTTGCGGGCGAACCACTCCTTGCGCTCGCGGTTGGACCAGGTCGAGGTGAATGCCTCGATGGTGTCGGCGAAGGTGGTGGCAAATGCGCTGTAGCCCAGCTTGATCAGCTCCTTGAGCATGAGGTTGGCGACCATGGTCTTGCCGGAGCCGATCGGCCCGTAGAGCAGCAGCCCTACCCCGCGATCGACGTAACGGTCATGGTGCTCAAGGTATTTGAGTACCTGGGCGATGAGGTTGTCGTCCTCTATGTCGAGGTCGGACCAGTCCAGCTGCTGGTAGGTGATGCCGATTCCGGCCGCGCTGTAGTGCTTGGCCAGCTGTAGCTGCATGGCGCAGTCGCACTCGTGGTCCTGGCCCCGGAAGCGGTAGCTTCCGGTCTTGTGGCAGGTCGGGCAGTAGTCGTCGGGTCCGGCGGCCAACTCGGGGCGGCGCTGATACAGCGACTCGGCCTCGTCGGGGGTCAGCAGGGCGGTCTTGATGTTGAAGGTCACGAGACCTCCTCCAATTCAGATAGCCGGTGCAGTCCGTGATGGTTGTCGTCCCAGCGCACCCAGACGAAGCCCGGGATGGTGGACGGCCCGACGACGGTGCCGGTGGTGGCGGTTCCGTCGAGGTGGTGCACCCGTTTGCCGTCAAGGTCGGTGGTGCCCTCCCCGAGGGTGGGTTCGCCGTTGATCGCCAGGTCGGCGTAGGCCGCGACGAACACCTCGGCCCTGGCCGGTTGGGTCACAGATCCGCGAGCCTGGTGAAGGCAGCGGCGCTGTGCTCCATGCGCTGCCGCTCGGCGAGCAGGTGGCGGTGCTGCTGGAACTCGCTGTGAAGCTGGTCGGTGAACCACTTCATGCCGCGTGTGAACGCGAAGAACCCCAGCGGCGATCCGGCACTGCGGCCGGTCGGCATCGTCGCATGGTGGTGGTGGACGGCCCACTTGATGATGCTGCCCGCATCGGTGCCGTAGACCCGCTTGAGCCCGGCCATGATCGAGCGCTCGGGCTGGCCGTCGACGGCGAGCTTGATGCCCTGGCGCTGCTGCACCGAGAGCTTGAGGTAACTCACCAGTTCGGCGTCGCTCATCGTGGTGACCGCCTTGCCGAGCATCTGCTCGGCGGCGTCGAGATCAAAGAACCCCACCGCACACCTCCTCGTATTTCGCCTCGACGCGGAAGCTGGCCTCGGCCAGAAGCCACTCGCCGATGCGGATCTGATCGCCGATGTCGGCCAGCCAGCGATCGAACACCGCGTCGGTGTCCTTCGGGGGCGGCGGGGGGCGATGCCTGGCCTCGTACACCCAGCTGTAATGCAGCCGGGCGTCGTTGAGCGCGGACCGGATCTGCAGAACCTGCGACCGCAGGTGTGCCAACTCCTGCTGATGGTCGGTGAGCAAGGGCCTACCTCCAATCCAGGCACACATCCGCCAGGATGTCGATGGCCTGCCTCACCTCCTGTTCGGTGACCGTCAGGGGCGGGGTCAGTGCCAGGTCGGGATGCAGGATCAGGCCCCTGGCCAGACACTGCTCTCGAAACTCGGATGCCTGTTCTGTGTCTGATGTTTTCAGAAACTGTAACAACCCTACACCATTTGGTGGCCGCAGGAAAGAGAACTGCTGAGTCAGCTCGGCCAGTCCCTCGGCCAGGACCGCGCCCATCCGCTCGACGTGGTCCAGGAGGTCGTCGGTGATCTGCTTGAGCACCACCAGACCGGCCACACACAGCAGCGGGTGGTTGGTCATGGGCGGCAGCGTGATCCCGTCCCACAGGCGCTTGTGGGCCGCCACAGCGGCGAACGGGAGCCCTCCCCCACCGGACGGGCCGATGAGCACCACGTCGGCGGCGGTGGGGTCCTGGCTCCACATGCGCCCGGTGCGGCCCAGGCCGGTGCGGGTCTGATCCAGGACGGTGCCGGGCATCGCGTCGGCGATCGCGCGGGCATCGGCGACGCTGGGCACCACGGCGACCCGGAAGTGCGCGGGCAGGTGCCCGGCCAGCGTCTCGGCGTACTTCACCGGGAACGCGGCCAGGTGGTCCTCGCCGGTGTAGAGGTAGTGGTGGCCGTGCTCGTGCAGCGCGTAGCGGACCTGCTCGTTGCGGTGGCCCAGCAGATGTGTCTGGCCGCCGATGCCGAAGTCGAGCACGCCGCGACCGGCCTCGTCGAAGACCCAGCACCCCTCGGCCCTGCCGACCGGAAACCCATATACCCCGGCCAGGTGCTCCTGGGCCGAGGTTCTGCGCTGGTCGATGAACTTGTCGAGGAGCCGCTGGGCCTCCGGGTCGAGGGTCATACGGTGATCCTCTTGGCCTCTTCCTCTTTGATCCGCGACAGGATGTCGACCAGGCCGTCGACGTATTCGACCTTGTCGGGCTCGTGGCCGCGCTTCTCGCGGAACTGCTTCTCGGCAGCCTTCATGGTGTCGGCGCGGGCCGCGTACTTGGTGCCCTTGTGGTAGGAGTACGCCTCCCAGTAGCCGCGCTCCCTGAGGTTGCCGCGCCGGAACTGGGCCAACGCCATCTCACGGATGATCGGCAGCGTGTAGCGTCTCCGCTGTCCCTTGCCGATCCTGATCGGCTCGATCGGGGTGCCGTCGGCATAGACGAAAACACCGCTCTTATGGCCCCAGTACAGCCACTGCAGGCTCTTGCGGAAGAAGATCCGCGCGACCTCCGAGCTGCTGTAGTACTTCTCGATGGTCAGCGACTCATGCTGTGCCGCAGACTTTCTCGGAGTTCTCTCGGCAGGCTCTTTCTTCGGCTCGGATACCTCGACGAGCGGCGGCTCGGGCTCGTCGTCGAACACGACCACCGCCTGCTCGTCCTCGTAGACGTCCTCGCTGTCGTCGTCGTCCTCGTCGTCCTCGTTGTCCTGGGACAGCGCGAGGGCCACCACCGGACCGAGGTCTGCCGCGCCGGTGTCCGGCGCATCGCTGAACACCGGCACCTCTTCCAGCGCCACGACGGCGGGCTGTTCAGTACCGTGCGTATCCATCTTGGTCTCCTCTGTTCCCGATTTTGGGAATCATGGTAGTCGTTCTATGGTGTCGAGGTCGCGCCGGATGCGCCACAGTTGCGCGGTGATCTGCGGCAGCGAAAGCGTGTCGCTCACTGGTCGCCACCTCCGCTGTTGCGCCACGAATCGGCGCGGTGACGCATCAACTGCTCGGCGACCGCGTACTCGTCCCGCCACCGGGCCCGGTGGGCGGCGGGCCAGTCGGCGGCTTGCCGGTCAACTTCGGCGGCCAGTTCGCCGAGGGTGCCGTCCCGGCAGCCGATGTCGAGGTGATGGCCGGTGTCGGTGCGGGCCAGTGTGATCCACTGGTTTTCTGATCCGATGGGGCCGATGACGAGAATGTCCTGAGGCGCGCACACCCGCGCGTCGCCGAACACCCGGGCGTCGCCGGACACCTGTGCGTCGCCGGACACCCACGCGTCGCCGTACACCCACGCGACGCC
>Ga0164243_10015064_pt1 | contig 10718 bp, 7 predicted proteins | sample OricompcompostOP_FD_108781 | JGI IMG/M metagenome (GOLD analysis project Ga0164243, IMG submission 108781) | Organic Plus compost microbial communities from Emeryville, California, USA - Original compost - Organic plus compost (OP) | ecosystem: Engineered > Solid waste > Mixed feedstock >...
GGACAGAAAACGGCTCATGCAGATGATAGGCATCAGGGAGGAGGATATGCCAAAGGGGAAAAAGAAGAATGGCAAGAACGGGAAGAATGCCCACTGAAACTGCTGTCCCTCCATTTGAGGGGGGGCAATTGACGACATGACGACGCCGAGGGTAGAAGTTTCGTCACTACCCGTCTTTTTCCACCCCTTCCCTTTACCAATTTTTTACGCTTAATCGAATATTATACAGCGTAGAGGGATGGGGCGAGCATCACCTGTTTGAGCGAGGCGGGGCGGGGTATGTCGACGTGACACAGCGCCAAATCGGATGCTCCGAACCGCAAACAATAAAAGAAACACAAAAGAAATAATACGGACACGGAAAAAACGGGAAACGGAACACCGGCGAACCTGGCTGATTCAATTTGTTTATTCTTTCCAGTTTCGAAACGGGAGTCGAAATGTTAACAGAACTTGCGGCGTCGGTTCTTGATATTCGAAATTGTACATGTTTTATGGGAACTGGGACTGGAATTCAATTGGGAAATTGGGCATGGGTTTTACGTTCAGCAAGAAACCACGAGCATCAAGACATTGGTTGTTCCGGTCTCGCTTTCAACCATCGGGCTTTTTATTTTTATCAAAATTATTTTTTTATCTTCCGTGTTTTATCCTTCGTCTATCCTTCTCACCTCAGCCCTAATTACCTGTACTTTCGATATAGTTTATTTACAGTTATTCCTTACCACGATGCTTTGTCGTGTACGATTCGGAAGACTTCGTTCACACATCGTTCGGAACAGGAGGTATTAGCACATTCAATGGATCAATCTTGCCTGCTGAAGCGGCATACACCCGATGGATTGAATTCCCCATCTGTCACCAGGTCACTTGCAATCTCATTAATGTTGGTGAACATGAAATGCTTCGTCGTAGAATCAATGCATTGGCTGATAAGGATATCCACGTAGTTCCGCCAACCGTTCCAGTTTCCGATTCCCAATTCCCATTCCCAAAACGCCAGAGCAGAGTAGAGCAGGGATCTCCAAGTCCTTCCCATGTCCCAGCCTAATACCTACCTAAAATTACACACCCAGTTCCGTTCCCAGTCCGAGTACCCGAAATACGTTCTCATAAATCAATCAAAAGCCTCCCTTCACCAATCTTCAATGAGTGCTGTCTACAGGTGGCCCTTGCTGCCTTCACCACTTTCGCCTCCTGTTTTAAAATACTCGTTAATGACCGACCCTCCGTACACTAGCCCAGCCATGGAACACGCTCCTACCGTCACCCTCCACAACGGTCTAGAGCGCTTCCCCTTCGTCTTTTTGTTACCGTCGTAACTAGTGTCGGCATCCGATGTCGCTGCGATCGAGTTGTACTTCCTGAAGGGAGGAGGTGGCTTGACAACGAAGCCGGATTCCCCTCCTCCAATCGAGAGGTCATGGTCGTAGCTGACGTAGCCGGTCGGACTCGTAAAATTCCCGATGTTTGGAATTATCGGCTCGCTGCCCATCATGTCGATGGGGTTAACAGCTGGGGCAGGCGAGGTTGTTTTCGAGTCCGCGGAGGCGGCTCCAGTAGAATCAGGTACTGTGGCACCCGTCACGCCTCGCAGGAATACCGTACCCGGCTCGGTGGCATCGCGAACCTTACGAAAGATTAATACGTCACCGCTACCAGAAATAACTTCATAACCCTGTGCCTGGAGTGGACCGAAGTACGGGAGGAATCGAGCGGGGTGTGTCAATCGCGTCATCGCCTGGGCGGGGGTCAGGACTTCTTGGTGGTCCGGTGCCACCGAAGCCGCATCAGCAGTCGAAACACTTCCGGCTTCGGAATCATAAACGAGAATCTTGTACAGATTCGTTTCGCTCGGCGCGGCTGGGGAAGCCGTATTCTCGGAGGCGCTGCTCTCGACCTTGGGTCCTTCACCTTCGGCTTGTAGGTCTGCGGGGGCGGTCGAGGCGCCTTCAGTCGATGATGCGAGAATCAAGGGCTGCGTGTTGAGTTTACCGTAAGATTCTTCGTATATGTCCCTAATCTCCTCGACTAATTCTCGATGGGGCGTCCGGCGGGTCCCGGCCTGGTTTTCGTTCCCCGGGCTAGATTCTTCCTGGGGACTGGTAGCAGTTGTTTCAGCAGGCGCTCGATTCAAGGCCGGCTCAAGTCGGCCAGTTGACGGCTTCGACTCGGGAAGGTTTTCTTCGCTCCTGAAATTTTCCGCCCAGGATCCTGAAAATTCCTCTGGAAAATCTCTAACGTAGTAACCAGTCATCGGTTTAGAAGGCTCGTCTTTGGAAAGTTTACCGTTTGTGTGGCCTTGGATGGCAGGTTCATCCTTGCCGTCACTCTGGAGGTCCGCCGTGGTAGAGGGATTTTCGTGTGAATCAACTTGCTTCCCCGAAGGCAGTGGCTTAGTGGAAACTTCTGCTGCCTCTCCAGCGTCGGAAACGTTCAGCTCGAGCTCCCTTGCATCGTGCACTACATTCGATTCCTTTGCTCCAGAAGTTGAGATTTCATCTACACGCTTCGGCACTTTCTTGTTCGTCACCGGGTCGATATAATAGTCGCTCGAGGCTCCACCATTCGTCGCCGTTGAGTTCACATATCCAGTGTCCTTGGGGGTCGATATCGGTATCTTCGTTGATGTCGAGGACTTCCCAGGGGTTGGTTCGTCTCCTTTCGAGCTATATATAACATGGTCCCGTGGGATTTCTGAATTCGTGCAGCTTGCCGATCTATATACTCGGAAGGGATTGTGGTGATAGTCCCAGTATCCGGAAGACGGCGTCGTGCGGCACCAGCCGTCCGAAGCATTATCCTTCGTCGACGACCGTTTCGAGTTATTGTTGTCAGACCCAACGGCAGAGCTGGCTTCAAGCTCATGTGCCCACTTTTCAAAGCGAAGGATTTGGCGCATCAAGCCGGGCAAAACGAACCGGTCATCGGGCCAGAGGCGAGGGTGCGGAAATTCGTCGTGGAGTCTTGAGTATCTCTGCCATATCGCACGACGCCGGCGCAAATGATCCCGTAATTCGTCTGGGTCCCAACGCGGAGACCACCGGAGGCGAAAATATCGAGCCTGAGATCGATTGTGCATAAATCTAGGGACTCGCTCTACTGGACGAGAGGCTCGAGATTTGGTGATGAGAAGACATGTTGATCTGAGTGCTTGCGCTTGCGGCGCCGAACATGGCGACGAGGCAAGCATCCTAACGATAGGAAAATTGGCTACAGCATACTATCTGTACTGTGCACTGATGACACGACGCGACTTCGATCTAGTGTCGTATAATATTGGCGAGGACGTAGAAATCGATCGGACAGGACCAAGTTTGAGAGACAAGACCTTGTTGACCCTACAAACAAGATTCCAGAGCGGGCTGTTTCGAGCCTGGAGATGGGGGACACGCGATGGGGTCCCACAAGAAAATGGTACAGAGACGATTGAAGCTGAACTGACTGTCGAGTTGAAAACCGATCGTAGTTAGCTCGAGACGGAACCACGTTAAGAGATGCCGGTATATTTAAGAAGTAGGTAGGGTGAACGCGGAACTCGATGACACGTCAGGTGGCAACTCGAACGACGAGTTGTTGGCCTAGGGAAGCGGGTGGTCGTTAGGAAATAAGTTTGCAGCTAAAAACCAAAGCTCCAGCGGCGGCCCCTTTGTTCTCAAGCTATCCTGATGGTACCTGTAGGGCCGTCGAAGGAATGGACCTTGAAGGCAAAAATGGTTGGCCCTCGAATGGGAGAATGGAAACGCTACGCAAACTGGGTGATGATAGACAGCGATGGGTGGTGAGTGATGAATGACCAAATAAATGGGTGATTGGGGTTCCCAAAGATTGCACTGCCGGTCGTTAAACCTACGTCGGTCAAGGTGGTCTAGATATAGATTGCGGGGTAGGACGACTAGGATCAACCAACGGCGACACAAAGCGCGGATTGATTGATTGATGTGACAAGAAATCAATCGGAGCCCAAAGCGACGAGTGGTACGGCCTTTCGACCGTCTACTCGCACACTACATCAGTCAACTTCCAACTTCGACTTGATCCTAATGTTAGACTAAAACGGAGTGGTCACTCAAAGGTATATATAGTGTATATGTGGCTTGGTGTGATATCGCCATCCGCAGTATTGGAACATTGAAACTCGACACCAGAGTCGGTTCCGCATCAAAACACCCCAGCGTGCATGCGGAGAAGGGAAGGCCAGCCCGCTTTTCCCCGGTGGCCCGGTAGCATCCACGGACGATACTGGAACAGGTCAAGCACATCAAATCAATTGATTCCTCGAGTTGTAGCAGCTGAGCAGCTCAACATGCAGAGTCGCTCCTGCGAATTCTACTTCGGGGACTCGGAATGGCAGAGACTTGGCGGGGAAAGTCGAGACCCAAATCGAACCAATGACGTAATAAGCTGACTAAGATTCTCCGAACAACCCCACGCCATTTTTGCACACACAAGCCCCAAGTCCCAGATTATTCAATTGAACACTGATCAATCGATTGCTCGCTGCTGGCTGTCGCAAAGAGTGGGCTCCGTTGTGCGGGCTGTGCTCTCGACTGTCTTCACCGATGACTCCCATCGGCCAGTACTCCCGGGCTCCAGGGCTCCAGGGCTCCAGGGCATTGAAGAACCCACTGATCTGTCAAACGAGGCAATCAATTTAATCCCCTACGGCGTAAATTTCGTCTGGTGTCGTTTGCAGTAGAGTCGTAGAATGCTGCTGAAAAGTGTAAAAAGTCCTTCGTCACACCGAAGATAATCAGTAAAATCAATCGACGGGGTGTGAGGAGTGAGGAGCTAGGGAGGAAACCGCAAATTTTGGTGAGCTGCTTTTACGTCAAGGACACCTACGCCTGGATATCTCCGTGTCGTCGTCTAGAACAGGAGACAAATTCTCCTTTCTTTTTTCTTTTCTTTCCTTTCCCCAATCTCGTCTTGATAGAAGACTATTCCTTCGTCGGGCTATTGCCTCAACGATTCTCAGCTCATCAAAAGTCAGGCCCAGCTCCGCCCAATTTTGCGGTTTAAATTTCAATCTTCGTTACTTTCTATGGAGCTTCTCCTTGCGCCTGTGATAAGCAGGAATGCCCCACCAACTGAACTATTAAGCTGTCTCATCTAGATTCCCCTCCTGTCCCCTTCAGAACACACCAACGCAACCCATTCCTTGCGGGCAATATAGAGCTCGGGAATAGCTCCAAATTACGAGGCGATTTCAGGTCCACAAAGCACCGTGTGTGTTTCTGGCGCACGAAACTGGAGCCTGTCGGTCGCCCCGCGAAGCTTACGCCTGCTCTGAAATCGAGCGCACTCTTCACAATTTCACAATGAGTCGCCAATCATCTCGATCCGGCCGGCAAACGCCTGTTGGAGGCTTTGGTTCAAAATCGAGGGCCGGCCGAGGTTTTGGCGGTTTTGGCTTGTCCTCATCAGCAAGCAGCGATCTCTCATATCTGGCGGAACCCCCCGATCTCTCTGCCATCTCTGACCCACAAGTTGTCGTCTCGTGCAAGAACCTACTCAAGAAAGATAGCATTACAAAAGCTAGGGCCCTTGAGGAGCTATTGGTCTATGCAAAGGCTCATCCTTTCGAGCAAGATGGCGGTCCAGAAGAGCCGGTTCTTGAGGCTTGGGTGAGCATCAATGGCGTCGTAAGAGTGTATAGGTCGAAGTCTTGTTAACCAAGGTATACGAGCAGGTGAAAATTTACCCCGCGACGTCCATTGACAACTCTCGTCGCGTGCGGGAACTGGCGCACTCACTTCAATATGAGTTTATGAAAGCTGCCCGCAAGCGCATGGAGCGTCATGTTCCCAAGGTTGTAGGCCCTTGGCTCGCTGGCTTGTACGATCGTGACCGAATCGTCGCGAGAGTAGCAAATGACGGGCTTTCATCCTTCTTAAACTCCCCTGAAAAGACAACCCTCTTCTGGAAGAAATGCCAGTCTCAAATCCTCCAATTTGCCACTGGCGCCATCCGGGAGACGAAGGATACTCTGAGTGACGAGAGGTCCACCACGCCCGAGGACGCCGAATCTAAGTACTTTCGAGTCCTAGGTGCGGCCTTATCACTAGTCCTGGCCCTCCTCCAGAAACTAAGCGGCGAGGATATGTCCAGGGCCCAAGAGAGTTATGACGAGTTCCTGAATGAAGATATCGTGTGGAAGTGCATCAACGTCGGAGACTCTTCCGTCCGCAAGTCTGCCTGCGAGCTCCTTGAGATTTCCCTTGACAAGAGGAAAACTGTTCTTGAGGAAAAGATGTCACGTCTGAAGAAGGCACTTATATCCGAAGGCCTTAAAGCTAATCACACAGGTTCCGCCGCGCAGTTCGTCAAAGCTCTTTCGGCCTTTACTTCCGTCTTCCCCGGTGTTTGGCAGTCATCACCGGGCGATAAGAAAACTCCTGTCTCTCGCCTGAACCACTTTTTAGAAAAGGGGTCCCAGGGCAGTGACGCTGCCATGTTTTGGGATTCCCTCCAAGCCCTTCTCAAGAGCCTCCCGAAGGAAGAGCTTCCGTTGGACGTCACAACAGCTTTGGCGAAGTCGATGAGGACTGGTATCTCTAATAGGGAGGAACCACGGGCCAACGCCCTCATCGCCTGGCGGTCTTATCTCCAAGTTACCAGATCCTTTATGACTCTTCTTCCCTCCGGATCGGACCAGGTTTCGTTTGCCGGAGAGGCTCTATTCCCTCTTGTCGAGCACTTTTTGCACCCGACCGGAGCGTCTTCGTGGTCCATCGTAGGCCCTTCGGCCCCTACCATAGTAGAGGCATGCTACGCAATCACGACGGAATCTGCCCCCGAAGCTGTGGTTTCGGCGGCTAATGAGAGGTGGACGCAGCTGACCAAGGATTTCTGCACGCGCATCGCAAACTCTTTGCCAGAGGTGTCTCGCGAATTTCAAAAGTCGCAAGAGGCGATTGCTGAGGAAGGCAATCGGTGGTTCTCACTTATCGGGCAGATTCAAAAAACAAAGTCGGCCTCGGCGACTGGGGTTTCTGGAACGGCACTCGATTCTCCTGCTAGCGAGACAATTTCTTGCTGCATCGATGTACTGTCTCGACGGAACCTAAAGCCCTTCGGAGCCGCCAAAGCAATCCGCCGCATGGGCGAGTCGACTATGTACCTCGGTTTCAACGAGTCAATCACCACTGCTCTCTATGACTTCCTTCTTCAAGCTGGTCGCGAGCAGATGGACCTTGTCCTCAAGTCTCACTCAAGGTTGGATCTGATCGGATGTCTTCAATTATATGCGGGGAAGCCCACTTTACAACAAAAATACCAAGTATTGTGGAAGACTTGGGCTTCACAACTTCTCCAGGAGTCCACAAGCCCTGACGTTCCACACACACTCGCAGCCCTACTCTCTAACACGCAGGCTTCGTCTTTGGCGCAAGGAAATGATGCTATCCAAAAGTACATTGTCGACAACACCCTTGAGTCTCTGTCTACTGGCACTGAGAGGTGGGACCTCCTGGAGTCTGCCTTGACAGCTGGTGCCTTGACGCTTGCCTCTATCAAGGCACTAGCCTCGGGCATTCTGAAGCATCTCCAAGCAGACAATAGGAGTGTCATGAGGGCTCTAAGCGGTCTGACTATTTTATCAAAGAAAGGAGCTAGTCTCTTGTCGCAAGATGAAGACTTGTACCTAAGTCTTGTCACACAGCTGTTGTCTCTGGCTGAAGCAGGCGACCAGAATGTATCGTCTAAGGCGAGAGAGCTCCACCAACTCCTCGACCTCCATGCAGATGGAAAGAAGCCTACAACGTCGATTGTTCGGACAAATCTTGACATCGCAAGCCCGCAGTCCCTTGAGTAAGTGCTTTTTGACAGCATTCTCACGAAGGTTTGAGACTAATGAAAGCTATCAGAATCGATACGGTGATTCGACTAGCCGTTCAAGAGGCCCTAGATAACATTAAAACCCTCCCTGAGTTGTTACCGGATACCTGGATTTGGCGCAATGATCTAACAGGTCTCATTTCAACTGGTGTTAACCCTGCACTATCCATCACCAGTATCCTCGGCGGTGCCCAGTTCCTCGTCAAGGCATCTTCGCCAGGGGAGGTTCGCCCTCCCGGTAGAGACCGAAACGGGTATTCCGCTCCTGCACGCATGGGCTTATACTTACTGGGTCTGATTGAAAACGGGGTCGATATCAAGACACTTCCGTCAAAAATACTGATGGACATCATTCTCCTGCTTCTAGTCACTGCGGAGCTTGGTTCTGAACAGCTCACAATGATGGAAGACGGCAGATTATTTGAAGCCATGTCTCCAGCAGTGCAACTAACCGCCGATGAACTTTCGTCGTCGTGTCACAAGTGGCTAAATGGACTGATATCTGAGTCAACCGGCTGGAAGGAAATGGAAAAGGAAGGTGATCCTGGACACTTAGTTTTCAATATTTTGCAAGCGCTACTCAATAGGTCTAAGGATACCACGCCATTGGCGTTCTACTGCGCAAAGGCGGCGAGCGAGATTATTCAAGCCCTCACGGAGGAGCATGGTCCGCCGGACGACTTTGACAAATTCCTCTCCAGCCTCTACCCAACTAAGGAAGCGCCGTCTGCCATCTTCCCCGTCACTGCCCTGCTCCGAGGAGTCGGGCAGTCGCTGGCTTCCCCCGAGTCTCTCAACACCATATGCAACCGGCTAGTTAGCGACGCTGCCGGAGCTAAGCCTGTCTCCGAGAAAGCTCTCGCAACGCTCGTCCTCTTGACGTGTTGCCTCGGTTTCTACGAAGAGGGTGAGGTGCCTGTGCAGATGAATAGGCTCGTGTTTGCGGTCAGGAATGTGACGGGTTGGTTCGAGGCGGAAGGCCCCGTGGATCCTTTCTTCGCCGCGGAAAGTTGTCGACTCTTGGCTCGACTGCTCCCCGAAATAGCCTCTGTCTATGGTTCACACTGGGAGAATACACTTCAGTACTGTGCCAGGATATGGGAAGCTGCCGGAGAGTACCCGCTAGATATTTCAATGTCGGCGATTCACGCTTCCTTGAAATTGTACTCGATTCTCGAATCACTCCCTGAGCCGAATGACGATCTTGAGGATTCGTTGAAGGACCTAGCTGAGGTCAAAGCTAAGTCGTTAATCGATTTACTCAAACTACCACGAGAGCGGAATTCCCAGCCTCTGTCGATTATCGATTCCCTCCTTTGCCGACAAGTCGCCAAGATTCCTCTGCGGTTTCTGAAGGATTTATCTGAGCTTTATGGATTGCTTGCGTCCGACTCGCGGGATATTCAGACGGCGGCATTCACGCTTATGCATAGGGCCTTGCCTGCCCTTCAGGAGCAGCTATCTGTTGATGTCCTCCTAGACAAAGAGAGTAGGTTTAGCTTGCCGTGCTTTTCTTTCAATAACCGTGCCCATCTTACAGCTGCTAACTTCCCCCCCTAGGCGCACATCTGCCAGATGAGATGATGTCTCTTCTCCTTGAGCCGCCGACGCTTGAGAAATATCCTGATGATGTCTTGGTGCAGTTCCCCCTGGCAGTGCGGACCTACCTCCTGACCTGGCATCTCATTTTCGATTCATACGGCACGGCCTCTCTTGGTGTGCGCAATGACTATACTGAAGACCTCAAGTCCGGCAATTACATCTCTCCCCTTCTTGATTTCATCTTCGATGTTCTCGGCCATTCAATCGCACATCCCATCAATCTCGACAAGGAAGGTTTCACAACCGAGCATATCCGTGTATACGATATCAAAGTAGCCGACGCGGAGCCGGATGAGCGCGACATGCATTGGCTCCTCATCCACATCTACTACCTCTGCCTCAAGTACACCCCGGAACTGTTCAAGACATGGTTTATCAACTGCAGGTCCAAGCAGACCCGGATCGCGGTGGAGGGATGGATGACAAAGTACTTCTCGCCACTGATCATCTCCGATGCTCTCGACGACGTCGCCCGTTGGGCGGAGGCCCAGGAGGCTGGTGGTGACGATGAGAAGGAGTTGTTGGTGAAGGTGAGCAGGACGGCGAGAGAGGTTACGGCTGGCTACGAGGTGGATGAAATGATAGCTTCGATTACGATCAAGGTTCCACCAAACTACCCGATAGAAGGGATCACGGTCTTGGGGACGAGTAGGGTCGTGGTCAATGAGAGGAAGTGGCAGAGCTGGGTAAGGACAACTCAGGGTGTCATTACATTTTCGGTAAGTCAAGAACCCAAAAACAGGCTTTCTATACTTTTTCCCCCGGAGTCTCTGTGGGGCTAACCAGGATGGCAGAACGGAAGCATTATTGATGGGCTCATGACATTCCGCCGCAACATCGTTGGTGCCCTCAAGGGTCAGACAGAATGTGCCATCTGCTATGCCATCATGTCGTCTGACAAGAAGATGCCGGACAAGCGGTGTCAGACTTGCAAGAATCTATTCCACCGAACATGTCTGTATAAGTGGTTCCAGACTAGCAGTCAGAACACTTGCCCGCTTTGCAGGAACCCTATTGATTATCTCGGCTCTGACACTAGGTCAAGGCGCATGCATTAAAGGGGCTTGTTTATGGTCGGAGGAAGGGGGGAAATAGTTGTTCGACGTTAACAAAAACCAAAAGGGGGATTTTTAACACCCTGTCGTTGCATTGGCCATGAATATAGATCTTTCATTCTTGCTGCATACATCTTTGTTGAAGCGCCTAAATGCAGTGCATACGTCCTATTAGCAAAGTGATTTGGAGGGCAGAGATGGGGAAGGATACTTACCTGCTCA
>Ga0164243_10015065_pt1 | contig 10718 bp, 8 predicted proteins | sample OricompcompostOP_FD_108781 | JGI IMG/M metagenome (GOLD analysis project Ga0164243, IMG submission 108781) | Organic Plus compost microbial communities from Emeryville, California, USA - Original compost - Organic plus compost (OP) | ecosystem: Engineered > Solid waste > Mixed feedstock >...
ATGCCGCGGCGCGCGCCTTCGCCGAGGAGGTCGCCGCGGTCGCGCCCGCGGCCGTCCGGCCGGCCGACGTGGAGACCAACATCGTCGTCCTGGACACCGGCGATCACGACGCCGGCAAGGTGTTGGACGCGGCCGCCCGCGAGGATGTCAGGGTGTCCCGGCTCGGACCGCACACGCTGCGGGCGGTGGCCCATCTCGACGTCGACGAGAACGGCTGCCGGACCGCGGGCAAGGTGCTGGGATCGCTGTTGGCCTGACCGGCCCCCACCGATCCCGACGATGCGGCGCTGGTTACTCTGCAGCTGTGAACATCACGCATCTCGGGCACGCGGCGGTGCTGGTCGAAACCGGTGACGCTCGAATCCTCATCGACCCGGGCAACATGGAGGCCCGGTGGCACGAGCTGACCGACCTCGACGCCATCCTCGTCACCCATCACCATGCTGATCATCTCGACCCCGCCGAGTTCCCCGGCCTGGTCAAGGCCAATCCGGCAGCCCGGCTCGTCGTCGAACCGTCGATCATCGGACTGGCCGGTACCGAGGTGGCAGGTGTGGGCACCGTCCCCGAGCTGCCGGACGCCCAACCGCTGACACCGGGGGAGCAGATCACCGTCGGCTCGCTGACGATCACCGCGGTCGGCGGACAGCATGCGATCATCCACCGCGACATCCCGCGGATCGGCAATGTCGGCTACTTGATCAGCGGCGAGGGCGAGCCCACCTTCTTCCATCCCGGCGACTCCTACGAGTACGTACCCGACGGCGTCGACGTGCTGGCCTATCCGTCCTACGGCCCGTGGGCGGCGATGAGGGAGGGGATCGACTTCGCCCGTGCGGTCGGGGCAAGCCGTGGCTTCCCGATCCACGATGCCCTGCTCAGCGAGATCGGCCGAAGCATGATCGTCGGCAGGATCTCGGGGATGACACCGACACAGCTGACCGACCTGCGCGGCGCCGGCCCGACCAGCTTCTGAGGAGATCGCTGTGCAGCAAAGAATCCTGGGGCGTACCGGTCGTCCGGTTTCGGTGGTCGGCCTGGGCACCTGGCAACTCGGCTCCGACTGGGGTGAGGTCAGCGATTCCGATGCGCTGGCCGTTCTGGAAGCGTCGGCCGACGCCGGTGTCACGTTCTTCGACACCGCCGACGTGTACGGCGACGGGCGCAGCGAAACGATCATCGGCAGGTTCCTGGCGGCTACCGGTGACAACGACTTCACGGTGGCGACCAAGATCGGCCGTCGGGTCGAACAGGTGCCGGAGAACTACACGCTGGACAACTTCCGGCAATGGCTCGACCGGTCGCGGAAGAACCTCGGCGTCGAAACGATCGATCTTGTCCAGTTGCACTGCCCGCCGACCGCGGTCTACAGCGACGACCGGGTGTTCGATGCTCTTGATCAACTCGTCGAGGACGGGGTGATCAGCAACTACGGCGTCAGCGTGGAGACCACCGGCCAGGCACTGACGGCCATCGCCCGGCCGAACGTGGCGAGCGTCCAGATCATCTTCAATCTGTTCCGGCAGAAGCCGCTGGACGAGATACTGCCGGCTGCGGAGGCGGCAGGTGTCGGGATCATCGCCCGGGTGCCGCTGGCCAGCGGGTTGCTGTCGGGTCGCTACAGCACCGAGACCACCTTCCCGCCGGACGATCATCGCAGCTACAACCGGCACGGCGAGGCCTTCGATGTCGGCGAAACCTTTGCCGGCGTGGACTATGCGGTTGGCGTGGCGGCGGCCCAGGAGTTCACCGAGGAGGTGGCCGAGTTCTCGGCGGAGCCGCCGTTCGACGACATCGACCTGACTCCGGCCAAGGCAGCACTGGCCTGGATCATCCAACAACCGGGCGTGACGACGGTGATCCCCGGCGCCCGCAACATCGAGCAGGCACGGTCCAACGCGTCGGCCGCCGACGTCCCGGAGCTCGGGCCGCTGTTCGAACGCGGCGTGCGGCAGCTCTACGACCTCTATTTCCGTGAGGCGGTGCATTCCCGCTGGTGAGGACCGGTCAGACCAGGTTCAGGGTGATCGTCGAACCCTTCGGGGCCCGGCTCCCGGCGCCAGGGTCGGTCGAGGCGACGTAACCCAGGCCCAGCCAGAGGATGTTGGACCGCGACGTGCGGACCTTGAACCCCTTCTCGTTCAGCACCTTCTTGGCTGCCAGCACCCCCATCGACTTGACGTTGGGCACCTCGATCAACTCCGGCCCGAGGGACTTGATCAACGTGATGTGATCATGTTTGAAGCCGGTTCCGTCATCGGGCGACTGGCTGATCACCGAGCCGGACGGCACGGTGTCGGAGTGCTGGCTGCTGACGTCGACGACGAACCCCGCCTTCGACAGATCATGCTCGGCCCGGTCGGCGTCCTTGCCCTCGTAGTTGGTGATGGTGATCGGTTTCCGACCCTTCGACACGACGAAGTCGACCGCAGTGTTCGGCTTCAGGTGCTTCCCGGAATCGACCGAGGCGCTCAGTACCAGGCCCTTCTTCACCTTGTCGCTGTACTTGGCGTCAACGCTGCCGACCGCCAGATGTCGGTTCTGCAGCGCCGACTTCGCCTCGTCCTCGGTGAGCCCGATGATCTTGGGCATCGGATACCGCTCCGGTCCCTTGGAGACGACGGCGTCGATCTGACCGCCGCGCAGGATCTGCCCGCCCGGCCGCGGCCTGGTGTCGATCACGTCGCCTTTCGGCACGGTCTCCGAGTAACTCTTGGTGAATGCGATCCGCAGCCCGGACTCCTGGGCGATCTCGGCTGCCTTGGCCTGGCTCATCGAGGTCAGCGCGGGTGTCGTGGTGAACCGGCCCTTGGTGTAGTACCAGACGCCGACGCCGCTCATCGCGGTCAGCAGCAGGACGATGAGCAACGCGATCCAGCCCCGGGCCCGGTGCCGGGAGGGGTGTCGTGGCCGGTGTGGTGGCACCGGGCGGGCGACCGCTCCGTCGTCCGGGGATTCGGTGAAGTGATCATCCGCGGTGTGGGCGAATTGTCCGTCGAACCGGTCCGCCCGTGGTCCCGCGATCCGGGCAGGCGCCGACGGCCCGCTCAGGAAGCGGATGTCGGTCGGCGTGTGTTCCGGCTCGACGGCCGGCGTCTCGTACGGCTCGTGGTACGGCGCGTCGTACGGCTCGTCGTCGCGATAACTGACCCGGCGCGGCAGGGCCTCGGCGTGCTGCACGTCCTCGGTGACGGCCAGTTCGATGTCGGAGGCGATCGCTGCGGTGGGAGTCCAGCCGACCTCGGCAGCCGACGGTCGGTCGTCGGTGGATTGCTCGGATTCGATCCGGATCGTCCGCAGTGGGACGGTCAGGTCCTCGGTCAGTTCCGGGTCGGCGCGGATCCCGGCCTGCAGCGCTGCCTTCACCCGGCGGACCTGCGCCAACATCACCCGTGCATCGTGCGGGCGCGCATCGGCGTTGCGGGCCGTGGCCCTGGCAACCAGGCCGTCCAGATAGTCCGGGATCTGCCCGGCGGTCGGCAGGCTGGACGGTGCCGGCACATCGTTGTGGACGTGGGCGTACGCCACCTGGATGGGCGTCTCGCCGGTGTGCGGTTTCCGGCCGGTGAGCAACTCGAACAGCACCACCCCGGTGCTGTACACGTCGGACCGGGCGTCGGCCTTGCCGGTCAGCACCAGTTCCGGCGGCAGATAGGACACGGTGCCGATCAGCAGCCCGGCGGTTGCCGTGGAGGTCTGTGCGGTGACCGCCCGGGCGAGACCGAAATCGCCCACCTTGATCTGGCCGCGCTCGGAGATCAGCACGTTCTCGGGTTTGACGTCGCGGTGCACCAGGCCGGCGTCGTGGGCCGCGGCCAGCGCGCTGAGCACCGGCTCGATCAGCGCCAGGGCGCGGAGCGGGTTCAGCGGCGCCTCGCGGGCGATCACGCTGCGCAGGGTGCGCCCCTCGACCAGCTCCATCACGATGTACGGCCGACCGCCGTCGTTGCCCTGATCGAAGACCGAGACCACGTTGGGATGGGACAGACGGGCGGCTGCCCGGGCCTCCCGGTCGAATTTCCGGGTGAAGTCGTCGTCATCGCCGAGACCGACGTGCATCACCTTGCAGGCGACCACCCGGTCCAGCCGGGTGTCGGTGGCACGGTAGACCGTCGCCATGCCGCCGCGGGCCACCCGATCGATGATCTGATACCGACGGTCGAGGACACGACCGACCAAAGGGTCGTTCGTGCTCGTCGTCATCGTCACGCCTGCTCCAGGGTGCGTACGGGGAAGGTGGGTCTTCGCGGGACCCAGGCCCGAGTGTAGGGCCGCTCTTCAACCATTTTCGGCCTAACGCGCCGTCGGAGGCGCTGCCTGCTTACTCCAATAGCCGGGCGTTCAGCACATCCGGCGGAGCCATCGACGGCTGTTCCTAACTGGTGATCACTTCCTCACCTTCGACCAGGCCGAGATTTCCCAACGGGTCGCGGCAACCGACATCGACCGGTTAGGTCCCGGGACTGGAGCCGGCTGCCCACCCGCTGAACGCCGGCTCGGACCGGGGTCCGGGCACCGGCCGGAGCCCGTCCGATCGGTAAAGTGTCCGGGTGAACGTCCTCATCGGCATCGGTGCCCAGGTCAAGCTCGCCCGCCTGGTGCTGACCACCGACACGCGCGCGCAGACCGGCGATCTCAGTCAGTTCCTGGAAGCCGTGGTGACCGGCGGAGTGGACGTCGTCCGGATCCACGAACCCGGACTTGATCATGAGGTGGAACTCGCCGCGCTGCGCACCGCGTGGGACGTCGCCGCCCGTCATCGGCATCTGGTGATGGTCAGCGACTCGGCCACACTGGCCGCCGACTTCGGTGCCGACGCCGTCCAGCTGTCCACCGCCGGCGACAGCGCGAGCCTGGCCGAGTTCCGGTCCCGGCTCGGACGGTTCACCCGGCTGGGCAGCACGGCCACCAACAGCTCCGAACTGCGGCGGCTTCTTGACGAGCCTGTCGTCGATTTCGTCATGGTGGACGCCGGTAACGATCTTGCGCTGGCGGCCGAGGCGGCCGAGCTGGCTCCGGTCGGATCCCCGGATTCCAAGCCCTGGTACGCCGCCGGGGAGTTCGACGCCGCCCGGCTGGAGGAGGCGATCAGGGTGGGGGTCCGGCGGATCGCGGTCCAGGACACCCTGACCAAGGCCGCGGACCCGCACCACACCGCGCAACAGCTGTCCCAGCGACTGCGGGAGGTCTGGGCCTCCGATCCCGAACTGACCCGGCTGACCTTTGCCGCGCTGGCCGACCAGTCCTGATCATCTTCCTGGCTCGTCACTCGAGGCAGCGGTGAGCATGGCGACGATGTCCGAATGGCCGGCGGCCGAGGCGAGCTCAGCGGCAGACGAACTGCCGTAGATCGGGTGGTAGCCCCGGCTGTCCGGAGCGACGCCGTGGTCGAGCAACAGCCGCACCCGGTCGGCGTAGCCGTGGTCGGCAGCCCAGCGCAGCTGCTCGCCGAGCATCTCCTGCGGTGTCGGGTAGCTCGTGCCGAGCCGGTCCCGCCAGACGCTCGGCCGATCTTCTCCCAGGCCGTAGCGGAACAGCAGTTCCAGGTGATCATTCTCCGGCCGGAACCACCGGTTGTAGAGCGCCTGGTTGTCGTTGGGGTCCGCGCCGGCATCCAACAACAGCCGGGCGATCTCGATCGCGGCCGGATGGGCCGGCTGGTTCTGTTCGCCGCCGCCGAGCGCGCAGGTCAGGGCGGTGAACGGCGAGGTGAGGCCGTGCCAGAGGTAGCCGGCGTTCGGGTCGGCTCCGGCGTCGAGCAGCACCCTGGTCGCGGCCACCGCCGAATCAGCGTCGGCGATCCGACCCGAGGTCAGGTAGAGCAGGGGCGGCCAGTCGTACGGTCCGCCGGTTCGGTTCGCCGGACCTTCGCCGTCTTCTGATCCTCGAGCCAGGGCCGGCCGAAGGTCATCGGCCCGGCCGGTGACCGCCATGGCGTGGACGTTCGCGGTCGCCAACTCCGGGTGCCGGTCCAGCAATCGGCGCGCCTCGCCGAAGTCCCGGCCACGGTCCCTGGTGTAGTTGAGGACGCTGAGCCGCAGGAAATGATCGACCAACGCGGCCGGGTCGGCCGGGTCCGGCGGCGTGCCCGGCGGTTCGGGTGTGCGGGTGAACTCGGCGATGACCTCCAGCCGTCGTTTCAACGCCGGCCAGCTGGCGAAGCCGTAGCTCCGGGCAAGCAACCATTGCGCCGTCGCCAGCGAGACGTGATCAAGATCGAGCTCGCGACGGGCCGGCGCGTACCCGGCGGCCAACGCCCGGGCCTGCTGATCACCGGATCGCAAGCCCTGCTGCAACTGACGTGCTTCGGAGCGTAGTCGCTCGAGTCTGGGGAATTCCGGAAGATTGCGGGGGCGTAGCTCGGTCATCAGGGCTCCTCAGCTCCAGGTCCCGTGTTCGCCGGTCGGGTAGGGAGTAAGGAACTCGTCGACCAAGATCGCAAAGCTCAGGTGGGCTGCGGCCCTTTCCGCGAACGTGGCGGCGCCCTGACGCGCTCGCCCTTTACGCTAGCACGGTCATACCGGCGCACACCCTGCAGCCGATCAGCTCCGGCGGGGCGTACTCTCCCGGATGATCACCGAGCCGTCGATCGGCACCACGCGGTCGGCCGGATGGTCGTCCAGGGCCAATGAGACCGCGGCCTCGCCGATCTGTTGCAACGGCAGGGCGACGGTGGTCAGGGCGGGGGACACGTCGCGCAGCGTCTCGATGTCGTCGAAGCCGGCGATCGCGATGTCCCGGCCGAGGACCAGTCCGGCGGTCCGGAAGTACGCCATCGCGCCGACCGCCATCACATCGTTGGCGGCGAAGACCAGCTCGGTGTCGGACAGATCGCGCCGGTGCAGTTCGGCCGCCGCGACGAACCCGCCGTCCCGGGTGAAGTCACCGTGCACGATCCGACGCTGCGGGATCTGCACGCCGAGCTCACGACAACGGCCGACGAAACCGCGGACCCGATCCCTGGCCGTGAACAGCTGCTCCGGCCCGGCCAGCACCGCCATCGACCGGTAGCCGAGTCCGATCAACTGTTCGGCCAGGTCGGCCGCCGCCTCCTCGTTGCGGATCGCGACCGTACGGAACGGCATCGTCGGTTGGGCGATCATCGTCACCCGGCCGCCGGCGGACTCGTAGGCGGCGAGTTCGGCCTGCAGCTCCCGGTTCGCCCGCGGATCGGCCCGCCGGCTGCCGACCAGGATCAGGGACCGTGGCCGCATGCCGCGCAGCGCCCGGACCAGCGGCGCCTCGCGTTCCGGACGCCGCTCGGTGATCGACATGGTGACGACCAGCCCCTGGTCCTCGCAGGCCCGCATCACTCCGGAGGCGATCGAGGAGAAGTACGGGTCGGCGATGTCGGAGACGATCACTGCGACGGTCTGGCTGGTGCCGCGGGCCACCGCCTGGGCCGAGTGGTTGGCGGAGTAGTTGAGCCGGCGGGCGGCGGCCAGGACCCGCTGCCGGTACTCCTCGCGGACCGTCCTGCTCGAACCGTTCAGCGAACGGGAAGCGGTCGCCAGCGACACGCCGGCCTCGCGTGCGACATCGCTCAATGTCGCGTTATGGGCCGGCGGGGTGGTGGAACTGCCGGACTCCACGCCGTTGTCGGGGTCCTTCACGGGGACCAGCCTAGACACACGCTTTCCAATCTCGCCACCCGATCGGCGTAATTGACGCGGTCAGCCACGACCACTACGCTGGCAAGCGCTTTCCACTCGCGCTTCGGTGACTCCCGGGCTGCGAGGACACTTTCAGGTAGACCGAACGGCAGAGAGACGTACAACGTGACAACGAACGAACTCGGCATCATCGTCAACGGCGTGACCGGGCGGATGGGCTATCGGCAGCACCTGGTGCGCAGTCTGCTGGCCATCCGCGCCGACGGGGGTGTTGAGCTGGCGAGTGGTCGTCGGGTGAATGTCCGGCCGGTGCTGATGGGCCGCAGTGCCGAGAAGCTCGCCGACATCGCCGAGCGGCACGACATCGCGGACTGGACCACCGATCTGGACGCCGCGTTGTCGGATCCCGGTGTCGACATCTACTTCGACACCCAGCTGACCAGCGCCCGGGTGCCCGCGGTGAAGAAGGCGATCGCCGCCGGGAAACACATCTACGCCGAGAAGCCGATCGCCGAGACCTCCCAGGAGGCCGAGGAGTTGATCCGGTTGGCCGAGGCCGCCGGCCTGAAGAACGGTGTGGTGCACGACAAGCTCTATCTGCCCGGTTTGCGCAAGCTGCGGATGTTGATCGACTCCGGCTTCTTCGGCCGGATCTTCGCGGTCCGTGGCGAGTTCGGGTACTGGGTGTTCGAGGGCGACTGGATGCCCGCCCAGCGGCCCAGCTGGAATTACCGGGCCGAGGACGGCGGCGGCATCGTGATGGACATGTTCCCGCACTGGAACTACGTGCTGGAGAACCTGTTCGGCCGGGTCCGGTCGGTCTATGCCAGGGCGGCGACGCACATCCCGGAGCGGGTCGACGAACAGGGCAAGACCTACACCGCCACCGCGGACGATGCGGCGTACGCAGTGTTCGAGTTGGAGGGCGGGGTGATCGCGCAGATCAACTCCAGCTGGGATGTCAGGGTCAACCGGCGGGAGTTGGTGGAGTTCCAGGTGGACGGCACGCTGGGCAGCGCCGTCGTCGGGTTGTTCGGTGCGCGGATCCAACCGCGGGCCGCCACACCCCGGCCGACCTGGAACCCGGACGTGAAAGATGATCATGATTACCTGGCCGACTGGCACGAGGTGCCGGAGACGATTCCGATGGGCAACGGCTTCCGCGCCCAGTGGGAGGACTTCATCCGGCATGTCGTCGAGGACGGCCCGCATCCCTACGACTTCCGGTCCGGCGCCCGCGGTGTCCGACTTGCCGAACTGGCCGCGCGGAGCTCGGTCTCCGGCACAAGGGTGGAGGTGCCCGTCCGATGACCTCGGTCACGCTGGTCGATGATCATGGTCGGCGGACCGCGTACCCGGTCGGCAGCGTCGGACAGTTGGCCCGGCCGGCCGGCCCGCTGCGGTCCCGGATCGCCTTCGCCGCGGCGCATGTGGTGCCGTTGGCCTGGGCGAACAACGTGCCGGGTGCCCCGGCCGGGATCGACTGGGACGCCACGCTCGCTTTTCGTCGGCATCTGTGGTCCTGGGGGCTCGGTGTCGCCGATGCGATGGACACCGCGCAGCGAAACATGGGTCTGGACGCCGCAGCGACGCGGGAGTTGATCAAACGCAGCACCCTCGAGGCCAGGTCGGAATCCGGATTCGTCGAACTCGCCGATGCCGTCGTGGTCGGGGTGAACACCGATCACCTCGACGAGCCGGTGATCAGTCTCGATCAGGTCGTCGCCGGGTATCTCGAGCAACTCGCCTTCGCCCAGGACCAAGGGGCCGGCGTCGTCCTGATGGCCAGCCGCCATCTGGCACGCGCCGCGCGCTCGGCCGAGGACTACCTGACGGTGTATGACCGGGTGCTGGCCGAAGCGGAACGCCCGGTGATCCTGCACTGGCTGGGTGAGGCGTTCGACCCGCAGCTGACCGGCTATTTCGGCAGCCGGAATGTCCATGAGGCAAGCAGAACGGTGCTACAGATCATCGGTGATCATGTCCGGCAGGTCCGCGGGATCAAGATGAGCCTGCTGGACGCGGAAGCAGAGATCAGCCTGCGCTCCGACCTGCCCGACGGCGTACGGCTGTTCACCGGCGACGATTACAACTACGCCCGGCTGATCGAGGGTGACGGGCGACGGTATTCCGACGCATTGCTCGGCGCCTTCGCCGCGGTCGCGCCCAACGCCTCGGCCGCCATCCAGGCCCTGGACGCCGATGATCATGACCGCTACCACGCCATTCTCGACCCGACCGAGGCGCTGGCCCGGCAGATCTTTGCGGCACCGACCTTCTACTACAAGACCGGAGTGGCGTTCCTGTCCTGGCTGAACGGGCACCAGCCGAGCCCGGCCATGGTGGGCGGTCTGCACAGCGCCCGGAGCCTGCCGCATCTGTCGGAGATCGTCCGGTTGGCGATCGAGGCGAATACCTTGACCGATCCCGATCAGGCGGTGGCCCGCTGGCACGGATTGCTTGCCCTGAACGGAATCGAGGCCCTCTCATGACCGCAGCGGCCGGTCACCGGCGGCTGTCCCTGAACCAGGCCACGATCAAGTACGCGACGCTGCCCGAGGCCCTCCGGGTCGCCGCCGAGGCGGGTTACGAAAGCATCGGATTGTGGCGGGAACCGGTGCAGGAGGTCGGCCTGGACAAGGCGGTCCAACTGGTCGCCGATTCCGGCCTGCGGGTCTCCAGTCTCTGCCGCGGCGGTTTCTTCACCGCCCCCGACGGCCCCGAGCGGGCCAAGGCGCTGGACGACAACCGGCGGGCACTGGAGGAGGCACGTCAGCTTGGCACGGACACCCTGGTGCTGGTCTGCGGGGGCCTGCCGGCCGGTGATCGTGATCTTGCCGGTGCCCGGCAGCGGGTCCGGGATGCGATCGGCCTCCTGGTCGACGACGCGACGGCGGCAGGGGTCCGGCTCGCGCTGGAACCCCTGCATCCGATGTACGCCGCTGACCGTGCGGTGATCAACACTCTGGGGCAGGCGCTGGACATCGCCGAGCAGTTCCCGGCGGCCGCAGTCGGCGTGGTCGTCGATACCTTCCACGTGTGGTGGGATCCGGACGTGATCGAGCAGATCGCCCGCGCCGGCCGGGACCGGATCACCAGCTATCA
>Ga0164243_10015066_pt1 | contig 10718 bp, 4 predicted proteins | sample OricompcompostOP_FD_108781 | JGI IMG/M metagenome (GOLD analysis project Ga0164243, IMG submission 108781) | Organic Plus compost microbial communities from Emeryville, California, USA - Original compost - Organic plus compost (OP) | ecosystem: Engineered > Solid waste > Mixed feedstock >...
AAGGTACGAAATACTCTCTTCTCACAGTTTGTCTTGTTCTCAGGACCAATCAACCTCCGTATTTACGCCCCATCTGTATCTCCGATGCCTCCGTGATGAGAGAGTCCCCCAGGGCGAATGGATTTGGGAATTTCTCTTGGAATTTTCGTCTGGGCCTCAGGCGTCATAACCAGCACTTGGAACAAGTAGACATAGCACTTAGAAAGACAATGTTGAATGATTTTTTAATACTTTTTTAATTGCTTCTGTTTTCTATTTCTGCTCGGCTTAAAATTTGCCTGCTAATGATACATACGGCCATTGATGATGCCGCTTCGTTGTTGCTTCCGCTCCATCAGAGAAGGGCGCCGATTGCCCTCCTCTCCCTGGGTAGCAAATGACCTTCCTCGGAGGTCCTCCGTGGTTACCAGTATCCCCTTGACCAAATGCACACTCAAACCAGAAAACACCGTCCCGGATAGAAGAAAAAAGAGATAAAGCTAACACACAGTTGCGCCGCCGTAAGAATCATCAAAAAAGAACATGTCGAGAAAGATAAAGCAAGATGGCAGGGCGGGAATAGCCGCCGAAAAACCAAGGCGATAATCAAGGTTCCGAAGCTTTTTGTCGCCGCGCTAGTGTGAACAAGAGACAAGAAATGGCAGATCGTATAGATGCCTTGCTGATTTAGCAAACCTCCATCTCAATTTCGGTGCTGCCGAAAGGCATAGCGTATCCGGTGTTTGCTTGCTGGACGTAGACCGGAACAATAGGCTGGCTAGCGGCCATCATAGTTTCGGGGCCCTCGAAGACGGGAGGGTTGCTCTTGAGGTTTTGGAGAGCACCATCGCCTGTACGGCTAACAAGACGGCCCTGTCGGAGGTTCTCGTCAAAGAGGAAGTAACCCTCAGATGCCTCAATAAGGTACGACTGGAGACCCTTGCTCTCGAGCTGGATGACCACGTTGGAAATGGGGTAGTGGTTCTCGATGAATTTGGCCCAGCCGCGAGCAGCAGCCTGAATGTGCTCATCATTGCTGATGCGTCTCCAACCGATGCCTAGGTGGAGGGTGAAATCATCCACCACGAGGTGGTGGGTCGTCTCCGAGGTGGGTGTCGTCAAGCCGGCGCTAGGGCTGTTGTATTCCTTGGTAGGGCTGGCCGCCGCAGAGTTGTGCTCGCGGCGCTGAGTCTTGCAGCTTCGTCCGGAGAGTTGTTGTTCTTGCTGCATCTGCAATGCTGTTTTCACTTCAGCATTGTGGAGGGTGGCGGCCGCAGATGATGCGGCAGGCTGGCCAACGGGGGCGGCGGTGGCAGTCTCCATCATGACCATGTCATTTCCAGACATCCAGTCATTGTTAGAGAAAGAGGCAGGCGAAGACTCAGAAACATCGTCGGAGAGGTTAGGCTCCGCCTCCTCTCGGGACCTCTTGCGCCCGGCGCCGGTGGGCTTCGAGGAAGAAGGAGTCATGTTGGCGAATCGACGCGCGGCGAAGGCGTTGGGCTTAGATTGAAAGGAGGACTTGCCCAGAACGAGGGCTTGGTGTGCAGTTTGAGGTGCAATGGCTAGGACTGGGCCATCGGCAAAGGAGCTTCCGAAGTACACCATTGTTACCTGAGGAAGAAGAAGGAAAAGGCTGGGAGCCGGGAGATGTAGGAAAGCTGGAGGGCTAAAAGGTGGGAGAGACGTGCACGAAACACGCGCCCAAAGGGGACAGAGTTCTGGGGGCACACAGGGTTAGTAATTTCAGAACACACAAAACTACGCAACCTGCTCTTCTGTGTAAGCGCAGTTGTTGGCGTAACCGGTTCCGTAAATGGTCTTTCTTCTAGTAGTGATGGTGACCGTCGTCGTTTGTGCTGATCGATGTGGTTGCGGGATGGTGGAAGCGACAAGGGCGAGGACTAGGATTGGCAAAGTCGCTGGTGACACGGGACTGAGGATGGGATGGTCGTTTGATGATGCAGGGAAGGAAGCGTGTTGACGGACGCGAAGGGGACAGGTCTTTGAGATAAGAGAAACTGCCAGTGAGGGTGAGAAAGATCCGGGACGACGAAGGTGGCACACGACGGAGCCGCTCGTGTCCTACTAGACAAGAGGTAGATGTGGTAGGTCTGGGTGTAAGAGGTTGGAGGTAAGGTATAGTGGATGGAGATGTAAGTTGATGATTATGGTAGACGAGGAGTGACTGGGGGGAAGAAAAGTAGAAAGTGTGGAAGGGGGAAGAAGAAGGTTATTAAGAGAAGAAGGAGAGGGAAGGGGAGCGGAAGAGACACAAAGAAGGTGTCAATTGGGGTGTGTGTGTGAGCGAGAGAGCAATGTGTGGGTGAGCAGCAGCACGAACAGTAACAGAAGAGAGAGGATCAATGGTTGACTTGCAGGAAGCCGAGCAGCCTGCCTTCCATCTAGCGTAAGATCGGGACTTGGACTAGTCGACGACAGCAGCAGTACATCCGAGCCTATCGACTACTAACATTTATTGGAATAATGTATAGTAAATACCTAAATGTTCTTTTCTCGGTTATTATTTATACTAGGCATTTCAGGTATCGTAAAGTAATTTCAGTACTTCCAAGATAATACATATTAATCTCGCTAAGAGTTTTGTACATGACTTGTGGGGCTAGTGTACTCGATACCTTGTTGGCTGGGGCGACAAGTGCTAGTTGCCGGGGGGGGTCGTCCCCTTCTCTCAGAGATCGGTACCTCCACTCTACGCCCAGAAATCCGACCAACCAGGAAACTGAGTCCTTCGAGGCTGGCCGGCCTGGCTTAGGTAATCCCGCCCAGAGCGACAAAACCCCGATTGAGAGCTTGGACCCACTCATTGCTCTCCCCAACCCCTGCGTCCGTCTCGCGTTATGAGGGAAAACGGAACCCCCGCCTCAGTCCAATCCAAGTCACCGGCTATTTCCCCAAGAACGTACGAGCAAGAAAGTACCACCGACCGTACCAGTGAAAGTATATTGTACCCAAGCGGTGGCGATTAAGTAAGCTTTCGCTCCTCGGGCTTAATTCGCACTTTTGTAACCTCCACCAAGGTTCACTTCGCACAAGTCACGTGCAAGAATTTATTACGGATGGGATTTAGTCAGGACCACATGAGACATTCGGAGGAAGGTTTACCGGGTACCTCAGTACGAAGGTACTTCGCACCTTGTGGGCGTACCCCGTATACGGAGTACAAGTAAAAGCGGCAGTTGACTTCCGTCCACGGAGTGTACCAACGTGCTCTGATCCGTTCCTCGACGAACAAAACGCGAGGGTGAAGGTACGAAGTACTTCATACATCAGAAAGTGAATGGTGTAATTATACGTAGTGCCCACGCATCCTCCGTACAAAGTACGTACTTTGCACACTCTCAGAATATTAGAGGCAGAAAATGGTTCGACACGGCAAAAAACTTGGTTCAAACGCCAATAGCTTGAGTGATTGACTTTGAACTCCAAAGGTGAACTCACCATCACGTGGAGGTCTGACCCGGTATTAGCTGAATTTCTACGATTTTCCAGTCTTGGCAGCAAACTTGGTTTCTTGATCTCCCCCCAGCTCAGTTAGCCGAAATGAAGATGGACTCGGTTGCTTGGTCAAGAAGTCTTACTTGCTTTTCTACAGACACAATTTTAACCATGTTGGGGAAAAGGCGAAGAATACGTGAAATAAAAGTAGAAGTCTATTCCGTGGCCAGTCTACCAGTTTTCCCCCCTTTCTATGCCATACCATAATCCCGTGGTGCCCATTAGAAAAAAAAGAAAAAAAGAAAAGAGAGAGAAAAGAGCGGTATCATCTAGGAAGACAAGTCAAGAAAAGAAGAAAGAGGGTAAAAAGAGAAGAGAAAAAGAAAATAGTCGAGCAGTGCAAACGGACTTCCGAAATCACCGCCCCCCCTTTTTGCCTTTTCATCTCCTCCTGTCCAACCTGCGCACAACCGCACCCAGCACCGCCTTGAGGATTCCGTCACCCGTCAAAGTCTGCACCTGGCCATTCTGACCATTCCAAGTAACAGTATCAACCATATCCCTCACACCGCCCTCGACCTGCTCACCGAGCTCATCATCAAGCTCCTTGAGTGCTTCTCGCGCACCGGGCTCGTTTCCCACTTGGAAGAATTGCACGCCGACCTGGTAAGGCGGCGCCTCGATCTTATCAAGTTTCTTGGCGGCAGATAGAAGGACGGACTCGACGTCGTCCGAGGGAACACCGTCCGTGATGACGATGACGTTTACGGGCTTGACGGTTTCCATGGCCTCTTGGTTCGTCTCGAGAAGCTTGATGTAGGGTTTGAGGATGCTTTGTAGACGCGTACCCGTGGGCGTGCCACCAAAGGGCTGGATAGACTCGAAGAGAGACTCGACAGCGCTGGGGTTCTTGAAGCCGCGGTAGCCTCCAGATGCCTTTCCGGCATTGGGGTCGGCAGCAATCTTGGACTTGTGGTTTAGGAAGTAAATATCAATTCCATCGCTGTCGTGAGCCGCGCAGATGGGCGTAATGGTGTGGAGAGCCTCTCGCACTTCGCGCCAAGAGCGGCCTCGCATGGAACCAGAATCATCAATGACGAAGATGGTGTCAAAAGTGCTCAGGAATGCGTAGGGATCCTCACGAGTGCTGAGGCTGGCCACCGACGGAGCGGGGGATGAGGCACGAGGGACGGTAGTACCGACCCTCAGGCTCGAGTTGGCGCCGACGACGTCGTTGTAGGCGGGAGGGGCATCCATGATCGCTATTAGCTGCCTGTTAGCCTATGTGTCCGTTGGGTAACTGCCTTTTTTCATCTCGTGACGATGACTTACAAACTGGGCGCCGAGTGGCGGGTGATCGGCCGCGGAAAGGGTTATCAGAAGGGCTGGGAGGTACGGCGACGGCTGTGGTTCCAGCGCCCGAGGCGACGGATTGAACCGGTGACTGGGGAGGAGAGGGTCGCTTTCGGAACTTGTCCTTGACGCTGCCAAATAATTTCTTCGACATCTTGATGCTATTATCAGACTCTGATGATGAACATGATGAAGTCCGAGAGACGAGGAAGTTGAAAGATGATGAGGTAGTCATGGTTGCTTGCTCAAGGGGGAAGTTGTTTGTTTCGATATTGTATAACTGGGCCACAAATAACTGATTCAAGGACAATGAATCTGATGACTTATGGATTTCTTTTCTTTGTTGTTACGGAAGGAGCAATCCTGATCGCAAGGGATGTTGTCAACTCTTTGTTTTGCTGAGCTCTGTTGAATCAAGCAATCGCCATAGGTATCTACAAACAGGATCCAGTCCGTGTTCTTATAGCTTTCATTCATCCCAATACATGAAATAAACAAATCTGCAAATTCCCATAAGGTTTCTCGCAATGCCAGTGCCGATATAGAAAGTGTAAAAAACGAAGCAATCTAAAGTCATCATGTCAGTCAATAGTTCTCGTCCGCCCCGAGCCGACATCCATCGGCGAAGCGCTGCCGGAATGTTGCGGTCACAGATCCGTCACATGATTCGCACTAAGTCTCATTTTCCCTGTTTCCCTGCCCCTGTGGCTTAGAGGCCTGGACGGCTGCGCCCCGCCGTTAGGCTGCTGGGCAGGCCAACTACACCTATACCAGGGTTTTAAATGTTATTGTGAGAGATCAGATCCAACCACCTGACCTATCTCATGACAGGTACTAAATAAGTATTTTCAAACAAAAACTATTAGAGGATATACCTGCTTAACACTTGACCTAGGATATGCCCGGTGGCAGTGAGGATCTCTCAAGCTAACGTTTAACCCTAGTATAGGTTTAATTCAAATGCAAAATGCTTTGCGCAAGTGTGTCTCGAATGCAATGCCCCCAAGGCGGCTCATAAGGCTCAAAGGCTGGATTCATTGAAGCAATCGTAATACACACACTGCGGCTCCGCTGCCTTCTCGAGTATCGCACGCGATATCAATATCGGTACATCACAGCAAGCCTCAAACACATCTCTCCGCACTCAGCACGTCACGAACTGGATTTTGTTTCCCCCCCTCCTCCATTTCAAGAAGAGGAATACTTCTGTATGACCCTCTCGATTCCGTCGCACCCCTTCCGTAGTTGGTCCATCTTCGAACCGTAAGAAACCCGCACAAAGTGGTGGCACGGGCTATCAAACAGGTCACGTCGATGCGAAGGGTTCAAGTCGAAGAATATGCCCGGGACGACGATGACCTTTTCCTCGAGGCAGGCTTCGAAGAAACTGAGCCCGTCACGAATAGGCTCTGGTAGGCCTTGCAGGTTGAGCCATCTTTTTTAAGATGCACATGATGGTTAGCACACGCCATGATGGTCATTTATTTGGTTTTTCTTCTTCCTCTTTTTCAACGCCCTGTTTTGGCAGAGATAAAGGCTGGGGTGATGGGGTTTCGGGACTTCAACGAACATGTAGAAGGCCGAATCTGGGACGTAGTTGAACTCAAATCCCATCTTTCGCAGTCTGCCTATGACGTAGTCGCGCTTGTCCTAAGGCCAACGTGAGAAACAACTTCTGCAGTTGGGAGATGCGGCTCTCTGGTGTAAGTTGAGATATCCGCCTTACTCGAAAGTGCCTCTGCAGACATGCCATCTCGTTCCTCACAAGTTCGGGGTCGAGAATCGGTATTGCGGCCTCTTGCAGGCAATGCGCAGCACCGCCGTCTGTGAATAGGAATGTCAGCCCGTCTAAGCACGCCAAGATGAAATTGTTCTCTGCTCGGATACGATTGAGCCTAACCCAGATAGCTGCCGCTTGAACCAATCCTGAAATCACCGTCAGCAATGATATCCCAAGAAGAACAGTCGGCCGCTGCTCGCTCGACTTACGCCTTGATATACTCTAATATATTGCAATCCAGAAATGTCAGCATAAATGAAAGAGCATCAACGCACATGGCTAAACCTCACCCTTGGGCCCCAAAACCCACGCAATCCTCCACCCGGGCAATCTAAACCTCTTGGTCAACCCATCGACGATAATCACATCGTCTCTGTCGACATCCTCGACGTTCTCCGCTGCCGACACTGTCGAACCGTCGCACCCGCTCGTGTAGTTATATCCCGAGTAGAACTCGTCAGCCACAAACGTTGCGCGCCCACGGCAGAGCCTCTGGATCTCTGCCAGCTCCGGGTTTTTGACCACTCTCCCCGTAGGATTGCGAGGGTTAGACGTCAAGATGATGGAGGCACCGCGGGCGATTTCGTAGGATATCAGGCCCGGGTCTAGCTGGTAGTCGTTGTCGGCAGATAGAGGTACGGGAACAGAGACAAACTAAAGCGGTTAACAAGTCATAATCAGCTCACCCGGAGGAGAAAGCAGGGAAGGGAGCCTTATCCCAATAACTCACATTCCTAAAAAGAGACAACATCTCATTATACGCCGTATAGTCCGGCAAGAAAAATGACATGTACGCAGACCCCAACACCGCAGCAATCCGTATCAAACCAGCCCTCCCACCAGGAACAATAGCCACGTTCTCCCACGTATACTGGCTCTCCTTCCCCTTCCTGTGCATCTCGTTGTAGAGCTTCGCCACCGCCTCCCGCAGCGGCTTTATCCCCGCTATGGGAGCATATTCCCTCGCCGAGACGGTGATGTCAATGGTGTCCGGGCGACGGAAGCACCCCGCGATGTCGTCCTCGACGTCTGGCGCTCCTTGGCCTAGGTTCGCCCATTGGTCGCGGGCTTCGAGGTAGCCGTGTTCGGTGGCGCGGTCCGTCACCCAGACTACGCCGGTGGATGAGCGGATGGGGTTGAGGCCGGCGTGGGGGAGGTGGCCGCGGGCGTTGCGGAAGTCTGTGTGCGCCTGGGATCGGCTTTCTGCGTGAGGGGGAAGAGAAGTGAGTTGTTAGTTCTATCAGGTCCCTTGCTTTCCGTTCATTCCGAGTGCTGGGTTTTCGGGTTGGAAGGCAGCTAGAGTGTACGAGGTCAGTTTACGAACCGTTCTCAGATGGCTCGCCCTTGGTGAAGTGGTAAGCGTCCTCTGGCAAGCCCGTATGACGATTGATGTAGAAATGGAATTTGGAGGGCATCTTGTGCGTGCTTCGGCACTGGAAGATTGGGTACACCCGCGGGCCTGTCGGGAGACGGTCACTCAAGGCCGGTTTCAAAGGTCGAAACAAATAAGATGTCCTATTCATGCTTCCCGCCAACCTCGGAGAGGATGAAGCCGTTGATGAGTATTTCCAAAGCACCATTCCAAGCGTCCCATGGCAAAACTCCCATGTCGCCTGCTGTGTTGTGCAGTGCAGAATTCCCAGTTCCCCCCGTCCCAGCCCAAGAAGCTTTTGATCTAATGATGATATCATCACAGAACGAGACTCGTCCTCGACCACGAGGCCCGACGTCCTCTAGAAACCCAGGAAACCAATCACGCCAATTCTATCCCCGGAAAAGCAGAAACTTAGTAAAAAAGGTCTAGATCCTCTGAGAGGCCAGGCCCTTTCCAGACCCTCAGCATACAAAAGATACGTTCCAAGCACTGGCTTGGAAATGGGGAACTTCCTTAAGAGCCACACTTGAGTCTGTAGACAACATCATGAACACACTGCACCACCAGTGCCTTTCGGCTTGCCGGCTACATAGCCCACAACCATTTTATGATCTTCTTTTATTTCTTGAACCCTGATAAATATGCTTACCTCCCTTTTCATTCACCCTTTTGAAACAATCTGAAAAAGCAAAAGAAATCGAACCCCTGAACTTTTGTGATGGCTGCATTTGTTTGTCCGAGATGGCTCCCCAGAACATGAACGCAGAAAAAAATCAAAGACCCTTCTCCTTTAACCACTTACTCCTCCGCTAATGATACATGCAAATGAAAGGGGAATTGAAAAGAGAGGGAAAAAAGAAAAAAACGAAACAACAACCTCCATATTCCAGCCCATGCCACTAGAGACACCAGAGTTCACAGCATAGACTGCAATAGACTGTATCGTGATGCTCCAGATGCCTCTAGCAAAGTGGACGCTTCCTTCCATAAACCATAAAAGAAATCAACCATCCGAATGGTACTTGTGTTGTATTATGTCGTATGCCTCAAAGGATGTCAGAGGTTTCTTCCAAAAGTCCAAGAGTCCTGCTGAGAAAACTCTTCCAGCTTCCTATTCCCGACACGTCAGTTCCTGTTTTTGTTTCTCTCTCCCCTCCCAAATCCGCAGAAAACAGAACGCGTTAAACTTACCCGCTTGAGACTTCATTCTTGCCAAACCAACCTCAAATTCCAATTGCATCGGGGCAAAGAAACCAAGAACTTAATCCCAGTATCCATCTCATCGTTCGTCATTGAAAACAGAGAGCGGGAATCCAATCTGAAAAAGAGCTGGTCGTCCCTCGAGCGGCCCTCGTCGTCGGGCTTCCTTGGGGGAGGGCGTCATTTTGAAAGACAAAAAAGCGAAACAAACCGATCGGCTTGACGATTCTGTCATTAGCCCTGCCACTCATGATTCTAATCACCTTGGTTAGTCACCAGATCTCAAAGCTTTGGAAAACAAGATGCTAATGAAGGGAAAAGAAACGAACCACGCGATGTCGAAAATGGTAACGAAAGAAAAAAAAACCGAAAGCACCAAACCTCGAAACACCCCTTCGACTACCTCGCTCAACCGCCCAGGCTTCACACATTCAGCCCGCGGGAGCAACCGACACCACCATCCTCTTACTGCATGCAGAGGACGTCGGCGAGGAACAAGTCGTACGCCGCGATGCTGCGTCCAGTATCCTTGACGCACGTGATGGCCGGCGAGGCAACCAGGGCGACTCGCCAGTGCTCGCTCTGGAGCTCGTTGGGGTTGCGATGGGGGTGGATCGCATTCATAGAAGTTGTAGTGAACCTCTCGCCAGTGTTGGGAAACCTATAGTTAAATCGCACGCGGGCAAGAGCCATCTCCCTGCCGACCTCCCATCCCTGCTCGATCACAAGCTTGAGCTCCGCGAACGCCTTATCGGAGGTCACGAACCGATTCAAGACGGGTTCGAGCATGCGGCTGAGCTCATCGCAAATTCGACGCACTCGCGAGTCCCGATAGCCGCCGTATGTGGGATGCGCGACGATTCGGGAGACGATGTCTCCCTGGCGATTGAAGAGGTGTTGGTTCTGGTAGGCGGGCTGATGGCCTCCGCCGCGGTTCAACTCTCGCAACAGCTCGTCGATCTGAGCGTTCGACTCGCTGTCGAAACGCTTCCACGCGTCCCACTTCCACACCCTCGACATGAAGAAGTCGATAATCAATCGGGTGATCACAAATGGGCGGTAAACAACGTCCTTGATGTGGACATCCACATATGCCGACGCCTGTCGGTGTGTGAGAGTGGGATAGGTCGCGAGAAGGCTCTCCCACGTGTCGGTGCCCTTAAGGAGAAGGAATTGCCGCGCATCGACATTTCCTGCATACTCGTTCACCCAGCCACGGGCGAGTTGCAAAAACTCCTTGTACGCATTCTTGACACCAGTAAAGGCACGGCCGTCGAGAGTCTCACGGTGAGGATGCCTGTTGTGGCGGGGTCGATGCGGAGGCGGTCCGTTGAAGATGTTCTGGTCGCCACGGCCCACGGGGGTAATAGGAGGTTGCGAATTGGCGTTCAAATCCGCTGGTAGATGGGGCCTACGAGTAGGGCTGACGTTGATGCGGGCAGGACCGCGGCGATGGGGGGGACGAAATCCGCCGGCGTTGGAGGAGGGCGGGGGGTTAGACCGGCTGGGCCACTGAGTCGCGAAGTCTCCTGCTCCGGGCAAGGCACCGGGGCGAAACTCAGCCGCCTCGGG
>Ga0164243_10015067_pt1 | contig 10717 bp, 6 predicted proteins | sample OricompcompostOP_FD_108781 | JGI IMG/M metagenome (GOLD analysis project Ga0164243, IMG submission 108781) | Organic Plus compost microbial communities from Emeryville, California, USA - Original compost - Organic plus compost (OP) | ecosystem: Engineered > Solid waste > Mixed feedstock >...
CCGAGGAAGTTGTTCACCTGCTGCTCGGTGGTGAGCACCCGGCTGCGCAGGTCGTGGTTGCCGATCGCCGGCAGCACGGGCGGCAGCCGGTGGCCGGCGAACGCGGCGCTGACCTCGGCGTACTCCTGCACCTGTTGTTCCTGGGTCGCCTCACGCGGACCGCTGATGATGTCGCCGGCGAACAGCAGGGCCTTCGCGCCGGGCGCCTCCTCGCGGAGCAGGTCAAGAGCGCCGTCGGTGTACGGCAGGCCCTCCACCTGGATGTCGCTGAGCACCTGGAAGGTGACCGGCTTGGCGCCGCGCGGCAGCGCCGGCAGCGGGGTGCGGACCACGACGTCGTCGACCGCCCAGAACATCTGGGGCCGGTTGTTGCTGTAGGCGAACCGGAAGACGGCGGTGCGCGCCCGCTGCGGCACGTCGACCCGGATCACCTCCTGCCCGGATACGACGTCACCGCCGGCGTTGGCGCTGATCCGGGCGGCGGAGTAGCGGAGGATCTCCTTCTCCGGCCCGCCGTCGAACGCGACCGTCACCCGACCGACGGCCTTGTGGGCCTGGCGGTAGTGGGAGGAGAAGACCAGCTCGACGGCGCGCTGACCCTTGACGGAGACGCCAGGGCTGGCAAGCGTGCTGTTGACCGGGTTGTTCCCGTCGACGGTGGCACCCTTGGCGGCGGCGACACCGTTGTCGGCGACCGCGATCACGCCGCGCGAGCGGGAAAACTGCTGACGCCCGTCGAGGTAGCAGCGGCTGTCGAGCGGCCGGTCGTTCTCCGGGTCACACCCGACACCGGCGGGGGCGGCGGCGGCGAACCAGTCGTCGCGCGGCGTGAACGTCCAACCGCGCCAGCCGGCCGGAGCACCGTCGGTCTGCACGCTCCAGGCGGCGCTGCCGCCGTCGAAGTCACCGCGCCAGAGCGTCTGCTGCCCCGACGCCTGCCCGTGACCGGGCCCGGTGGCCTGGGCCGCGGGCGCGGCGGCGAGGGGAAGGAGGGCGAGCACCGCGGCGCCCGCGGCCAACAGGTACCGGGTCCTGGGTAGAGGGTGAGCCATCTACATCTCCTGTCTGAGAAAACAGATAGCCACACCCTGTCGAAGTTGATCAACGGCCGGATGAACAGGGCGCGCAGGCCGGACGATGGTGCGATGGAGCCTGCGGCCGTCGTTCGGTGGTTTCGCCGTCACGCCGGGCGTCGAGCCGAGGTGACCAGGGTTGAACGGGTGACGGGCGTTGGCCTTGTCCGGGCGACGGTCACGACGTACAGGAGCAGGCCGGCGGTGGTGAGGACGAAGCCGGCCCACACGGTGGAGAGGGTTCCCCAGCCGGCGTCGAGCGTGATCGCGCCGCCGATCGCGCCGAGAGAGTTGGCCAGGTTGAGGGCGGCCAGGTTGAGCGCGCCCATCAGGGTCGGGGCGTCCGGGGCGAAGCCGGTGAGCCGGACCTGGATGGTGGGGATCGCGAACATCATGGTCGCGCCGACGCCGAACAGGCAGGGCAGCAGGATCACCAGGTTTCCGCCGGCCACGCCGATCAGCGCCAGGAGCGCCAGGACGCCGCCGTAGCCCCAGATCAGGCCGCGGTTCTCGGACCGGTCGGCGACGCGTCCGCCGAGATAGTTGCCGACCGCCATGCCGATCCCGAAGACGGCGAGCGCGACCGGGATGAGCGAGGCGTCCCGCCGCGCGGCGTCGGTGACGAACGGGCCGATGAACGTGTAGACCGCGAAGATGCTCGAGATGCCGAGCGCCGCCACGGTGACCATCAGCCAGACGCCCCGCCTGCGCAGGGCGCCCAACTCGTTCGTGACGGAGCCGCCGTGGAGGTCGTCGGTGCGCGGCAGCCAGGCCACCAGGGCGGCGGCGGCGAGAAGGCCGACGGCGACCACGGTCCAGTACATGACGCGCCAGCCGGCGTGCTGGCCGATGAAGGTGCCCAGCGGCGACCCGACGACCGTGGCGACGGTGAGTCCGCCCATCACCGTGGCGAACGCCTTGCCGCCCTTGCCCGGGCCGTACACGTAGGCGGCGACGACGGCTCCGGCACCGAAGAACGCGCCCTGCACGCTCCCGGCGACGAACCGGAAGACGACGAGCAGCCCGATGTTCGGCGCCAGCGCGGAGAGCCCGTTGCCGGCCAGGAACAGCACGATCAGGCCGAGCAGCAGGGCGCTCCGGTTGACCCGGGCCGCGAGGAGGGTGATCGCCGGCGAGCCGATCACCACCCCGAAGGCGTACGCGGTGATCGCGTATGTCGCGACCGGAATGGACACGTCCAGATCGGACGCGAACAGCTGGATGATGCCGTTGCTGCCGAACTCGCCGGTGCCGATCGCGAAGGTGCCCAGCGCCAGCGCGAACAATGTCAGCTTCGGATTGCGGATGGGCGACCTCGCGGAGGTGTGCCGCGTCTCCTCGGCGACGCACTGGCCTTCGTACGCGCGCTGATGCATCGTCGGGTTCCGCTGGCGGCTTCGTCAGCGCGCGGCGCGCTTGATGAGGTCGGCCGTCGCGGCGGGCTGCGCGATCATCGCGACGTGCGAGGCCCTGACCTCCCGGACCTGGGCGCCGGCGCGCCGCGCCATGAACCGCTGGGCCGCGGCGGGAAGCACCTTGTCGTCGCGGGCCACGAGATACCAGGACGGAATGGTCCTCCATGCCGGGGCGCCGGACGGCTCCCCGAGGGTCCGCGCGTCAGCCGGCCGCTGGCCGGCCCACATCAGCTCGGTCGTCGCCTTCGGCACGTCGCCCGCGAAGACGTCCCGGAAGACCTGCCTCTTGATGTAACCGTCGACAAGGCCCTCGCCGTACGGACGGAAGTCGAGCGCCGCCTCGGTCAGCTCGCTTCCCGGGTACTTCGTCTGCAGGCCCAGCAACGTCTCGCCCTGGTCCGGTGCGAACGCGGCCACGTAGACGAGCGCCTTCACGTTGGCGTTGCCGGTCGCGGCGTTCGTGGCGACGATCCCGCCGTAGGAGTGCGCGGCGAGGACGAGCGGGCCGCCGAGGGTGGCGAGGACGCTGGCCAGGTAGGCGGCGTCGGTGGCCACGCCGCGCAGCGGGTTCGCCGGGGCGATGACCGGGTAGCCGTCACGGATGAGCCGGGTGGCGACGTCGTTCCAGCCGGAGGCGTCGGCGAACGCGCCGTGCACGAGTACCACGGTGGGCTTCCGCTTGCTGCCTGGCCGCTTGTGTGCCTGCGCGGCGGGCGTTCCGAGGGCGGCGCCGGTCGCGACCGCGGCGGATCCTGCCAGCAGCGTACGGCGACTTATAGACATCAATGTGTGCCTTTCAATGCGCGTTGTCTCAACGTGATCGCGGTCAGCGTAGAGTCGGTTACTTGACGAGCACTGAACGGAGCCGGGTGTGCGCCGGCGACGGATCCACAAACGATTCCGTCTCCGTCAAGTTGGTCAAAATAACCTGCACGAATGACGTACAAGAAAAGCGCGAACGCCATAAAGTGGGGCCTGCGGATCCACCTGCTCAGCTATGTCCTGGCCAATCTGGTCCAGGTCGTGCTCTGGTGGCTCCTCACCCCGGAGCACTTCTTCTGGCCCTTGTGGTCGATCGTGGCCTGGGGCATCGGGCTGGCGTTCCACATCTGGGCGGTCTACTCGCCGTCCACATCGAACGCCCGGCACTGAGCAGTGAGCTACCCGCGTCGCCCGCTGTCGAGGCCGGCCAGCAGTTCCTCGGCGCGGTGGGCGAACAGGTGGGCCTCACGCTCGGTGGACAGCGCCCGGGCCCGCTCGGCGCCGGCCCGGACGGCGGCGGCCGGCTCGCCGCGGGCCTGCATCAGCCGCGCCCGTAGGAGGAGCAGCAGACCCTCGGCGTAGCGCTGGCCGTAGGCGTCCTGGAACGAGTCTGCCCGGTCGAGGGCCGCGGCGGCCTCGTCCAGCTTCCCGGCCGCGAGCCACATCTCGCCGAGCAGTCCGTACCAGGTGGCCAGGCCCGAGCGCGGCGGGTCGGTCAGCGCCACGGCGATCAGCCCTTGCGCCTCCGCCGCGGCACCCTCCGGGTCGTCGCCGGTCACCGCGCGGGCCCAGCACCGAGCCAACCGCTGGTAGCTGCCGAGGAAGACGAAGGAGAACTCGGGGTTGAGGGCGATCCCCCGGTCGGCCGCGCGCAGCGCCCACGCCGGGTCGCCGGCCAGCGCCGCGACCGTGACGGCGAAGGCGGCCCAGACCGTTATCACATAAGGGTCGTCGGCGGCCGCGGCCTCCATCGTGTCGAGCAGCGCCCGCGCCCCGTCGACGTCACCGTGCAGCGCGGTCATCAGCGCGAGCATCACGGGCCAGAGCAGCCGCAGATCGCGCCGGAGCGGGTCCTCCCCGCCGTGTGCCAGGTCGTCGAGCACGGTCGAGTTGGTCCGGCTCAGGTATCTGAACGCCTCGCCGATGTTGCCGACGTCCCACTGGTGGATGCCCCAGGCATGGTGACCGTGCGCGCGCACGATCGGGTCGGCGGACGCCTCGCCCTGCTCCAGCAGCCTGGCCGCCAGACGGCCGGCGCGGTCGAGCCGGATGCCCTGGGAGTACGCGGCCCAGCGGGAGAAGAGGAAGTCGGCGGCCTCGCGTTCCCGGCCCAGGTCGCGTGCCAGGTGCTCGGCCCGCTCCAACAGTTCGACCGCTGAGCCGACGTATCCCGCCCGCATCCCGTCGACGGCGGTGAACAGCGACAGGGCGGAGAGCTCCAACTCCGCCAGGCCCGCTGTCCGCGCCACCCGCGCGGCCGCCTGAAGGTGCCGGGCGGCGGCCTCCAGCGCCGACTTCGCCGCCGCGCAGCGGCCCGCGCGTACCAGCGTGGCCGCGGTCCGGGCCGGGTCGGCGAGCGGGCCGGCGGCCCACAGGTGGTGGGCGAGCCGCTCGACCACCGACTCGTCGTCGGCGGCCGTGCGCTCCAACGCGTCCGCGACCAGCAGGTGCAGCCGGGCCGCCTGCGGCGGCGGTGTGGCCTCGGCGACCGACTCGCGGACCAGGTCATGCGCGAAGCGGAACGAGTAGGGGTCTCCGGGCGAGGGCTCCAGCAGGCCGAGCCCCTCGACCTGCTCGAGGCGGTCGAGACAGGTCTCCGCGTCGAGACCTGCGGTGCGCGCGAGCAGCGTGAGCTCGAAGTCCCGACCGATCAGCGCGGCGACCTGCAACAGGCCCCTGGTGTCGTCGCCCAGCACGGCCACCCGGTCGCGAACGACATCCCGGACGGTGGACGGCACGCCGGGACGTGCCGCGGCGGCCTCGGTCAGGACACCGCCGTCGGCGAGAAGCCGGGACAGCTCCCGGACGAAGAAGGGGTTGCCGGCGGTTCGGGCGTGGATGCTCCGGGCGGCACCCGGGCTCGGGTCCTGGCCGGTCTCACGGCGGACGAGCTCGGCCACCTCGGCCGGGTCCAGGGGGCCGAGCCGGACCCGGCGGTGGAACGGCAGCCGGCTCGCCGCGGCGAGCATCCGTCCCAGCTCGGAGCCGGGCACGGGCGCCCGGTCGCGCAGCGCCCCGATCACGGCGGTGCCGCCCGGCAGCCGGGCCGTCAGGTGACTCAACAGCTCCAGGGAGGCGGCGTCGGCCCACTGGAGGTCGTCGACGACGAGCACCACCGGCCGCCGCGCCGATACCCGGCCGACGAGCGCTACGGCCTGCTCGAACAGGCGGAACTGGGCGCCGCTGTCCGGCAACACCGGCGTGGCGGGCACCCCGCCGTCCGGTCCGACGAGGCGGCCGAGCTCGCCCGCGTGCCACTCCTCCCGCGCCGGCGCCGGCAGGCCGTCGAGGACCGCGCCGACCGCCTGCACCCACGGCCACATCGACGGCGTGCCGTCGCCCTCCAGGCAACGGCCCCAGACCACGAGCGCGCCGCGCCGGTCCGCCTCGGCGCCGGCCTCTTCGAGCAGGCGGGTCTTGCCCACCCCGGGTTCTCCCTCGACGACGACGAGACCCGCACGCCCGGCAAGCGCCGACTCCACGGCCTGCCGCAGCACCCCGAGCTCCTCGGCGCGGCCGACCAGGCGGACGCCGGCCGGCGTCCCGGGGGCGGGCGCGGGCCGCCCTTCGCCGGCCGGCGCGCGTTCCAGTACGCGCAGGTGTGCGGCCACCAGCGCCGGGCCGGGATCGATGCCCAGCTCGTCGGCGAGGTGGGCGCGAACCGTCTGGAACACCGACAGCGCTTCCGCCTGCCGGCCGGCGGCGGCCAGGGCGGAGACGAGACTCGCCTGCACCGTTTCGTGCAACGGCGCCATCCGAGCGGCCAGGTGCAACGACCGCAGCACGCGCTCAGGCCGCCCCAGCGAGATCGCGAGCGCTGCAGCCGCCGCGCAGGCGTCGAAGAACTCGCCGTCGAGCGCGGCGAAGATCGCCATCCCGGTCGAACCGTGGGCCAGGCCGTCACCGGCCGGGCCGTGCCAGAGCTCCACCGCCCGGACATAGCAGTCGAGCGCCACATCGGGCCGCCGCTCCGCGACGCCGGCCTTGGCCGCCTCGACCAGCTCCCGGAACGTGACGACGTCCAGCATGCCGGCGACGGCGGCGAAGAGGTAACCGTTGCCGTGGCGCTGCAGGTACGAACCGGTTCCGCGCGCGGGCAACGCGGGCTCCAGCAGCCGCCGCAACGCGCCGACGTACTTCTGCAGGATGTTGACGGCGGAGGCCGGGACGTCGTCGGCCCAGATCAGGTCGATCAACTCGCTCGTGCTGAGCGGCTTGCCCGCCCGGGCGACGAGTACCGCGAGCAGGTATGCCTGTTGCCGGGGCCCGGCGTCGAGCTCGACGCCGTCCCGCCAGATCCGCAACGGACCGAGAACCTGCAGGCGCAGATGATGTCCGTCGGAGGAAGCCATGCCTATTCTTACTCCCGGGAGGTCGGACCGGCTTTGGGCAGCTCCGTGAGTATCCAGGTTCTCGGGCCGTTGCGGCTCTGGCGCGGCACGACGGAACTCGACGCGGGTCCACGGCAGCAGGCCCATCTGCTCGTCCTTCTGGTGACGCGGGTGGGCCAGCCGGTCAGCACCAGCGAGCTGGTCGACCTGATCTGGGGCGACGAGGCTCCGGCCAGCGCCCTCAATGTCATCCAGAAATACGTCGGCGCGTTGCGACGGCTGCTGGAGCCCGATCTTCCCGCTCGGGCGACGGGCTCCCACCTGCAGCGCCACGGCAACGGCTATCTCTTCACCGCCGGCGCCGGCATGCTCGACCTGGTCACCTTCCGGGAGCTCGCCGAGGCTGCCCGGGTCGCGGTCGCGCACCGACGCCACGACGCGGCTCTCGAACACTACCGGGAGGCGCTGAGACTCTGGCACGGCGCCGTGGGCGACGGGTTCGCCCACAGCCCCGCGGCGATGTCGATCTTCGCCGGCCTCAACGGCGAGTTCTTCGACTCCTGCCTGGCGGCGGCCGAGCTCGCGGTGTCGCTGGGCCTGCCGGAACCGGTGTTGCCGCCGGTGCGACTGGCCGCCCGGATGGCGCCGCTCCACGAACCCGTACAGGCCTGCCTCGTCTCTCTGCTCGGCGCCGCCGGACGCCAGGCAGAGGCGCTGTCGGTGTTCGGTGCGGTCCGCACCCGTCTCGCCGACGAGCTCGGCATCGATCCCGGCCCGGCGCTGGCGGCCGCACACCGGCGCGTACTGGAGCGCGCGCCGGCCGGCGGGCCGTCACTCGAACGACCGCCTACGCCGCCTGTGCCGCCGGCGGCTGGTCTGGTCGGTCGGGTCGAGGAGCTCGCCGTGCTACGGCAGACGGTCACGCCGGCGCTGACCGGCGGCACGGGCCTCGTGCTCGTCGAAGGCGAACCGGGGGTGGGCAAGACCCGCCTGCTGGAGGAGACCGCTGCCGAGGCGGAGCAGCGTGGTGCGGTCGTCGTGTGGGGGCGCTGCCTCGAGGGCGACGGGGCGCCGCCGATGTGGCCGTGGGTGCAGCTGGTGGGCGCGCTCCTGGAAGACCTGCCCGCGGCGGCCCGCGAAGACTGGCTCGCCGGCGAGCTGAGCCGTCTCGTCGAGCCGGGGAGCGGCGTCCTCGCCCGGCCGACGCTTCCCGACCGCGGCGCCCAGTTCCGCATGTTCGAGCGAGTTGTCGGAATCGTCGGTCAGACCTCCGCGCGGCGCCCGCTCGTGCTCGTGATCGACGACCTGCAGTGGGCCGACATCGCCTCGCTGCACCTGGTCGGTCACCTGGCGGCCCGCCTGCCCGCCGGCACCGCGATCATCGGAGCGCTGCGCGACCGCGCGCCGACGCCGGGCTCGGAGCTGTCGCGGATGCTCGCCGCCGCCAGCCGGGTGCCGGGCCATCGCCGCATCCGGCTCGGTCCGCTCAGCCTGGCCGAGGTGGCCACGCTCGTGCGTCACGAGATCGGCGACGTCCTCGGTTCGGGAACCGCCAGCGCTATCCATGCCCGCACCGCGGGCAACCCGTTCTTCGTCCGGGAGCTGTCCCGGCTCCTGGCCGACGGCGGCGAGCTCTCCGCGGACGCGGCGAGGCGGGCGGGCGTGCCGTCCACCGTGCGCGACGTCGTCCGCGACCGGATAGCTGGCCTCGACGACGGATCCCGGAGCCTGCTGCAAATCGCCGCGACCGTCGGCCGCGACGTCGACCTCGGCCTGCTCGCCCGCGCCGCCGGTCTCGACGGCCAGACCACCCTCGACCGCCTCGAACCCCTGGAAGCGCTCGGCCTCCTCGGGCCCGCGCCCGGCGACCCGTACTCCGTCCGCTTCGCGCACGACCTGGTCCGCGAGTCGGTCGCCGAGTCCACACCGCGGTCGACGGCGAGCCGGCTGCACCTGCGCGTCGCGGACGCGCTCCAGAGCAACATCCCGGACGGCGACGCCGTCGCCGAGAGCCTCGCCCACCACCTGTGGGCGGCAGGTCCGCTCGCGGACCCGGCCCGCACCACGGAGGCCCTGGTGCGCGCGGCCCGCCGCGCGGCGAACATGGCCGCGTTCGAGGCCGCCAACCGGCAGCTGGAGTCGGCCGTGCAGCTGGCGCGCTCGGCGGGGCTCGCGGCGCTCGAACTGTCCGCCCTCTCGTTGCTCGCGATCGTCGTCAGGAGGCAGGCGCGATACCGCGGCTCGGCGTTCGACGTGCTGGTGCGCGCCGAGCAGCTGGCCCGCCACCTCGGCCGGGAGGCGCAGGCGGCCGACTTCCTCTACATCCGCTGGATCGCGTCCGCCCATGCCGCCAAGACCGACCGCGACCAGCTGGTTCACCGCCTGCGTGACCAGGGCGAGGCGTCCGCCGACCCGCTCGTGCGCGCGTACGGCCGGCAAGCCTGGGGCCTCTACCAATGGGAGGTCGGCAACATCGGCGAGGCGTTCCGGCATATGACCGGCAACGACCGGACCGTGTCCGACGCCTCCGCCCGAGGTGACCTGGACGCACACCGGCGCGACGTCCAGTTGCCCTGGCCATGTCTGCGAGCGATGGCGACCGCGCTGCACGGTGACGTCGACACCGCACGGACGCTGCTCGACTCGGTCGAGGCCGACGCGACCGACGACCCCTACATGACCTCGGTCTGGGCCTACTACACCGGCATCGTCGCGTCGATGGTTGGCGACCCGGCCTGGGGGCAGCATGCGGTGAAGCGGTGGCTCGCGTCCGACCCCGAGCAGTTCTTCGTCCATGTCGACCCCTACATGCGGCAGACCCGGTGCTGGACGCGGGCCCTGACCGGCGTCGACCCGGCCGGCGCCGCGGCAGAGGCCGAGGAGCTCCTGGCCGCGACCCTGCTCGACCCGCCACGATGGGGCCTTGCCTTCTACTGTGGACTGATCGGTGAGATGCTGCTGGCGGCCGGGATGCCGGACCGGGCCGCCGCCGCCCTCGACCGCGCCGACCGGTTCCTCGACGCCCACGGCCAGCGCTACTCCGAGGGCCTGCTCCTCCTGCTGCGAGCCCAGACGCTGAACGCCCGCGGCGAGCGCGCGACCGTCGTCCGGGCCGCCGCCGAGCGCGCCCGGCAACTGTCCGTCGACCGCGAGGCGCACCTGTTCGCCCACCGGGCCGAACGGTTTCTGGCAACGCTCTGAGCCGATCGGGTCGGAGAGGCGCGGGCTCAGTCGTCGTGGGGCCAGGGCGAGGCCGCGACCACGACGCCGTACAGGAGGTGGTCGCCGACCAGGGCGATCCGCTCGGCCAGCCGGTCCGCGCCGGCGTCGGCGTGGGGGAGGCTGAACAGCGGGGCGATCGCCAGCTGGAAGCCCGTCCACACCAGCACGCCGTAGACCGGGCCGGCCAGCGGGTGGCGGCGGACCGCGCGCGGCAGAAGGCCGAACGCCGCGCCGCCCAGGGCACCGTACGACCAGTGGGCCGCCTCGACCAGGGCCGGGCGCCGCTCGGCCGGGACGCGGTCGAAGACCGCCGGCACACCGTGTCGCAGGATCGCCTCCGGCGGCGTCTGCTCGACCAGGCCCGCCGCGACCGTCAGCTGGCGTAGGCCCGACATCGCCATCGCCCCGATCGTGCCGCGGGCCGCGCCGCGTACCGTCGCGTCCAGCCATCGCATGATCGTTTCTCCCTCCACTATGGCCGGTCACACGCCGTCGACCGGTGACATCGTCACGTGGTCGACCAGCTCGTCGATCGCGCCGGCCTGGCCGGTGCCGAGGCCGTGACGGGTGACGTTGAGGGCGCCCGCCGCGGCGCCGGTGCGGACGGCCTCGTCGAGGCTGCCGCCGCGGGCGAGGACCGTCGCGACCGCGGCCGTCATCGAGTCGCCGGCGCCGCGGTGCTCGACGACCTGCA
>Ga0164243_10015069_pt1 | contig 10716 bp, 11 predicted proteins | sample OricompcompostOP_FD_108781 | JGI IMG/M metagenome (GOLD analysis project Ga0164243, IMG submission 108781) | Organic Plus compost microbial communities from Emeryville, California, USA - Original compost - Organic plus compost (OP) | ecosystem: Engineered > Solid waste > Mixed feedstock >...
CAAGACCAACCTCGCGATGCTGCAGCCGACCATCCCCGGCTGGCGTGCCGAGACCATCGGTGACGACATCGCGTGGATGCGGTTCGGCGAGGACGGCCGGCTGTACGCGATCAACCCCGAGTTCGGCCTGTTCGGTGTCGCGCCCGGCACCGGCGAGAAGACCAACCCGGTCGCGATGAAGACCATCGAAAAGGGCAACACGGTCTTCACGAACGTCGCGCTCACCGACGACGGCGACGTCTGGTGGGAGGGCATGACCAAGCAAGCCCCCGCACACCTGACCGACTGGAAGGGCAACGACTGGACGCCCGAGTCGGACGCCCCGGCCGCGCACCCGAACTCGCGGTTCTGCACGCCGATCTCCCAGGTGCCGACGCTCGCGCCGGAGTGGGACGACCCGAAGGGCGTGCCGATCTCGGCGATCCTGTTCGGCGGCCGTCGCGCCACCACGGTGCCGCTGGTGACCGAGGCCCGCGACTGGCAGCACGGCGTGTTCATGGGTGCCACCATGTCGTCGGAGAAGACCGCTGCCGCGGCGGGCAAGGTCGGCGAGGTTCGCCGCGACCCGATGGCGATGCTGCCGTTCCTCGGCTACCACGCCGGCGCCTACTTCCAGCACTGGCTGGACACCGGCAAGAACGCCGACTCGGCCAAGCTGCCGAAGATCTTCTACGTCAACTGGTTCCGCCGCGGTGACGACAAGCGGTTCCTGTGGCCGGGCTTCGGCGAGAACTCGCGGGTGCTCAAGTGGATCGTCGAGCGCCTCGAGGGTCGCGCCGGTGCGGTCGAGACCCCGGTCGGCCTGGTGCCGCGTGCCGAGGACCTCGACCTCGACGGCATCAGCGAGCCGCTGGCGGACGTGCAGGAGTCGCTCGCGGTCAAGCCCGAGGAGTGGCGCCAGGAGATCCCGCTGATCGAGGAGTGGTTCGCCAAGATCGGCGACCAGGTGCCGACCTCGCTGCACGACGAGCTGGACGCGCTGAAGTCGCGCCTGGGCTGAGTTCTTCCCACCGCGAGGGCCACTGCCGGGAATCCGGTGGTGGCCCTCGCGGCTTTTCGCCACCTTGCCAACGATGCCCAGATTCGGCGTGAACATGGTCGCCCCGGCGCCCCGGCGCGAGTCGAGGCTTCCGCGCGCCCGAGTCGGGGTTCACCGCGCCCGAGTCGGGTGTTCCGCGTGCGTGAGTGGAGCCTTCCGTGCGGCGGGACGCTTCCTCCGTGCGCCCGAGTGCCCGAGTCGGCGGTTCCCATGCGCGAGTCGAGCGTTCCGTGTGCCCGAGTCGACGGTTCCGTGTGCCCGAGTCGACGGTTCCGTGCGGTCGAGTCGACGGTTCCGTGCGGTCGAGTCGGGGGTTCCGTGCGGTCGAGTCGGGGGTTCCGTGCGCCCGAGTCGGGGGTTCCGTACGCCCGAGTCGACGGTTCCGTGCGGTCGAGTCGGGGGTTCTGTGTGCCCGAGTCGACGGTTCCGTGCGGTCGAGTCCGGGGTTCCGTGCGGGCGAGGCCGGGGTTCGAGTTCGCGGCTAACCGGTCGGCACGCCGGCCACTGCGCCGCGCAGCGAGTCCAGCGGCAGGCCGACCGCGTCCGCCACCGCGACCACGGTGAAGAACGCGGGCGTGGGGATGCGCCCGGTCTCGATCTTGCGAAGGGTCTCCACCGAGATCCCGGCCTCGGCGGCCACCTCGACCATGCTCCGGCCCCCGCGCGCCTCACGCAGGACGGCGCCCAGCCGCTCACCGCGTTCACGCTCGGCTTCGGTCAGCGGCACTCGCACCATGTGCACAGTTTAATGCCCGGATTCTCCACAACCTGTGGACAACTGTGTGCACAGGTTGTGGACACCGAGATCGGAACGAAACGTCGGGACCCGCAACGAGCTTCATGATCGGCACGTCTCAGGGAGACAGGGAGGTGGGAGATGTTGCTCGCAGGTACGGCCATGCTGGTGCTGGCACTGGGTTATCTGGTGCTCGGCGTCCTGTTCGGCAAGTTCGGAAACGACGAGGGCCCTGCCGAGCCGGAGCTCGGCAGGGCCCTCGAAAAGATCCTCCGCTAGGCACCCTCGGGCACCGGCAGTGGCATGCCGGGCAGGCTCTGGTCGGGCGGGACGATCCCGTCGACGAGGTAGTCCTCCACAACCTTGTCCACCGCGGCGTTCCCGCCGGCGTAGATACCGTGGTCACCCTCGCCAGTCACTGTGATCAGGCGCGAGTTCTGGAACGCCTTGTGCGCACGTTCCGCGCCCTCGATCGGGGTGGCCGGGTCATGGGTGGACTGGACCATCAGCACCGGGGGCACGCCCGCACCATCCAGCACGGGCAGCGGCGCCGGCTTGTTCTTCCAGAAGATGCATGGCTGGATCAGCCAGCCCCAGCCCAGCAGCGGGTACTGCGGCCCGAGCTCGTCGGACTGCTTGACCGCGGTCTGTTTGTTGCCGATCCACGGACCCTCGTTGCACGGGATGGTCCAGAAGCTGGCGTTGTAGGCGTCGTCGTAGTCGCTGGGCACCACCAGCGGCTGCGGGCCGATCGTCTTTTCCGCGGCCTTGCTGGCGGAGATCTTCTGCTTCGCGCTCGCCTGCTCTTCGGCGGGCGCGTTCTGTGTCAGCGTCCGGACGTCCACCAGGAACTGGGCCAGTTCGGGGAACGACTTCTTGCTGTAGAGCTCCGAGGAGATCAGCGAGTCCAGCTCGTTCGCCGACAGCTTCGTGCCCTCGACGTCGACCGGGTTCTTCGACAGCGCGTACCGCACTTCCTCATACGTCTGCCGGGCCGCCTCGCCCGTCGTGCCGTAGTGGTAGAGCTTGTCGTACTGCGCCATCCACGGCAGGAAGTCCTCGCGCCACCGGCGTTCGAAGCCCATCGGCTGCCAGTCGAACGACTTCTGCCAGGTGGTGGTGAACTCGGTGTTGGAGTCGAGCACGAAATGCTCGGTGCGGTCCGGGAACTCCTGCGCGTAGTGCGCGCCCAGCCAGGTGCCCGCCGAGTAGCCGACCCAGTTGACCTTCTGCCTGCCCAGCAGCACCCGCAGCAGATCGAGGTCGTGCACGGTCTCGTCGGTGTTGATGTAGGGCCCGAGATCGCCCGACTTCACCTGGCACGACTCGGCCGCGTACTTCGTCGCGTCCAGGATCAGGTTCAGGTTGTCGTGGCTGCGGTCGCGCGGGTCCAGCGTGCTGCCGGTGCCGATCGCGCCGCCGCAGGTGATGTTGGTGCTCTTGCCGGTGCCGCGCGGGTCGAAGCCGACGATCTCCTGGTGCTCACGCAGCTTGGTCTGGTTGCGCAGCCGCGCCGGGAACAACCGGCCCGGCGCACCGGGACCACCGGGGTTGACCAGCACACTCGCCGTCGCGTCGCTGGTCGCTTTGAGCCTGCTGACCGCGATCGTGAGGTCGATCTTGTCGTCGGGCCGCGACCAGTCACGCGGGGTGTTGTAGGTGGCGCATTCGATGCCCTCCGCGCCCTGCGGCGGAGTCTGCCCCGACAGCTCGTCCGGTGTGCAGGTGTGCCAGTTCAGCACCTGGCCCGTATACCGGTCCGGGATGCCCGTCGAGTTCAGCGGTGGCCCGTCCTGTTGCGCCACGGCCGCCGTGCTCGCCGCCAGCAGGGTGACGGCCAGCGCCGGTATCACCACCGCATAGCGCAGTCGCCTCATATCCGCCCCTTAGTCACGTGTCGAAGTCGTGCGGTCACTTGTCGCGGTCGATCATTAGTAACCGGAGTAGCGGACCTCGGCAACCTGCGTAAGTCGGGCATCTGCTGACCGAATCGATATCTCGGGCACGGGTGACGGGCCCGGGGCGAAGACTTAAAGTTCTCCCGGCACTCCGTACGTCCAAGCGAGGTCACATGTCTGGCAAAGCCGCCGGAAGGGTGACCGGGCTGGTGTTCAGCCCGTGGAACCTCTTCCTGCTCATCCCGTTGCTGATGTTGGTCACACCGTGGTTCAACTTCGACAAGCCGCGGCTGCTCGGGCTGCCGTTCTTCTACTGGTATCAGTTCCTGTTCGTGATCATCGGCGTCGCCTGCGTGGCCATCGTGTACGTGATGACCCGCGACAAACCCGTGGTCAAGGGCAAGCCGGACATGCTGGCGCTCGAGGAACTGGACGAGGGTGAGGAAAAGTGACCGTACTGGCACAGGCACCGGGCAGCGGCCTGCAGTGGACCGAGCTCTCCATCTTCATCGTGCTGTTCCTGGTGATCACCGTGATGGGCTTCGTCGCGGCACGCTGGAAGGCCGCGGCCTCGCTGGATCACCTGGACGAATGGGGGCTCGGCGGGCGCAAGTTCGGCTCGTGGATCACCTGGTTCCTCGTCGGCGGTGACCTCTACACGGCCTACACGTTCGTGGCGGTTCCGGCACTGGTGTTCGGCGCCGGGGCGCTCGGCTTCTACGCGCTGCCCTACACCGTGATTCTCTACCCGATCGTGTTCCTCCCGGCGCTGCGCATGTGGTCGGTTTCGCGGTCGCGCGGCTACGTCACGCCTGCCGACTTCGTGCGCGGCCGGTACGGCTCGCCGACCCTGGCGTTGCTGATCGCGCTCACCGGGATCGTCGCCACGATGCCTTACATCGCGCTCCAGCTCGTCGGCCTTGAGGCCGTGCTGCGCACGATGGGGCTCAACGGTGGCGGCATCGTCGGTCACCTGCCGCTGCTGGTCGCCTTCGTCATCCTGGCGCTCTACACCTACCAGTCGGGCCTGCGCGCGCCGGCGCTGATCGCGTTCGTCAAGGACGGCCTGATCTACGTCGTCATCCTGGTCGCGGTGTTCTACCTGCCCTCGAAGCTGGGTGGCTGGTCGCACATCTTCGACACCAGCGCCCGGTACCTGGCGCAGCCCAACCCCGCCACCGGCAAGCCGCGCGGCTCGATCGTGCTGACGGCGAACAACCAGCTGCAGTACATCACCCTGGCGCTGGGCTCGGCGCTGGCGCTGTTCCTGTACCCGCACTCGCTCACCGGTGTGCTCGCCTCGCGCGGCCGCCAGGTGATCAAGCGGAACATGATGGCGCTGCCCGCGTACTCCTTCCTGCTCGGGCTGCTGGCCCTGCTCGGTTACGTCGCGATCGCCGGCGGCGTCAAGCCGATCACGAACGCGGCCACCGGCAACGCCGATTCGAACACCATCGTGCCGGTGCTGTTCGATCTGCAGTTCCCGTCGTGGTTCGCGGGTATCGCGTTCGCCGCGATCGGGATCGGCGCGCTGGTGCCCGCCGCGATCATGTCGATCGCCGCGGCGAACCTGTGGACCCGCAACATCTACAAGGAGTACCTGAAGCGGGACGCTTCGCCGGCGCAGGAGGCGAAGCAGGCCAAGCTCGCCTCCCTGGTGGTGAAGTTCGGCGCGGTCGCGTTCATCCTGTTCATCGACCCGCAGTTCTCGATCGACCTGCAGCTGATCGGTGGCGTGCTGATCCTGCAGACGTTGCCGTCGGTGGCGATCGCGTTGTACACACGCTGGTTCCACCGCATCGGCCTGATCGCGGGCTGGGCCGTCGGCATGGTGTGGGGCGTGATCATGCTCTACGGCATCCCGAACCCGGCCACGAAGAAGGCGCATTTCGGTGGTTCGGCGTTGCCGCTCAACGATTTGTCGCTCTTCGGCTGGCACCCGTTCGCCGGCTCGGCGATCCAGATCTACCCCGGTTTCGTGGCGCTGGTCGCGAACCTCGTGGTGGCCGTGATCGTCACGCTGATCGCGCGGGCGTTCAAGGTGTTCAACGGGACCGACGAGACCGAGGGCACCGATTACCACGCCGACGAGCACGACAAGGATCTGCGGCCCATCGGTGCGCACTGATCTACCGTGAGGGAATGACTGAAGTAAGCCGCTTCCCGGTCGTGGAGCTCGACGAGCTGCCGGACGATCTCCGCGACCGGGTCGGGGTGATCGCGGAGAAGTCCGGGTTCGTGCCCAACATCTTCCGCGCGCTCGGGCACCGGCCCGCGGAGCTGCGCGCCTTTCTCGACTATCACGACGCGCTGATGGACCGCCCCGGCGGACTGACGAAGGCGGAGCGCGAACTGGTCGTGGTGGCCACGTCCGGGGCGAACCACTGCACGTACTGCGTGGTCGCGCACGGCGCGATCCTGCGGGTGCGGGCGAAGGACCCGCAGCTGGCCGACCGGGTGTCGAGCAACCCGTGGCAGGTGGAGCTGGATTCGCGGGGCCGCGCGATCGTCGATCTGGCACTCGCGCTCGCGCACGATTCGCACCTGTTCGGCGACGGCGATCTCGAGGTGGCCCGTGCGGCGGGGCTGACCGAGGACGAGATCTGGGACATCGGGGCGATCACGGCCCTGTTCGCGATGTCGAACCGGCTCGCGCACCTCACCGCGCTGCGCCCGAACGCGGAGTTCTACGACATGGGGCGCCAGAAGCGGTAGCTCGGTCGGTGAAGGCCGCGCCGGTCAGCAGCACCGCGGGATGGCCGCGCGGACAGTGGCCGCTGACCGAGATCACGCCGGACGCGAGGTTGTGTACGTACTCGACCTCGTCGAGGCCGAGGAGGGCCCGCCGATCGCAGGTCGGGCAGTACACGACGAACATCGCTACAACTCCCGTCGCCAGGTCTCGCTGACCAGGTCGTGGCCGTAGTGGCGCGCGGGTTCGCTGCTGATGATCTCGAAACCGGCCTTGCGGTAGATGCCGCGGGCGGCTTCCAGGACGCTGTAGGTGTCCAGCTCCATCGCGCGGTATCCGGCGGCGCGGGCGAATTCGAGGCATTCGGTGACGAGCCGCTTGCCGACGCCGCGGCCGCGGGCGCGAGGTTCGAGCAGCAGCAGGCGAAGTTGCGCGGTGTCCTCGTCCCGCCCGCGCGAGCACGCGACCGACCCGGCCCGTTCGCCGTCGAGTTCGGCGATCCACGTCGCCTTGTGTGGTTCGTCGCTGGCGACGTAGTCGGCGACGATGCGCGCCACTCGTGCCTCGAATGTCGTGTCCCAGCCGTATTCCTGCGCGTACAGCGCCCCGTGCCGCTGCACGATCCAGCCGAAGTCACCTGGCCGTGGCGGCCGCAGGACCACCGGGCCGGACGCGCGTTCGCCGAGCATGGTGGTGATCGCGTGCATCGAGCCGAGGAGGTGGCGCTGGTCCTCGTCGGTGAGTGGCCGCAGGAGATCGCCGATCTGGTCGATGGTGCGTTGTTCGAGGGAGTGCTGGGCTTCGCGCCCGCTCTCGGTGAGGCGGACGACCTGGCGGCGGCCGTCGGTCGCGGACTTCTCCCGCACGAGGAGGCCGCGGCCTTCGAGACGACTGAGGAGGCGGCTCGCGTATCCGGGATCGAGACCGAGTTTGGTGCGCAGCTCGGTCACCGAGGTGACGCCCTGTTGTTCCAGTTCGTAGAGGACGCGGGCCTCGCTCAACGAGTACGGCGTGCCCACCAGGCCCTCGTCCAGGGCTCCGATGACCCCGGTGTAGAGCCGGTTGAAGGCCCTGACCTCGGCTATCCGTTCCACCAGCCGCTGATCGCTCATCTTTGACCACTCCAACAACTTCGTTGACGCAGTCAAAGAATATGCCCGCGCGGTGGCCCAGGGGAAGTGTGGAGGAGGGGAAATTGGAAACCCCGTGATGCTGCCAGGTCGGGGGTCCGCCAGCATCACGGGGTCGTATTGGGTATCGCCGGTCGACTTCTCGGCGTTACACCGTAGCCGTTGTGTGGCTTAGGTCACTGTATCGGCGTCCTCGGTCGCGCGCCCGGCAAGCCGCCGCGCGTGTCCGCCGGCGGGGCGTCGCCGCAGCTCAGCGCAGGTTGGTCTGGCGCGCCTGGGCGATGGCGATCAGTTCCTGGCGCACGGTCGCGGTGGCCGCGGTCTCGATCGCGTGGTTGATGGCGCGGCGGGTACGGGCCTCGGCGCGGCGGGCACGGAGTTTGGCGGCGATGTTCGTCATCGGTTGCTGCATCCCTCTCTTGTCGTCTGCTTCCAGTATGCGCCTTTTTTTCACAAGACGGCCGACGATCGTCCGGTGACATGGCGCACTGGCCGACGAATCATCGGCCCGGAGTCGATATCGCAGACGATCTTGATATCTAGCCGAGAAGCTAGAAAAACTTAGAGAGCGCGATCCTCAGTCGTCCGTGCGGCCGAGGAGGTAGTGGCCGAAGTGCGGCACGGTGAAGGCGATGTGGCCGCGCTCGGCGGAGTACACCAGGCCCTTCTTCATCAGACTGTCTCGCGCCGGGGACAACGACGACGGCTTGCGGCCGAGGTAGACCGCGATGTCCGAGGTGCCGGCGCCCTCGTCGCGACCCTGGGTCAGCTCCGCCATCGCCAGCAGGTACTCGCGTTCGGCCGGGGTCGCGCGTTCGTAGCGTGAACCGAAGAAGCCGACCGCCAGCTCCTGTTCGGCCTCCGGGGCGGCGACCTGCACGTCCTTCACCGTGATCGGGTCCGCGGGCGCGGCGTCCCAGGCCGCCTTGGCGTAGGCCTGGATGAAGTACGGGTAACCGCCCGAGGCGTCGAACAACGCGTCGAGCGCCTCCTCCTCGATCCCGGCCTCCTCGCGCTCGATAGGTGCCAGCACGGCGCGGTCGGCGTCCTGCCGGTCGAGCCGGTCGATGCGGGCGTACCGGAAAAGCCGCTCCGAATAGGACTTCGACGCGGACAGCACGGCCGGCACGTGCGGCAACCCGGCGCCGACCACCACGAGCGGGGCGCCCGACTGCGAGAGTTCGTGGCAGGCGGCGCACAGCGCCGACACGTCGGGCGCCTTGAGGTCCTGCATCTCGTCGATCAGGATCACCGCGCCGGTGCCGACATCGGCCGCCAGTTCGGCGACGTCGGTGAACAGCTCGACGAGATCGATCTCGATGTCGCCGGAGTCGGCGCGGCCCTGCGCGGCGGGCACGTCGATGCCGGGCTGCCACCGGTCGCGGAGTTTCGCGTCGGACTTGTTGGCCCGCAACGCGAACGCCTTGAGTACCCCGAGTACCTCCTCCACCCGGTCCGGCGCGCGGTGCCGTACCGCGAGGTCGCGGATGGCGCGGTGCAACGCGGCGGACAGCGGGCGGCGCAGCTCGGCGTCGGGGCGCGCCTCGATCTTGCCCGCGCCCCAGCCATGGCGAACCGCCATCGAGCGGAGTTCCCCCAGCAGGACGGTCTTGCCGACCCCGCGCAAGCCGGTGAGCACGAGGCTGCGTTCCGGCCGGCCGCGGGCGACCCGCTGCAGCACGACCTCGAAGGCCTGGAGCTCGCGTTCCCGGCCGGCCAGCTCGGGTGGACGTTGCCCGGCACCCGGCGCGAAGGGGTTGCGGATGGGGTCCATCCTAGGACGGTATCGGCCTTTATAGCGCTCACCTGATATTTGCCCAGAAACCGCTACCAGCGTGTCGCTACGACTGTCTAACTCTATCTAGTTCCTCTACTAGAAAGCTTTAGAGCTTTGAAGACCGCGAGTTGTGGGTACTTTCGCTGACAACAAGTCAGACCACCTAGGAAGGCGAGGACCGTGATCTTGCGTCGACTGGCCCGTCCGCTGCTCGCGTCGATCTTCATTTACGGCGGGATCGGTGCACTGAGGCAGACCGAATACCACGCCCAGGCCGCCAAACCGTTGCTGGACAAGACAGTCGGCCAGCAGCAGGCCAGCCTGCCCGAGGCGGTGCCGACCGACCCGGAGACGCTGGTCCGGCTCGACGCGGCGGTGAAGATCGTCGCCGGTTCGATGTTCGCCTTCGGCAAGCTGCCGCGGCTGTCCGCGCTGGCACTGATCGGCAGCCTGGTCCCGACGACCGTGGCCGGGCACCCGTTCTGGGAGGCCAAGGACGACGCCGAGAAACAGCAGCAGCTCATCCACTTCCTGAAGAACGCCGGCCTGGCCGGTGGACTGCTGATCGCCGCCGCCGACACGCAAGGCAAGCCCAGCCTCGGCTGGCGGGCCCGCCGCGCCGCGAAGAAGGCGGGCAAGCAGGTCGAAGCGGCGAAGGAGAAGCTGCCCGGTTGATCCCGGGCGACGCGCCGCTCGCCCGGTGACACAGGCGAGCGGCGCGAGAACCGCCCTACTTCTCCAGGATCGCGGTGATCCCCTGGCCGCCGGCGGCGCAGATCGAGATCAGGCCGCGGCCGGAACCCTTCTCGTGCAGGAGTTTCGCCAGGGTGGCCACGATGCGCCCGCCCGTCGCGGCGAACGGGTGCCCTGCCGCGAGCGAGGAACCGTTGACGTTGAGGCGAGACCGGTCGATCGGGCCGAGCGGCGCGTCGAGGCCGAGCCTGTCCTTGGCGAAGTTCGGGTCCTCCCACGCCTTCAACGTGGCGAGCACCTGCGACGCGAACGCCTCGTGGATCTCGTAGAAATCGAAGTCCTGCAAGGACAATCCGGCCTGCGCGAGCATCCTCGGCACCGCGTAGGCGGGCGCCATCAGCAGGCCCTCGCGGCCGTGTACGTAGTCCACCGCCGCCGTCCGCGAGAACGTCAGGTACGCCAGCACCGGCAGCTTGCGCGCCTTGGCCCACTCCTCGCTCGCCAGCAGCACGGTCGACGCGCCGTCCGTCAGCGGCGTCGAGTTGCCCGCCGTCATCGTGCCCGACGGACCGCCGAACACCGGCTTGAGCTTCGCCAGCTTCTCCGCCGTCGAGTCCGCCCGCAGGTTCTGGTCCCGCGTCACCTTCAAAAACGGCGTCATCAGATCGTCGAAAAAACCACGCTCGTACGCGGCCGCCAGCCGCTGGTGGCTCGTCGCGGCCAGCTCGTCCTGGGCCTCGCGGGTGATCTC
>Ga0164243_10015070_pt1 | contig 10716 bp, 7 predicted proteins | sample OricompcompostOP_FD_108781 | JGI IMG/M metagenome (GOLD analysis project Ga0164243, IMG submission 108781) | Organic Plus compost microbial communities from Emeryville, California, USA - Original compost - Organic plus compost (OP) | ecosystem: Engineered > Solid waste > Mixed feedstock >...
CCTGAGACTGCGCACGCCGTGCATCGCATCGTCGTCGCACACGAACGTTTCATAGCGCAGCTCGGCTTCGCGTGAGGCAGCAAAGTCCACGCGCTCGCCGTCCGGGCGAATGCGCGCGCCCGCTGGCATCGGCTCGAACGCCGGACGCGAGAGTTTCTGATCTTCGGTCAGATCGAGATACACGCCTGCGGAAAAGAGACCGGTGACTTCGCTCACCGCGGTCGCGGGAATGCCGTTCACGAGCGGCACGCCGAAATGCACGCGGCGCTGGCCCTCAGGCACCGGATTGGCGCCCACTCGCACGATCACCGTCTCGAGCGGGATCGCGTGCTGGCGCACGTCGAAGAGTCCCATCGGATGCACCGTCACCTCGGTGTCGCTGGGCGCGGCAGGCTTGAGATGCACCACGCGATCCGCGCCGGGCGGCATGAGGGCCTGCCACGCGCCGGGGTCGTGGTGTAGCGCATCGCGCGCGAGCTGCCGCGGATCGGCCGGCGCAGGCGGCGGGTTATCTGCATCGCCCCACGTGATCGGGCCCACATCGATCGGGATCGGTGCGAAGAGGATCGTGACTTCCGCCGAGCCCTGCGCGCGCCACGGCGCCGGGCCTTCGAGCTGCAGCTGCATGTGCACGCCGGCCAGCGTGACGCCTTCGACGCGGGCAGCGAGCCCGACCGAAATGTCCAGCATGAATCCGAACTGCGGCGCGAACAGCACCAGCGCGTCGAAGCCGAAGTGCCCGCTGATGTCGGCAACCTCGAGACCCGCGTGCATGTCGACGCGCGCGCCGAGCTGCACGGAATTGGTGGTAACGGCGAAGTACGCCTCCGAGCGCAGCGAGAGCAGAAAGGGCGGCGACAGGTCCATGCCGAGCCGCTGCAGCCCCGTGAGCTCGCGAGGGGGCGCGTAGCGCGGATGAAAGCCGCCGGCGCTGAGCGCGAGCTCCGGCGAGCCGCCCCAGCGCAGGAGGAACCCCATGTCGCCGAACACGCTGAACGTGCCGATGCGCGAGCCATTGAGCGACATGAGCACCAGCAGGTGATCCGGCGTGATCTCTCCATACACGACCGCGCGCAGATCGATGATCGGCAGCTCCGGCGCAGGCACCGCGACGCGCACGCGCCCGATGACGAGGATAGCCGGATCGGGCAACGAGACGAGGACGCCGATCTGCGCCGTGAGAAAGCTGATGGGACGCCCCCAGCCGATCTCGATCATCGGACCGATGACGATCGAGCCCTCATCGACGGGGAACACGTGCTCGAGCGTGGTGAGGATCGCGGGCGCCGCGGCGACCGGGTCCGCGGGAAACAGAATGTGATCGAGGCCGCTGGCGGGCAGGCTGGCACGCAGCGCGTCCGTATCGACGCGGTGCTCCACGCCGACCACGCCGCCCACCGCGTTGAGCGTGAAGCCGAACGTGAGATCGATGGGCGGAACGAACCCGATGGACATCACCACGACCAGCGCGAACTGCGGTTCGAGCGTCAGCAGGCCGACGGCTTTGACATCGGCCGGCCCGAGGCGCAGCTCGAGCGCGCCGCCGTAGCCGCCGTTGCGCGCATCGAGAAATCCGCCGCCGCGGATGAGGCCTGTGTCGAGCGTGATGCCGATGCCGCGCGGCGGCTTCACCTCCACGGAGAGAGGACTGTTACCACTGCCGGCCGTGGCCGGATCGATCCTCACGCGGAGTCCGGCGCCATCCACCACTGCGCTGATGGCCCCGCCAAGCTGGGCGTTGATCGTGCTCGCCACATCGACGGCGCCCGCCGCGCCCGGCGGCAATTCGAGCGCCATCTCGCGCAGGTCGAGCAGCCCCGTTTTGGGGCGTGCGGGCAGAACCACGCGTGTGCCTGCGCCGCCGCCGAGCGTGAGTCCGCGCGAGGTATCCAGCCCGAACACGACGTCGGCCTGCGCGGAACCCCCGGCACCGCCGACGAGCGACGCCACGGGACCCGAGCCGACGCCCACCTCGAGTCCGGTGAGCGCGAGTGAGAGAGACAGCGCCGGCTCGCCTGCGCCAAGCAGCAGACGGGCGGTGAGCGCTCCGCGCTCGAACCCGAATGTGAGCGGCGCTGGAATGAGCGTGCGGCCCGGAACGTTCAACGAGAAGGTGAGCGTGTTGCCTTCCAGCGCAAGGCCGGGGACGGTCGCCGGCAAGCCCAGTTGCTTCGCGATGCCACGCGGCTCTGCCTGCGTCCACCGGATTTTGGTGAGCAGCAAGTTGAGGAATGGAGTACCGCCCACAGCCGCTGCGGCGTTCGAGATCGCCGCGAGCGCGAGCCCGATCTGATACGCGGCGCCAGCGAAGTCGCTCGCGGCGAGCTTCGCGACCACGGCATCCAGCGCGCTGCGCGCATCCAGCAGGAACGCCGCCACGGCGCCGCCGGCATCCACGAATCCCGGCATACCGGCGGCTGTTGCGAAACTGGATACATCTGCGAGCGCGTCGGCGCGAAATTCGGTGAGCCGCGTGTGCGCGTACTCGAGGGCTTGCGCCAGCAGCTCGTTGCCGAGCGAGGGATCCGGATTTCGTTCCGCCAGGGCCAGCGCGTGGTCGCGGACCGTGGGGTTGCTATCCGTCTCGGCGATGTTGTCGACGAGCGTCGCCACCGATGGGTTGAGTGGCGGCGACAGTCCGCGACATGCCATGTAGCGCACGCACGCATCCGCGTCTTGCAGGCACGTCTTGATCACTTCCAGTGCCGCAGAGCCGGCGCGCGAGGCGCCCAGCGCGGCAACCGTGCGCACATTCGGCGAGGTATGAGTCGCGGCCGCTGCGAGCACGGGCACCGTGGCCAGGGTGAGCAGCGGATCGCTCGCCATCATCGCGACGACGGAGGTCGCACGCGCCGCGACGAGTTCGTCGGCTTCGAGCACCATGGTCGCGAGCACCAGCAGACCGTCGGCACCGATGCTCGCCGCGATGGCAGCGTAGTCGGGCTCTTCGCCGCTCACGAGCTCCAGCACGGATTCGCGCGTCACCGGCATGGCGTCACCTCTGCACCCAGGGGCTCGTGAGGATCGTGTCGATCTCTTCACGCGAGAGGTCGAGCGGCGGATTCGTGGCGCTCGCGGTGCCCGCGTTCATCAAACGATTCGGGTCGGTGAAGCCGATGTGATCGAGGCCGAGCACGTGGCCGATCTCGTGTGCCAGCGTCCATTCCGTTGCGCTCCGGGTGATCGTGGCGCCGGGCCGATCCGGCGGATGCACGGCACAGCCGTTTTGTGACGGCGCGGTATCGCGCACGAAGTAGACGACGAGCTCGCGATCGCCGATGTTCTCGCGCAGATTGAACAGTTCGGTCTGGTCGGCGGTCGGCCCTTCGCTGCGTTTGCATTCGCCGATGAACGGATTCTGCAGCCACCCGAGCGGCGTGCCATCGACCACGATCTTCGTGCGCGACACCACCACGAGATCGATGCCGTAGCTGGCGTACAGTGCCCGGGCGTTGGCCACCATGATGTCGAGCGAAACGCGAGGCTCGACCAGCACTCTGAGATTCAGGCGCACAGTAGCGCGCCGTAGCGTCGTCACATTGCGGTCGTATCGATAGAGGTGGAAGTGGCCATTGGCGGGCTCCCAGTCGAGCACGCGATCGCCGTCCACGTACAGGAGCTCGTGGCCGGTGCGCACAGTGACCCACTGTCCGACGACCTCCGGGTCGCCGGGGAAGGGATCGCCTGCCGCACTCCGCTCATAGCGCCACACCCGGAATTCCCCCGTTGCCGGCTTCCAGTCGAGCACGCGATCGTTGCCGAGCGGGACCAGCCGCCGGTCGCTGCGGATCGAGCTCCACTGGCCCCGATTGAGCGCGGGGCCGGGCAGGGGATCTGCGGCGCCCACCGCGGCCGGGTCGTGACGCCACACGCGGTATTCGCCCGTCGTGGGTTTCCAGTCGAGCACGCGGTCGCCGCCGAGCGGGATCAGCTGATGCTTGCGATCGACGCTTTCCCAAACGCCCGCAGTCTGCGGCACGCCGGGGATCGGATCGGCGTTCCCCGTGGCCGCTCGATTGATCAGCCAGACGCGAAACCGGCGGGAAGCGGGCTCCCAGTCGAGCAGGCGATCGCTGCCGAGATACACCAACTCGTGGCCGGCGCGGATGCTCGCCCAGTTGCCCTGACACACAGCCGGTCCCGGCAGCGGATCGGCGCCCGGCGCCGGATTGCGCTCGACGCGCCAGACACGGAAGTCGCCGCGCGCCACGACCCAGTCGAGCACCCAGTCGCCACCGAGATAGATGAGGCGATGGCCCTCCCGGACCGAGGCCCAGGTGTTCTCCGTGATGGCCGGTGCCGGGAGAGGATCGCCGGTCGCGCCCGGAATCTGTCCGCCCATGTCAGCCTCTGGCGAGTGCCCGGAGCTGCGAAGAGTAGGATCCGCAGGCCTGCGAGTGCCGAGCGAAGGCCGCCAACGCAACCGCACGGTCCTCGCGTTTGACGGCCCCGCGTGCAGCGCCCGCGAGAAAACGCTGTGCGAGGTGTCGGCATGACGATGCGGCCGCGGCGTCGGGCAACGCGAAAATCCGCGGCGTTTGCTCGGGCATGACGTGCTCCCTTATGCGGTGTCTTTATCAGAAGTCGCTGCGCCTCAAGGCATCCGTCAGCATCAGCGCCGAGATCGCCTGATGCGAGGCTTGCGTGTTGATGTAGGCGAAGGTGCTGCCGACCGAAGTGGCCAGCGCGTTCCAGGCATTGAGCGGCAGGCACGCCACGGAGTGCCGGGGATTGAACGGTGAGGTGGCATCGAACGGCACGGATCCGGCGGGCACGCCCAGTTGCGCAAACACAGGGGCGAGTTGCGTCACGTTGTTCTGGGTATAAAGCCGCGCCACTTTCGTTTCCGACGCCCCCTGACCGGCCCAGCGCGCCATGTCGATCACGGGGAGCAAGGTGATGTCCGCGCGGTCTGCATGCGGGTCGAACAGGTAGATCTCGCGGAGCTGTTGCAGATACAGCGGATGAGTGTGATTAGCTGCGTTCTGCAGGAAACACGACAGCAGAAAATGGCCGCTGCTGAACGACGCCATGGCGAAGTGGCCGATGCCGGGTGGCTGGTACAGGCCGGCGCGACGCATGACGTAGGCCTGCAGTTCTTCAAGAAGCTCCTGAACGAAGCTCGCATCGCGCAGCATGATCGTCTCGTCGCAGGGATTCGCGGCGACGCGGTTGAGGGGCAGCACGAGCACCACGTTCTTGCCGGAGGCCTCGATCTGGTGCGGCAGGCCCTTGCAGAACGGGTCCTTCTTCAGCGAATCGCCTTCGTAGTTGAGATAGCGCCAGAAGCCGAAGAACTGGTAATCGAAGCCCCACGGATAGGTACTGCGGGTCGTGGGGTCATGCCGGTCGCGCGCGTCCGTGTAGAACTCGGGGGCGTTCTGTCCGGCCGTGGGGTGGTAGTAGAGCAGGAACGGAGTCGGCGGGGCGCCCGGTTTTCGCGCCACCGCCGTGGGCCAGAACACTGCGTACAGCTTCGGGGCGGTCGCGCCACGCCACTCGAATATCGTGATCGATCCTTGCGGGTGGGACGTGCGCGTCGTCACGCGCAGCGCGGAGCCGGAGATCGAGGGTGAATCGATGAAGGTGAGATCGCTCAGCTCCCGCGGCTGCAGGCTGGCCGGTGGCATTGGCGTGACGAAGCCACTCTGGCGAGAGCTCATGTCGCCGTTCGGCGGCGGGCCGGGAAAATCCGGGCCGCTGAAGCGCAGCGCATCGCGCGCGCGCCCGGTCACGTCCATGAGCGGTGTGAAGTGCACGGACAGGAGGATCGAGCGCAGCGGAGGGAACCCCAGGGGCTGAGCAGGTGTGAACTCGGCGGGTGCCGCGATCGGTTGCAAGGTGCCGGCGGCGTCGAGCTGGAATTGGCCCTCGAGGGTGCCGTATTTCGCTGCGTCAACCGCGCTGGCGCGTATCGCAATCGGAACGGGCGTGTCCGGAATCGTGAAGAACGACTTGTCGAACACGACGTGATCGGGCGAGGTGAACGGGCCGTTGTTCACCGACAGCTCGAAATGGCACAGCGTCGAGGCACTGCCCCGAATGTTCCCGGTGACAATCAGCGTAGCCATGCGAACGCTCCTGCACGCTGCCCGGCGCTTTGCGCGAGGCACCGGCAACTTGCCAGGGTCGCAGCGGGACGGGCTGCTGCCTCGTGTTGTCTGGTTGACCCTGCTTCGGGGTTCAGCGCACCGGCTATTTCACGTTTCCGGTCAAGCACACGCCAGCGGAATCGTGTGAGCGCATCGCAGCAGAGCCGCTAGGCCGCCTCGGCCGCAATACGCCTGATCGTCTCGACGGCGAGGGCAAGGGGCTCCGAGTCGGATTTCGACGGGAAGCACAGGTAGGTCGGCAGCCGGAATTCGGGTGCGCCTTCGACGCGGTGGAGGCGCCCGGCGAGCTCATGCGCACGGAGCAGCCGCGCGGGAAAATAACCCGAGCCGCCGTACGCAAGGATCTTCTCCAGCCCAAGCCACCCCACGTTCACGATGAGCGCCGTGCCCGTGTAGTTCGGAAAGGCGAGGCTGTGCTGGGCGAAGAACTCGGGGCCCCAGTCGACATAGACATAGTCGCTCTGCGGCTCCCGTGGAGGGTTGGGATGTGTCGACACCATCACCAGCCGCTCTTCGAGCAGAGGCTCGACCGTGAGCCCCGGGCGCGCATGGGGCGTGTACATCACGCCGATGTCGGCGCGCCCCTCGATCAGGGCGGACATGAGGTCTTCTTCGAAGCCGATGAGCGCGCGCACCGAGACGTCGGGCGCCAGCTGTGCGAACAACGGCAACCAGCGAAGCAGCAGGTCCTCCCAGAGTCCGATGCGGCCTCCCACGGTGAGGGTGGCGCGAAAGCCCGTCACGGCGCCGATCTCCTGCCGCGCCTGCTCGACGGTGCGCGTGAGGATGGTGGCGTGGCGCTGGAACTGCCGGCCCGCGGGCGTGAGCGTGGTGCCCTCGCGGTGCCGGACGAACAGCTCGGCGCCGAGCTCTTCTTCGAGACGCTGGATGCGTGCGCTGACGGTGGATTGAGTGACGTACAGTCGCTGGGCGGCATCTACGAAGCTGCCTGTCGCAACGACTGCCAGGAACGTTCTCGCGAGCTCGGTATCCATCGGCGCAATCTGTTTACCACCCGCGACACGGGGTTGCAAACGGCCGCGGAAAACTCGATCGGCGTTCCCGATGGCTGCCCACAAAATTTGTCGGTTGTGTTCTGCGGGCGCGGTTCTACGCTCGCTGCTCATCACGCAGGAACGCTTTTGTGGAACTGACACTCCCTCCGCTTCCCTACGCCATCGACGCGCTCGAGCCCTACATGTCGCGCCGAACGCTCGCGGCACACCACGGACATCATCACGCCGCATACGTGGCGAAGGCGCGCCAGCTCGTGCAGCGCTCGCCCATGGAGTCGCTGTCTCTGGAGGCGCTGGTGCGCGCCAGTGCAACCCAGGACAGGCGCCTGTTCAATGCTGCGGCCCAGGCGTGGAATCACACGTTTTTCTGGGAAAGCATGCGCCCCGGCGGAGGCGGCCCCGCAGTGGGTCTCATCGCGGAGCACATCGAACGCAGCTTCGGTAACCAGAGCACCTTCAAGCAGCAGTTCGTCACGGCCGCGAGCGATCACTTTGGAAGCGGCTGGATCTGGCTCGTGCTGGATCGCGATGAGCTGAAGCTCGTGTCCACGAGCAATGCCGAAACACCGCTCGTCGGTGGTGCCGTTCCGCTTCTCACGCTGGATGTGTGGGAGCATGCGTATTACCTCGATTACGAACACCGGCGGATGGACTACATCGCCGCATTTCTGGGGCACCTGGTGAACTGGGATGCGGTGAATCAACGGCTGCAAGCGGGGCTCGAGCGCTCCGCCGCGACGCCGGGCGAGATGGCGCGGGTCGCGCAGAGGTCATGAGATGCAAGGGAGCGAGACACAAGTCTCACATAAAACGCTGAGCTTCCGGCGATGCCTGAAGTGCGAAATCGTCGCCACCGACGGGCCGATCGGCCATGTCGAGGACTTGTACTTCGACGACGAGAAGTGGGTCGTGCGCTATCTGAGCGTCGCCACCGGAGACTGGCTCAAGAGGCGTACCGTTCTGGTGTCGCCCTACGCCATTCGGGCAGTGAATCGAATGGCACAGGCCATCAGCGTTCGGCTGACGCGTGCGCAGGTGTCCGCCAGCCCCCCTCTCGATGCGCAAAATCTGTCGCGCGAGCAGGAGATCCGCTTTCACCACTATTACGCGTATCCGGAATACTGGCCTTACGCGACGTACTGGCCGTGGGGAGCCATCCCGCTCGTAGCGCCTGACGATGATGCCCGTGCACGCATCGCCAGCGAGCGGCTGGCACGCCAGAAGGCGTCCCGCCGCTCGTCGTCGAGGCTGCGAAGCATGTGGGACGTAATGGGGTACCAGGTGCTGGGGAAGGGCGAGTCGGTCGGCTACGTGGATGATCTGCGGTTCCACGAGCGTACATGGGCGATCTCCGACGTAATCCTCCACATGCGGCACTGGCTGCGCAGCCGCGTGCTGCGCATTGCGCCGGAATGGATTCAGCAGGCGCGATGGGAGGACCGCACGTTCTCCATCGATATGCGGCGTCAGGAAGTGCCGTCGTATCCGAGCCCGGAACAGGTTGCGGCGCTCCTGCCGCTCGTTCGCCGCCGCACCACTCACTGATACCGCGACTCAGCGTTACGGCGCGCTGACGCCTGTGGCACCGGGCGCGCCGCGCCGTCCTCGCCACGAACCTTGTCGAACTGCCTTACGTACTGCTCGTGGCGTGCACGGGGTGATTTTTCATTGTTCGTGGCCGACTCTCGGCCACGTGATAGCAGCACGCATCATGCTCGGCCCGAGGTCACGGCGTAAACGCGCGATCCAGCATCTGAGCAGACGGCGCATGCTCCCAGGAGTGGTGCGGCGGGGGAGATGGAAGCTCCCATTCGAGTCCACGCGCACCGTCCCACACCCGGTTCTCCACACGCGCGCCGCCGCGCACGCATTTCCAGATGACCCAGACGAACAGCAGCTGAGACACGCCGTACACGAAGGCGCCGAGCGAGGAGACGCGGTTCCAGTCCGTGAACTGCGTGGCGTAGTCCGGGATGCGCCGGGGCATGCCGGCCAGGCCAAGGAAGTGCTGAGGGAAGAACAGCACGTTCACGAAGATGGCGGAGAGCCAGAAGTGCCAGCGCGCGAGCCGGGTGTCGTACATGTGCCCGGTCCACTTCGGCAGCCAGTGGTACACGGCACCCTGGATCGCGAAGAGGGCGCCGGCCACGAGCACGTAATGGAAATGGGCAACCACGAAGTACGTGTCGTGATACTGGAAGTCCGCCGGCACGACGGCGAGCATGAGCCCGGAGAAGCCGCCGATCGAGAAGAGGAACAGGAACGCGATGGCAAAGAGCATCGGCGTCTCGAAACTGAGCGAGCCGCGCCACATCGTGGCGGTCCAGTTGAAGATCTTCACGCCCGTGGGGATCGAGATCAGCATGGTCGCGAGCATGAAGAAGAGCTGCCCGGCGAGTGGCATGCCCACCGTGAACATGTGGTGCGCCCACACGATGAAGGACAGGAAGGCAATGGCCGCCAGCGCATAGACCATCGATTCGTAGCCGAAGGTCGGCTTGCGCGAGAACGTCGAGACGATCTCCGAGACGATGCCGAACGCCGGGAGGATCATGATGTAGACCTCCGGGTGCCCGAAGAACCAGAACACGTGCTGATAGAGCACCGGGTCGCCACCGCCCGCCGCTGCGAAGAACGTGGTGCCGAAGTAGTGATCGGTCAGCAGCATCGTGACGGCGCCCGCAAGCACGGGCATCACGCCAATGAGCAGGTAGGCGGTGATGAGCCACGCCCAGACAAAAAGGGGCATGCGCAGGAGCGGCATGCCCGGGGCACGCATGTTGAGGATCGTCACGATCACGTTGATGGCGCCCAGCACGGAGGAAACACCCATCAGGTGAATCGCGAAGATCGTCATCGGAAACGACGCGCCACCCTGGAGCGCGAGCGGCGGATACATCGTCCAGCCGCCCGCGGGCGCGCCGCCGGGCGCGAACAGCGTTCCCAGCAGGATCACGAACGCGAAGGGCAGGAGCCAGAAGGAGAAGTTGTTCACCCGCGGGAGCGCCATGTCGGGCGCGCCGATCTGCAGCGGGATCATCCAGTTCGCAAGCCCCACGAAGGCCGGCATGATCGCGCCGAAGATCATGATCAGCCCGTGCATCGTGGTGAGCGAATTGAAGAACAGCGGGTCGACGAACTGCATCCCCGGAGTGAACAGCTCCGAGCGAATGAGCAGGGCCAGCGTGCCGCCCACGAGCCACATGGTGAGCGAGAACACCAGGTACATCGTGCCGATGTCCTTGTGATTCGTGGCGAAGACCCAGCGCCGCCATCCGTGTAGTTCGTGGGTTGCGTATTGCCCGGCTGCGGGATCGGCATGGCGTGCGCGCGTCAGCGCCGCGAGAGCCCGCGAATGAGCCTTGGTCGAAACATGAGATGTACGAGGGTATTCGTGGCTCGAATTCATGGCGTTGGCGAGCGGCTAAGTAGCAGGAGTCTGGCGTCCGCAGCCTTGCTCCGGTGTGTGCACACGCCCGGAAAAAGCGCGAATCGCGCTTGAAAGTAGAAGTGCAGCTTCAGCGTGACAAGCAAAGAATTTTGAGGTGAGGAATCGAGGATTCCGATAGCAGGGCCGGCGCTCGCTC
>Ga0164243_10015071_pt1 | contig 10716 bp, 7 predicted proteins | sample OricompcompostOP_FD_108781 | JGI IMG/M metagenome (GOLD analysis project Ga0164243, IMG submission 108781) | Organic Plus compost microbial communities from Emeryville, California, USA - Original compost - Organic plus compost (OP) | ecosystem: Engineered > Solid waste > Mixed feedstock >...
GCATCTGCGCCTGCACGTGCACGATATCGTCGAGCCGCTGGACGGGCAGATCCACCCCGTCGAGGAACACGTCGACCGACTGATCTCGTTCGTGCGCCGCTGGCAGCGCGAGGCGCCGATGGTCATCCATTGCTACGCCGGCATCAGCCGTTCCACCGCGGCGGCGTTCACCTCGGTCTGCGCGCTCAACCCGAACCGCAACGAGGCGGACATCGCGCGGGCGCTGCGGCGCGCCTCGCCGACGGCGCAGCCGAACGCGCGCATCGTGCGCATCGCCGACGAGATCCTCAAACGCAACGGCCGCATGGTCGAAGCGGTGGCGGGCATCGGACCTTGCGTGCCCGCTCTGCAGGCGGAACCGTTCCGGCTCGACCTCGAATGAACCGGGCGAGCCCGGCACGCACCGAGATCGAGATCGGCCTCACGGCCGCCATCGTCGCCGTCGAAGGCGACGAGCCGCAGATCCTGGTCGCGAGCGCGGGCGAGAACGAGCCGAGGGCCGGCCTGCCGTCCGGTCCCTTCGACCCGCTCGAGCACCACACCTTCGAGATCGGCCTGCGCGCCTGGGTGAAGGCGCAGACCGGATTGTCGGTCGGCTACGTCGAGCAGCTCTACACTTTTGGAGACCGCGGCCGCGCTACGACAATCGGCGACAAGGCCCCGCACGTGGTCTCGGTGGGCTATCTCGCGCTCACGCGCACGCCGGCCAATCCGTCCGCGCTGGTGGCGGCAGGCGCGGGGTTCGAGCCCTGGTACCGCTTCTTTCCGTGGGAGGACTGGCGGGGCGGACGGCCCGCCATCCTCGACGACGAAATCCTGCGGTTGCTCAACGACTGGGCCAAGCGCGGCGAGGACAAGCCCACGGCGCGCGCGCTCGGACGCAAGGAGCGCATCCAGCTCTGCTTCGGCGGACGCTGGGACGAGGAAAAGGCGCTCGACCGCTACGAACTGCTGTACGAGGCCGGGCTTGTCGAGGAAGCGCTGCGCGATGGGCGCGAGGCGGCGCGCGCACGCAAGACGCTGCCGGTGCTGGGCGAGAGCATGCGCTTCGACCACCGCCGCATCGTCGCCACCGCGATCGCGCGCCTGCGCGCCAAGCTCAAGTACCGGCCGGTCATCTTCGAGCTGATGGACACGAAGTTCACGCTCACCGCGCTGCAGCGCACGGCGGAGGCGATCTCTGGCCGCCACCTGCATAAGCAGAACTTCCGCCGGCTGGTGGAGACCGCGGCGCTGGTCGAGGCGACCGGCGAGACGTCGACCACGACCGGCGGCCGCCCCGCCGCGCTGTTCCGGTTCCGACGTGAGGTGCTGCAGGAGCGTCCCTCGCCCGGGCTGCGGCTGGGCGCGCGCTAGGACCGGCCTGCACAGAAAAAGCTGCAGAAAGGGACCCGACGGGCACCGCCCTGTGCCGGGCATCACATCCCCGGCCCGCCGATGCTGGTAGCATGCTCCCAAATTCGGGGAGCGATTCGTGGAAGCGCTGGGTATCCTGCTGGTGCCGCTGGTGCTGGCCTATTTTATCGCACCGATCGCCGCGTTCTTCATGGCGCTCGGCAACCGCAAGCAGGTCGCCGCGCTCACCGCGCGCCTATACGCGCTCGAGCGCCAGCTGGCCTCCGGCGCTGCCGCAGCCCCGGCAGACACATCGCTCGGCGTGCTGCCGCAGGACGTCGAGGGCGCGCCCTCGCTCTCACCGGCACCGGATGCGCATGCGGACGCCATTGAATCAGCGCCCCAGGAGCCTGCACCGGCTCAGCCCGAAGCTGCCGCGGACAGCAGCGCGGCCTCGCCCGCAGCTGCCGCGCCCACGGAGACGCTGGAGCAGAAGCTCGGCACGCGCTGGGTGGTGTGGGTCGGCGGCGTCGCGCTCGCGCTCGGCGGCGTGTTCCTCGTCAGCTACGCGATCGAGCAGGGCTTCGTCGGACCGGGCGTGCGCGTCACGCTCGCCGCGCTGCTGGCGGCCGCGCTGATCGCGGCCGGCGAGTGGGCGCGGCGTAACGAACGCGCCACAGGATTCGCCGGGGTCCCGAGCGCGCACGTGCCGAGCATCCTCACCGCCGCCGGCACCACGATCGCCTACGCGACGGTGTATGGTGCGTTCGCGCTCTATGGGTTCATCGGCCCCGCCGTGGCCTTCGTGCTGCTTGGGCTGGTGGCCGTCGCCACGCTTGCGGCCGCGCTGCTGCACGGGCCGGCGCTCGCCGCGCTCGGCCTCGTCGGCGCGGAGGTGGCCCCGCTCCTCGTTGCGACCGACGACCCCAACGCCTGGGCGCTCTACCTCTACCTCGCCGTCGTCACCGCCGCCGCTCTCGCGCTGGCGCGCGCCCGGTTGTGGCGCTGGCTCGCCAGCACCGCCGTGGTGGCCGGCGTGCTGTGGGCGCTTCCGGACATCGACAGCCTCGACGTGCTGGCGCCCCACGCTTTCCACGTCGTCGTCGGCTTCGCGCTGGTGGCGGCGCTCATCGTGCCGGACCTGCTGTTCGGGCCGCCGGCTGCGCGCGGCACCATCGACGCGCTGTCGTCGAAATCGCTTGCGGCCTATCTGCTGGTTGCCGCGCTGCTGGTCGTGTCGGTGCGCCACGACACGCTTGCGCTGATCGTGTTCGCCGCGCTCGTGGCGGCGACGGTCGCCATCGCCTGGCGGGCCGAAGCCGCGGCCGGCGCGGTGCCGCCGGCGGCCATCCTCGCCGCACTGGTGATGTTCGCCTTCGCGGCCGAACGCGAGGTCGCGCAGCTCATCGCGCCGGGCGGCGCCAGCGCGGGGCTTGGCCTGGAGCCAGCCGTCGCCGACGTGACGGCGCACCTCGTGCTCGGCGCGGGCTTCATCGCGCTGTTCGGGGCCGCCGGCTTCCTGGCGCAGGGCCGCTCGATCCGCGCCGCCGCACCGATGTGCTTTGCCGCCGCCGGCGTCGTGGCCCCGCTCGCGATCCTTGCCGCGCTCTACTATCGCATCGCCGGGTTCGAGCGTTCGATCCCGTTCGCGGGGCTGGCGATCCTCATGGCCGCCGCCTTCGCGGTCGCGACCGACGTGCTCAAACGGCGCACACCGCGCCCCGGCAGCGCAACGGCCCAGGCGATCTACGCGACCGGTGCGGTGGCCGCGCTCGCGCTCGCCTTCACGCTCGCGCTGGACCGCGGCTGGCTCACGATCGCGCTCGCGCTGATGGTCCCGGGCGTCGCTTGGGTCGAGCGGCAACGCCGCCTGCACGCGCTGCGCTGGCTCGCGGCCCTGCTCGTGGTGCTGGTCGTCGCGCGCATCGGCTGGGAGCCGCGCATCGTCGGCAGCGACGTGGGCGCGACGCCGCTCTTCAACTGGATTCTCTACGGCTACGGCGTGCCCGCCCTCGCCTTCTGGATCGCCGGCCGCTGGCTGCGCCGGCGCGCCGACGACGTGCCCACGCGAATGGTGGAATCGGCGGCGATCCTGTTCACGGTGCTGGTCGCGAGCCTCGAGATCCGCCACTACGTCCACGGAGGCGATATCTATCGCCCGGCGAGCGCGCTCATGGAGCTTGCGTTGCAGGTCTGCGCCGGGCTTGCGATCACGCTCGGGCTCGAGCATGTGCGCGCGCGAACCGGCAGCATCGTGCACAATCTCGGCGCACTCGTCGTCGGGGCGCTGACGTTCGCCGCGATCGTGTTTGGCCTGCTGCTGGCCGAGAACCCGCTGCTGACCGGCGCGCCGGTGGGACCGCCGCTCTTCAACCTGGTACTGCTCGGCTACGGCATCCCGGCGGTGCTGGCGATCGCGCTCGCGCTACGCGCGCGCACGACGCGGCCGATCCAGTATCGGGTCGTCGCCGCCGTCACGGCAGTGGTGCTGTCGCTGATGTACCTGAGCCTGCAGATCGCGCGGCTCTACCAGGGGCCGGTGCTGACGCAGGACGCGGTCAGCGACGCACAGCTCTACACCTATTCGGCCGTGTGGCTCGCCTACGGCGTGGTGCTGCTGCTGGTGGGCCTGCTGATCGACTCCAAGCCCGCCCGCATCGCCTCGGGGGCCGTCATCCTGCTGACGGTGCTCAAGGTGTTCTTCGTCGACATGGCCGACCTCACCGGTGCGTGGCGCGCGCTCTCGTTCATAGGGCTCGGGATCGTCCTGATCGGGATCGGGTATCTCTATCAGCGCCTGCTGTTCGCGCCGCCGCCGGCGGCGGCCAATGAAGCTGCCGCCACGTGAGGCCTGCCCTGCTTTGTTGCGCAAATGTGTCGGACATTTGCGCGGATATGACATAGCTTGCGCAGACGTGAGCCTGCGGCCGGACGGCCGACCTTGTCAAAGCCCGTCCTCCATGCGAGGGGGAAGCATGAGCGCCGAGGTCTCGATCGGTGACGGCGCGCGGCTCACGCCGCACACCTTGCGCGCGGCCATCATCGGCGAGGTGCATGCCCGGCCGTTCACGTCGATCGAAACCCCGCGGCGGGTACTGCATTTCGCTTTCGACACCAGCGGCGAGCGCGCGCAGGCTGATCGCACGGCACTGGCGGACTTCCTCGTCGGGCGAGGGCTGACGCCGCCCAAGCCTGCGGACAAGCAGCATCGGGCCGTGCTCGGCGGAACCGTGATGCGCTGGGAACAGCACTCCGAGTTCACGACCTACACGTTCGAAATGCCGTCCGAACCGGCGGGAGGCATGCCATTCCATCCGCCGGCGTCGGCGATCGCCGCGCCGATGAAAGCGCTGCCGCAACCAGGCCCCCTCCTCGTCGCGCTCGATCTCCACCTCATCGCCGACGACGGCCGGATTTCGCTCGAACGCCTGTTCGACCTCAACAGCATGGCCGTCGCGGAGAACTCCGACGGCAAGGCCATGTACGCCTGCGACTTCCACATGGACGCCGGCGGCTTCGTTCGCATCATGGTGGTCGATCGCGGGCTCGGGGCGGAACGGGCGGGCGCCCTGGTCCAGCGCCTGATCGAGCTCGAAACCTATCGCACGCTTGCGTTGCTGGGCTTGCCCGAAGCGCAGCGGCTGACGCCGTCGATTGGCCGGATCGAGCAGCGGCTTGCGGAGATCACCGAGCAGATGCAGCGCGCTGCCGAGCTCGTCGACAATCATCGTCTGCTCGAGGAGCTCGCCGCGCTCGCCGCCGAGCTTGAAGCGGGCGCCGCCGCCAGCCTGTTCCGCTTCGGCGCCAGCCGCGCCTATGACGAGATCGTGCACTTGCGCCTGCAGACGATCGGCGAGCGAAAGGTCGGCGGATATCCGACGTGGTCATCGTTCCTCGCCCGGCGCATGGCGCCCGCCATGCGGACCTGCATCACCACTCAGGAGCGGCAGGAAAGCCTTTCGCGCAAGCTCTCACGCGCCGCCAACCTGTTGCGCACGCGTGTTGAAGTGGAGGTTCAACAGCAGAACCGCGACCTGCTCAAATCCATGAACGAGCGGACGCGACTGCAGTTGCGCCTGCAGGCGACCGTGGAGGGGCTCTCTGTCGCCGCGATCAGCTACTACGTCGTCGGCCTGTTCGGCTATCTGGTGAAAGGCACGCACGAGGCGGGCCTGCACACGATCGATCCCACCCTCGCCACCGCCTTATTCGTTCCAATCGCGGTTCTGGCGATCGCGTGGGTGGTCAGACGCATCCGGCGCCGGCACATCGCCGGCGCGGAATGAAAAGCGCGCGATCCGAAGACACGGATCACGCGCCGCACTGATTGGGTCGCGTCAATCGTTCGTGGAAGGTCGCAGCCGAAGCTCGGGTTCGCCGGCGTCCTTGCGCACGCTGCCTGTCTCGCCGACGTCGGCCGATTTGATCGGCGTTGAACGCGGCCGCACGGCGACCTTCGCGCGCAGATGCAGTGGCGTGAGCGAGGTCGGCCGCCGGTCGGAATATTCTGCGGTCTGGAGACGCGGTCCCCGCCGCGTAAAGTCGCAATACGCGAAGCCCAAACCCGAGATCGAACCGCGGAAACGGTTGGAATCGATCTTCTGCACGTTGAAGCACGGGGTGATCGGAATGCCGCGAACCGACGCGCAGATGGCTTCGGCGCTGACGCGGATCGTGTTCGGCGGAAGCGTGACCCAGCGCGAGGGGCCCTGCCCCTGCATGCGGATCGAACCGACGACGGATCCGTCGGCATGAATCCGCCCGGCACCCGTCGTGCCATCGAAGCAGGTGTAGGCGAACAGCTTGTCCGCCACGAACTGCTTGGCTTGTTCCGGTTTGAGTAATTCACCGGCGTAGGCCGATCCAGCGATCGACATGCCGGCAAGTAGCGTCACCCCACGCAGCATCATACGCAACCCCATGCTTTACCGGACTTTAGGTGAACTTATTTATCGATCCCTTACCATACGGCCCCGCAACGGGATCATGCCCCAGGCGGGACCCGTCTCGCAACAACATGGTTAATCGACTTTCACCACGAGTCGCCCGCGCACGGCGCCTGCGAGGATGCGCGCGCCTGCGTCGAACACGTCGGCGAGCGCGATTTCATCGGTGATTTCTGCAAGTTTGCTCCGGTCAAGATCGCTGGCCAGCCGGACCCAAGCTGCCCGACGCAAATGCTGTGGACACATTACGGAATCGATGCCGAGCAACGAAACGCCGCGCAGGATGAAGGGTGCGACCGACCCGGGTAGGTCCATACCTTGCGCGAGTCCGCATGCCGCGACGACGCCGCCGTACTTCGTCATCGACAGCACGTTCGCGAGCGTGACCGATCCGACGCTGTCGATGGCGGCGGCCCAGCGCTCCTTCGCGAGCGGCCGCGGTGTCCCAGCGAGCTCAGCCCGATCGATAACCTCCGCGGCGCCGAGACGCTTGAGATAGTCGCTCTCGCCGACGCGCCCCGTCGACGCGATCACGCGATAGCCCAGCTTGGAGAGTACGGCGATGGCGACAGAGCCGACGCCCCCCGCCGCGCCGGTGACGAGGATCGGCCCCGCGTCGGGCGTAAGGCCGTAGCGCTCGAGCGCAAGCACCGCGAGCATCGCCGTGTAGCCGGCGGTGCCGATCGCCATCGCGTCGCGCGCGCTCATGCCGGCCGGAAGCGGCACCAGCCAGTCGCCTTTGACGCGCGCCTTGGCCGCGTACATGCCGAGATGCGTCTCGCCGCAGCCCCAGCCGTTGAGCACCACGCGGTCGCCCGGTTTCCAATCCGGATGCGAGGAGGTCTCCACCACGCCGGCACCGTCGATGCCGGCAATCATCGGAAAGCGACGCACGACCGGCGCCTTGCCGGTGACGGCGAGGCCATCCTTGTAGTTCACGGTCGACCATTCGACGCGGAAGGTGACGTCGCCGTCCATCAGGTCGGCTTCATCGAATTGCGTGAGCGCTGCACGCTGCTGTCCGCTGTCGCTCTTCGTGATCACGATTGCCGGAAATGTCGCCACGCGATCGCCCCTTGTGTGTCGTCACCGACTGATATTAGCAGCCGCCTCACCGCCACGTCTCGGGTGGGTGCCGCAACTCGGCCAGCGCCTGCGCACTCGACATCGCGCGCCGATAGCGCTTCACCTCGCGATGATTGGCGATCGCAGCCAGCGGATTGGCGGGAACGAGACCGGCGCGGCGCAGCGCCCCGAGATCACGGAAAAAGGCCGGATAGTGATGGTCGCGCAGATGCCCGACGAGGATCTTGGTGGCAAGATACGAGCCGAGCTTGGCGAAGCGCGTCACATATTCGGGCCGCTGGCGTGCGAGCGCGATCAGGCCGGCGGCATTCCCATTCCAGTCGGCGGACAGGCCTTCATCGGACCAGAACTTCTCCCACAGCACGTCGGAGATCATCCGCCCCGCCCCATGGCGCGCGAGCCGGATCAGGAACTCGCGGTCTTCCGTGCGGCGCAGCGCTTCGCAGAACCCCCCGGCGGCCAACGCCGCCGCACGGCGCACGGTGATGCTGGTCGACTCGACCGGGACGAGATCGCAGAGCAGCGCCCATTCAAAGGCTTCCGATGCGAGCTTCACGTCGGGAATGAGCGCGTCGCGCGGCGTATCGCGATCCCACTTGCGCGCCGACGACAGCACGCACACGACCGTCGGCTCGGCCGCGAGCACCGCGAGCGGCGCGGAAAGCCGGCGCGGAAGATAGACATCGTCGGAATCGAGGAAAGCGACGACCGGCGCGCGCGCCATGCGCAGGCCGAGGTTGCGCGCCCCGCTCGGCCCCACGTTGGTCTCGGCCACATGGGTGACGATGCGCGGATCATCGAGCCTGGCGAGATAGCGCGCGGTGTCGTCGCTCGACGCATCGTCGACGACGACGACCTCGAACGCGACGCCCTCCTGCGCGAGCACGCTGGCGATGGCGCGCGGTAGCAGCGCACGCCGGTTGTAGGTCGCAAGGACGACCGAAATGGCTGGATCCGTCACCACGCCGGACTGTTGCGCCGCGGAGCGGCGCAGATCAAGCGGGCTGTGGAGAGAGTCGCGCGACCGGCTTTTCCACGATCGGCAGGTTGATGAGCGCCGAGAGCACGCCGAGCAGGATCGAGAGCCACCACACGGCGTCGTAGGAGCCGGTGCGCTCGAACAGCACGCCGCCGAGCCACACGCCGAGGAAGCCGCCGACCTGGTGGCTGAAGAAGGCGAAGCCGAACAGCGTGGCCAGCCAGCGCGTCCCGAACATCAGCGCGACAAGGCCTGAGGTCGGCGGCACCGTGGAGAGCCAGAGCAGACCGAGCACCGCGCCGAACACCAGCGTCGTGACGGGATTGGGCGGCAGCATGATGTAGACGAGGATCGCCACCGCGCGGCCGAAATAAATCAACGAGAGCAGGTAGCGCTTGGGGATGAGCCCGCCGGCGAGCCAGCCCGCCGTCACGGCGCCCACGATATTGAAGAGGCCGATGGTGCCGAGCGTCCAGCCGCCGATCTCTGCGGGTAGGCCGCGATCGACGAGATATGCGGGAAGGTGCACGCTGATGAAGAAGATCTGGAAGCCGCAGGTGAAGAACCCGAGCACCAGCAGGATATAGCTGCGATGCCCGAAGGCCTCCGCCAGCGCCTGCTTCACGGTCTGCTGCGGCGCGCCGACCGCGCCCTGCCCGTCCGATTTCGGCGTCGCCAGCGCGATCGAGAACGGGATGATGAGCAGAACGATGGCGCCGAGGATCACGAGCGTCCGGTGCCACCCGTAAGACCCGATCAGCGCCACTGCCAGCGGCGAGAAGAGGAACTGGCCGAACGAGCCGGCCGCAGTGCCTGCCCCGAACGCGAGGGAGCGCCACCGCGGCGGCATTAGCTTGCCGAAGGCGCCGAGCACCAGCGTGAACGAAGCGGCGGCGAGACCGAAGCCAACGATCACACCGGCGGTGATCTGCAGCGCGCCCGGCGTTGTCGAGTAGGCCATGGCGACAAGCCCGATCGCGTACAGCACGGCACCCATGCTGAGCACCAGCACCGCGCCGTAACGGTCGGCGATGGCGCCGGCGAAAGGCTGCGCCGCACCCCACAACAGCATCTGGATCGCAAGCGCGAGCGCGAAAACGTCGCGACCCCAGCCGTACTCCGTCGACATCGGTGTCAGAAAGAACCCGAGTGCGGAGCGCGGGCCGAAGCTGAGGACGCCAACCATGCAGCCCGCGACCACGATGACAAGCGGCGTCTGCCACGCGAAGCGACGGACCTGTGCCGGTGCGCTCATGACATCCTCCTGCTCAGGCGGCGCTGCCCGCGAGCCGTGCCACCGGCTTCTCGACGATGGGGAGATTGATGAGGGCGGAGAGCACGCCGAACAGCACGGACAGCCACCACACCGGATCGTAGGAGCCAGTGGTCGACACGACCCAGCCACCGAGGAACACGCCAAGCGCGCCGCCGATCTGGTGGCTCACGAAGGCGACGCCGGAGAGCATGGTGAGCCAGCGCGTGCCGAACATGACCAGGACGAGGCCGTTGGTCGGAGGCACGGTGGACAGCCACAACAGGCCGGTGATTGCGCCGTAGACGAGCGCGGCGGCCGGCGACGGCGGCAGCATCACGAAGATCAGCACCGCCAGCGCGCGGCCGAAGTAAATGACCGAGAGCACGTAGCGCTTGGGCACGCGCCCGCTTAGCCAGCCGGCCGAGAGCGAGCCGACGATGTTGCACAGGCCGATCACCGCCATGGTCCAGCCGCCGACATAGGACGGCAGGCCCTTGAGCAGCAGGTACGACTGCAGGTGCGCGGTCACGAACGCGAGCTGGAAACCGCAGGTGAAGAAGCCGAGCACCAGGAGCACGTAGCTGCGATGGCCGAACGCCTCGACCAGCGCCTGCCTGGCGGATTGCTGGTCGCCGACCGGCGCCGATGCCACCTTCTCGTCGGCGCGCGGCGTGGCCAGCGCGAGCGAGAGCGGCAGCACCAGCAGCACCAGGCAGCCGAAAATGGTGAGTGCGCCCTGCCACCCGATCTGGTCGATCAGGATGATCGCCATCGGCGAGAACAGGAATTGCCCGAACGAGCCCGCGGCGGTGCCGGCCCCGAACGCGAGCATGCGCCACTCCGGCGGCACCAGCTTGCCGAGCGCGCCGATCACGAGGTTGAAGGAGGAGCCGGCGAGCGCGAAGCCGATCAGCACGCCGGCCGACAGGTTCACCATCAGCGGCGTCGTCGAATAGGCGGTGAGGATGAGACCGGCGGCATAGAGCAGCGCGCCGGCGCTGAGCACTCGGGTCGCGCCGTACTTGTCGGCGAGGCCGCCGGCAATCGGCTGCGCGAGACCCCAGAGCAGGTTCTGGATGGCGAGCGCGGTCGAGAAGATCCCGAGCGTCCACCCA
>Ga0164243_10015072_pt1 | contig 10715 bp, 10 predicted proteins | sample OricompcompostOP_FD_108781 | JGI IMG/M metagenome (GOLD analysis project Ga0164243, IMG submission 108781) | Organic Plus compost microbial communities from Emeryville, California, USA - Original compost - Organic plus compost (OP) | ecosystem: Engineered > Solid waste > Mixed feedstock >...
CGGATCTCGACGAGGGTCCCATCATCGAGCAGAACGTGGTGCGCGTCGACCACAGCCACGACGTGCCCCAGCTCGTGCAGCTCGGGCAGGACGAGGAGAGCCGCACCCTCACCCAGGCCGTCAAGCTGTTCAGCGAGGACCGCGTCCTGCTCGACGGCGCCCGCACGATCATCTTCCGCTGAGCCTCGCGAGGAGCCGCATGAGCCCGTCGTCCCGCCTCTCGTCCCGCACCCCCCGCCCCGTGCTGGCCGGCCTGGCCGGACTCGGCGCCGCCACGGCGCTCGCCGGCTGCGGAGCGACGGCCCCGGCGGACACCTCGGCCGTCTACGCCGACGGCAGCTACACCGCCGAGGGCTCGTACCAGGCGCCCAGCGGCTCCGAGTCGGTGACGGTGACGCTCAGCCTGGAGGACGACGTGGTCACCGGGGTGGAGGTGGTCGGGCACGCCTCCGACCCGAACGCCCAGTCCTTCCAGCAGCGCTTCGCCGGCGGCATCGCGGAAGCGGTCGTCGGGGTGGACATCGACCTGCTCGACGTGCACCGGGTGGCCGGCTCCTCCCTCACCAGCGGCGGCTTCCGCGCCGCGGTCGCGACGATCAAGGAGGAGGCGCGGGAGAGCTGATCGCCGACCCGCTGCCCGCCGCCTGGCGCTTCGACGCGATCGGGGTGCCCTGGCGGATCGACACGGCCGAGCCGCTCCCGGCGGCGCTCTCCCGGCGGATCGCGGCCCTCGTCGACGGCTACGACCGGGTCTGGTCGCGCTTCCGCCCCGACTCGATCGTCGCGCGGATCGCCCGGGAGGCCGGCTCCCACGCCCTGCCGGCCGAGGCGGCGCCGCTGCTCGGCTGGTACCGCGAGCTCTACGAGGCGACCGGCGGCCGGGTCTCCCCCCTCGTCGGCGGCGCGCTCGCCGCCGCCGGGCACGGCCCGCGCCTGGCCGGGGCGGAGAAGGCGGTCCCGCGCTGGGAGGAGGCGCTGGCGTGGGACGGCGAGCGCCTCGACGCGGTGCGCCCGGTGACCCTCGACGCCGGCGCGGCGGGGAAGGGGCAGCTCGTCGACCTGGTCGCCGCGGCGCTCGACGGCGCGGGCCTCGACCGCTGGCTCGTCGACGCCTCGGGCGACCTGCGCGGGCGCGGGCTGCCGGGGCTGCGCGTCGCCCTCGAGCATCCCGGCGACCCGCGGCGCGCGGTGGGGATCGCCGAGCCCGGCGACCGCGCCCTCTGCGCGAGCGCGGCGGTCCGCCGCGACGGCCTCGCCCACCTGCTCGACGCCGTGACGGGGCTCCCGTCCGCGGGCGCCGTCGCGAGCTGGGCGGTCGCCGACACCGCGATGGAGGCCGACGGCGCGGCCACCGCGCTGCTGCTCGAGGTCGACCCCGCGCTGCTCCGGCGGCACCGCGTCGAGCATGCGAGGCTGTATGCCGACGGGCGCTTCGAAGTGTCGCCCGGCTTCCCCGGGGAGGTCTTCGCGTGATCGAGGGGGTGACCACGCGGATCGACGGCCTGCTCGGCCGGATCACGACCTTCCGGGTGGTGATCGCCGCGCTCTCGCTGCTGGCCGCGGTCTCGGTGGTGCTCGGCTTCCTCGGGATCACCGCCTTCCGGGGGCTCGAGCAGCTCGCCTCGCTCGCCGTGTGCATGATCGTCGCACACGCCGTCAACGCCGTCGCCTGCCGGATCGCGCGGGTGAGCCCCAACACCGCCTCGACGACGATCACCGCCCTGCTGCTGTTCTTCATCCTGCCGCCCGACCTCGACCCCGTGCGGCTCGGCCTCACCGCGGTCGCGGCGGCGGTCGCGGCGGCGAGCAAGTACCTGATCGCGGTGCGCGGCCGGCATCTGCTCAACCCCGCGGCGGCGGGGGCCTTCGTCGTCTCGGTGCTGGGGCTCGGGCCGGCGATCTGGTGGATCGCGACCCCCGTGATGCTGCCGCTCGTCGCCCTGGGGGCCCTCGTCGTGCTCTACCGGGTGCGGCACCTGCTCGTCGGCCTGGTGGCGATCGCGGTGGGGGCGGCGATCCTCGTCGCGCGCTACCTGCTCTCGGGGTCGGACCCCGGCGCCGCGATCGCGATCGCGATCGGCTCCACCCCGCTGGTCTTCCTCGCCGGCTTCATGCTCTCCGAGCCGCTCACCCTGCCGCCCCGGCGCTGGCAGCAGCTCATCGTGGCCGCGGTGGTGGGCGCGCTCTTCGCGGTCCCGTTCTCCACCGGCAGCCTCCCGATCGGCCCGCTCGCGCTCGGGCCGATCTCCTCCACCCCCGAGTTCGCGCTCGTCGTCGGCAACCTGCTCGCCTTCCTGTTCGGGCAGCGCCGCGCGATCCGCCTCCGGCTGACCGCGAAGCGGCGGCTCACCCCCACCAGCTGGGAGTTCGAGCTGCGCCCGCTCGTGCCCGTGCGCTTCGCGGCCGGCCAGTTCATCGAGCTGGCGCTGCCGCACCGGGGCACGGACGCCAAGGGCTCGCGCCGCGCCTTCAGCATCGCGAGCGCCGACGCCGAGAGCATCCGGCTCGGGGTGCGCTCCACCGAGCCGGTCTCCAGCTTCAAGCGGCAGCTGCTGGCCCTCGAGCCCGGGGCGGTGCTCACCGCCACGAGCGTGGGTGGCGACTTCGTGCTGCCGCGCGACCCGGACACCCCGCTGCTGCTCGTGGCCGGCGGCATCGGCATCACGCCCTTCATCGGGCACCTGGACGCCCTGTCCGGAGGCGCCGAGGAGCACGACGTGGTGGTCGTCTACGCGGTGTCGTCCAACGCCGAGCTCGCCTACCTGCCCGAGCTGGAGCGCAGCGGGGCGGCGGTGGTGATCGCCTCTCCCGAGCGGCCCGGGCCGGAGCTGCTGCGGCCGGGCTGGCGCTGGATCGGGCCGGGACGCCTCACCGGCGCCGCCGTGATGGAGGCGGTCCCCGACGCGACCCGGCGGGTGGCCTACGTCTCCGGGCCCCCGTCGATGGTGGGGACGCTGAGGACGGCGCTGCGGCGCGCCGGAGTGCGCCGGGTGCGCAGCGACGTGTTCCTCGGCTACTGAGCGACTCCTCCCCGCGCCGGCCGACGCGCCTTGCTCGGAGTTCGCTCAGAGCATTGGCACTCTCGCAGGTCGATTGCTAATCTTGCTCTAGTTGAGTCGTATCGACTCAAGTTCATGGCGAACATCACAGGAGGAAGCGATGGCACTTCTCTTCGACCCGTTCCGTGAGCTCGACCGTGTGGCCGGGCAGCTGCTCGACAGCCGCCAGGGCCCGCGCCTGATGCCCATGGACCTCTACCGCGACGGCGACCACTACGTCCTCACCGCGGACCTCCCCGGCGTGGACCCGGGCAGCGTCGACATCGACGTGGACGGCCAGCTGCTCACCATCCGCGCCGAGCGCACTCCGCGCTCGCAGGAGGGCGTGACGTGGCTCGCACGGGAGCGGGCCGCGGGCGGCTACCTGCGCCAGCTCAACCTCGGCCAGGGCATCGACACGGCCCGCATCTCGGCGGGCTACGACAACGGCGTGCTCAGCGTCGTGATCCCGGTGGCCGAGGAGGCCAAGCCGCGCCGGATCGCGGTGCAGTCCGGGGCGTCGGCGCCGACTGCCGCGGCTCCCGTCGCGCAGGGCGAGGTGACGGCGGCCTGACCGCCGGAGCGAGGGGCCCGGGCATCCGCCCGGGCCCCTCCTCGCGTCAGTCCTCGTCCGGCGGCGCGCCCTCGGCGAAGAGCGCCTCGAGCTCGGCCGCCACGGAGCGCAGGGCCCGGGCGACCTGCGGCTCGCGCTCCGAGTCGAGACGCCCGGCGGGGGCGGAGACGCTCACGGCGAGCAGCGTGGCCGCGGGGACGGGGACCGCCACGCAGCGCACGCCCTCCTCCATCTCGCCCTCGTCGGTGGCGTAGCCGCGCTCGCGCACCCGGCCCAGCTCGTCGAGCATGACGCCGGGCTCGGTGATCGTGGTGCCGGTGACGCGCTCCATGCCCTGCTCGTCGAGCAGCCGCACCACCTCGTCGTCGGCCAGCCGCGAGAGCAGCGCCTTGCCGACGCCGGTGCAGTGCACGGGCACGCGGCGGCCGACCTGGGTGAACATCCGCATGGAGTGCGAGCCGGCCACCTGCATGACGTACTCGACCCGGCCGCCGTCGAGCAGGGCCAGGTTGACCGACTCGCCGAGCTGCGCCGCGAGCCGGGCGAGAGAGGGCCTCGCCCGCACGCCGAGCAGCGAGTTCGCCGTGCCGCCGAGGCGCACCAGCCGGGTGCCGAGGCAGTAGCGCCGGTCGGGCAGCTGACGCACGTAGCCGGCCTCGACGAGGGCGCCGAGCAGCCGGTGGATGGACGAGGGCGGCAGCGCCGCCCGGTCGGCCAGCTCGCTCACGCCGAGCACTCCGCCGGCGGCGTCGAGCTCGTCGAGGAGGTTGAAGGCACGCGCCACGGACTGCACGCCGCCGCCGCTCATGGGACCTCCGATCGCGCCCGGGGGGCCGGGGAGGCGCCGCTTTGACCGGGTCCGGGGGCGCCAGTAGGCTCGACCCCGAGTGGAATACCGGTTCCACTATACGGAACTTTCGACGCGGCGTCGCGGAGGGGAAGCACCATGACCGAGCACATCACGATCGGCGGACTCCGGGTGGCCCCGGTGCTGCGCGACTTCATCGAGGGCGAGGCGCTCCCGGCGAGCGGGCTCGCGCTCGAGCCCGCCGCCTTCTGGGCGGGCGTCGAGGCGATCGTGACCGAGCTCGGCCCCCGCAACCGCGCCCTGCTGGCCGAGCGCGACCGACTGCAGGCCGAGATCGACGCCTGGCACCGCGCCAACCCGGGCGGCCACGCCGACCTGCCGCGCTACCGCGCCTTCCTCGAGGGCCTCGGCTACCTGCAGCCGACGCCGGAGGACGTGAAGGTCACCACCACCGGGGTGGACGAGGAGATCGCCTCCATCGCCGGCCCCCAGCTCGTGGTGCCGGTCTCGAACGCCCGCTACGCCCTCAACGCCGCCAACGCGCGCTGGGGCTCCCTCTACGACGCCCTCTACGGCACCGATGCCCTGCCGGGTGCGGCGCGGCCCGGCGGCTACGACACCGTGCGAGGCGCCCAGGTGATCGCGCGGTCGCGCGAGCTGCTCGACGAGATCGTGCCCCTGGACGGCGCCTCGCACGCCGACGCCACCGGCTACCGCGTCGAGGGCGGGGCGCTGCGCGTCGCGCTGACCGGCGGCGGCGAGACCGGCCTCGCCGACCCGTCCCTGCTGGCCGGCTACGTCGGCGACCCGGCCGGGCCGACAGTGGTGCTGCTGCGCCACCACGGCCTGCACCTCGAGATCCGCATCGATCGCAACCACCCGGTCGGCCGCGGCGACGCCGCCGGCGTCGCCGACGTGCAGCTGGAGTCGGCCGTGACCACGATCATCGACTTCGAGGACTCGGTGGCCGCCGTCGACGCCGAGGACAAGGTGCACTGCTACCGCAACTGGCTCGGCCTCAACCGCGGCGACCTCGCCGACACCTTCGAGAAGGACGGCCGTACGATGACCCGCACCCTCGCGGACGACCGGCGCTACACCGCGCCGGACGGCGCGGGCGAGGTCGTGGTGCCCGGCCGCGCGCTGCTCTTCGTGCGCAACGTCGGCCACCTCATGACGAGCGACGCGATCCTCGACCCGGAGGGGAACGAGATCGGCGAGGGCATCCTCGACGCCATCGTGACCACCCTCACCGCGCTGCCCGGCAAGAGCCCGGCCAACACGCGCCGCAACGGCCGCACCGGCTCGATCTACATCGTCAAGCCCAAGATGCACGGCGCCGCCGAGGCCGCGCTCACCAACGACCTCTTCGCCCGCGTCGAGGCCCTCTACGGCCTGCCCGAGAGCACGCTGAAGGTGGGAGTGATGGACGAGGAGCGCCGCACCACCCTCAACCTCACCGCCGCCATCGGCGCCGTCTCGAGCCGCATCGTCTTCATCAACACGGGCTTCCTCGACCGCTCCGGCGACGAGATCCACACCTCGATGGAGGCCGGCCCCGTGGTGCCGAAGGCCGACCTCAAGACGCAGACCTGGATCCTCTCCTACGAGGACCACAACGTCGACGTCGGCCTCGCCGTGGGCCTCAACGGCCGCGGCCAGATCGGCAAGGGCATGTGGGCCATGCCCGACCTCATGGCCGGCATGCTCGATCAGAAGATCGGCCACCCGCGGGCCGGCGCCTCCACCGCCTGGGTGCCGTCGCCGACCGCGGCGACCCTGCACGCCCTGCACTACCACTACGTCGACGTGGCGGCCCGCCAGGCCGAGCTCGCCGGCCACTGGCGCACCACCGTCGAGCAGCTCATCACCGTGCCCGTCGGCGACCCCTCCGAGTGGGACGACGAGCTGCGCCGTCGCGAGATCGACAACAACTGCCAGGGCCTGCTCGGCTACGTGGTGCGCTGGGTCGAGCTCGGCATGGGCGCCTCGAAGGTGCCCGACATCAACGACGTGCAGCTGATGGAGGACCGCGCCACGCTGCGCATCTCGAGCCAGCACCTGGCCAACTGGCTGCGCCACGGCATCGTCACCGAGGAGCAGGTGCTCGACGGGCTGCGCCGGATGGCGGTCTTCGTCGACTCGCAGAACGCCGACGAGCCGGGCTACCGCCCCATGTCGGCCGACTTCGAGAGCTCGATCGCCTTCCAGGCCGCCAAGGAGCTGGTCTTCCTCGGCCGGGAGCAGCCGAACGGCTACACCGAGCCGATCCTGCACCGCCGTCGCCGCGAGGTGAAGGCGCGCGCCGCGCTGGGCGGCTGAGCCGACGCGGGCCCGGCTCCCGGCGTCGCCGCGTCGGGGGCTCCCGCTAGTCTCGCCGCATGGCCTCCTTCGCCGACAAGCCGGAGCTGATCGTCGACACCGTCGAGGAGTGGGACGTCTGGCTGGTCGAGCACGCCGACGTCGCCGACGACGGCGTGCGGCTCCGGCTGCGCAAGAAGGCCACGACGAAGCCGGGCATCCTCTACGGCGAGGCGCTCGACGTGGCCCTCTGCCACGGCTGGATCGACGGGCAGTCGAAGTCCCACGACGCCGACTACTTCCACCAGGCCTTCACCCCCCGCCGCGCGCGCAGCCCGTGGTCGCAGATCAACCGCGAGCACGTCGAGCGGCTGAGCTCCGCCGGCCTGATGCGCCCGCGCGGTCTCGCCGAGGTGGAGCGGGCGAAGGCCGACGGCCGCTGGGACGCGGCCTACCGCCAGAAGGGAGCGGAGCTCCCGGTCGAGCTCGCCGAGGCCCTCGCCGCGAGCCCGGCGGCGTCCGAGGCCTTCGCAGCCCTGAACGGCCAGAACCGCTTCGCCCTCATCTTCCGGGTGGGCCAGGCCAAGCGCCCGGAGACACGGCTGCGCAAGGCGGCGGAGTTCGCCGCGATGCTCGAGCGGGGCGAGCGGATCTACTGAGCGGGCGGAGCCGTCAGGCCGCGGCGCCCTCGAGGCGCGCGCGGAGGTTCTCGTCGAGGGTGGCGAGGAACTCCTCCGTCGTCTGCCACTCCTGCTCGGGGCCGACCAGGGCCGCGAGGTCCTTGGTCATCCTGCCGCTCTCGACGGTGGTGATGATGACGTCCTCGAGGGTCTCGGCGAAGTCGATGAGGGCCTGGTTGCCGTCGAGCTTGCCGCGATGGATGAGACCGCGGGTCCAGGCGTAGATCGAGGCGATCGGGTTGGTCGAGGTGGGCTTGCCCTGCTGGTACTGCCGGTAGTGGCGGGTGACCGTGCCGTGGGCGGCCTCGGCCTCGACCACCTTGCCGTCGGGGGTGGCCAGCACCGAGGTCATCAGGCCGAGGGAGCCGTAGCCCTGGGCGACGGTGTCGGACTGCACGTCGCCGTCATAGTTCTTGGTGGCCCAGACGTAGCCGCCCTCCCACTTGAGCGAGGAGGCGACCATGTCGTCGATGAGCCGGTGCTCGTAGCTCAGGCCGGCCGCCTCGAACTGGTCGCGGAACTCGCGCTCGTAGACGTCGGCGAAGATGTCCTTGAAGCGGCCGTCGTAGGCCTTGAGGATCGTGTTCTTGGTCGAGAGGTAGACCGGGTAGTTGCGGGCCAGGCCGTAGTTGAAGCTGGCCCGGGCGAAGTCGCGGATCGAGTCGTCGAGGTTGTACATCGCCATGGCGACGCCCGAGCCCGGGGACTCGTAGACCTCGTACGTCTGCGGCGCCGAGCCGTCCTTCGGGGTGAAGGTGATGGTGAGCGTGCCCTCGCCCTCGAAGCGGAAGTCGGTGGCGCGGTACTGGTCGCCGAAGGCGTGGCGGCCGACGACCACCGGCTTGGTCCAGCCGGGCACCAGCCGCGGGATGTTGGAGATCACGATCGGCTCGCGGAAGATCACGCCGCCGAGGATGTTGCGGATCGTGCCGTTGGGGCTCTTCCACATCTGCTTGAGGCCGAACTCCTCGACGCGGGCCTCGTCGGGGGTGATCGTGGCGCACTTGACGCCCACCCCGTGCCGCTGGATCGCGTGGGCCGCGTCGACGGTGACCTGGTCGTTGGTCGCGTCGCGGTGCTGGATCCCGAGGTCGTAGTACTCGAGCGTGATGTCCAGATAGGGGTGGATCAGCCGGTCCTTGATGAACTGCCAGATGATCCGGGTCATCTCGTCGCCGTCGAGTTCGACGACCACGCCCTCGACCTTGATCTTGTCGACCACGTCGTGTCCTTCCGGGTGCGGAACCGGCCCTAGTGGGGCCCTGCCCAGCCTATCCCCCTCCGCCAGGTGTCTCGACATCGAGAGACCTGGCTGCGAGCCGGGCGGCGGGTTAATCTTGACAGATGACGGCCCTTCAGTTGCAGGAGTTGACGGCTCAGACGATCGAGGCCGCCAACAGCCTCACCCTCAAGCCCGGCCAGGAGGCCTTCCTCCGGCCGGAGACCTACATCGCCATCGAGGACGGCCTCGACCCGGCGGGGTCGTGGCCCAGGGTGGTGGTCGACGGCGACGAGGTGGTCGGCTACATCATGGGGAACTTCGACCCCGACGCCCCGGAGGAGTTCCTGCGCGCGGCGTTATGGCGCATCAACGTCGCCGCCGAGGCCCAGGGCCGCGGGGTGGGCCGCTTCGCCGTGGAGGCCTTCGCCGAGGAAGCCCGCCGGCGCGGCTTCGACCGGGTCACCGTGGTGTGGGCGAGCGGCGAGGCCGGGCCGGAGCGCTTCTTCCGCACCGTCGGCTTCGAGGTGGTCGGCGAGACCCCCTACGGCGAGAAGCTCGGCGCGCTCGCGCTCTGAGCCTCCGCGCCCCGTGACCGAGACCCCCCTCCGCAAGCGCGAGGACGCGCTCGCGAGCCGCGACCTCAGCCTCGACCTGGCCCGGGTCGCCTGCGTGCTGCTCGTCGTCGCCGTGCACCTGCTCTTCACCGGGGTGTTCCGCGACGCGGACGACATCCGGCTCGAGCGCACCGCCGAGCTGCAGCCCTGGTTCGCGGCGATCTCGTGGCTGCTCGAGATCATGCCGCTGTTCTTCGTGGTCGGCGGCTTCGCCACCGCCGCCGGACTGGCGTCGGCGGCGCGGCGCGGAGAGAGCGGCGCGGACTTCGTGCGCTCCCGCCTCCTCCGACTGGCCCGGCCCTCGCTGCCGCTGTTCCTCTTTCTCGCGGCGGGTCTCGCGGCGGCGACGCTGCTCGGCGTCGACCCGGTGCTGTTCAGCGGCGTGGCGATCGGCGTCGGCTCGCCGCTGTGGTTCCTCGCGGCGTACATGATCGTGCAGGCGCTGGGACCGGCGATGATGCGGCTGCACCGCGCACGGCCGCGCACGACGCTCGCCGTGCTCCTCGTCCTGATCGGCGCCGTCGACACGGCGCGGATGCTGGCCGGCGAGCCGCTGCTGGGGCTGCCCAACGTCTTCTTCGTCTGGCTGCTCGTGCAGCAGCTCGGCTTCTGGATGTTCGACGGCTGGTTCGCCCGCCGCGCCTGGTGGCAGCTGCTGCTCCTCGTGGTCGGGGGCTACGGCCTCCTGCTCGCCCTCGTCCCGCTGGCCGGCTACTCGTGGAACATGCTGTCGAACCAGTACCCGCCGACGCTCCCCCTCGCCGTGCTCGGCGTCGTGCAGGCGGCGTCGCTCACCCTGCTGCGCCGCCCGCTCACGGCGCTCATGAGACTCAAGGCCGCCCAGGGCGTCGTGCTCATCGCGGGCACGCGGCTGATGACGATCTACCTCTGGCACCTGCCGGTGATCATCGCGCTCGTCGGCGTGCAGCTGCTGCTCCCCTTCCCGATGTCCGAGCCCGGCAGCGCCGGATGGTGGGCCGAGCGACTGCCCGCCTACCTCCTCGTGCTCGGGGCGGTCTGGCTGCTGTCGCTGTGGCTCGTGCGCTTCGAGCGGCCCGCTCCGGGGGATCGCGGCACGGGCGCCTCCCCCGGGGTCGTGGCGGCCGCGGTCGTGGCCTTCACCGCCCCGCCCTTCCTGGTCATGGTGCTCGGCCTGGACCTCTGGCTCGCCGCGGCGGGCCTGGCCGGCACGGCTCTGGCGCTGCTGCTCGCCCGCCCGGCGCGGGCGGGCGCCTCCTGAGGCCGTGCCCGACCAGGACGCCTTCGCGGAGGCCGTGCTCTCGATCGTGGCGGCCATCCCTCCGGGCCGCGCGATGAGCTACGGCGACGTCGCCGCGGCGATCGGCTCGCGCTCCGCCCGGGGCGTCGGGCGGGTGATGGCCCGGGCCGGCGACGAGCCGTCCTGGTGGCGGGTCGTGCGCGCCTCCGGCCACCCGCCCGTCGGCCACGAGGCCGAGGCCCTCGCGCACTACCTCGAC
>Ga0164243_10015073_pt1 | contig 10714 bp, 7 predicted proteins | sample OricompcompostOP_FD_108781 | JGI IMG/M metagenome (GOLD analysis project Ga0164243, IMG submission 108781) | Organic Plus compost microbial communities from Emeryville, California, USA - Original compost - Organic plus compost (OP) | ecosystem: Engineered > Solid waste > Mixed feedstock >...
CAGCGCCTCGTCGACCGAGTTGTCGATGATCTCCCACAGACAGTGCATCAGCCCACGACTGTCGGTCGAGCCGATGTACATACCCGGCCGCTTGCGGACGGCCTCCAGCCCCTCCAGGACGAGCAGATGCCGCGCGGTGTAATTGGAACCGCCCTCGCGGTCTGCCCCGGTCAGCAGTGCGGTGGACGGCACGGACATGTCGGCGGTCACGCGGTTCGCTCCTCGCTGAATTCTGCTTGAGACGGCTGGGTTGCCGCGTCAGAGGGTACCGAGGCCCAGGACGGCAGGTGACGCACGACCCAGGAGACGATCAGGGAGAACCGCCATGCTAGCCCACATTCGATATCCTGTTCGATAACGACCTGGGTGACACACACATCACGTTCCCATCCAGGCATGAACCGTTTAGGCTCCGGGCACGTCCTCCACAACGAAGGAGGAACAGCCCGCAGCCGGACGACAACCCAACGGCACGACGACAGGCCTGCCGGCGCCACCGGCAGAGCTCGCCACCACCCACCGTCACAGACTGCACAACAGACCGAACACAACAGACGGAAAACCCAACCCCTGCACTACGGCCCATTCGCCGCCACCCGGCAACTATCCGGCCTCCCGGCCAAAAAAGTCCGGGAATGATGGCCAGAGCGGGAACGTTATCGGCCTGGTTGGATGTTGACCCTGGTACGACAGCTCGTCGAGCTAGAGAAGAGGCGACGTGACTACAGTTCTGACCCCCGCGACTCCGCTGACGGCAGCCGACCGCTGTGACCGCTGCAACGCCCAGGCGTATCTGCGCGTTGTCCTGGTGAGCGGCGGCGAGCTGCTGTTCTGCGCCCACCACGGCCGCAAGTACGAGCCGGAACTCAAGAAGATCGCCGCGGAGATACAGGACGAGACGGAGAAGCTCAACGCGACTCCCGCTTCCGCCGGCGAAGACGAACGATGAACTCCGGAACGGCGTCCGCTTGAGCTGACGCCCTCGCGTCCGCATCCGACGAGCTAGCCCGGCGCAGGCCGGAACAGGCGGGCGGCCCTCCCCCAGCGGAAGGGCCGCCCGCCCTCGTCATGGGACGGAAACCCCAGCAGCCCGTATCACGGCGCGGACAGCCGGCCCTGAAGCGCGCCCCCCCGGGGCGACGGGCCCGGCGCATCCGGCGCCCCCGCGCTTTCCGGTCAGCTCCCCCGGCGCTCGCTCACCTCGGGCGGCAACAGCGGTTGCCGGGCTCACGCCCCCGCCGGGACCCCCGCGTCCTCCGCCTGCACCACGGACTGCAGCGCCGAGACCCGCGTGTACACACCGGGCCGGCCGGGCTCACCGCAGCCGATGCCCCACGACACCAGCCCCACGAGCTTGCCCTGGGCCACCAACGGCCCGCCGCTGTCTCCCTGGCAGGCGTCCCGGCCGCCCTGCTTCAACCCCGCGCACAGCATCGTGGCCGGGTCGTAGGTGCCCTCGGACGACCCCGGATAGGCCCGACTGCAGTCCGTGTCCGCCAGCACCCGCACCCGCGTCGCGTGCAGGCTCGTCGCGTAGGTCCCACGCCCCGTGGTGTCGCCCCAGCCGTAGACCGTCGCCGCGGTACCCGACTGGTGCACCGCGTCGCCCTTCTGGGCCATCGGGAGGACGGAACCCTGCGGCAGCGGAGACGCCAGCCGTAGTACGGCGATGTCACCCTTGTTGGTCACCGGGTCGTAGTCCGGGTTCACCCGGGACGACTCGACGGGGATCTCCTTACCGGCCGTACCGGTCAGATCGGTACGGCCGGTGATCACCCGCAGATCCGTGACCTGCGAGGGGTCCGCGCCCAGCACCTCACGGCTGAGACAGTGCGCCGCCGTGATCGCCGTTCGCGGGCCCACGACGGCACCGCCGCAGAACTGCCCCGAGCGCTGGGGACCGAACCGGGAGCGGCTGGAGAGCGCCACCACCCACGGATGACTCTCGGCGCGCACCGGGGCGCCCCCGATGACCGCACGGTCCGGATCCTGGTCGTGTGCCGCCGCCCCCAGGACGCGCCCGGCACCGCCTTCCCGTGCCGCGGGCCCGGAAACCTGCCCCGGGGCGTGCACGGGCCGCTCCGCGGCCGACTCGGCCGCCACCGCCCCCTGCGGAACAGTGGGCGCGGCAAGCGCCGCTATCAGCGCCGCCCCCAGCACCAGACGGCGCCTTCCCCGCCCGCTCGCGATCCGGATGACCCGCGTTCGCCTCCAGCGCATCGATCGCATGAGACCGACCTCCTGACCGTACGGAACCCTGTGACTACCCAGGGTGTTCCGGCTCGACGCTGCGCGCATCCCGGGCCGCCCCAGGTGTGCGCCCGGCGCACGGTGGGCCGTCCGGGTGCCGCGGCCAGGAGCAGCCGGTACGGCGAAGGCCGGCACCCCCTCCGCCCGGGAGGGAGCACCGGCCTTCGCCCGGCGCGTGTGCCGCGTACGGCCACTCAGTCCAGGTAGTCCCGCAGAACCTGGGAACGAGAGGGGTGCCGCAGCTTCGACATCGTCTTCGACTCGATCTGCCGGATGCGCTCACGCGTGACGCCGTAGACCTTGCCGATCTCGTCCAGCGTCTTCGGCTGGCCGTCGGTCAGACCGAATCGCATCGACACGACGCCCGCCTCACGCTCACTGAGCGTGTCGAGAACCGAGTGCAGCTGCTCCTGCAGAAGCGTGAAGCTCACCGCATCGGCCGGTACAACCGCCTCGGAGTCCTCGATCAGGTCACCGAACTCGCTGTCACCGTCCTCGCCCAGCGGAGTGTGCAGCGAGATGGGCTCGCGGCCGTACTTCTGGACCTCGACGACCTTCTCGGGCGTCATGTCCAGCTCCTTGGCCAGCTCCTCCGGGGTGGGCTCGCGGCCCAGGTCCTGGAGCATCTGACGCTGCACACGGGCGAGCTTGTTGATGACCTCGACCATGTGCACCGGAATACGGATGGTGCGGGCCTGGTCGGCCATGGCGCGAGTGATGGCCTGGCGGATCCACCACGTCGCGTAGGTCGAGAACTTGTAGCCCTTCGTGTAGTCGAACTTCTCGACCGCACGGATCAGACCCAGGTTGCCCTCCTGGATCAGGTCCAGGAAGAGCATGCCGCGGCCCGTGTACCGCTTCGCCAGCGAAACCACCAGTCGGAGGTTGGCCTCCAGCAGGTGATTCTTGGCGCGGCGGCCGTCCTCGGCGATGATCTCCAGCTCCCGCTGGAGCTTGGGGGCCAGCTTCTCCTCGGTGGCCAGCTTGTCCTCGGCGAACAGACCCGCCTCGATCCGCTTGGCCAGCTCGACCTCCTGCTCCGCGTTGAGGAGCGGGACCTTGCCGATCTGCTTGAGGTAGTCCTTGACCGGGTCGGCCGTCGCCCCCGCGGCGGCGACCTGCTGGGCCGGCGCGTCGTCCTCGTCGTCGTCGGAGAGGACGAAGCCCTCATTCTCGTTCTTGCCGTCGGCGGACGGACCGTCCTCGGCGCCGGGCTTGCCCGACGGCTTGACGGGCAGGTCCTCCACCATTTCCTCGTCACCTTCGAGGAGTTCGTCGACGACGGACTTCTTGGCCGCCGTCTTCTTCGGGGCGGCGGTCTTCTTGGCGGCGGTCTTCTTCGCCGCGGCCTTCTTGGCAGTGGCCTTCTTCGCGGCGGGCTTGGCTGCGCCCTCCCCGGCGGGGTCCTGCCCGACGGTCGCGGCCGTCGCGGCCGGGGAGGAGGCGACGGACGCCGCGGTGGAGGCCGTCCGCGTGGGGGCGGCCTTCTTGGCCTGCGTGGTCTTGGTGGCGACTGTCCTGGTGGTGGTGCGCTTGGCCTGAGTCTTCGCTGCGACGCTCTTGCGGGTGCGCTTGGGCGCCTCGGCTGCGCTCACCATCAGCGTCACACCCTCTTCGTCGAGGATCTGATTGAGGCTGCGCAGAACGTTCTTCCACTGGGTCGGCGGAATCTGGTCAGCCTCGAAGGCCCGACGCACGTCGTCGCCGGCGATCTGCCCCTCAGCCTTCCCCCGCTCGATGAGCGCCATCACGGACTCGGACTCGGCGATCTCCGCAGGGAGAGTACGGGATGTGCTGGCCGACACGAACAACCTCTCGGAACGATGGAAACGGCGGACCGCCGGCGGGGATGAACCGACGGCACGGGCGGAGCAGTGGAGAAACAACGGTGCAGACTAGAGCCCCGAACGGGGCGCCCGTATTCCCTCCTCGGCTGTCACCTCTTGAGTCATCGCGTGGGAACGGGAAGCGTTACGCCCAATTCACGTGGCCCGAGTCACATTCTGTACCCGTCTCTATCCGGTGATAACCGGACGAAACCCCTGACCACTGCGGGCGCGACACCTCCACGGTACGGCTCCCGCACGCGAAACGGTCTTGCGGACAGTCGGCACCTGCACGACGAGCGCGCGAACCACCCGGCGGAGTGCGGACGCGGCGGCGGACCGCCCCTCGGTCGCCCACCCGCTCGGCTGCCCGGGCTTTGTCCCTCAGCCCTTCGGCCTCCACCCGGGGACCGTTGCCGAGGCTGTCCGCCTCCGGGGCAGGTCCGCCCCTCCCGGCCGCCGCTCCTGTCCCCCTGTCGGAGGACGACTGAGCACGACTGCGGTGCGGCACGCGGGGCTGTCGTGCTGGTTGCCCGGCCTTGTGGCCGTGCAACCAGCAGGGGCTGGGCGGACGCTCCGACCGCCCCCTCGTGTCGCTCCGAGGCTCTGATGTGAACCGGCAGCGACTGTCACCCCGGACACGGTGCCGCCGCACCATGCACAGCCGCCCTCTGCGTCCGGGTGCGGGCGGGCAAGGTCGAGCGCAGGCTCCGGGGTCCGGGTGCACGCAGCGGGGTACTCGGCTGGAGGACACCGTTCAGCGAGGCCTTCGAGGAGACGAGCGGGGTCACCGCCCCGACCCACCAACACCAAGACCGGCACCGGCACCGGCATCGGCACCGGCCGAGTGACCGGCTTCCGAGGAGGCCGGTCGCGTCCGATGCGGCTCAGACCCACGGCTGCGAAGCGTCAGCCATGCCCCGCCGACAGGAGAGGCAACGCGAGACTCGGTGCTGTGCTGTGCCATGCCTGCGATCTCGTCGGCCCACCATGGCTTGGTGGCCCGGAACCGCGAGCCCGGGGCCCTCGACCCGGACTCGCGGCGGCCCCGGCCCCGCGACGCCGGACGCGGCTCACCACTCTGCGAGCGGAAACCCACCCCCGAGGCACTCACGGCGGCCAGTCCTCGGCCCCTCGGCTCCTCGGGAACAGCGAAATGGTTTCCCCAGGCCGGTCGCACCGCGACCCGACCCGCGTACCGGAGCGGTGCGTCCTCAGGGGGCCTGGCGCAGTCCCGAGCCACCGCACGAGCCAGGAGCGGGCGACCGGACCACCGTTCGGGTTCGCACCCGCCGAGCCACAGCGGGACGGGCAGCGCTCTGCACCCTCGGGCACGCAGCGACACAGAGGCCGGGTGCCCAGGTCGTGTCCCGTCACCGGACACCCGGCCGGTATGGAAGCCCGGAGCCGACAGGCCGTCCCGCGGGCCGACAGGCCGGCAGAGCGGGCGGGCGGCCCGACTCGGCTGCCCGCCGCCGGTCAGTGCTCGCGCGGCGCCGGGACGACGTGGTCCGCCCCGCCGGGGGCACCCGGGCCGCCCGTCTGACCGGGCTGCCCCGCGCCGGCGGGTACACCGTGGGACCCCGCCTGCGCGGGCTGGGCCGCGGGAGCCGCCGCCTGCCCGGAGGCGCCCGCCTGTGCCGCCTGCGCGGCCGGGACCGTCTCGGTGGGAGCACCGAGCACCTGCCGCATGGCGTTCTCGGCGACGCCGGCCTCGCCGGCGGCGAGAGCCTCCACAACGCGGCGGTGGTACCCGACGACACTTTCGCTCGGGTGCTCGCAGCAGGCCGTCGGACCGCCCGAGACCTGGAGCGCGGAGGAGACGATGCCGGAGAGGTGCTCCAGCATCCTGTTACCCGCGGCCTGGAGGATCAGGCCGTGGAACTCCGCGTCGGCGCGGGAGAAGGTGAGAGCGTCGCCCTGGGCGTGGGCGTGGCCCATGATCTCGACCATGTCGCCGAGGCGCTGCTGGACATCGTCGTGGCTCTGCCCGGCGGCCAGGCGCGCGGCGAGGGGCTCGATCGTCCAGCGCAGCTCGCACAGCTCGCGGCGCTGCCCCTCCCGCTGCGGCCCGAAGGCACGCCACTCGATGATGTCGGGGTCGAGCAGGTTCCAGTCACTGACGGGCCGGACCCTGGTGCCGACGTTGGGGCGTGCGCTCACCAGCCCTTTGGCTTCGAGCACGCGCAGGGATTCCCGTACGACGGTACGCGAGACCTCGAAGCGCTGGCCGATCTCTTCGGGGACGAGTGGACGGTCCGCGCCCAGGTCGCCCGAGACGATCATCTGGCCCAGCTGCTGGACGAGTTGGCCGTGCAGGCCCCTGCCACGGCTACCGGACGCACGTCGGTTCACACGGTTCATATCAGCCTCGGAACCCTCCCACGCCGAGGCGTTGGTGGTGGTACGCGCCGTCCCCGTGGACTCGGCGTATGCGTAGCGGTCCAGCTCGCCCGGGCCGACGATGCCTGTGTCGACGGAGCGAGCCGCGGTCATCATGGAGTGCGCAAGGGTAGTCACGACCCTTGTGTCGGCGGAGCTCGGCGCGGTCTTGAGGGCTTTGGTGAAAAGCACACGAAAGGGTGATCGCTGCCTTCCTTGTAATTGACGCCTTATCGGAAAGAACGGACCACAACACTGGTGGTCAGAGCCATGTACGCCCGTCGAGCACCGGTTTGCGGGGTGCGCAGGTGAACAGATGCACGTTTACGCGCTGTTCCGTGAGCCACTGACCAATGCGGCTGTCATGGGCCGTGTTCGTCCCTCCCTCCTGCCATCCGTCGGACACCTTCAGCACCTATCTCCGCCATGGGCGCCCCCGCAGCGAGGTGAGGGCATAGGCACAGAACAGCACCATCAGCGCAAAGGCCAACGCCCGCCCCACCGGTTGGGCTGCGATCTCCCCCGCCACAGTGCCCCATCGTTCGGCCACCGAAGGCCAGGGGAAGAGCAGCACTGCCCGCAGACGCTCGGGCAGCCCCCCGAACGACTGGCCGCCCGCATCCACCGTCGCCCCCCGCAGGAACGGCGCCACCAGCAACGGCACGGCCACAACCGCCGCCACACCGAGCACCGTTGAGCGGAATACCCCAGCAGCCAGCAGCCCCGCCCAAGCACAGCCGACGCACAATGCCAGCACCGCGACAACCTGCACCCCGAGCGACGGCACCGAGGCCCCGCCCGCCGAACCGCCCGGCACGGACAAGCTCGTCAGGCCGTCCTGGTGCAAGGTGCCGGCGGGGAAGCCGAGGGCGCCGCTGTCCGCACCGAAGAGCAGGGTGAGTGCGACCCCGTTGCACAGCGCTGTCGCCGCGCACAGCGCCACGGCCGTACCGCCCGTCACCGCCAGTTTCGCCACCAGCAGCCCCAGCCTTCTCGGCACCGGGACCTGCGCCGGAACCAGCGCCGGATACCGGAACTCCTGCCCGAAGGCCGTTGCCCCCAGCAGTCCGGCAGCCAAAGCCGCGGGCGGAACGAGGAAAGGCGAACCGGGAGGCCATCCCGTCAGCAGTTTCAGCGCCGGTGCGATTCCCGTCTCCGCATCCACCACGGCCTCACCCCCCGCTCCGACGCGCGCCACCGCGACGGACACCGCAAGCCCGGCCAGCAACGCCAACCCGATCAGCACCCATGGAGTGCGCACACCGAACAGCCGCCGCAGTTCGTACTGGAGCGGGGCCACCGGTCCCGGCCGGCGCACCACCCGTGAGACGGGTGGCAACACCGCCCGCTTCCCCGGCGTATCCGAGACGGGGCTCCCGAACGGGGTCTTGCCCGACCACGTCCGGCTCGCCGCGTTTCCCCGAGTGCCGGCCCTGCCCCGCAGAACGCCGTACATCCGCCGGCCGTGTGTCCGCACCGCCGCGCTGAGGGTCCCCTCCTGGGCAGTGGCTGCCGCAGCGCCGTACTCCTCCCGCCGCCCGGGCATCGGCTCGGCCAGGTCCGAGGCGAAGACGCGCCGCGGGTCCGGCCCGCCTTCCGCCCCGCCTTGCGCGCCTCCTCCCCTCCCGGCCGACTGCGCATCGGGGGTCTCCGCTGCTCGGAACACAGGGCCTCCTGCGCTCCGCGTCCCTTCCTCGGCGCTCCCGCGCGGGCCGGCCGGGTGCCCGCCGTCGGCCGACTCGCTCTCAGCCGCGGGCATCTGTGCCGCCGCCCCGGTCTCCTCCGGCACCGTTTCGCGCCCGGCTCCGGCCGGAGACTGCGAAGCACCGGGCGCGGACTGCCTCTGGGCCCGCGGCAGCGCATCGACGGGCGCGGAAATGCCGGTCACCGGTGCCGAGTTCTGCTTCACCGCCGGAACGAGTACCTCTGCCGACGCGGGCCGGTGCTCCTGCGACGGCTCCGGTGCCTTCTGTGACCGTTCCTCTGCTGCGGCCTGCTCACCGGCTTGCTGGGTACCGGTTGCGCACCCGGGCTCGTCATCCGCTTCGGACGCTGTCGCCGGACAGCCCCTCCCCCCGTCTTCCCTGGTTTCCGTGACCACTGCGGCGCCGCCGCCACGTTGTGGCAGGTGAGCACCGGGTGCAGGCACCGAGGCATGCCCCCGGACGGTGATGCTTCCGCCTTCCACCGCCCCCGTCTCATCATCTCGAACCGCCTCCCCCATGTCGTCTGCGTAACGGGCCCCCACATCCGCCCCCTTCGTTTCACCTCCCCCGCTCTCGTCGGGCGAGATGGTCTTCCGCGCCGATGTGCTCCGGGCAGTGGCCCGCCCATCGGCTCGGATCAGCGGCCCCGGCCGGAATCTGTCCCCGGTGTCCCCGATCTCCTCCGTCAGCTGGTGGACGAGAATGCCGTGCCGGTACGCCGTCTCTCCCACGAACGCACAGTCCGTGCCGTACACCGAGATACGACTTCCTCCCTCACACACCACCTCAACAGCGCCCTGCCTCAGCTGTGTTCGTTCTGCACTCCGTGCTTCCTGCGACAGGACGGCCGCGAAGCGCTCCGCGTGCGGTGTACGGACCGCCACGCGCGGCCGGAGACGGGTCCGGGAGAAGTCAGCAGCGGTCTGATCGGCCACCAGCCTTCCGTTGTCGATGGTCACCACTCGGTCCGCGATGCGTGCCGCCACTTTCGGATCACGCGAGGCGATGAGCGCCAGCCCGCCCTGCTCCGCGTATCCGCGCACCAGTCCGTAGAGCCAACTGGCTTCCCGGGGCGACAGCTCCCACGCCGGCTCGTCGAGCACCAGCGTGTGCGGATCCCCCAGTAGCGCTGCGGCCATCCCGAGCCTGCGGTCCATGCCCCGCGAGAAGTTGCCCAGGCGTTCGTCCGCGAGTCCGCTGAGCCCGACCACTTCGAGCACTTCGTCCGCCCGCTCGGCGGGCACTCCCGCCACGGCCGTGAGCATCCGGAGATGGCCGCGTGCGCTGCGGGCCGGATGTCCGGGCACGTCTCCCAGCAGGACCCCGATCTCCCGAGCGGGGTGCTGGATCCGCTGGACAGGACGGCCCCGGAAGAGCGCGACCCCTCGCCCCGGTACGAGTTGCAGCATGAGCCGCAGAGCCTCGCTCTTGCCCGAACCAGCCGGCCCCAGCAACACCGTGACCTCGCCGGAACGCGCCTCGAAAGTGAGGTCGTCAACGCGGGGCAGGTGCTTTCGCCGGGCCGTACTGGTGAGTCCGATGGCCTGAATCATCGCTTCTCCCGCAGAACGCATGGCGGACGCACCACTGCAAGATAACGCGACATTTCCGACTTTCCGGGTAGGCAGTCCAGCCATCAGCCGGGCGGAGCCGGACCCGTCCCGCCTCGCGCCGTCCTCAGACCTCGGGTCGCAGCATGGGTGGGTTGAGCAATGTGGCTCCTCCCGCGCGGAAGAGCTGTGCGGGCCTGCCGCCCTGACGAGTCGTCGTCCCTCCGGTGGGCACCAGGAATCCGGGCGTTCCCGTCACCTTGCGGTGGAAGTTCCGAGGGTCAAGTACCACGCCCCACACAGCCTCGTACACGCGCCGCAACTCCCCGACTGTGAACTCGGACGGACAGAAAGCGGTGGCGAGCGAGGAGTATTCGATCTTCGAACGCGCCCGCTCCACACCGTCCCGCAGGATCCGCTCGTGATCGAAGGCGAGCGGTGCCTGCCGCTCACCGTCCCAGCCGGCTCCGTCGGCGCCGCCCAGCAAGGTCTCCGTCGGCGCCCACCGGGCGCCGCGTGCGTCTCCGCCTGCGATGGGTGAGGGCAGGTCGGGCGCGAGGACGAGGTGGGCGACGCTGACGACCCGCATCCTGGGATCACGGTCCGGCGCACCGTAGGTGGCGAGCTGTTCGAGGTGAGCGCCGGCGCTTTGTCCGTCGGGGACCTGCGGATGGAGCCCTGTCTCCTCTGTGAGCTCGCGCGCTGCCGCCGCCTCCAGATCCTCGTCGTCCCGGACGAATCCGCCGGGCAGAGCCCACATCCCCTGATAGGGCGGTTCCCCACGGCGTACGACCAGTGCGCAGAGTGCGTCTTTGCGCACGGTGAGCACCACGAGGTCGACGGTGACGGCGAAAGGCGGGAAGGCCGAGGGGTCGTAGGGCATGACGTGATCATAGTCGTCTCCTTGACGATAAACAGGCGGTTCGGCAGCACCGTTGACACCTCCTTCTCGCAGGCGGGGGCAGGTCCCAGGGCGGGTACGGGGAATGTTCAGACAGCG
>Ga0164243_10015074_pt1 | contig 10714 bp, 9 predicted proteins | sample OricompcompostOP_FD_108781 | JGI IMG/M metagenome (GOLD analysis project Ga0164243, IMG submission 108781) | Organic Plus compost microbial communities from Emeryville, California, USA - Original compost - Organic plus compost (OP) | ecosystem: Engineered > Solid waste > Mixed feedstock >...
CAGAGCTTTTCACGCAGAGAGGCATAAGAAGCAAAGAAGCATAAGAATTTTTGACCAGAGGGAATATTAAGAAAGCAAAGAAAGAAGATTGTGTTGTAATCTTACTTCTTTGCTTTCTTATTTTCTTAAAAAAATATCTTATGCTTCTTTGCTTCTTATGCCTCTCTGCGTGAAAAGCTCTGCGTGAAAAACAGCCCCTGCGTGAAATTGCTACTTTGCGTGAAAGGACGTATTTTAGCGGCTTATTAAGTGCAAAATTCAATTATGAGCTTTTTCAACAAACTATTTTCCAGGGAAAAGAAAGAAAATCTGGACCAGGGCTTACAAAAGACAAAAGAAAGTTTCCTGAGCAAAATAGGCCGAGCTATCGCCGGTAAGTCGACCGTCGATACAGAAGTGCTCGATAACCTCGAAGAAGCTTTGATTTCGGCAGATGTAGGAGTAGATACTACTGTAAAGATCATAGACCGTATCGAGAAACGAGTTGCTAAGGATAAATATTTGGGGACCAGCGAGTTAAACAAGTTGTTGCAAGAAGAAATTGCAGCCTTGCTGGTGGAAGCCCCCGATAGCGGATACCGCGATTTTGATGTACCCGCAGGTAAAAAACCTTATGTCATCATGGTGGTAGGCGTTAACGGCGTAGGTAAAACCACCACCATCGGGAAACTGGCCTATAACTTTAAAAAAGCGGGAAAATCGGTTATGCTGGGCGCTGCCGATACTTTCCGCGCCGCCGCAGTAGACCAGCTGACCATCTGGAGCGAAAGAGCAGGAGTGCCCATCGTTAAACAACAAATGGGCTCCGATCCCGGCGCTGTAGCTTTCGATACCGTTCAAAGCGGAGCAGCCAAAGATGTGGATGTAATTATTATTGATACCGCCGGACGTTTGCATAACAAACTGCACCTGATGGATGAATTGGGCAAGATCAAAAGAGTGATGAAAAAGGTGATCCCCGACGCTCCGCATGAAGTATTGCTGGTGCTGGACGGATCAACCGGTCAGAACGCCGTGGAACAGGCTAAACAGTTTACTGCTACTACCGAGGTGACCGCTCTTGCCATCACCAAATTAGATGGTACCGCCAAAGGCGGGGTAGTGCTGGCCATCGCCAACCAGTTCCAGATCCCTGTAAAATATATCGGGATAGGAGAGAAAATGGAAGATTTACAAGTGTTTAATAAAGAAGCTTTCGTAGAGTCTTTGTTTAGTGTAAATTCCTGATTATTATTTATTTACAATAGTCAGTTTAAATTTGAATCGAAGTGTATTTAAAGTTTTACTTTAAATAATATACTGAATACCGGGTTCCTCCATTGGAACCCGGATCTTTTTGTCAACATTCACCACGTTTCTTTGTTCCTTATAAAATATTATAATCACTGCATTATTTTTTACATTTGAATAATTGTACCCTTTTTGTATCCTTTTAACCAATTCGTTAATTTATGATAGTACAGCATATAGACCGAGTTGAAGAGATTACACCAGAAGAGTTTAAAAAAAAGTATTACATCCCCAGAAAACCGGTAATTATTTCAGCAAAAGGCCTCAGCAAAAATTGGCCGGCTTACGAAAAGTGGACATGGGACTATTTCAAATCAATTGTAGGTGATAAAACCGTAGGGGTTTACAACAACGAACGGGCCGGCGCTAAAACGCTGGTGAACGGGGCAGATGATTATATTACATTTGGAGAGTACCTGGATATGGTACAGGCCGGACCTGTAGCCCTCCGTATCTTCCTGTTTAACATCTTCCAGCATGCTCCTCAACTGGTCAATGATTTTACCTGGCCGGACGCCTATGCAAAAGGATTACTGAAAAAGTATCCGATGCTGTTTGTGGGAGGCGCAGGATCGGTAGCGCATATGCACTACGACATTGATATGAGCCACATCTTTCACACCCAGTTCATAGGCCGAAAACGGGTGTTGCTGTTAGAAAACAACCAGTCGCCCTACATCTACCGCATGCCATTTACAGTAGAGAGCGCTGCTAACTTCGTAAACTGGAGCGAGCACCTGGATACCCAGCAATTCCCCGCCCTGGAACATGCAAAAGCCTATACTGCCATCCTCGAACACGGCGATACCATGTTTATGCCCGGCGGTTACTGGCATCATATGGAATACATGGACGGAGGTTTCGCTATGAGCCTGAGAGCCCTGGACCCTTCCCTGGCAGGAAAACTGAACGGATTGTACCATATTGTAGGTCTTCGGGGTATGAATAACCTGATGATCAAAATGGCGCCTGAATGGTGGTATCACTATAAGAGAAAAGTGGCCCGGCAAAGAGCAGAGAAAGCGCTGGCCCGCCTTAAATAAATTTTATGCTAAGTGGCTGCAATTTAGCCACTTAGCATAAATTTCTAATTATCAATTCTTTTCGCTACCTTTGCACCTTCCTTATTTCAACCCCCACTAAGACTCAAGTCACATACAGTAAGTCTGCTGTAAAAATTTACAATCAGTGTCTGGGTGTCTTCGTGGCGGTAGCAGTTCAGGAGGTTGAACTGCCGTTAAAAACATTACGCTTGAAGACAAAAACTTTAAAGAAAGACAAGGTTAATATTATTACGCTTGGTTGTTCCAAAAACATGGTAGATTCAGAAGTATTAAGCGGCCAGCTTAAAGCTAATGAAATCGACGTCGTACATGAAAGTACCAAACGCGACCATAATATCGTGGTAGTGAACACCTGCGGATTTATTGACAAGGCCAAAGAAGAATCGATCAACACAATTTTAGAACAGGTAGAATTAAAGCAACGCGGCAAACTGGATAAAGTTTATGTAACAGGGTGTTTGAGCGAAAGGTACCGGGGAGACCTGGAATCTGAGATAGCAGGAGTGGACGCATGGTTCGGAACCATGGAGTTACCCCTGATATTAAAGAAATTCGACGCTGATTATAAAGCAGAACTGGTAGGTGAAAGACTTTTGAGCACTCCTTCCCATTATGCTTATTTAAAGATCGCTGAAGGTTGTAACAGGACCTGTTCTTTCTGCGCTATCCCCCTGATGAGGGGTGGCCACGTTTCCAAACCAATAGAAGAACTGGTGAAGGAAGCAGAAAAACTGGTAAAATTCGGTGTGAAAGAGATTATGCTCATCGCACAGGAACTTACCTATTACGGCCTGGATCTCTATAAAAAACGCCGCCTGGGCGACCTGATGAGCGCACTCGCCAAAGTTGAAGGATTAGAATGGATTCGTTTACATTACGCTTACCCAACCAAGTTCCCTATGGAAATCCTGGATGTAATGAACGAACACCAGAACATCTGCAAATACATCGATATGCCTTTACAACATGCCTCCAATGCCATGTTGAAAGCTATGAAACGTCAGATCACCCGCGAAGAGATCGAAGATCTCGTACATGCTATCCGCGAAAAAGTTCCGGGTATCTGCTTGCGTACTACCCTTATTGCCGGCTTCCCTGGCGAAACAGAAGACGACGTAGAAGAGTTGAAAGGCTTCCTCGAAAGAATGCGTTTCGATCGTGTTGGCGTATTTACCTACAGCCATGAAGAAGGAACCAGCGCCTACGAACTGGAAGATAACATCCCTGCAGAAGAGAAGGAAAGAAGAGCCCAGGAAATAATGGAAGTACAGCAGGAAATATCCCTGGAAAAAAACCAGGAAAAAGTAGGTAAGATCTTTAAAGTAATTGTCGATAAAAAAGAAGCAGGACGATACCTTGCCCGCACAGAATTCGATTCCGTGGAGGTAGACAATGAAGTGATCATCAATACCAGCAAACGCCTTAAACCCGGCGATTTCGTACAGGTAAAGATCACCAAAGCATTCGACTACGACCTCGAAGGCGAATTGGTATAATCATAATCGCAAATAACGATTATCGGCCAGGGTATATGTATGCCGGCCTCTTGTCAAACAAACAAATTTCTAACAGCCGATAGCAAAATGCTAAAAGCTTTTTACGGCTCCCGACGGAGCCTGATCAATGCAAATCAATGACAACATTTGAATCTTTAGGCTTACAAGAGCCTATTTTGAAGGGGATCACAGACCTTGGCTTCGTTTCCCCAACTCCCATCCAGGAGCAAGCAATACCGGTATTATTAGGTGGAGACCGCGACTTCGTTGGTCTGGCCCAGACGGGCACCGGTAAAACTGCTGCATTTGGCCTGCCTTTATTGCAACAACTTGACCTGAAACTGAACAAAGTACAGGGATTGGTGCTTTGCCCAACCCGCGAACTGTGCTTACAGATCACGAACGATCTTAAAAACTTCAGCAAACACCTTGGCGACGTTGGAATCGTAGCCGTTTACGGCGGATCCAGCATCGTTCAACAGCTCAGAGAGTTGAAAAGAGGTACTCATATCGTAGTAGCTACCCCTGGTCGATTACTCGATATCATCGACCGCGGTGCTATCAATTTTGAAAACGTACGTTACGTAGTGCTGGATGAAGCAGACGAAATGCTGAACATGGGATTCCAGGAAGATATCAACAATATCCTCTCCAACACCCCCGACACTAAAACTACCTGGTTGTTCTCCGCTACCATGCCGCAGGAAGTTCGCCGGATCGCCAAAAAATACATGGAAGATCCGTTTGAACTAACCGTTGGTACTAAAAACAGCGGAAACGTTAATATAGAACACGAATACTATGTAGTGCGCCCGCGCGATAAATACGCCGCACTTAAAAGGATCGTGGATTATAACCCGGAAATATTCGGTATCATCTTTACCCGTACCAAGATCGAATCCCAGGAGATCGCTGAATCCCTGATCAAAGACGGTTATAATGCCGATGCATTACACGGCGACCTTACCCAGCAACAACGCGATAAAGTAATGAAACGCTTCCGCGAAAGAGCGTTGCAGGTACTCGTGGCTACAGACGTTGCCGCAAGAGGTATCGACGTAGACAACGTTACGCACGTTATCAACTACGACTTGCCCGATGACGTAGAAAACTACACTCACCGCAGCGGCCGTACCGGTAGGGCCGGTAAATCCGGTATCTCCATCGCTATCATCAGCAGCAGGGATATAGGAAAGATCCGCCAGATCGAAAGAGTGATACAGAAGAAATTCGTAAAGGCAGAAGTGCCGGACGGATTCGCAGTATGCGAAAAACAACTTTTCGGACTCGTACACAAAGTGCATAACGTAGCCGTAAACGAAGAACAGATCGCCCCATACATGGAACGTATCAACGAAGAATTTGCAGAAATGTCAAAAGAAGAGTTGATTAAACGTTTCGCTTCCCTGGAATTCAACCAGTTCCTGGAATACTACCAGGATGCGCCGGATCTGAATATGAAGGAAGACAGGAAGTTCGGTGAAGACCGTGGCCTCCGCCGGAACGATGGCAGGTTTACCCGCCTCTTCATCAACCTGGGTTCTGTAGATGATTTCAACCGTGGCGATATGCTTCGCTACCTGTGCGACAACACCGGCATCCGCGGCAATAAGATCGGACGTATAGACCTGAAAGGCGTATACTCTTTCTTCGAAGTAGAGAACGACGAAGTATCGAAAGTGACAGAAGCGTTCAAGAAAGTGGAATACAACGGCCGCAGCGTAAGGATAGAAATGTCCCAGGACAGCGACAGAAGACCACGTACCGGTGGCGACAGAGGTCCACGTTCCGGTGATGGCGGTCCTCGTAAAAGAAGCTGGAGCAGCGAAGGTGGCAGCCGTCCGGGCGCCAGCCGCGAAAGATCCTTTGGTGGCGGAAGCAAACCTCCATACAAGAAGAAATACTAATAACGCCCCTGGAAGCCAGGGCTTTCCCAAGGGACATAAATAACCTGAAAGCGAAGATTATTCATTTAATCTTCGCTTTTTTATTACTACTCTATCTCTGGCACCGTTAATGCTACTGGTATCTCTAAAAAAACTTGTGATTTTGCAAGAAATTTAAACTATATTGTTTTATCCGACACCCTAATTCACACACGTTATTTATGACAGCAGCTACCAATAATGCCTCACAGTATGTAGAGTCCTATACGCTATTCTCGCCTACTGATATTACCCTGTTCCAGGCCGGTTCACATTATCGCCTGTACGAAAAGTTCGGGGCCCATCCGCTGGAGGTAGAAGGGGCAAAAGGAACCTATTTCGCAGTATGGGCGCCTGATGCAGCTTTCGTATCGGTGATCGGGGATTTTAACGGTTGGGACCATTACAGTCATACCCTGTACCCGCGCTGGGACCACTCAGGTATTTGGGAAGGATTTGTACCCGGCGTACATGCAGGACAGTTATACAAATATTTTATACGCTCCAATAGCGGGGAAGAACTGATCAAAGGAGATCCTTACGCCAATTACTGGGAAGTAAGGCCCAAGACGGCTTCCATCGTCAGCTCCCTGGATTACGAATGGGACGATGAAAAATGGATGCAGGGCCGCAAAGAACATAACGGCCTTGACCGCCCGTTCAGCGTCTATGAAGTACACCTGGGTTCCTGGCGCAAGCCGAACCCGGAGAACCCGGAGAGCGTTTACACCTACCAGGAGATGGCGGAAATGCTGGTGCCTTACGTAAAAGAAATGGGCTTCACCCACGTAGAGCTGATGCCGGTGATGGAGCATCCTTTCGATGGCTCCTGGGGATACCAGATCACGGGCTATTTTGCGCCCACTTCCAGGTACGGCACCCCGCAGGATTTCATGGAAATGGTGGAAGCATTCCATCTTGCAGGCATCGGCGTGATACTCGACTGGGTGCCTTCGCACTTCCCGTACGACGGGCATGGGCTTTATCGTTTCGATGGGTCGCATGTTTATGAATATGCGGATATGCGCAAAGGATTTCATCCCGACTGGAACAGCTATATTTTCAACTATGCGCGGAATGAGGTTCGCTCGTTCCTGCTCAGCAACGCCGTTTTCTGGCTGGATAAATTTCATGCGGATGGATTGAGGGTAGATGCCATCGCCTCTATGATCCACCTGAACTACTCCCGGCAGAAAGGCGCCTGGGAGCCCAATGAACACGGGGGGATCGAAAACCTGGAAGCCATCAGTTTCCTGAAGAAGCTGAATGAAACGGTGTATGCCCTTTACCCGGATGTTCAGACAATCGCCGAAGATTCGACCAGTCATTACGGTGTTTCCCGCCCCACTTTCCTGGGAGGATTAGGGTTTGGGATGAAGTGGATGATGGGATGGATGAATGACACGCTGGATTATTTCAAAAAAGATCCCATCCACAGGAAATGGTACCAGAACGATATTACTTTCAGCCTGGTGTATGCGTTCAGCGAAAACTATATGCTGCCGTTGAGCCATGATGAGGTAGTGCACGGGAAATCGCCGCTGCTCTATAAAATGCCGGGCGACGACTGGCAGAAGTTTGCCAACCTGCGGTTGTTATATGCCTATATGTTCACCCATCCGGGAACGAAGTTGTTGTTTATGGGAGATGAATTCGGGCAGACTTCCGAATGGAATTTCAGGTCGCAGCTCGACTGGCATTTGCTGCAGCACAGCACCCATAAGGGTTTGAAGCTGCTGGTACAGGACCTGAACGCCATGTACCGCAATAATACTGCGTTGTACGACCTGCAGTTTGACCCTGCGGGTTTTGAATGGATAACCGTCAACGATTACGACAATTGCGTATTAGCCTATACCCGTAAAGGGAAGCAACCCAACGATACATTATTGGTAGTATTGAATATGACGCCTGTTGCCAGGGAAAATTACCTGATAGGATTGCCTATAGCGGGTACCTGGGAAGAAGTTTTAAATACCGACGCCCCTCAGTATTACGGCAGCGGGGTCATAAATACCGGGCCGCAGAAAACCTACCCTCAAACCTATAACGGCCGGGAAAATACATTGGCACTGCGTTTGCCGCCTTTAGGAGCAACAATTCTGAGATGGGTGGAATAATGGGATTTTTCAGACACATCAATTAAACTATTTTGACATCAGCCAGTCTATGAACAGACGCTAGCGCGATTGCAATATTCGACAGGAGAACAGCGTTTTTTACCAATAATCTATTTTTCAACCAGACCAGATATCATAAAATTTTAAAACCATTTTTTTATGAAAAACGTTCTCCGTAAATCGGCGACTGTTATTGCTATGTCAGTAGTCGCCGTGCTGTTGATGATGGAGGCCTGTAAGAAAGACGGTTCTGCATCTCCGGAACCCCTCCCCGCAAACAAACAAAAAGTAAACATCTACCTTTCTGACGATCCTGGCTATTTCGACAAAGTACTTCTTGACATCCGCAAAGTGGAGGTACTGGTGGATACCTGCGGAGGAAAAGATGATGAAAACTGGCAGGACAGGGATCGTTGCTGGTGGGACGAAGACCATGCCCGCGAGCAAAAAGACACCTGCGAGCTTTGGGATTCGCTTGGCATTAAAGCCGGGGTGTACGACCTGCTGACATTGAGGAATGGCGCAGATACCCTGCTGGCTGGCGGCACGGTTGCCAAAGGTACAATGAAGCGTATCCGCATTACGATTGGTACGCAAAACTCCCTTGTAAAAGATGGCGTTACCTATCCGTTGAAATCGATAGCCGGTCAATCCAGGATCGTGATACGGGTACGCCATACAGAATGGGACCAGCTGGATGCTGATAACCTGCAACTGTGGCTGGATTTTGATGTACAACGGTCTATCATCCGTGTTTGGAACAACCAGTTTATCCTGAAACCATATATCAATGTGTTCACTATCCTGAAGATGGGTAGCATTTCAGGAAAGGTGACCCCTGCAGAAGCATTCCCTATTCTTTCCGTTTACAATAACAGTAATGATACAGCTTATGCAATGCCATGGAGAAGTGGCGAGTATAAGGTACGTGGCCTGAAAGTGGGCGACTGGAGCGTGTTTGTGAACGCATCTAACGGGTATAAGGATACGACCATTAATGGCATTAAAGTTGAAAGAGGAAAAGATACCAAGATACCAGATATCAGACTCCATAAGTAGTTAACCTTGGCATAAATAATAACAGCCTCCTGGGAAACCGGAGGCTGTTGTTATTTAAATATAATTAAAACGTTTAAATTGTGATCAAAGTAATAAAGATGAAAGCATTATTATTGGCAGGAGGATTTTCCCTGATGTTGATCGGTTCTGTGGCAGCCCAGCAGTTAAAGGTGAACCAGCGGGATGCGCAGCAGCGCAAACAGGGGCCGTGGATAGAAGAAGTAGGGGAGATAAGGGGTGAACCGGGTTTTACCTGGGAGGGCACATATAAGAACGGGAGGAAGGAAGGGATATGGAGAAAGACTTCCCTGGCAGGCAACCTGATCGCAGAAGAAACCTATCATAACAATGTGCTGGACGGCTATTGCCGGTATTTTTTCCCTAACGGAAAGCTTGCCGAGGAAGGGGCATATATCGCAACGGAAATTGAAGGACAACGGGATACGATCATGGTAATAGATCCGGTCACTAACGTGGAAACGCCTACGGAGATCATCAGGAAAGGAAACTCTGTAAGAAATGGCGTATGGAAGATATTTGACGAGGAAACAGGCAAGATGGTGAAGCAGTATTTCAAACGTGGAGAAATTGTTACGCCGGAAGAGCTGGGCGATAGTACTGCGCCTGCTGAAGTGCCTGTGAAAAAAGCCCCTTTGCAGTTACCCCACGAAAATCAAGGCAAGTCAAAGAAAAGAGGTTAACCCCCGCACCCAAAAATGAACAGGATTTAGGCAAAATGAACAAATAATATTTATCCATTTCCGCTTATTTTTATGTAAATTCATTGTGTAAACTTTTGACCCCGCGTTCCTATAGTTAACCGATTGAGTATTAATTCTCTAATTATCTTTAATTTGTTTTATCATGAAAGGCCTGATTATCGACCAAGTTGAAAAATCACAAGAGTTGCACGGTATGGATTATACAACGGACAAAATGGAAATCCTGTTCAGGGCAGTCTTCATTTTTTTAGTGTTTTGTGCATTGACCTCTATCTTTTTTCTTTCGATTTTTTATTAATGCCATAAGTGTTTTTTGCACTGAAAAGTGTGAACGCTGTTGTTGCGCCAGGTAGCAGGATTGCAGCGTTTTTGTTTGGTAAAACCCAGGGAGCGGGAGATAACAGGAGGGCTTGAAGACTTGCCATTGCTTTTCACCTTTTAAAACATGGATAATAAAAATGCGATTCCGCTGTTTAGCGGTGATGTAGCGCTTTGTTTAATAAAACCCAGGAGAGCGAGGGATACAGGAGGGATCGGCAAACGCTTTCCATTGCTTTTCACCTTTAAAACATGGAGAATAGAAATGCGATTCCGCTGTTAGCGGGGTTGCAGCGCTTTGTTTAATAAAATCCAGGAGAGCGATGGACACAGGAGGGATCGCAGAAGCTTTCCATTGCTTTTCACCTTTTTAAAACATGGATAATAAAAATGCGATTCCGGGAAAGCGATGGACACAGGAGGAATCGCAAAAGCTTGCCATTGCTTTCAGCTTTCTAAAAAACATTGAAAGGAAGAATGCCGTTCCGCTATTGTAGCGGGAGAGGGGATTTTGTTTTGATAAAATCCTGGAGCGGGCAAGACAGGAGCATACGAAAACTTGCTACGCTTTTCACCTTTCAAAAGGTAAATAGTATGAAGGCCGTTCTGCTTGATTAATAAAATCCTGGAGCGGGCGATACAGGTACATGCGAAAACTTATCCCCGCTTTTTACCTTTTAAACGATAGTAAATATAAATGCCGTTCCGCTATTTTAGCGG
>Ga0164243_10015075_pt1 | contig 10714 bp, 12 predicted proteins | sample OricompcompostOP_FD_108781 | JGI IMG/M metagenome (GOLD analysis project Ga0164243, IMG submission 108781) | Organic Plus compost microbial communities from Emeryville, California, USA - Original compost - Organic plus compost (OP) | ecosystem: Engineered > Solid waste > Mixed feedstock >...
AGCCAAATCCAAGAAGCAACGACGACTCGCCGCCAAGAAGCAGAGGCAGCTCGAGGCCAGGATCCTCGCAACTGGCGACGTCGAGGCCCTAGCCCCCAAGATCCCCCTGCAGCACCAGACCCTTAATCTTGCCGATGGAGGAGAGGGAGCTCTTTCGGATGTATTGAAGTCATCTTCCAAGCGCGCCGAGTTGCAGAAGGCCATGAGGAGGGAGCGCAAGTCCCAGATCAAGGAGGCCAACTACCTCAAGTCTATGTAAAATTTACACACGTGTATGTTGGGGCGGGAATGATGTTAGAGAGGGGAGATGGATAGATCTGTCTTGATAATTGTACATTACCTGAGTGTATATTCTCACACGATTCTTCTTCGCACCCTTACGCAGTACTGTTTGTGGATCATCGATGTGGATTTCAAGTATTTTATTTGAGCCCTATCTATCTGTAGGACCATCATCTTTTAGTAGTACAAGGGGGAGCTAGGGTATCCTCATTATTGGCCGCTCTCCTTTCTTCCGAGGCGCCATGTTTTTCATTAATGTAGCAGTATGCTGCCAAAAACAAAATCTACTCCTCTTCCTCCTCCTCTTCTTCGATACCGATCGACGACATCTTGAGCTGAATTTCGCTCTTCAAGTCTCGAATAGTGCTCTCCACTCGTCGTCTAAGAATGATAGAGTTTGCAACGTGTGGCAACTTGAGGCTCTCCTCCTTCTCCTTCAGTTGATTCTTAAGATCGGCAATCATGGCACGGACTCCCTTCACCTCATCCATGCGAGTTTGCTCCTCCTCATCTAAATCCTCATCCTCGTCCTCATCTTCGTCTTCGGCCGACTCCTCGCTTTGCTCGACGGTCTCGCGAATCTGAGCAGCTGGAGTAGTAGTGTTGCCAGTCATCGGTGTGACTCCTTCTAAGTGTGTAGCTGGGCTTGCTGTCGATGCCGCTTCTTCAAAGGCGGCTTCGAGATCAGCCTCGAGATCTCCGAAGAGGTCCGGCTCAGGCTGGAAGAATTCAACTTCCTCCTCTTCACCTTCTGCATCTTCTTCTTCGTACTCGGCAGGCGTCTTGGCTTGGCGATCATCAACCAGCTCCCATTTCGAGCCCTTAGCTTCTCGATCTAGGCGCAGGAGCCTCTCCACCTCAGCTTCCTTATCCTCGATTTCTTTCCGGCTAATCACTTTCGCAAAGCGGCGGTGGACGCAGTCATGCATAGGCGGTGTCAATCCATGAGGCCATTTAAACCCGGATTCGATCGCCTTAGGTAACGGAATGGTCTTTGCCTCGCTCTCCGAGGAGACGGGTTGGAAGACGAGCAACATTTGGCAGATATCGCTCGACTTTAAGAAGTTCTTTCTGTCCCACGTCTTCATCCCCTCGGTTATCGTTGGTAAGTCGACTAAAACGGCGGCGAATAGTTGTCCTTTCACTCGTAGGACGGCTCTCCGCGATTCATCGTCAAACCATGTTAGGTGAACATCAGCACCGCCCTCACGCCTAGGTCCGAATTTATTCTCTTCGATGGCCTGCCTGATATAGTTGCAGTGCTCGCCAGGGATCATGCGGAAGACAATTTGCTCCTCCACTGTGGGATCATCTTCTCGGTCACTTGCTTCGGAGTCGTAGCCCTCTCCAGCTGGCCTCACAATAGGTCGTCCCGGGGCCTTGATTATGAGAGGGGGCGCGGCAGACTTGGAAGAAACGAGCTTGACGAGGCGCTTCTTGGGCTTTGGCTCCGCCTCGATCGTGATGGTATCATCTCCAAACTCGTCGTGCTCGCGTTTCTTGGCCGTGGGTTTCGTTTGCCTTCCCGCTTTTGTCTTAGCAGAGGGTGTGGCCGTCTTGGATCGAGGTGTCTCGGTCGGCGTCCCTGCTCGCGAGCCCTTGCCTTTGAATACAATCTTGTGACCTTGGCCGCCGGGGGTTAGGAGTGACGGTGTTGCGGCGGAGGCTGGCGTCGCGCTGCCATCTGTGGCCGCGGAGATTTTGGCGCTTGAGACGTTAATCTTGATTCTCGGGCGCTGTCCGTCTGGAGCAGACATGATGATGGAAAGGTGTGGAGTGGGAGTTCGTGATGATAGCGAGGATGAAATCGCGCCCGCGCGATCGCAAATTGCGTGACTACTACTTTCGAGATGAGCGATAATAGTAACGAGAATAATGGCGCGGATGGATTAGAGGACGATTCGTATGTGAGCTTGGAGGTTAAGTTCTGTCACGGTCGATGGTGTGGAGGGGTGATGAAGGAAGAGAGGTAGGAGCGACTAGTTCTCGTTTGAAGGGATGAGAGATTTGGGCTTTGATATGGTTGGCGCAATGGACAAGATGGGCGCTAGAAGGTCCGGCAGTTTCGAGGTCCAGAGGGTATCTTGCGGCGGGAAGATGCTGATGGGAGCAAGAAATTGATCGCTGTTGTGGGTTTGGGGAAGCTTTGGTTGATGATGAGAAAGCGACGTTCTGGAAGTTCGCCAGGCTCGGTTATACAGTGTGTGATTCAAATCAATTACCACTGTACGTACATTTATCAAGGCGGGAAGGAGTGAGGAAACAACCTCAAGAGCGGATATCATGGAGGAACAACAACAATATGTAAAAAATCTAAAATTTCCATGTGATTTTGCACCTGGTTTATACTCTGATGCCATTTCGTATCGTTACAGGCCCCGAGGCCAAGCTAGCCATTAGCCGAGCCCTCGGAACAACACTGCCACTCAATCGTGCCTCTCAGTTGCTCATCATCCGCGAGCTTTCATCGCCGGAAAAACAGGGCGGGAATATTCCTCGGAGCATCTCTCCAGGCAATTATAAGGTATGCGAGTATCCTAGAGAGGAACACGGAGGACCGGCGTCCCTACTTCCAACACATCATCCCACCGTGCCTGTCTATTGCGAGTTGGCCATTTCCTGCTCCTTCCTCTCGATAAAGTTTTGTTGCAATCCGAGAGTACCCTTGGTCTTCTTCGTCTTTAGGAGCTGGAGATATTTCTCTGGTAATGCAATGTTAGCATCTTATTCCGATCCGGCTCAATGAGGACGAGAGAAAAATATATACCTCGCAGATGGCCGCAGTTCTCAAGATGATTAACCCCTTCGCGCACATAGCATTTGCCCAATTCCTCGCCAACAAGCCTTATCATCATGGCTCCCACCCACTGTTCCCTCGTAATGGCATCCTGGGCGGCCTTGAAGGCCTTCGAATCGTCGTAGTCGACACCGTCGAAAGTGGGGGGGACCTTGGGCTTTTGCGCCTTGAACATGGCGGACTCGGGGGTCGGCATTGTGGCGGTATTGGTTGGAGTAGATCCTAGAGAGCTAAGAGATCGGCTTTCCTGGGGGCGGCGGGAGTAGCTCTCAGCGGAGAGTGCGGGTGATGGACTGAGGTGCTGAAGCTCAAAAGACTGCTGCTACTCGGCTTTGCAAGGCTTCGGGTTGTTGCATGAGATTGTTCAATCAGATTGCTCGCATTTGGAAGTCAGCATTAAAGCCTTATTTTCACGGCCACAAGTTTCTGGTCTGGCCTGGCCTGGTGGGTACGTACCCCAGTCACGAGCACTAGAAACAATTTGAGAAGGTGGTTGGTGTCAAATTTCTTTCACCGCCTGGTTGTGGGACCCACTTTTCACCCAGCAGAAAACTTCTTCCCGCCCAAATTTTCCTTGTTTTTCAGAAGCATTAATTATCTCCAAGCTTCCCCCTCGTTTTCGCACCATTTTCCTTTCTCTCACAACCTTTCCAACCCTCCAGACACATATTATTTTGCACATATTGCGTGCATATCTCGTCTGGTTCCAAAGCGGAAAGTTCGTTTCTTTTTATTCTCTTCATTTATAAATCAGAATATTACACAATGGCCAAAGCCAAATCCACCAAGGCTTCCAAGGCCTCCAAGGCGAACGCCACTCCCCTCAAGGCAGTCAAGGCTGGCGGTGTCACCAAGGCGTCGCAGACTCCCAAGGCTGTCTCTAAGGAGATCGCCAAGAGCGCTGCCAAGGCCATCGAGAAGAAGAAGAAGAAGCTCAAGGAATTGAAGGTCTCCTCCTCCGAGGAGAGCGATTCTTCCTCTTCTTCTGATAGCTCTTCCGATTCCGAATCTGAGTCTGAGGAGGAGAAGGCCCCTGCTAAGAAGGCGTCCAAGGATAAGGCTACCAAGGTAAAGGCCACGAACGGCAAGGCTAATGGCAAGACCGCCGCCAAGGACTCGTCGTCTGAATCCGACTCCGACTCCTCTGACTCTTCCGACTCTGATGAGGAAATGACGACACCCAAGCCTGCCACTAACGGCAAGGCCAAGGCTGCGGCCAAGTCTGACTCTGACTCTGACTCTTCCGACTCCTCTGACTCTGATTCGTCTGAGTCTGAGTCTGAGTCTGAGGACGCGAAGCCGGCTAAGGCCAAGGTCAACGGAGCTAAGGCGACCAAGGCCAAGAGCGAGTCCTCCGACTCGTCTGACTCGTCCGACTCGTCCGAGGACGAAGAGATGGAAGACAAGCCCGCCGCCAAGGCTGAGGATAAAACCGTAAGTCTTTTCTCTCACCCTATCTAATCAGGGAATATCGGATGGGATCTTCTGACAACTCTTCTAGTCTTCTGACTCTTCCGACTCGGACTCCGACAGCTCCGAGTCTGAATCTGAGGACGACTCTGAGACCAAGGCTGAGGAGCCCTCCAAGAAGCGAAAGCTCGACGAGGCCGACGATGATTCCGCCGCCAAAAAGGCCAAGACGGACGGCGAGGCCGAGAAGCCCGCCGAGGGTTCGACTATCTGGGCCGGCCAGCTCAGCTGGAACATCGATGATGAGTGGCTCTTTGAAGAGTTCAAGCAGTGCGAGGGCCTTACTGGTGCTCGCGTCGTTACCGAGAAGGAGTCCGGCCGCAGCCGTGGCTTTGGCTTCATTGACTTTTCCAATCCCGAGGCCGCCAAGAAGGCTTTGGACGCTATGCAGGGCAAGGAGATTGACGGCCGAGCCATCAAGCTTGATATCGCCCCGGCTCGCAACGATGGTGGCCGACCCGCTGGCAACGATCGTGGTCGCGGCCAGGATAGGGCCAAGCAGTTCAACGATGTTGTGAGCCCCGAGAGCGATACTCTCTTCGTCGGCAACATTCCCTTCGGCATCAGCCGAGACGAGGTTTGGGAGTTTTTCAATGACGGCGTTGAGGTGAAGAACGTCAGGCTGCCCACCAACCCGTAAGTTAATCCCTCCTCGGCATAGGTACTTATCCAGGTAGCATGCAGGAAACTAATTATATTATAGCGAGACTGGTGAGCTCAAGGGATTCGGCTACGTCGAGTTCGCATCCATTGATGATGCCAAGACTGCTTTCCAGTCCAAGAATGGTGCCTACTTGGGGCCTGGACGGGCTGCTCGTGCTCTCCGCCTTGACTTTGCTCAGGCCCGTGCCAACGATGGTGGCTCTCCTCGTGGAGGAGGCCGCGGAGGACGGGGTGGTGGCCGTGGAGGTCGCGGTGGCTTTGGCGGTCGCGGCGGTGGTGGCCGAGGTGGTGGTGGTCGAGGCGGCTTCGGTGGTCGAGGAGGCTTCGGTGGCGGCCGCGGTGGCCGTGGCGGTAGCCGCATCGACGCCGGCGGTGCTGGCTCGTCCGAGAACAAGATTACCTTCGACGACTAATTCCGTCGTTGTGGGGCTGAGGGTGGTAGCAGATGTGGGCTATACTATAATTTCGTTTCTGGCACATCTGTGCCGGATATCTGTGGGCAAATGCTGGGTTAATCATGATGCTTCTGTGTGTTCACCCTGTCGAGGGGTTTGTGGGCTTTGAGAATCGGCTTCTTCTCAACCTTTTGAGAGGAAGCCATCGTCGGTTTTGTGGGCTTTTTTTTTGGCAACCATGTCGGCTTGTGGGCTCGTGGCATCGATGGCAAACTCTGCTTTTTGATGATGGCTTCCACGCAGGGACGCTGTTCCCTTGCACATATTCTCTCCAGACGGCATCTGAGGGCTTTTGTGGGCTTCTTGAGCATCTGTGGGCAAACATGTGGGCTTGATGAATCGCAAACCGGGGGCTTTTTCAAGCGAGAAGGGTAGTTGAGTTCTCTTTGGCGAACCTGCATTTCTGCGGTTTCCGAGGGGTTGCTCTTCTAGCCATTCTTGCTTTTAAATGTTCAGACGTCTATCTCTGAGGGCTCTTCCTAAGATGAAAAACCAAACCACCTGCCAGGCCGGCGAGATCCCGTCGCTCGACACAGGCCGAACACCACCCGATTTCTCTCCATATAGCCCAGGTGAGTATACCCATTTACCACCTCCCCGTCCCCCAACAGGGGTTATTACCTAGTCGTGTATTTCTGTACTGTTTCTTGAGAGTTTATTTCCTTTCTCCCTTTTTTCTTTTCGAAATTCTTCGGCGTTAGGTCAGGAAAAAGTTGGACTTTAGTTATCGCAATATACATGTCTACCACAATTCTATGTCGCATCTATCCTCCCATCCATATCTGCATATGTACGTACACTCGTGAGAAGCCCAATTCGTATCATACAGACGACTTGAGCTCCGGTAAGGCTCTTCGTCTCATCCGCCATAGATATTATTAGTCTTGACAGCGTAGCCCGCCCATCGTCCATGAAAACCACGTTCCTCAACTACCCGACCTAGACAGGCAACATTGTAGGAACCGAGACACCTGGCCAGCTTTCGCTCTCACGACGACTCCCGTATATAATAGGTGCCTACATCCCTTTTGCCAAGACACACCCAGTACCCTTTTATGCGCTTCCCTCCCCTCTCACGCACGAGATCATCCGGGAGATGGCGCCACACCGGACCCGGGATATTCTCGACGCCGAACAACCAGTCATACATAGGCACCCTCCTCGCAAACTCGGTATTCACAGTAAGCAACAAAGTAAACGGCAAGGCCACCCTGCCCTCCTCGAGCTTGTCGAACCTAGAGACCATGGCGTCGACGAGTCGGAGCAGGGACTGGGTGCAGTCAGTAAGCTTCTGGCTATTGATGGAGGCACCGGGGGGCATCAGGTCGCCGTGGAGAGATAAATAGAGGTGTTTAAGGTTAGGCAGCGTGGCGGGTAGGGCGTCCAGCATGGCTTCGAACTCGACCATATTCGGGTCGGGCGGGAACTTATCTTCCTTTCCCGCTTTATCCCAGGGATTTAGGGCCCAGAGGAGCTCGACAGCTCGGATCTTGCGTAGGATGGTAGAGGGGAATAAGTCCGGGAGGCTCCGGCATAGATAGGTCTTGTTGATGTGTAACGTATTCGTGCCGTACAAGACGTCAATTCCCTCGACGTAAGCTTGCCGGCAGGTCAGGAGCCAGCCTAGGGCGCCGATGTTGCACGTGCAAGGGATCTTGGCGGGGAGATACGTGCAGTACTGCTCTTGGTAGGGATTTCGACACGAGTCCTCCGAGGGGGGATCCATCCAGGGCAGCACATCGGCGGGGGTTTTCCAGGATCTCATGGAGCGGTGGCACACGCAGCCCCACCACTCCCACCGACGCGGTTTGTTCGTGTGTTGATGACGGTGCTTATCCCGGAGGAGGTGCACATTGGCGTGCAGAGGCTCCGTTGCCGTCAGTGCCTCATGGCTGGTAAGTTTGGAATGATGATGATGATGATGATGCTGCTGCGTGGTCGGGTACTCTAGGCTTAGATCCACGTGCAGGCCCCGGTCCCCGAAGGCCTCGATGAGGATGAGGCGCCGGATCTCGGAGGGGAGGCGCTGGAAGAGTGGGCTGTTTGCTATCGCTGCGCGGTCTGCTAGCGAGGCGGGTGTGACGATATCTACGGGGCCATTAGGTGGGAGAGGGAGTGGTGGCGGTTTCTGCTCGCCTTCGATTTTTCTGAGTATTTTTGATAAGAGACTCGGCATATTTTGGCGCTGGTAAAATTCTAATTTTTTCAAAAATAAAAAGAGGGAAAAAGCTTCTGTGCCCTACTGGGATGGGCTTTTTTCTTGTTCGGAGAGATCAATGTGAGAGGTGAGATATTGGGAGGGAGCCAAGATCGTAGGCAATGCTAGACCGAGATGAGCGGGGAACCGCACACCCGCGCCCACATGCGTCTAGTGAGAACATTGAATGGGGCTCGAGAATGCCGAGACACCAACTGCAGGATTTAGAGAAAACACGCCGATTCTGGATCTTGGTATTTCAGTTAGTTGATTCATTCTAGTCCATGCAAGTCCGAAATACTTACGGTTTTGATATAGGAAGCTTGAGCGAAATTCTTCTACGCGCCCTGTAGCCCATAGAGACGGGAGCTTGGTTTGATTGTCGATGGCGCTTCCTTAACGGAATCGTATTTTCTGGCATGGATTTAGACTTCTTAAGACCGCGGCCGGCGTTTTTCATTCCTTTAAGTCTTTAGTATAACATAACGTAGGTGCTTGGATATATGGTATCATCTCCAGTGTCTACAATATTGCCTTGGGCATGCATCTAACCAAACTATCCATGTTACTCGTCATTCGAAGTCCTCGTTGCCGTTCCGTGGAGTGAAAGCAAAGAATTAAACGCCTCGAGCCAAAGAAGAAGAATGAGCAAAGACCGGTAAATCCAAAAGAACACGACATTAAACATCTGCATTGCATCCCTCTTCTCATTATGCCGCCAACTTGGCCGCAACCTCGCCGTCCCACCACGTCTTCCAATCCAGCACCTTTCTCTGGGCCCTCGCATCCTCAGCCGCAAAGACCATCGCATGGCTCATCATGACGTCCTCGAGCGTACACCCGATATACTGCAGCTGTGCCTCGTCGACGCCCTGCCTTCCATTCTTGACGGCGTCGACGGCGTTGATAAACTGGCCCGTGAGTCCGAGGTCACCGCCTCCGTGGCTGTCTTCGTCAATGACGGGTACGTCGAGGGTTGTCGTCTCGCCGGTGTTAAAGTCCTCGATGGTGATGGTCCGAGAGTCGGCGTGTATCTCGCCGTCCGTGCCGTAAATCGTCGTGTAGCGCTCGCAAACCTTTTTCGTGCTGGCGGCCATGTGGAGCGTCGCGATCTTTGCGTAGTTTCGTCGTCGCGACGGGTCCTGGTTACCCTCGACGCCGGGAGGTGCCGCTGCCGGAGCTGAGGTAGGAGTGGACGGCGTAGGGGGTGAAGGTAGAGCAGAAGGTTCGTCATCCCAGGTAATGGTGACGAACTGGTCGTCACAGACGTTATTGTCCGACTCGAAGACGCAGCGACCGTACCATTTCTTGTTGGCGATCTCTTCGGCAGGCGTATCGGCGTCGTAGTCCTCAGCCAGCTTCTTCAAAATGGCTTCTTCTCTCTCCTCAATCGTCGGGATATCCTCAATCTCAGGGAGGACGACGTTGACGGGCCACTTTGTGTTACCCGTCCGAACGCTCTTCACTCCGGCAGTGACGTAGATCTTCTTGGCCGAATATTTGCAGCCGTCGTCGACGAGAGGGCACTTTATACAGTTCGTCACGTCACCGGCAACGCGGGGCTTCCGGCTCTTCTTGTAATAGTGAAGACTTCCAGTTGACGAGATGTTTGCGGGTAGATGCGGTCCACCGTCTCCTGCTTTGGCAGGAGACATGAGCAGCCACATGAGGAGGTCAATATCATGGCAACTCTTAGCGAGAAGAGAAGGCGAAGATATGCTAGCATTTCTCCAGTTGCCGCGCACGTACGAGTGGGCGAAGTGCCACCAACCGACGGGTTCGGTATGCTCGACGGAGCAGATGTCACCAATCACCCTATCCTCGAGGAGCAGCCTCCGTAGGAGCATGTTGTGAGGGCTGTACCTTAGGACGTGGCCGATGGAGAAGATTCTCTTGCTGTCAGATGCGTCCGCGTCGACGTCGTTCGTTCCGGCATGGGCCCGTGGTCTTAGGGCGCGGTACATGTCAATGCAGTCATCCAGCCTCGTAGCCAAGGGCTTCTCACACATGATGTGCAGCCTCAGCGGCGCCAACGCAACGATGACATCCCTGTGGTCCTCATCAAGCGTGCAGACGAAGGCGGTGTCGACGCCGGGTGGCACGGGCTCGCCGGCGGCCTCTCGTTCCCGGCGGGCCGTCTCCCAGGCCACGAAATCGGACCAGTGGGCGAACTCCTGGCCTTCGGCGGGTTGGGTATGGGTCCAGACGAAGGATTTGAGGAAGAACTGGCGCTTGAACGGGATGGGCTCTGCGACAGCAGCGACAACGGCGTTGGTGCAGATCTGGATGGACTTGGCGTAGACCTTGCCGCGGGAGCCGGCGCCGATGATGATGACGCGCGGAGGGGACATTGCGGAGAAGTTGTTTCTTCGAGGAAAGGTAGCAGGGACGGGGCGGGGGCGGGGGCGGGAAGGGAGACAGAGTGGAGATGGGACGGCGATTGAGAGTTGGAGTGTTGTTCAAGGGGATACACAGGGTATTATAGATGGGATGGACACAGATTGGAATTGCCCGGTTCCGATAGATAGTGTAGATATCAATAGATATTGACCAGTCGAATATAATAGAGTTAGTGCCCAGTCAAGCTGTAATGCCAGCACTGGAGTAACACGAGATGTATGCAATGATCGTCACCTATGGCAGCGACTCCAGTCCGGTCACGCAGCATAAACTAACGCTGGTGAGAGCGTCGCAAGATCAACCATTGGATGGATGGTTGAAGTTGACCAACGTGGGAGGTTGAAAGAGTGGGAGACACGAGAAACTTGGACCCAATTAAGCTCGGAGCGAATCACCGGACGGATATTATTCAGGATTTGGTCTAGATCAGGTCCCGGTGTGTCTGTGTGG
>Ga0164243_10015076_pt1 | contig 10714 bp, 8 predicted proteins | sample OricompcompostOP_FD_108781 | JGI IMG/M metagenome (GOLD analysis project Ga0164243, IMG submission 108781) | Organic Plus compost microbial communities from Emeryville, California, USA - Original compost - Organic plus compost (OP) | ecosystem: Engineered > Solid waste > Mixed feedstock >...
CCTCGGTGAGGAGTACGGGTTCAGGCATGCGGCAACTCCGTTCGCTCGTCCGCGGATCGCCCGCTCGGGTCCGTGGCCTGACGCACGCCGAAGCCGGCGCGGGCCACCATGCTGTGCAACTCGCGGTCGAGGACCTCCTCGCACAGTCGGGAGGCGGCCATCACGCGATCCTCGTCGAGGCCGGTGGCGACGCCTTCCGCGTGCAGCAGGTTGGTCAGGTCCTCGGTGGCGACGTTGCCGGTCAGGCCCTGTCCGTAGCGGATCTGCCGGGGATGGCCGCCGACTCCGCCGAAGGAGCTGTCGAAGTGGCGGCAGCCGGCCTCCAGAGCCGCGACGCAGTTGGCGAGGGCCGAGCCCCGCGTGTTGTGCAGGTGCGCGACCAGCGGCAGATCGGGGTGCGCGGCCGTCAGCCGATGGAAGAGTGCCGCGGTGCTGCGCGGCGTGGCCAGGCCCACGGTGTCGCCCAACGTAACGAGATCGACGCCGAGTTCGGCGAACCTGGCGACGTCTTCGGCGACGACCCCGGGGTCGACCCGGCCTTCGTAGGGGCAGCCGAAGGCCATGGAGACCACGCCCACCAGCCGGAACCGGCCGTCGGCGAGGCGGACCATCTCGGCGACGTTCTGCCACTGACGTTCGCGGGTGGTGCGCAGATTGCGCTCGGTGTGCGCCTCGGTCGCGGAGACCAGCAGGCTGATCTCGTCGGCGCCGTGGCCGGCGTCCAGGTCGGCCAACGCCCGCTGCACGGCACGCGGGTTGGGGCACGTCGCCTTGTACGCCACGCCCTCCCGCCGTCGCACTCCGGCGAGCACGTCGCTCGCGTCCCGGAAGGCGGGAACGTGCGCCGGCCTGCTGTAGCTCGTCGCCTCGATCCGGCGGAACCCGGCGGCGGCGAACGCGTCGAGCAGCCGCACCTTGGCGCCGGTGGGGACGGAGGCCGCCTCGTTCTGCAGCCCGTCCCGTGCGAAGCACTCACAGATCGAGACGCGGTCGGACGTCGGGGGGCTTCCGCTCATGGCTACAGCAGTACCCCGGCGATGTTGATTACGTCAACAGCGCACGATTCGAGGTGCCGGTCGCGGGCCTCCGTGCGACCTCAACGCTCCTCGGCACCCTCCAGGGCCCGCGCCAGCTTCGCCAGCTTCGTCAACGCCGAGTCGAGCACCTCTTGTTCGTCCGGGGTGAGGCAGGCGAGGAAGGCGTCGTTGCGCTCGTTCGCCGCCTCGATCAGACCGCGGTACACGCTCTTCCCCCGCCGGGTCAGGGTGAGTTGGGTACTGCGGCCCGCACCGCTCTCGCGCCGCACCAGATCCCGGTCGGCGAGCTTGGCGACCATGCGGCTCATCTGCGCCTTGTCCAACGCGGCAAGCCTGGCGAGGTGGTTGAGGGTGAGCGGGGCGTGCGCGCCGAGCAGCGCCAGCGTCCGCCACTCGCCGAGACTCACCGAGAACTCGCGGCGGTAGCGCAGGGCCGCACTGCGCGATATGGCGTTGGCCACGCTGTGCAGCCGGTAGGAGAGCAAGTCCCTGATGGTCAGCAGGCCGTCGCCGGAGCCGGCCGAACCCGCCGTGACCGTATCCCCCTTCGGGTCCGTGCGCGGCCCTGAGTTCATCGCCTCCACCGATCCCGTGTCCCCGTTCGCGTCGCGTCATCGTATCCGATCCCGGCACTCCGGCACTGTCCGCCTGTTGACATTATCAATAGTGCCCCTCGACACTCACTCGCGACCGGATCGATCCGTGTCGTCCCGCCCGGAGTCGGCCCCGGGCACCGCACGGCCGACAGAGGCTGGAGTGAGTCATGGCGTTGCTCCCCGGGCGTGGCACCGAACCGCGCGGCGATTCCGCGGACGTCCACCGCGACGTGCTCTACCGCAAGGTCGCCTGGCGGGTGATGCCGCTGCTGCTGGCGTGCTACGTGGTCAGCTTCGTGGACCGCACCAACATCGGCGTGGCCCAAGCCCGGATGCACCAGGAACTCGGCTTCGACACCCGCGTCTACGGCATCGCCGTCGGCCTGTTCTTCGTCGGCTTCATCCTCTTCGAGGTGCCCAGCAACATCCTGCTCGCCCGCATCGGTGCCCGGAAGACCATGCTCCGGATCATGCTGATCTGGGGCACCGTCATCGTCCTGACGATGTTCGCCACCACGCCACCGCTGTTCTACTGCGCGCGCTTCCTGCTCGGGGCGGCGGAAGCCGGCTTCTTCCCGGGAGCGCTGTTCTACCTCGCGCAGTGGTTCCCCTCGGCCCGGCGCACCCGGATGACCGCCCTGTTCTTCCTCGGCGTCCCGCTGGCCGGGATCGTCGGTCCGCCCATGTCCGGCGGCATCATGGACGGGCTCGGCGGCGTGCTCGGACTCGCCGACTGGCAGTGGCTGTTTCTCGTCGAGGGCGTACTGCCCATCCTGCTGGGCCTGCTGGTCTTCCTCCGCTTCCAGGACAGCCCGGAGCAGGCGGGGTGGCTGAGCCCCGAGGAGAAGGCCACCATCGCCGGCGACCTCGCCCGCGACCAGGCGGCCAAGGCCGGCGAGGGCGGGCACGCGCCCGGCGGCTTGCTCCGGGCGCTGCGCGATCCCCGCGTCTACATCCTCGGCCTGTGCGCCTGCGGTGCGTACACGCTGGCCAACGCCGTCTCCTTCTGGACGCCCATCATCATCCACAGCGCCGGCGTTCAGAACGTCCTCAACCTCGGCCTCCTGACCGCGATTCCGCCGCTGGTCGGCATCGTCGTCATGGTGGTCGTGGGCTGGCACTCGGACCGGAAGCTGGAGCGCCGCTGGCACGCCTCCACGAGCTGGTTCCTCGCCGCCGGCTGCCTGGTCGCGCTGTCGCTGACGGCCGGCAGCCAGTACCTGGTGATCGCGCTGCTCGCGGTGCTGACCGCGGCGCACTACTCGGGGCTGACGGTCTTCTACTCGATCCCCTCGATCTACCTCTCGGAACGCTCCGCCGCCGGCGGCATCGCCGCGGTCACCACCATGGGCTCCTTCGCGGCGGCGCTCTCGCCGACCATGCTCGGCTGGCTGCACACCACCACCGGCTCACTCGGACTGGGGCTTCAGATCAGCGCCGGCATGGCGGTGCTCGCCGGCGTCATCCTGCTGGTGGGCGTACCGGCCCGGCTGCTCGCCGAACACCGGACGCGGTCGCGCTCGTAGGGCCATCAAGTCCGGCGACGTACAGCGCTGGGTCACCGGCCTGCCGACCGGTCACAGTCTCGCCGCGAGTCCAGTCCGCACCGTCTGCAACGCGGCCAACACGATCAACTCGGTCCTCTGGGCGGCGGTTCGGGACCGGACGATCCCCAACTCCCCTTGCATCGACGTGAAGTCGCCCGCGGTGCCGCCGAAAGAAGGTCGTTCCGCTGTCGGTCGAGCGGATGCGCACCCTGGCGGACGAGGTTCCGACCCGTACAAGAGCCTGATCCTGCTGGGCGCCGGCACGGGCCTGCGCCCCGGCGAGCTGTTCGGGCTCCAACTCCGGCACGTGGACTCGCCGCGCGCGACCGGTCTCGGTCGAGCGGCAGATCCAGCAGACGGCGAAGCACGGGTGTACGCCGGCCCATAGAAGACGGCACGCTCGCACCGCACCTCTCCCTCGCCGACGAGGGCGGTCGGCTGAAGTTTCCACCGCACCTTCGGACGCGTGGTGGCGGGACCGAAGTGCCCACCACCGGGGCCCGGTCGAGGTCGGCTCATTGCAGGTACGGCGGCGAGCGCCGGGGCACGCCAGCACCGGCTGGAGCCGCGGCCTCCGCGACGACCGCCAGCACACCCGCGCCGTACGTCGTCAGCTTCTTCTCCCCCACGCCGCTGACCTCCCCCAACTGCGCCAGGGACGTGGGCCGGAGCACGGCGAACTCGCGGAGCGTGGCGTCGTGGAAGACGACGTACGCCGGAACGCCCTGCTCCCGCGCCTGTTCGGCCCGCCAGGCGCGCAGCGCCTCGAACAGCGCGAGAGCGTCCCCGGTCAGCTCCTCGGCCGCCGCCGGCGCGGAGCTCGCCCGCTTCTCCCCGCGGGGTGCAGCCGCCGCCGTCCCGGGCTCGTGCCGCAGCCGCACCTCGCGGTCTCCGCGCAGCACCGTCCCGCTCGCCTCCGACAGCACCAGCGCACCGTGCTCGCTCTCCACCTGCAGCAGGCTCTGGGCCAGCAACTGCCGTACGACACCGCGCCATTCGGCCTCGCCCAGATCGGCTCCGATGCCGAAGACGGACAGCTCGTCGTGCCGGAACTGGCTGATCTTCGGCGTCTTCCTTCCGCGCAGGATGTCGATGATCTGGCCCGCTCCGAACTTCTGCCCGCGCTCCCGCTGCAGCCGGACGATCGTCGAGAGCAGCTTCTGCGCCGGGACGGTGCCGTCCCACGACTCGGGCGGGTTGGCGCACGTGTCGCAGTTGCCGCAGGTGGTGGCGCCGCCTTCGAGCTGCTGGCCGAAGTAGGCGAGTAGCTGCCCGCGGCGGCACTCGACGGTCTCGCAGAGCGCGAGCATCGAGTTGAGATGGGCGGCGGCGCGGCGGCGGAACGCCTCGTCGCCCTCCCCGCTCTCCGTCAACTTCCGCTGCTGGATCACGTCCTGGAGCCCGTACGCCATCCACGCCGTCGACGGCAGGCCGTCCCGGCCCGCGCGGCCCGTCTCCTGGTAGTACCCCTCGACGGACTTGGGCAGGTCGAGGTGGGCGACGAAGCGTACGTCCGGCTTGTCGATCCCCATGCCGAACGCGATCGTCGCCACCACCACCAGACCGTCCTCGCGCAGGAACCGGGCCTGGTGCGCGGCGCGCGTCCCCGCGTCGAGACCGGCGTGGTACGGCACGGCCTCGACGCCCTGCCGGGTGAGGAACTCCGCTGTCTTCTCAACGGAGTTGCGCGAAAGGCAGTAGACGATGCCGGCATCGCCCTGGTGCTCGTCCCGCAGCAGCTTCAGGAGCTGCTTCTTCGGGTCGCTCTTGGGAACGATCCGATACCGGATGTTGGGCCTGTCGAACGCCGCGACGAAGTGCCGCGCCCGCTCCATGCCGAGGCGCTGCGTGATCTCCTGGTGGGTGGCCTCCGTGGCCGTCGCCGTCAGCGCGATGCGCGGCACGTCGGGCCAGCGCTCACCGAGCAGGGACAGGGAGAGGTAGTCCGGCCGGAAGTCGTGCCCCCACTGGGACACGCAGTGCGCCTCGTCGATCGCGAAGAGCGAGATCTCGGTGCTGCCCAGCAGCTCCAGCGCCGACTGCGTACGCAGCCGCTCCGGGGCGAGATAGAGCACGTCCAGCTCACCGGCCCTGAACTGCGCCTCCACGACCCGCTGTTCGTCCGGTTCCTGCGTGGAGTTGATGAACCCGGCCCGCACGCCGAGCGCCTCCAGCGCCTTGACCTGGTCCTGCATGAGCGCGATCAGCGGCGATACGACGACGCCGGTGCCGGGCCTGACAAGAGCCGGGATCTGGTAACACAGCGACTTGCCGCCGCCGGTCGGCATGAGCACGACCGCGTCGCCCCCGCCGATCACGTGGTCGACGACGGCCTCCTGCTCGCCTCTGAACTCCTCGTATCCGAAGACCCGTTGCAGCACACGCCGCGCCCTGTCCCCACCCGGCGAGGCGTCCCCCGTCCCCTCGGCGTCCGGTGCCGTGCCGGGCGCCGTGTCCGGTGCCGCCCTCGCGCCACTGATCGCGGCCGTCTCCGCGCTCGTACTCATGCGAGACACGCTAGAACGCCCGACTGACAGTCGGCACGGCCGTCGTGCCTCGCCCCGAAATAGAGCCAAGTCCCCCGGGAACCGATAGGTCGCCCCGGCGCCGGCTCGCCGCGCGCAGAGGCTACGGCCGGCGGCGGTGCCCGCCGCGCTCGCCGCACCGCGAACTCCCGCTTCCCTTGCGGTGGTTGCTCGCCGCGGGCTGGCCCCGCGCACCGATCGCCCCGAGTACGGTCCCCGCACTCGCCGAGTCGTTCTCCGGAAGGACACGGGCGTAATCGTGTGCCGCGCGGGTCGTCTCCTGCAGACGTCGGCCCGTCCCGCGCCGCGCACGCTGATCAGCGCCCGGCGCGAACCGATCCGCCGGGCCTGCGTCCGCCATGCCCGCGGGTGGGCGGCCATCGACTCCCGCATCAAAGGGTCCGCCTTGGCGCAGGCCGTTCGCCTGTGAGCGAGCCGCGCCGGTTCCGGCACCACGTCATAACTTCACGTCGCCGCCCTCTGCCAGCCGTTCGAGGATGCGGTCCATGCCGCTCGTCCAGTTGGCCTTGAGGGCGGCCACGGCGTCTTCCAGCCGGCCGTCGAGAAGATGCTGGGCGATCAACTCGTGCTCCTCGGCGGCGCGTTGGAGGATCTCCTCGTCCGGGACCAGGACACGCTCGTAGCGGTGCAGGGTCAGCTTCTGGGACGCGATCAGGTCCATCAGCCGGGAGTTGGGGCAGCCGGAGAGGAGCAGGTCGTGCCAGGCGTCGTCGTAGCGTTCGATGGTGCCGTGGGGGGCCTGGGGGGCGGAGAAGGCACGGGCCTCGCGAAGCAGCCTGGGGGCGATCTTCGTGAGGTGCTCGGGCGGGGACAGCTCCAGGGCCAGGGACTCCAGCGACGTCAGGATCGCCGTGACGTCCCGCAGCTCGCGCGCCCCGATGGGCGCGAAGCGGAAGCCCTTGCCGCGCTCGCTGGTGATGATCCCCTCGCGCTCGAGGGAGATCAGCGCCTCGCGCAGCGGCGTACGGCTCACCCCGACCTCCTCCGCGAGCCAGATCTCGTTGATCGGCTCGTCGGTGCGGAGGCGGTCCTGGCCGAGCAGTTCCAGGATCTCGTCCTTCACCTGCTCGCGCAGCGGACGCCGCTCGATACCCATCTGACGCTTCCCTCTCCCCGCTCGGCCGCTTCCGCGAACGGCCTTCTCCGCCATGCCCGTTGATTATCGGCCTTCTCAGGCCGTGCCCGCGCCGTCCACGGCTATGACCGCACCGCTCACGAACGCCGAGGCGTCGCTTGCGAGGAATGCCACGGTCTGCGCGATGTCGCGCGGCTGCCCGATCCGGCCCAGGGGACGGTCCGCCGCGTCGTCGTAGAACACCTGGGCCCTCTCGCCGAGTTGGCGCGCCTCGTCGGCCAGCATCCCCGTCGCGGTGTCCCCGGGGCAGACGCAGTTGACCCGGATGTTCTCGGGACCGTGGTCGATGGCCATCGCCCGGGTCATGTTGACGACCGCTCCCTTCGAGGCGGAGTACGAGACGGCCCGCGCCCCGCCCTTGATGCCCCAGCCGGAACCGGTGTTGACGATGCTGCCGCCGCCGTTCGCCGCCATGTGCGGGATCGCCAGCCGGCTGAGCAGCAGCACCGACCGGACGTTCACCGCCATCACCAGGTCCCAGTCCTCCTCGGTGATCTCCAGAACGGTCGAACGGCGAATGATCCCGGCGTTGTTGAACAGCACGTCCACGCCGCCGTACCGGTCGACGGCCGTGCGTACGGCGGCCTCGCAGTCCTCGCGCCGGGACACGTCGCCGCGGACGAACGTGCCGCCCGTCTCCTTCGCGGCCTCCTCGCCCTTCTCGGCGTCGAGGTCGACGAGCACGACGGAGGCGCCCAGTTCGGAGAGGACACCGGCGGTCGCCCGTCCGATGCCGGAGGCGGCTCCCGTGACGATCGCACGCTTGCCGGTCAGGTCGATCATGGCGAACTCCTAGGTCGCTATCCGGTACATGGTGGTGGTGCGGCGGCCCGTGAGGACGGGCCGGTACCCAGCGAGTGCCGCGTCCACGGTGTCGTCGCCGCTGTCGAGGAGCAGCGGCCGTCCCCGGAGAGCGGCCAGCTTGCTCTCCGTGCAGACGACGACGATCCGCTCGGCGCCCACCGCGCGGATCAGTTCGGGGCCGATCTGCTGGTTTCCCCGTCCGAGGAGAAAGCCCTGGCCGCCGATGGGAGAGACGGCGATGAGGGCCGTCGGTGCGGTGCCGGCGAGGGCCAGCAACTCGTCGGCGGTGGCGTCGGGGGCGACGACGGTCGCCGAACTCCCCTGGAGCGAGAGGGCGTTGACGCCCGTGGGGGTCACGTCCACGCCGAGGGCGGCGGCGAGGGCGCGGGTGGTGGTGCCTGGTCCCAGGATGAGCAGGGGGTGCTCCGGGAGGGGCGCCCCCGGCCTCCCCCCGGCCTCGGCCTCGCCTCCAGCCGTCGGCGTCGGCGTCGGCGTCGAGGACGGCGTCGGGGAAAGAGCCGCGGCCCGCTCCGCCAGTTCCGCCGCGATCCCGGCCACCGACTCCGGATCGGTCACGGTGCCGCCCGTCTTGCGCTGCTGGACGCGGGCCGGGACGTACGGAACGGTCAGCCACCCGTGCAACCGGGCCGTCACCCGCCCCTCCCGCAGCGCGGCCTCATCCCGGTCCATGACCTCGGCGCGGCGCAGCCGGACACCGCCCGCCCCGCGGACGTACGCGGCGACGACCTCCCCCGCCGCACGGGGGTGCACCGCGAAAACCGCCGAGTGCATCTTGACGCCCGTGGGGACGCCGAGGACGGGCAGGTCGGCGGAGGAGTCCGCCAGCGCGTCGTGCACGTCCCGCGCCGTCCCGTCGCCGCCGGCGAACAGCAACAGGTCGATGCCGTGCTCGCGCAGCGCCCGTACGGCCGCCGCCGTGTCGGTCGCCGAGGTGGTACTCCCTTCCGGCGCGAAGACGACCCGTCCCGTGCCAGGACCCATCGGGCCCCCGGCCGTCAGCAGCTCGAACTCGGCGCCGCGGGACCGCAGTTCGCCGAGCGCCGTGCGCGCCCGGTCCGCGGCGTGCGGCACCGCGCCCAGGGCGCGTGCCCGCTCCTGGACGTGGCTGCCGTCGCTGCCCTTGAGGCCGACCCGGCCGCCGAGGCCGGCGACCGGGTTGACCACGAGGCCGAGCCGGAAGCGCGTCACGCGTCGCCCGCGGTCTCGACGCCGAGGATCTTGCGGCGGTACGCGCGCCACGTGACGGCCCAGGTCGCCGCGGAGTCGAGCGTTTCCTCCTTCGCGCGGTGCACCGTCGAGCGGTGCGGGGCCGTGCGCACGACCTCCGGCTCTTCGTACGCCTCGCGCGCGACCTCGGCGAGGATCGCGGCGTACTCGTCGAGGTCGGCCCGGGAGTACGACTCGGTGGGCTCCAGCGTCATCGGCTCGGGGACGACGTAGGGGTGGTGGCTGGTCCAGTAGTGGGTGCCGAAGTCGGCGGCGCGCAGGCCGAGTTCCTCGCTGTGCACGCCCGTGTCCTCGTGCAGCTTCTCCCACGAGTAGCGGACCTGCTCGACCCGCGGGCGGCCCTCCGCGTACGGCACCGAGACGCCCTGGATCTCCCGGACCTTCGCCAGCAGGTAGTTGTTGTTGAGGACGGCGATCTCCGCGGCCTCGCGCAGCCCCTCCGCGCCCAGCGACATGATCCAGGCGTAGGCCCGTACGAGGTTCGGCACGACGCCGTGGAACGGGCGCACCGAGCCCACCGACTGCGGGCGGTCGCTCTCCAGCCGGTACCGCTCGCCGTCGAACTCGACCGTGGGGCGCGGCAGATACGGGGCCAGCTCCTCCGTCACCCCGCAGGCGCCCGCTCCCGGGCCGCCGCAGCCGTGCGGAGTGGAGAACGTCTTGTGCAGGTTGAAGTGGCACAGGTCGAACCCGGCCTCGCGGGCGCGGGTGATGCCGAGGATGCCGTTGGCGTTGGCCTGGTCGTACGCGCACAGGCCGCCCGCCTCGTGGACGAGCCGCACGAACTCCTCGATGCGCGGGTTGTAGATGCCCGTGTCCTCGGGGTTGGTGATGAGCAGCGCCGCGGTACGGGGACCGGCGGCGGCGCGCAGGGCCTCGATGTCCGGGTAGCCGTCGGCGTCCGGCGGCAGCGTGACGACCCGGTACCCGGCGGTCTTGGCGCAGGCCGCGTTGGAGGGGTGGGAGAAGGAGGACGTGATGATCTCGTCCCGCTGCTCGCTCTCGCCGCGTGCGGCGAAGTACGCGCGGATCATCGCGACGTTGGTCCAGATCGCGGAGGAACCCGCGGCGGGCTGGAGGGAGACCCGGTCCATGCCGGCGATCTCCTTCAGCAGCCCCTCCAGCCGGTACACGGTCTCCAGCAGGCCCTGCACGGTGGACGCGTCCTGGAGCGGGTGCACCTCGGCGACGCGTGGGTCGCGCGCAAAGCAGTCGTTGACCTTGGGGGCGTACTTCATGGTGCAAGTGCCCTGGCCGACGTCGACGTTGAGGTCGGCGCCCAGGTTCTGCTGGGAGAGCCGCAGGTAGTGCCGCAGCACCTGCTGCTGGCCCAGCTCGGGCAGCGCGGGCGGAGCGGTGCGGCGCAGTGCGTCCGGGAGGGCTGCGGCAGGGTCCCCGACGGCGGCCACGACCTCCGGTTCGGGCGCCGGAACGGTGACGCCGCGCTCCCCGGGCGTCCCCAACTCGAAGATCAGCTTCTCGTCCCAGCGGGCCTGGTGGAACCGCCGCAGCGCGGGCTTCTCCGCGATCCGGGCGTCTTCGCGCGTGGGCTCGGCCTCTGAACCGGTACGGGCGCTCACTGGACGATCTCCTTCAGCGTGTCGGCGAGCAGGTCGATGTCGGCGGCCGTATGGACCTCCGTGACGCAGAACAGGGCCTCCCCGGCGCCCAGTTCGGGGCGGAGCGCGCCGCCGAACAGGCCGCGTTCCAGCAGTGCGGCGTCGATCTCGGCTGCGGTGCGCGAGCCCGTGAAGCGGACGGGGAAGTCCGCGAAGTGGGTGGCGTCCGCGTGCGGGATCTC
>Ga0164243_10015077_pt1 | contig 10714 bp, 8 predicted proteins | sample OricompcompostOP_FD_108781 | JGI IMG/M metagenome (GOLD analysis project Ga0164243, IMG submission 108781) | Organic Plus compost microbial communities from Emeryville, California, USA - Original compost - Organic plus compost (OP) | ecosystem: Engineered > Solid waste > Mixed feedstock >...
GACGAGGATCCCGAAGCGCTGGTTGAGCGTCGGCTCCTGCGGGATCCGGAAGACGCGCGCGAACTTGTACTTGAGCGGGCAGGTGCGGTACGTGTCGATGTCGGAGGCGCTCAGCATCACGCCGTCGCCGCGGCGCGGCAGGAACGGCTCCAGCGTCGGCTCCTCGCGCGCCGCGATCGCGGCCGCGCGGCGTCTGTCGTCGCGGTCGGCGTCGAGCAGCCACTCGTCCAGCGGCGAGGACTGCAGGATGTCGCGCTGCTCGCTGGTGACGGCCGAGGCGAGCCGCGCGTTGACCTCGGCGAGCGCGTCGCTGAGCGGCTGGTCGCGCGAGCGCTCGATCAGCGCCGCCAGCTTGACGACCTCGAGGTAGCGGACGATCGCGTGCGAGACGTCGAGGTCGGTGTCGAAGCGCAGCTCGCCGATCCGGGTGCCGGTCCGCTTGATCGTCTCCAGCAGCTCGTCGCGCAGGATCCGGTACGTCGAGTGGAGCGACTCGGCCGGCCCGAACAGCTCCTCCGCGCGCTCCTCCCAGCGCCCGCCGACGGCGGCGCGCGCCTCCTCCGCGAACGGCGACGGCGGCTGCGCCGCGCCGCGCTCGCTCGCCTGCGGGTGGACGAGCACGAGCCGGCCGCGGGTGCGCGTCATCGCGACGTGCAGCAGCCGCCGCATCTCGGCGACGTGGGCCGCCTCGTCGTCCTGCGACAGCGTCTCCTTCAGCAGCGCCGGGTCGATCGGCTCGAGCGTGCGCGTGTGCGCGCCCGGCATCCCCGCGGCGTGCAGCCCGAGCACGTAGACGTGGTCGAACTCGAGCCCGGGCGCGGCGTCCATCGCCAGCACCTGCACGCCGCGCGCGGCGACCGGCGTCGGCTCCTCCTGCTCGCGCAGGCCGGCCTCGGCGGCCGCGGCGATCGAGCGCGCGAACTCGCGCGGCGTCGCCTGCGGCCGCCGCTGCGTGAAGGCGGCCGCCAGCTCGCCGAAGCGGGCCAGCCCGCGCAGCCGCTCGACGACCTCGGCCTGCGCGCTGAAGAGCTGCTGGCGGCGCAGTCCGAGCCGCTCGATCAGGCGGTGGACGAAGAGGTCGGGGCGCATCGTGTCGAGCGCCGTCACGGCCGATCTGTACAGCCCCAGGAACATGCGGATGCGGTCGCGCGCCTCCGGCGGGATCTGCGGCGACTCGAGCGCGGCGCCGAGCGCGGAGACCATGTCGAGCTTGCGGCGGCGGGCGATCTGCGTGCAGCGCGCGAGGTCGACCTGGCGCAGCTCGATCGGCGGCCGCGCGAGCGCGCGCACGACCGCCGGCGCGTCGGCCGGGTCGACCAGCAGCCGCAGCCAGGCGAGCAGGTCGCGCACCTCCGCGCGCTGGAAGAAGGCGGCGTCGCCGACCAGCCGGTGGCCGACGGCGCGCTCCTCCAGCGCGACCGAGACCGCCTGCCCGTCGCGCGCGATCGAGCGCACGAGCACGGCGATCCGCTCCGGCGGCACGCCCTCGCGCGCGATCAGCCGCTCGACGTCGGCCGCGACCGCCTGCGCCTGCGCCCGCTCGTTGGCGGCGCGCCAGAAGGCGACCTCGCCGCCGAGCGGGCCGTCGAGCCGCTTCTCGATCCGGTCGGCCAGCGGCGCGACGACGGCGGTCGCCGCGTCGAGCACCCGCTGCGGGCAGCGGAAGGAGTGCTCCAGCCGCACGACCGTCGCGTTCGGCAGCTCGGCCTGGAAGTCGCGCAGGTTCTTCGTCGCGGCGGCGCGGAAGCGCCTGATCGCCTGGTCGTCGTCGCCGGCGGCCGTCAGGTTGCCGTGCTCGGAGGCGAGCAGCCGCAGCAGCAGGCCGTGGGCGAAGTTCGGCTCCTGCACGTCGTCGACGAGCAGGTGGCGGTAGCGGGCGGCGACGCGCGCCCGCACGTGCGGGTGCTCGCGCAGCAGCCGCAGCGCGCCGATCACGAGGTCGCCGCCGTCGAGCGCGCCCTGCTCGGCGAGCATCCGGTCGTGCGCCTGGTAGATCGCCGCGAACTCGCGCTCGCGGGCGCCTCTGGCGCGCTCGGCGTCGGTCGCGTCGTCGCCGACGCCGAGCGTCTCGGCCCAGGCGGCGTACTCGTCGGCGCCGATCAGCTCGTCCTTGAGGCGGTCGATCCGGCGCACGAAGCCGGCGACCAGCGCCGCCGGGTTGCCGCGGAAGTCGTGGCGGCGGACGGTCAGCTCGTCGATCCGCTCCAGCAGCATCGCGAGCCGGTCGGCGCGGCCGACGGCGACGGCGAACGGGTCGAGCCCGCCGGCGAGCGCCTCCTCGCGCAGCAGCCGCGCGCAGAAGGCGTGGACGGTCGTCACCGCCAGCTCCTCGTACGGCCGCTGGACGGCGCCCTCGACGCTGCGGCGCAGCGCGTCGGCCGCGCGCTCGGAGCGCGCCAGCGCCAGCACCGACTCCGGCGCCTCGCCCTGCTCGACCAGCCACGCGAAGCGCGCGACGAGCGTGCGCGTCTTGCCGCTGCCGGCGCCGCCGACGATCAGCAGCGGGCCGCCGCTGTGCGTGACGGCCGCGGTTTGAGCGGGGGACAAGCCGTCAAGTAACGACACCCTGCAAGTATGCCGACGATGCGATCAACGGGCACGGCGCTCGACGCCGACTGGCTCGGCGCCGCGCGCGCCGCCTCCGACGAGCTGCGCCGGATCCTGCGCGCCGCGCCCCGCACGCGCGAGCGGGCGGTCGAGACCGGCGAGCGGGGCGAGGGCGGCGATCGCACGCTCGTGATCGACCAGGCCGCCGAGGACGCCGTCTTCGCGCAGCTCGACCGCCTCCACGCCGCCGGCCACCGCTTCACCGCCGTCTCGGAGGAGCGCGGCGAGGTCGACTACGGCGACGGGCGCGTGCGCGTCGTGATCGACCCGATCGACGGCTCGCTCAACGCGAAGCGGCTGCTGCCCTCCGCGGCGCTCTCGATCGCGGTCGCCGACGGCCCGACGATGGCCGACGTCGCGATCGCCTTCGTGCACGACTTCGGCACCGGCGAGGAGTGGACGGCGGTGCGCGGCGGCGGCGCCTTCCTCGACGGCGTCGCGCTCGACCCGGGGCTGCCGGAGCGGCGCGGCCGCAGCGGCAAGCTGGAAGTGCTCGGCGTCGAGGTCGCCGACCCGCGCTGGATCCACGACTCGATCGAGCGGCTCGAGCGGGAGACCGAGCGCGTGCGCGTGCTCGGCGCGATCGCGCTGACGATCTGCCAGGTCGCCGCCGCGCGCCTCGACGGGATGGTCTCGCTCAGACGCTCGCGCGCGGTCGACGCCGCCGCCGCGCAGCTGATCGTGCGCGAGGCCGGCGGCTGCGTCGCCTTCCCGCTCTGCGGCGGCGACGGCCTCGCCGCTCCGCTCGACGTCGAGCCGCACTCGCCGGTCGTCTGCGCCCGCTCGCGCGAGACGCTCGCGCGGCTCGCCGAGATCCCGCGCTGACGCTCGGGAGCTCCCACCCGCGCAAGCGGTTTTGCACGCTGACGTGTAACTCCCGATGCGAAGCACTGCCAGAATGGACGAACGATGATCGACTGGCCGCTCGTCCAACGGCTGGCGGCCTACGTCGCCGGCAAGCCCGACTCGCCCGCGCCGAAGGCCGACCTCGGCGCGCTCACGCGCGACAGCGCCGAGCGCGTGATCGCGTACACCGGCCTGACGCCGCAGGCGCCGCTGCCGGAGGCCGAGCCGGTGGAGCGGGCGGAGTGGATCAGAGCGAACGTCGCCTCGATGAGCGCGCTGCTCGACCCGGCGCTGAGAACGGTCGGCAGAAGAGTCGCCAAGCCGGCGAGACCGTTCGTGCAGCTCGCCGCCGGCGCCGTCATGACCGCCGAGGTCGGCGTGATGCTCGGCTACCTGTCGCAGCGCGTGCTCGGCCAGTACGAGATCGTGCTGCTCGACGCGACGCCCGCCGACAAACCGCCGCGGCTGCTGTACGTGCTGCCGAACCTGATGAAGTCGGTCAGGACCTTCGAGGCCGACGAGGAGGAGTTCCTGCGCTGGGTCGCGATCCACGAGGTCACCCACGCGGTCCAGTTCGCCGGCGTGCCGTGGCTGCAGCCGCACATGGCCGCGATGGTCCGCGAGCTGCTCGACAGCGCCCAGCTGCGGATCGACGCCAGACGGGCGCTGCGGCTGCCGCGCGGCGACGACCTCAAGAGAGTGGTCGAGGTCGTCCGCTCCGGCGACATCGTGACGCTCGTCGCCAGCCCCGCCGAGAAGCGCACGATCGACGCGATGCAGGCGACGATGGCGGTCGTCGAGGGCTACGCCGAGCATGTGATGGACGCCGTCGGCGAGCCGCTGCTGCCGGGCCTGCCGAGACTGCGCAGAGCGCTCGACGCGCGCCGCAAGACGCAGTCGACGCCGTCGCGGCTGATGATGAAGCTGCTCGGCATGGAGATGAAGATGCGCCAGTACCAGCAGGGGAAGGTCTTCTGCGACGCCGTCGTCAGAGCCGGCGGGATCGCGGCCCTGAACCGCGTCTGGCGCAGCCCCGCCGACATGCCGACGCTGGCCGAGATCGAGGATCCGGCCGCGTGGCTGCGGCGAACGGACGTTCCGCCCGCGCTGACCGCCTGAACGTCCGTTCGCACACCTCCCCGGTGTAACGCCGGGCCGGGTCGGGTTTACAAACGGGTGTTCGCCCGCACACCTGATCGCAAGGAGCCCGTTCCTCGATGGCAACGAACGACACGACCGCGAGACCGACCGCGACCGCGACGAGCGGCGCCGACGGCGCCGCTCCCAGCGCCGGCCCGAGAGCCGCCGCCAGAGCGGCGCCGAGAGCCGCCACGAGACCGCGCAGAGCCGCGAGAGCGCGCAGAGCGCCGAGAGCGAGAGCGAGACGGGCGGCCAGAGGCACGACCGCGAGACGCTCGTCCGCGACCGGCACGCGCCGCACGACCGTCGGCACGACCCGCGAGCCGGTCGCCGTCACGCCGATCGCCCAGGCGCAGCAGCTCGCCGAGCGCGTCGTGCTGATCCCGCTCGGCGCCGCGCTCGAGGCGCGCGACCGCGTCACCGGCGCCGTCGACTCGCTCGTCGCCAGCTCGACCGGCGCGCTCGACGGCCTGCGCGCCGCGACCGGCTCGCGCAGAGCGCTCGACCGCCAGCTGAAGAGATTCGAGCGCCGCGGCGGCAGAGCCCGCACCGAGCTCGAGCGCGACCTGCGCAAGACCCGCAGCCGCCTCGAGCGCGAGGTGCGCCACTCGCGCGTGCGGGTCGAGCGCCAGGCGAGAGAGGCCCGTCGGGGCTTCGATCGCCAGCGCTTCGACGCGCGCAGAGCGCTCGACGGCCGGGTCGGCGGGCTGCAGGAGCGCGTCGCGCCGCTGCGTCAGCGCGTCGAGCCGGTGCGCGATCGCGTCGAGAATGTGGTTCAGAACGGCGTCTCGGCGGGCAAGAGACTGGTTGGGAGCGCGCAGGAGCGGCTCGCGAGCGTCGCCTGAGCCTCCCGACCGACTTCACCCGCCGGGCCTTGGGAGGGCTTTGGCGGCAGGGGTTCGCCGGCCCACCACCGGCGGATGACGCACCCTCTCCTCCCTCAACCGACCGGGGCGCTTCAGGGCGCCCCGGCGGCTGTCCGGGGGCGGACGCGCCACCCCGGGAGGCGCAGCACATGCCTGTCACAATGGGTGACATGCCGACCAGAGATCAGATCCGCGAGGCGCTCCGCGCCGTCATCGACCCGGAGCTGCGCAAGGACATCGTGGAGCTGGAGATGGTCCGCTCGATCGACGTCCACGACAACGGCGTCGTCGACGTGACCGTCTCGCTGACGACCCCCGGCTGCCCGATTCGCAGCCACTTCCAGACCGGTGTCGCGAACGCGGTCAAGGCGCTCGACGGCGTCGTCGGCGTCAACATCAGCTTCGACGTCCTCTCCGACGAGGAGAAGGGCAACCTGCAGCGCAAGCTCGGCCGCGGCGGCCCGCTGCCCTCCGGCGCGCTCGCGCAGGTCGCGAACGTGATCTGCGTCGGCTCCGGCAAGGGCGGCGTCGGCAAGTCGTCGGTGACAGCCAACCTCGCCGCCGCGCTCGCGGCCGAGGGCAAGTCGGTCGGCGTGCTCGACGCCGACGTGTGGGGCTACTCGCAGCCGCGCATGTTCGGCCTCGGCGCGACCCGCCCGAAGGTCAACGGCGAGCGCAAGATCATCCCGCCGGAGGCGCATGACGGCATCAAGGTGATGTCGATCGGCTTCTTCATCGAGGAGGACGCCGCGGTCGTCTGGCGCGGGCCGATGCTGCACAAGGCGCTGCAGCAGTTCCTCGAGGACGTCGACTGGGGCGCGCTCGACTACCTGCTCGTCGACCTGCCGCCCGGCACCGGCGACGTCGGCATGACGCTCGCCCAGCTGCTGCCGGATGCGAGATTCCTGCTCGTCACCACGCCGCAGCCGGTCGCCCAGAAGGTCGCCCGCCGCTCGGCCGAGATGGCCGGCAAGGTCAGACTCGAGATCGCCGGCGTCGTCGAGAACATGTCCGGCTTCGTCACCCCGGGCGCCGAGCGCTTCGAGATCTTCGGCGAGGGCGGCGGCCAGCTGCTGGCCGACGAGCTCGGCGTCCCGCTGCTCGGCAAGGTGCCGCTGACGATGCCGCTGCGGGAGCAGGCCGACGCCGGCACCCCGCTCGTGCTCGCCGACCCCGACGACCCGGCCGCGCAGGCGGTCCGCGAGGTCGCCCGCGGCCTGATCGCGCTCACGCCCGTCGCGCTCCCCGTCATGCAGACGGTCACGCCCGAGCCCCCGGGCCTCAACGTCATCCCGCCGAGACCGGTCGGGATGTCCTTGCCGATGGCCTGATCCGGCTCCCGCGCGCCCCGCGACGGGGCGCGCGCCGCGCCGGCCCGGGAGCGCTAGCGCCCGGCGTAGTATCTGGCGTTCAGCTCCGCGAAGTGGGCCCACTCCGCGGGGAGCTGGTCCTCGGCGAAGCAGGCGTCGACCGGGCATGCCTCGACGCAGGCGTCGCAGTCGATGCACTCCTCCGGGTCGATGTAGAGCATCTCGGTGCTGTCGTAGTCGGGCTCGTCCGGAGTGGGGTGGATGCAGTCGACCGGGCAGACCTCGACGCAGGAGGTGTCCTTGGCGCCGATGCACGGCTCGGCGATCACATAGGCCATGAGCGGTTTCCTCTGTGCGACGTTCGTTGAAGCATGAAGCCGAGTGATCATACGGCCGCGCGCGGGCGGTCGGCGCGGCTCCCTCAGCCGCCGGCGCCTCTGCCGCGCTCGCTCGCCCGTCTCGCCTCCTCGGCGACCTGCGACAGCATCGCCGCGAGCTGACCGAAGCCCTGCGCGGCGATGTCGCCCGATCTCGCGCGCGCGGCCGCCTCAGCCGCTCTGACGCGCGCGTCGCCGGGGGAGAGGAAGACCGCGCCGGAGGTCGAGGCGGCGGTGGCGGCGGCCGGCCTCGCCGGCGCGCCGCGGCTGGAGCCGGTCGTCGCGATCCCGCCGATCAGCATCAGCGGGCCGATCGCCAGCAGCACGGCGCCGACGATGTAGCCGGTCACCTGCACGGTCGTGTCGTCGCTGGGGATCGCGGCGGCGAGCGCCGCGCCGCCGGCGGCGCTGACGGCGAGGCCGAGCGCGAGCGCGCCGAGCGGCGTCCCGGCCGGGCGCGTGCGGCGCGCGAAGATCGCGGAGGCGAGCGGGATCGCGACCAGCGCGCAGACGGCGAGCGCGGCGCCGAGCGCGCCGGGCGCCGCGGTGCAGGCGAGCTGCTCGCTGGCCGGGCCGCAGAGGCTGCGCTCGACGAGCGCGCGGGTGCACCAGGCGACGACGGCGACGGCCGCCGCCGCGAGCGAGATCCCCACCAGGGTCGCGAGCCAGTACCTCACGGCAGGCACCTCCGGATGCGGGCGCCGTCGCTGCCGGCGCGGCGGATGCAGTCGCCGATCCGCTGCGCCTGCGCGCCGGTGATCGTGCGGGTGCGGCCGTTGGTCGTGATCGTCAGCGTCGAGGTCGTCGTCGACTGCTCGCCGGGGCGCTTGACGGTGCGGCCGTCGAGGCTCGCGGCGAAGTGGCTGTCGGGCGCCGGGACGTCTCTGAAGAACAGCTGCCAGTCGGGTCTGTCGCCGGGGATGATCGGCGTCGTCATCACGAGGTAGTCGAGCTTGCGCGGCGAGACGTGCGCCCGGCGGGCGGCGTTGCGGGTCGCCGTCGCGGGCGCGAGCGCCGATATCCGCGACAGCGGGATCCCGCGGTGCGATCCGGCCGAGCCGGAGTCGGTCGCGCGCGTGGAGAGGTCGGCGTCGACGTCGATCGAGCGCTGATCGCCGTCGCGCAGGCGCGTCAGCGCGTTGACGCGGTCGCGCGCGACGCGCAGCAGCCACACCCGCTCGCCGCCGCGCAGCCGCTGCTGGATCCGCGCCAGCGCCTCGCCGAAGCCGGCCGGCTGGACGAGGTCGACGCGCCGCGGCTCGGCCGGCGGCCGCTCCCGCTCCGGCTCGCTCGCGGTCGTCCTGCCGGGGCCGCTGTCGCGGTCCCGCTGCGGGCCGGTGAAGTAGGCGCCCTCGCCGGCCTCGTCGGCCGGGCTGTCGGAGAAGTGCAGCAGCGCGCCGGCGCCGCCGAGCGAGGCGACGATCGTCAGCAGCACCAGCGGCGCGTTGCGGCGCCGCTTCGGCGCGCGCGGCGCGGGCGCCGAGCTGCCGAAGGCGGCGCTGCCGTCGTCGCCGGAGCCGCCGGCGCTCGCGGCGGCGCGCGGCGGCGCGGCGGTGCCGCTGGTGATCGTCGTCGTGCCGCGCTCGTTGGCCTCGTTGAGGGCCGCGAACGGGTCGTCGTCCTGCTTGCGCCGGAACATGGAGCCGATTCAACCAGCCGGCGCGGCCGCCGAACAGCCGGTTATCCGACGGTCGCCAGCTGCGGCCGCCGATCGGCCCACGGCCGCGCCGCCTCCAGCTGCGCCGCGAGCGCCAGCAGCGGCCCCTCCTGCGCCGGCCGTCCGAAGAGGTGGACGCCGGTCGGCAGGCCGTCGTCGCCGTGGCAGAGCGGCACCGAGATCGCCGGCTGCCCGGTCACGTTGGCGATCGAGGTGAAGGGGGTGAAGGCGCCCGAGCGGCGGAAGGTCGCGGCCGGGTCGGGGTCGCCGCCGAAGAGCGTCCCGATCGGCACCGGCCGCTGCGCCAGCGTCGGCGTCAGCACCGCGTCGTAGGCGGCGGTGGCGGTGATCAGCGTGCGCGCGAGCGCCTGCAGCTGGCCGATCGCGGCGAGGTAGTGGGCCGAGCCGAGTCTCTGCGCCTGCTGCCACAGCAGCCACGACAGCGGCTCCATGTCCTCCTCGGTCAGCTCGCGGCCGGCGAGCGTGCCGGTCAGCACGATCGCGGAGGCGACCGCGGGGCCGAAGGCGGCGGCGAAGAGGTCGAACAGCCCGTCGACGACCCACGGCGGGTCGATCTCCTCCACCTCGTGGCCGAGCTCGCGCAGCAGCGCGACCGCCTCCTCGACGGCGGCCGCGGCGAGCTCGTTGATCTCGACGGTCGTCAGCGGCGGCGTCATCGTCACGCCGATCCGCAGCCTGCCGGGCGCGCGCGCCGCCGTCTGCGCGAACGGCTCCGACGGCGCCGGCGCCCAGGAGGCGTCGCCCGGCTCCGGGCCGGCGATGACGTCGAGCACGGCGGCCGTCTCGGCGACCGTGCGCGTCAGCACGCCGTCGGTGACGAGGAACGACTCGCCCTCGACCGGCGCCAGCGTGATGCGGCCGCGCGCCGGCTTGAGGCCGACCAGCCCGCAGCAGGCGGCGGGGATGCGGATCGAGCCGCCGCCGTCGTTGCCGTGCGCGATCGGCACCATCCCGGCCGCGACCGCCGCGCCGGCGCCGCCGGAGGAGCCGCCGGGGGTGCGGGAGAGGTCCCACGGGTTGCGCGTCGGGCCGTTGCGGACCGACTCGGTGCTCGGCAGGATCCCGTACTCGGGCAGCGCCGTCTTGCCGACGATCACGAAGCCGGCGGCGCGCAGCCGCTGCACGAAGACGGCGTCGAACGGCGGCGTCAGGTTCACCATCTTGGAGCCGAGCGTCAGCGGCATGCCGGCGACCGGGCGGTTGTCCTTGATCGCGATCGGCACGCCCGCGAACGGCCGCGGGTCGTCGCGGCCGATCCGCTCCGCCGCCGCCAGCGCGCCGTCGTGGTCGACGTGCGTGAAGGCGTTGATCTGCCCGTCGAGCGCGTCGATCCGCTCGAGCGAGGCGCCGACCAGCTCCCGCGCGCTCAGCTCGCCGCAGCGCACCAGCGCCGCGAGCTCGTGGATCGGGCGGAAGAGCAGGTCGGACACGGTCGGGCTCCTTCGGAACGGGGGCGTGCAGGCAGCCTATGGGGTCCGGCGCGCTAACGTGACCGGTCGCGCTCGCGCGCCCGGCCCCGAATCGCGAAGGAGACGAGATGACCGCTGCCGACACCGACGTCAAGTCCGGCCTGGAGGGGGTCGTCGCCTTCGCGACCGAGATCGCCGAGCCCGACAAGGCCGGCGGCGCGCTGCGCTACCGCGGCGTCGACATCGAGGAGCTGGTCGGCACGGTGCCGTTCGAGCACGTCTGGGGGCTGCTCGTCGACGGCAGATACGAGCCGGGCCTGCCGCCGGCTGAGCCGCACGCGCTGTCGGTCCGCTCCGGCGATCCGCGCGTCGACGTCCAGTCGGCGCTGGCGATGCTCGCGCCCGAGTGGGGCTTCCTGCCGCTGATCGACGAGAGCGACGAGAACGCGCGCGACCAGCTCGCGCGCGCGTCGGTGATGGC
>Ga0164243_10015078_pt1 | contig 10712 bp, 9 predicted proteins | sample OricompcompostOP_FD_108781 | JGI IMG/M metagenome (GOLD analysis project Ga0164243, IMG submission 108781) | Organic Plus compost microbial communities from Emeryville, California, USA - Original compost - Organic plus compost (OP) | ecosystem: Engineered > Solid waste > Mixed feedstock >...
CGTACGAGGTGGTGATCGACTCCACGCTCGCCGACGGGCATCTCACCTACGCCGAGCACGTCGTGCCCGGCGAGTCGGCGGACGAGGTCCTGGTGTCGTGCCACATCTGCCATCCGTCGCTGGCCAACGACAACCTCGCGGGCGTCGCGGTGGCCGTGGAGCTCGCGCTACGGCTGGCGGAACGGCGGCCTCGGCACACCTACCGGTTCGTCTTCGCCCCCGGCACGATCGGGGCGATCACCTGGCTGGCGCTCAACCGCGACCGGGTCGGCCGGATCAAGGCCGGGATCGTGCTCGCCTGCGCCGGTGACAGGGGGTCGCTCACCTACAAGCGCAGAAGGCGGGGGAACGCCGAGATCGACCGGGTGATGGAGCACGTCCTGCGCGCCTCCGGCCGTCCGCACACCGTCGTCGACTTCTCGCCCTACGGCTACGACGAGCGGCAGTACTGCTCGCCCGGGTTCGACCTCGGGGTCGGCTCGCTCACCCGGACCCCGTACGGCGCCTACCCGGAGTATCACACCTCGGCGGACAACCCCGGCTTCGTCTCTCCCGAGGCGATGACCGAGACGCTGGAAACCCTCTGGGAGGCGGTGGACGTGCTCGAACGCGACCGCCGCTATCTGAACCTCAGCCCCTATGGCGAGCCGCAGCTCGGCAGGCGCGGCCTGTACGGCTCACTCGGCGGCCGGAGCGACACCAAGCGCGAGCAGATGGCGATGTTGTGGGTGCTCAACCTCTCGGACGGCGACCACAGCCTGCTCGACATCGCGGAACGCTCCGGACTGCCCTTTCCCCTCGTGGCGGACGCCGCGCTGGCGTTGCAGAGCGCCGGATTGCTCAAGGAGTAACAGGGATGACCCAAGTAGACACCGGAAGCAGGCCCGGCGTGTTGAAGCTGCGCGTCGGCGACCTGGTGGAGGTCCGCAGCGAGGAGGAGATCCTCGCCACCCTCGACGAGAACGGCGAGCTGGACAACCTCCCTTTCATGCCGGAGATGCTGCGGTTCTGCGGGCAGCGGATGAGGGTGCACAAGGTGGCGCACAAGCTGTGCGACACCATCAGCCGCAGCGGCATGCGGCGCATGGACAACGCCGTGCACCTGACCGGGGCGCGGTGTGACGGCTCGTCGCACGGCGGCTGTCAGACGGCCTGTTCCCTGTACTGGAAGGAGGCATGGCTCAAGCGGGTCGATCCGGACGACCCGCCCGCGCAGGCGCCCCGGCCGGCCCGGGCCCTGCTGCCGCTCCTGGAGGTCAACAGCCGCAGGCCGCCCACGGAGGACGGCGAGGAGCGCTACTCGTGCCAGGCCACCGAACTGCTGCGCGCGGCTCCCACCTGCCTGCCGCTCAGGGACGTCCGGCAGTACGTCGACGACGTGCGCACGGGCAACGCCGGCGTGCTGCCGGTGCTGCGCGCCTTCCTGATCGGGCTGTTCAACCGCTACCAGGACGTCAGCAAGAAGGTGCTGCCGCGGGCATGGTGGATCAAGGGAGGCCGGCGCTGGGGATGGCTCAAGGGCATGGCCGGCGAGCGCACCCCGACCGCGGAGCTCGGCCTCCAGCCCGGCGAGCTGGTCAGGATCAAGTCCAAGGCGGAGATCCTCCGCACGCTCAACGACGACCTCCTCAACCGGGGCATGGGGTTCGAGGAGGAGATGGCCCGCTACTGCGGGCGCACCGCGCGGGTCCGTGCCCGGGTGGACAGGTGCATCGACGAGAAGACCGGCCGGATGCTGCGGATGAAGAACCCCTGCATCATCCTCGACGACATCGTCTGCTCCGGTGTCTACAACTCCAACTGCCCGCGTGAATTCGTCCCCTTCTGGCGAGAGATCTGGCTGGAGCGCATCAAGGAGCCCTATTTCGCATGACCGCACAAGAGGAACCCGGCAACGACGCCGGTACCGTGGGCACGATCGGCCGCCAGGCCGGTCGTGGCCTGCGCTGGAGCCTGTTCGGCACATTGCTCACCCGCATGGGCTCGTTCGCCATGGGGCTGGTCCTGGCCCGCCTGCTGGCCCCCGCCGACTTCGGCATCTACGCCATCGCACTCGCGGCCACGCAGTTCGTCATGCACGTCAACGACGCCGGTCTCATCGCCGCCACGGTGCAGTGGCGGGGCAAGCTCGAGGAGATGGCGCCCACGGCGAGCGTGCTGGCCGTCGTCTTCAGCACCGGGATCTACGGGATCTTCTGGGTCGGCGCGCCGTACTTCTCCGCGCTGGCCGGCAGTGAGCAGGCGACCGGCGTCGTCCGCCTGCTCACGGCCGTCATCCTCGTCGACGGCATCACGGCCGTGCGGGCGGGCGCGCTGATGCGCCACTTCGAGCAGGACAAGCTGACCAAGGCGAACCTGGCCGGAGTGCTGGCGAACGCGGCGATCGCCGTCTCGCTCGCCGCCGCGGGCGCCGGCGCCTACAGCTTCGCGGCCGGTCAGTTCGGCGCCTCCGTGATGACGGGTGTGCTGGTGTTCGTGTTCGCCCGGGTGCCCGTCCGCATCGCCGTCGATCGGGCGGTCGCCGTACGGCTCCTCCGCTTCGGCCTGCCGCTGGCGGCCAGCCTCGGCCTGGAGTCGGTGCTGATGAACGCCGACTACATCATCGTCGGCGACCGGCTCGGCATGACGATGCTCGGCTTCTACCTGCTCGCGTTCAACGTGTCGAGCTGGGTGCCCGGCCTGATCGGCACGGCCATCCGCTACGTCTCCATCGCCGGCTTCTCCCGGCTGGCGGAGGGCGACCAGGAGTCGCTCGCCGAGGGGGTGCGGCGCTCGGTGCCGCTCCTGGTCGCGTTCGTGCTGCCGGTGGCGGTGGTGATGGCCACACTCTCCCACGCGATCATCATCACCCTGTACGGCGTCCAGTGGAACATGTCGGCCGGTGTGCTGCGGTTCCTGGCGGTCCTCATGGTCGTGCGGATGCTCACCGGACTCGCCTTCGACATCCTCACCTCGGTCGGCGCCACCCGCGCGACCGTGTGGCTGAACGCCGGCTGGGCCGCGGCCCTGGTCGCCGCGCTGCTGGTGGGGATCGGGCTGGACGGGATCCGTGGCGCCGCGATCGCGCACGCCGTGGTCGGCCTGCTCGTCGCGCTGCCGCTGGCGGTCTGGGCGCTGCAGCGGTCCGGGGTGAACCTCCGGCCCGTGCTGCCCGCGCTGGTGCGCCCGCTGGCCGGGGCCGCGGCGGCGGCCGCCGTCATCCTCCTGGTGAGCCGGGTGACCCGGCACATCCCCCTGCTCGAACTCGCCGTCGCCGGAGGGGCGGGCATGATCGCCTACGTGTTGATCGTCGTTCCCGCCGCCCAGCTCAAGGAACTCGGCGGCCGTGTGGCGCGGCTCGTCCCCGCCCGTTCGTGAAACCGCGCCGAGTCGTTCGGCGGCTGGAAGGAATGCCATGTCCTCTCACGACACCCTGGTGTCCGTCGGCCTGCCCGTGCGCAACGCGGCGGGGCGGCTGCGCGAGGTGGTGGAGTCCGTGCTCGCGCAGGACCACGAGAACCTCGAACTGGTCATCTCCGACAACGCCTCCACGGACGGGACCGAGGAGGTCTGCCGTGAGCTGGCCCGCTCGGACCGCCGGATCCGCTACCGGCGGCAGGCGGAGAACATCGGGCTGCTCAACAACTTCAAGGCGGTGATCGGCCTCGCCGAGGGGCCGTACTTCCGGTGGGTGGGCGACGACGACCGGCTCGACCCCCGGTGCGTCTCGCGCTCGCTCGACCTGTTCGCCGCGGACGAGCGGCTCATCCTGGTGACCACGCAGATCGCCTACACGGGGCCGGACGGCAGGACGGACACCGCCGCCTACGAGGGGACCGCGCTGGGTTCCGGCGACCCGGTCGAGCGGTTCGCCGAGATGCTGCGCATGCTGAACGAGAGCCACCTGATGATCGACCCGCTGTACGGGCTGATGAGACGGGAGGCCGTGCTGCCGATCCCCCGCCGCAACATGTTGCGGGAAGACGAGGTCTTCGCCGCGAAGCTCGCGCTCGCAGGGCCGTGGGGGCACGTGCCTGAGGTGCTCGGGCACCGGAACTGGAAGCACGAGCCGATGCCGGTGCTGGCCCGCCGCCTCGGCGTGCCGTCCTGGCAGGCGCACTTCGCGACCACCCTGCAGTGCCGTGAGATGCTCCGCTGGCTGGAGGAGGCGCCGCTCACCCCCGAGCAGCGGGCCCGGGCGCGGGCGGCCGTCTACCGGATGTACGCGCGCAGGCAGCGGCGGGTGGCCGCTCGGCGTGGCCGTAAGGCGGCCCGGCTCGTGACCGGACTGGTGGGCGCGGGACGGGGCTGACGCCTACGACGCGGTCCCGCGGGCGAAGCGGGCGGACGCGGCCGCCCGCAGCGCCGGCCAGGACCGGTGACGGAGGAAGGGCAGCTCGAACACCGCGGCGAACAGCCGCGCCACCACCAGGCTCAGCGGCACGGCCAGGACCACGGTGAGAAGGAACGCCGTGAGGCCGTGCCCGGCCGCCGGGCTCACCACGAGCGTGCTCAGCGCCACGACGATCGGCGCGTGGATCAGATAGAGGCTGTAGGAGAAACGGCCGAGGCCGCGGATCGGGGCGCTGTCGAGCAGCCGGACCAGCGGGGCCGGCCGGCCCGACGCCACGGACACGAGCAGCAGGGTCACCGCCGGGCCCATCGCGATGTCCACCCAGAAGTAGTGCTCGACCGTCCAGACCGGCCCCCCGGCCACGATGACCGCGACCACGGGCAGGGCCGCCGCCAGGGCCCACCACGGCCGGAGGGCGGCGGCCTTCGACGGTCTGCCGGGTTCCTGCGTCCCGGCAGTGACCGCGATGCCCGCGCCGACGATCCCCAGCGCGAACAGCACCGCGAACTGCGGGGTGAACCGCAGGAGCTTGTCCACCAGCGGCACCGAAGGGGCCAGCAGTCCGATGACCGCGACGGGCACGGTCACCGCGGCGAGCATGACCGTGGTCCCCGCGCGCCGCAGCACCAGCAGCATCAGGGGAAAGAGGATATAGAGGTGGGCTTCCACCGCGATGGACCAGAATGCGCCGTTGGGGCTGGGCGAGCCGGCCACGTCCTGCAGCAGCAGGCCGTACAGGAGGACCGACCTGGCCGTGGGCGGGCCCTCGCCCGGCTGGGGAGCCAGGGTCCAGGCGACGACGAGGCTGAACGCCAGCGCGGCCCAATACGGCGGGAGGATCCGCCAGGCGCGCCTACGGGCGAAACGGCCCAGCCCGCCGAGCCGCCACTGCGACCGGGCAGGGGAGACCGCGAGCGAGAACCCGGACAGCACGATGAAGACCACCACGGCGAAGTGGCCGTAGAGGAGCCAGCCGAGCCACCAGGGTCCGCCGTTGCCGGGAAACCCGGGGAACGCCATCAGCCAGCAGTGGTGCAGGACCACGAACAGTGCGGCCAGCCCCCGGATGCCGTCCAGCCCTTCCAGCCGGCGACGCGCTGTAGGCGCGGTGGAATCCCTGCTTACGACCCGTTTCGTGGACGATTTGTCCAATTCGTTCCGCTCCGCTCGCGAAGGCCGGTAACGCTGAGTGAGGGTTGCCAGATGTAACGGTTTGTTGGACCGTTTGAACCAGGGCCGCGCCAACCCATGATTGGTAAAGTACATTCTCGGGTGGCCGGACGTACATGGTCACGGAGGGCGGGGAAGCATGGACTTCTGGAAGAGCATCTTCACGCTCGCTCGCCGCCGGTCCGTGGGCCCGCCGATTTTCGCGCTCGCAATTCTCGTGGCCGTGGTCGCTTATCTCATGCTGCCCACCACGTACGTTTCCAGCACGGCCATGGTCCTGACGACGCCGACGAGCGGCGGCACGCTTTCGCCCGATCCCAAGGAGGCGGCCGGGCTCACCAACCCCCTCCTGCAGTTCAACGACGGTCTGCGGACCACGGCCGGCATCCTGATCCTGTCGATGAACACCCCGGAGATGATGACCCGCCTCGGCGTCACGCCCGGCGGCACCACCGAGGTGACGATCAACGACGGCCGCACCAATCCCGACCTGCTCGGCATCAGCACCAACGGCCCGTTCGTCTACGTCGAGGTGGACAGCAGGTCCCCGGCGGTGGCCGACGAGACCGTGCGGAAGGCCGGGCAGCTCATCCGGGCGGAACTCGCCGCCAGGCAGCGGGCGCTGAAGGCGCCGCCGTCCACGTACATCGCCATCACCGACGTGATGCCGGCCGGGACGCCGGAGGCGAAGCGGACGATCAAGTGGGGCGCGGCCGCCGGTGGGCTGCTGGCCGTCATGGTCGTCGGTTTCGGCCTGGCCTACCTCGTGGACCGGAGGCGCGGCAACCGCCGCGCGTCGTACGTCGTCCACGCCCCCTGGGTGGCCCAGCCGCAGCGCCCGGCCATCTCGTCGACGGTGTACGAGCCTGACGACCGGCCGGCGGACGCCGGCGCCGCGCCGGCCGCCACACCTGCCGCCACCGCTCCGCCCGCGCCGAAACCAGCGCAGAACTGGGACGACGACGCGACCGCCGTCATCGTCGTGGTGCCCGAGGAGCCGCAGGGCGGCGACCGCTCCAGCGGGCTGCGCCTCGCGCCCGACCCCGACGCGACCGGCGACGGGTCCGGTGAGGACGTGTCCCGCCCCGCCTCCCGCGCCGGCTGAGTGAGGAGCGGCCCATGGACTTCTGGGGGACCGTCGTCGTCGTCTTCCGGCGCTGGTTCGTGACGCTGCCCGCCTTCGCGCTGGCGGTCGGTGTGACCATCGCGGTCTATCTGTCGATCCCGATCACTTACACGTCCACGACGGTTCTCGTGCTGACGACCCCGACGACGGGCGGCAGCCTGCCGAGCAACCCCAAGTATCCGAACGGGCTGACCAACCCCCTGCTCAACTTCGACCGGGGGCTCAGCATGACGGCCTCGATCCTCATCGGAGCCCTCAGCACGCCGGAGACCGCGGCGGCGCTCGGCGCGTCACCCGAGGGCGACCCGAGCTACGAGGTCAACAACGGCAGCACCAACCCGGAGCTGCTGGCCCAGACGCCGTTCGTCTTCATCACCGGCGAGAGCGCGTCGCCGGCGGCGGCCCGCGACGTCGTGATGCGGGTGGAAGCCCAGGCGAGGAAGCTCTTGGCGCAGCGGCAGGAGGCGCTCAAGGCGCCGCGCGCCACGTTCATCCGGATCGACCGGGCCGTGCCGGCCACCACGCCGGAGCCGCAGAAGGGCCGCAAGATGCGGTCGGCCGCCGTGGCCCTGGCCCTGGGCGCGGCCGCCACCCTCGCGGCGGCCTTCGCCACGGAAAGCATCGCCCAGGCGATGCGGGTGCGGAAGGGCAGGAAGGTGCGCAGAGCCGGTGGAGGCGCCGACGCCGGGGGACACGGGCCGTCCTCCGTCTCCACGGCGGATCGGACGCGACCGCGTCCCTCCGAAGGACGCCAACCGGCGGTGAGCGGCTGAGATGCCCGCGGACCGGCCGGCCCGCGGGGCCGACGACCAGGACGCACGCCGCACCATGACCCTGCCGGTGCTCGGCGCGGCGCCGATGCGCGGCGCCCCGCTCCTCGGCGATCCGGTCCTCGCCGATCCGCTCCTGCCCGGGGCGCACCGCCGTGCCGACGGTGCGACGCTGGCGGCCCTGTTCGCGTTGTCGTTGCTGATCATCCCGGCCCGGCTGGTCCTGAGGGGCCTGCCGCTGTCGCTGACGCCCGCGAACATCCTCAGCCTGCTCGCCGGCATGTGCTGGCTGTGCGCGCAGTTCACCACCACCCTCGGCGTGGCCAAGGGCCGCACCCCCGTTCGCACCGCCCTGTTCTGCTACGTCCTCGCGCTGACGGCCACGTACGGCGTGGCCAGTTACGGCTACCTTCCCGGCGACGAGCTGAAGCTGTCCGACCACGCCCTGGTCCTGGTCCTGGCGAGCGTCGGCATCGCGCTGGCCGTCTGCGACGGGGTCCGCACGCAGGAGCGCCTGGACTTCCTGCTGAAGACGATGGTGGCGGGCGGCGCGGTGATCGCGGTCATCGGCGCGCTGCAGTTCATTGCCGACCTCGACCTCACGCAGTATCTCGAGCTGCCCGGTCTGCGCTTCGCCTCGGAAGGCGGGCCGGTCGACCTGCGTGACTCCATGCGGCGGGTGGCCGCCACCACGGGGCATCCGATCGAGTTCGGCGTGCTGTGCTCCATGCTGCTGCCCCTCGCCGTCCACTACGGTTTCCGCGGCGGGCGCGGCGCCTGGCGCTGGTGGCTGTGCGCGGGGCTCATCGCCATGGGCCTGCTGTTCTCCGTATCGCGGTCGGCCGTCCTGGGCGTCACGGTCGTCGGAATCGTCCTGCTCCTGGGCTGGCCCGTGCGGCGCAAGATCCAGGCCCTGATCGTGACGGCGGTCTTCCTGGTCGTGGCGAGGCTGACGTTCCCCGGCCTGCTCAACACCCTCTACGGGCTGTTCGCCAACGCCGGGGCCGACAGCAGTGTCCAATACCGCACCCACGACTACGGGGTGGCGGCGACCGAGATCGCCAGGCACCCGTGGCTCGGCCGGGGCATCGGCACCTGGTACGCGCCGAAGTACCAGGTCTTCGACAACCAGTACATCCTGACCGCGGTGGAGAGCGGCATCATCGGCATCGCCGTCTTCGTGGCGCTGTTCTTCTGCGGGATCTACTCGGCCGTACGGGCCCGCGAATTGAGCGTGGACCCGGCCCCGCGTGACCTCGGCCTGACGCTCGCCGCCTGTCTGGTCGTGCCGCTGGTCGGCTCCGCGACCTTCGACCTGCTGTCGTTCGCCACCGTCACCGGTGTCGCCTTCCTGCTCATCGGGGCGTCGGGCGCGTTGCTGCGCTCGGCCCAGAGGGAGGCGGCGGTGCGGGCGTGGGAGGACGACCACGCGGAGCGGGCCCCAGGTCGGTACGGCGCAGCAAACCGAGCATGGTCACGGCTACCGTGGCTCCCCCTGTCAGGGCGATCGCCCGGCCGGCCCTGAGCGCGGCCGGATCGCCGCCTCCGCCGGAGGCCGCGAGGACCGCGACCGCGAGCCCCGCCACGGTCCCGGCCACGTGCAGCCCGATGAGCAGGCGCATCGCGACGCGTCCCAGCGGGCCGAGAGGCTCCGCCTCCCGCGTCGCCCCCACGCGTGCGAGGAACGCGACCGCCGCGCACGCGTAGGCGAGCACGATCAGATCGCTGCCGATCGTGTCGCTCGGCCGGTGCCAGTTGGCGGTGACGGTGGAGGCGCCGACTGCGGTGGCCCAGGCAGAGGTGGGGAGCACCACGACCCAGCGGAACCGGTGGGGGATCACGAGGACGAGCGCGCACATGACCGACATCGCGACCGCCGTGTGGCCGCTGGGGAAGCTCTGGTCGTCCCGCCGTACGCCGGACGGCAGCAGGATCGGCCGCAGCAGGACCAGGTGCCGCAACACCTCGGTCGTGATGACCGACCCCCCGATGACCCCGGCGCCGGCGACCGCGAGCAGGAGACTGCGCCGGGCCAGCGCGACCGCGCACACCAGTAGCAGCACGCCGGCCAGGGAGTAACGCGAGATCGTGCCGAGAGTGGCGAGGGCGGCCTCCTCCTGCCGGCCGCCGGACACGCGCTGCGCGCCCTCCAGCACCGCGTCCTCGAACCGCTGTCCCGGCACCGTCCACACCGCCAGCAGGTAGACGACCACCAGCAGGACGAGGCAGCAGCACGCGATGAGGGCGGCCCGCCGGGACGTCGTCATCCCGTGCAGGGGAGGGGACCGACGGTCGAGAGAATCCGGTAGTCCTTGTCGATCGTCACCAGCGTGTTGCCCGACCAGTCGACCTTGTCGCAGTCGGTGTCGACAGGCCCGTACACCCACGACTTGTCGACCAGCTTGTTGTCGCGGACCACGGCGCGATTGCGGACGTTCCTGACCTGGATGCTGTACGTGCCGCCCATGATGAGGTTGTCGGTCACCGTCACGTCCGACATGCGGGGGTCGGTGATGAAGATCGGTGCGGTGATGTCCTTCGCGTCGCGCTGGTCGACCGTGTTGTGCTGGAAGACCAGCCCCTTGCCGCCCACGTATGTCTGGATGCCGTCCGAATGGTCGCCGGGGTTGGAGCAGAGATGGACGTAGGAGTCCCGGATGGTGACGTTGTTCCCCGAGTCGCGGAAGCCGTCCCCGTGGCCCCGCACGAGCACCCGTACGGCCGTGTAGTCGGTGTCCCCGACGCCGGGCATCGACTGGCACCTGTCGGCCGTGCCCACGGTCGAGTCGGTGATGGTGAACGAGTAGGTCTTGCCGGCGTAGCTGTCCAGCACGATGCCGTCGATCTGACTGTTGCTGATCTTCACGTCGTGGGCGGTGATGAGCAGGTCGCCGGCGATGTGCACACGGTCGAGGACGGTCCCGGGCTTCGTGACGCGGTAGGCGCCCTTCTCCGTGAGGGGCAGGGCCGTCAGCCGCGTGCCGGGCGGAACCCCTGTGCAGGATGGTGCCGGATACCCGGGGCACCGTCCGGCGGGCGACGCGCCGGGCGGTCCGGTGGGGGACACGGACGCCTCGGAGGAGTCCTCCGCCGAGGGAGAGCAGCCGAGCAGCATCAGCACGGCGGCGAGGGCCGCCGCCACAGGTGCCAGGGAGACCCCTCGCCGTCGCATCGATGCTCGCTTTCAGGTACGCAACCGGTCCAGCAATTGTGCCCAACTTCCCGCGGCCAGGTCGCGCTCACTGATGAGGGAGACCGGTTGGGGCCACGGGATTCCCAGCTCCGGATCGTCGTAGCGCACCGACAGGTCCTC
>Ga0164243_10015079_pt1 | contig 10712 bp, 10 predicted proteins | sample OricompcompostOP_FD_108781 | JGI IMG/M metagenome (GOLD analysis project Ga0164243, IMG submission 108781) | Organic Plus compost microbial communities from Emeryville, California, USA - Original compost - Organic plus compost (OP) | ecosystem: Engineered > Solid waste > Mixed feedstock >...
GACGACATCGCCGAGGTCGTGGCGGCCTGGACCGGCATCCCGACCGGACGTCTGCTCGAGGGCGAGACCGGCAAGCTGCTGCGCATGGAGGAGGTGCTCGGCGAACGCCTGATCGGCCAGGCTGAAGCGGTCAAGGCCGTCTCCGACGCGGTCCGTCGCTCACGGGCCGGGATCGCCGACCCGGACCGGCCCACGGGCTCGTTCCTGTTCCTCGGCCCCACGGGTGTGGGCAAGACCGAGCTGGCCAAGACCCTGGCCGAGTTCCTGTTCGACGACGAGCGGGCCATCATCCGCATCGACATGAGCGAGTACTCCGAGAAGCACTCGGTCGCGCGCCTGGTCGGCGCCCCTCCCGGGTACGTCGGCTACGACGAAGGCGGTCAGCTGACCGAGGCCGTCCGGCGTCGCCCGTATTCGGTGGTGCTGCTCGACGAGGTCGAGAAGGCCCATCCCGAGGTGTTCGACATCCTGCTGCAGGTGCTCGACGACGGTCGCCTGACCGACGGTCAGGGCCGCACGGTCGACTTCCGCAACACGATCCTGATCCTGACCTCGAACCTGGGCAGCCAGTTCCTGGTGTCCACCGAGCTGGATGAGCAGGCCAAACGGGATGCCGTGATGGACGTGGTCAAGGCCAGCTTCAAGCCGGAGTTCCTCAACCGCCTCGACGAGGTCGTGTTGTTCGATGCGCTCGGCACCGAGGAGCTGACCCACATCGTCGACCTGCAGCTGGCGTCGCTGGGCAAGCGCCTGGCCGCCCGCCGGATCACGCTCGACGTGACCGATGCGGCCAAGGAGTGGCTGGCCCTGACCGGCTGGGACCCGCTCTACGGTGCCCGCCCACTGCGCCGCCTGGTGCAGCAGGCCATCGGTGACCGGCTCGCCAAGGCGTTGTTGGCCGGTGACGTCCGCGACGGCGATACCGTCACGGTCGACCGCGCCCCCGACTCCGACGAGCTGACCGTCACGTCCGCCTGAGTGACACCGAGTCGGTGGTGCCATAGGTGGTGGCGGCGTCACGCCCATGGGCTCGGGAAGGTCCTCGTTCCGCTCGGCCGCACATGCTGCGGGATGGGGTACCGCGGGCTGGCGTCTTACCCAGAAGCGGCATTCGGCCGAGTTGGTCGACGCGTAGACCCCCCCGACGAAAGCCTGACGACCCGCGTACTTCAGTCCCCATGATGGGATGGGGGCGTGAGTGAGAAGAAGCGGTCGCCCCGTCCGCCAGCGGTGACGTCGGCGTGCCTCTTCGTCGGCTTCAGTTCGGCGCTGCTGCTGATCTACGTGATCGGCTGGCTCACGTCGTGGGATTCGCTGGAGTTGCAGGACGCGCATCGCAAGATCGCCGATGCGATCGGCACCTCCGATGTGGCCGGCGTGTCCGATGCGCTGCGCTATGCGCTCTACGTGCTGGTCGTCGTGCTGGTGGCCGGTGTCGTCGGCGCGCTCTACGCGGCACGCGGCGATCTGGCCTCGCGGATCCTGATCACTGGGGTCGCCGCTGTGACCGCGCTGCTGTTCGTGACCAGCGGTGGACTGCTGGGTCTGGTGCCAGGCGTTTTCGCGGTGGCGGCGATCGTGCAGCTCTGGGGCCGCGATTCCAGGCGCTGGTTCGCCGTCGTCAACGGTCGGCAGGTCCAGGACCCGGCACCGATCGCCCCGAGGGCGCCCGTGCCACCCCCGCCCGCGTCCGGCCCACCGCTTCCAGGTCGGCCCGCACCCGTGTGGCAGCCACCTGCCGCGCCGAACCGGCGCCCGTCCAGCGTCGGCACCACCGCGCTCGTGACTCTGATCGCCAGCGGCACCGCGCTGGGCGGCAGCCTGCTGTACCTGCTCGTGTACACCGTGATGCCACACGACGATCTGATCGAGATGCAGCTGGACTCGCCGTTCATGAACATGGTCGACGTGACCGAGGCCGATCTGCGATCGGCGTTGACGACCTCGGCCGTGTTCTGTTCCATCACCGCCGTGCTGGCTGTCGCCGCGATGCTCGCGGTGTGGTCGCTGATGCGGCGCAGCACGGTCGGCCACACGGCATTGTTCGTGTGCGCGGTGGTCACGATCATCGTCGGCGTGATCTCGATCGTGGGTATCCCGTGGGCGGCCGCCGCGGTGTGGGTCGTGGTGTTGCTGCGGCGCCGCGAGACGCTGCAATGGCTGCGAGGATGAGATTCTCCTGACATTGTCCGGGGGCCCGGGAGCATTAGGCTGGAACCATGGCTGACTCCCAGAGTTCACGTCCGCACGTCGTCGTGGTCGGTGGCGGATTCGGCGGCATCGCCGCGGTTCGCAAGCTGGCGCGCGTCGACGTCGACATCACGCTGATCGATCGGCACACGTACAACACGTTCAATCCGTTGCTGTATCAGGTCGCCACCGCCAGCCTGAACCCCGGCGACATCACCTGGTTCCTGCGCGCCATCCGCTCCAAGCAGAACAACGTCCGGTTCCTCAAGGGCGTCGTCACCGGCATCGACCACGACAAGAAGGAACTTGCGCTGCACGGTGACGTGTCAGTGCCGTACGACTACTTGATCCTGGCGAACGGCGTCACCACCAACTTCTTCGGCACACCGGGGGCCGAGGAGTTCGCGACTCCGCTGTACAAGCGGTCGCAGGCGCTGCAGGTGCGCGACCGATTGTTCGAGAACCTCGAGGAGTTCGCGATCAACGGACAGGACGAGGACCTGCGCATCGTCGTGGTCGGCGGCGGTGCCACGGGCGTCGAGACCGCCGGAGCGTTCGCCGAGTTCCGCAATAACGACATGCCCACGACGTATCCGGAGCTGGACCGCCAGCGCATCCATGTGACCTTGATCGAGATGGCGCCGCACGTGCTCGGGCCGTTCCACGAGAAGCTACGCGATTACGCGCGCAAGTCACTGGAGAAGCGCGATGTCGACCTGCGCCTGAACACGGCCGTCAAGGAGGTCCGCGCGGACGGTGTGCTGGTCGAGAAGGACGGCGAGCAGGAGTTCCTGTCCGCCGGCATCATCGTGTGGGCCACTGGCGTCACGGCACACCCGACGGTGCTGGACTGGAACGTCCCGCAGGGCCGTGGTGGGCGTATCGAAGTCGACGAGCACCAGCAGATCAACGGCCTGACCAACGAGTTCGCGATCGGCGACATCTCGATCGGCCCCGATCCGTTGCCGCAGCTGGCGCAGCCGGCGATCCAGGGCGGCAAGCACGTCGCCAAGATCATCAAGGCCGACCTCAAGGGCAAGCGTGCCAAGGTCAAGGCGTTCAAGTACAAGGACAAGGGCACCATGGCCACGATCGGCAAGTCGTCGGCCGTCGCCGAGATCACCCACATGCCCAAACTGAAGGGCTTCACCGCGTGGATCATCTGGGTCGCGCTGCACATCGCGACCCTGCTGGGTAACCGCAACCGGTTCGCCACGATGATCAACCTGAGCAGCAAGTACCTGTTCAGCGGCAGCCACAACGCGATCGTCGGCGAGACCCCCTACATCGTGGCCAAGCACCAGATGCAGATCACGCCCGCGGAGAAGAAATCTCGCGAGCGCCGCGTGCTCGAGCGCCGCAACCGCTCTAGCGCTCGCTCGTCCTGACGCCGACGGCACCGGACAGGGGCAGCGGCCACTCACGCCGGTCCGATGCGATCGCCCGGTCCATCGCCGCGGCGACGTCGTCGGGGAACGACACCGGGCGGCGGGTCGAGAAGTCGACATGCACCGCGATCGACTCCACGACGCAGGCCAGCTCTCCGCGGGTCCGGTTGACCAGCAGCGCCGCCATGTGGAACGCCTTGTCGGCGCGTCCGACGATCACCACATGCACGTCGACCGCGTCGCCCTCGACACATTCGGCGAAGTACCGGACGTGCTGCTCGGCGGTGAACGCCGTCATGTTGCGGGTCGGGATGTAGTTCTCGTCGATGACCCACTCGCGGCGCTGCCGCCCCCACATCGCTTCGCCGGCGAAGACGAAGTAGTGGCTGATGTTCATGTGGCCGTTCTCGTCCAGATGCTCCGGGCCGACGATGTGCTGGGCGCCCAGCGGCAGGGTCGCCAACTGCTCGCTGGTGGGCAGGGCGGTCACTGATCGCCCAGCATCACGGCACCGAGGGAGGATTCGGGGACGCCGAAGCCCTCGATCAACGTGAGGGTGTGAGGGCGCAGTTTCTCGAGCAGATCGTTGATCAGCGAGGTCACGGTCTTGGCCCGCTGGTCGGAGATGCGGTTGTGGCCCATGAACCAGGCCAGATCGGATTCGATCTCGCTCAGTGCGTACAGCGAGCACACATCGCGCAGCAGGTCCTGGGTCTCCTCGTCCTCGCACCGGGCGATACCGGCGGTGAACGCCTCCAGCACGACTCGCTGGATGTGGGCGTGGCCGCACCGGATCACGTGGTCCTGTGCGGCGTTGAACACCGCGAATGCCTGGGCGGGGTCATCCTTGTCGGCTCGGCGCAGCCGCCGGGCGGCGGTCTCGATGACGTGCTCCTCGCGGTCCTCGAACAGACTCAGTTGCGTGCCACGGTCGAGCAGATCGTGTTCGTTGTCGTCCTTGCCGGGACGCGCGTCGATCAGCCGCTGGATCAACTGTGCGGCCGCGGTGCGCTCGCGCACGGTGTCGGTCACGGTGGAGGCCACGAACTTGACCATGCCGACCGGGTCGAGCCCGCCGACCTCGGCGGCGTACGAGGTGAGCAACTCCTTGGCGACCAACTGCATCAACACGTGGTTGTCGCCCTCGAAGGTGGTGAACACGTCGGTGTCGCCCTTGAGGGTCGTCAGCCGATTCTCGGCCATGTAGCCCGCACCGCCGCACGCTTCGCGCGCCTCCTGGATCGCTCGCGTGGCATGCCAGGTCTGGACGGCCTTGAGGCCTGCGGCGCGGCCCTCCAGCTCACGCTGCTTGACCGGATCGGGCTCATCGGTGATCTGCAGGCGGTGCATGCGCGCGACCAGCTGATTCTGCGCGAACCGGTACGCGTACGACCGGGCGATCAACGGCAGCAGTCGCCGTTGATGCATCCGGTAGTCCATCAGCAGGGTCTCCTCACCCGGCTCGGACCCGTCGAACTGGCGGCGCTTGAGCGCATAGCGACCAGCAATGCTCAGGGCGACCTCGGTCGCGGCGCTGGCAGACCCGCCGACGCTGACCCGGCCGCGGATCAGCGTGCCGAGCATCGTGAAGAAGCGGCGGTTCACATTGTCGATGGGAGAGGTGTAGGTACCACCTTCATCGACGTTGCCGTAGCGGTTCAGCAAGTTCTCGCGCGGCACCCGCACCTGGTCGAACATGATGCGGCCGTTGTCGACGCCGCCGAGCCCGCCCTTGACGCCGCAATCTGATGTCGTGACGCCTGGGAGGTCCTTGCCCTTGGCATCGCGGATCGGGACCAGGAGGCAGTGCACGCCATGGTTCTCGCCCTTGGTGATCAGCTGGGCGAACACAGCGGCCATCGTGGCGTGCTGCGCGGCGCCACCGATGTAGTCCTTGCGCGCCGATGTCGTGGGGGAGTCGATCACGAACTCCTGCGTCGCCGGATCGTACGTCGCAGTGGTCTCGATGCTCTGCACGTCGCTGCCGTGGCCGGTCTCGGTCATCGCGAAGCAGCCCAGCAGATCGAGATTGATCAGATCCGGGACGTACTTCTCGTGATGACGCTGGGTGCCGAGGTTCTCGATAGCCCCGCCGAACAAGCCCCACTGGACACCGGCCTTGACCATCAGCGACAGATCGAACTGCGCCAGCATCTCGATGCCCGTGACCGCCTTGCCGGGATCACCCGTGCCGCCGGACTCCTCGCTGAACCCGGCCGCCGCAATGCCTGTGGGCACCAGCTGCTTCATCTGCCCCAGCACCCGCTCGCGTGCTTCGTCGATCGACATCGACGGGTCGTACAGCGGGTCCATCGCGGCCAGCTCGGTACGCGACTGCTCGCGCACCTGCCGCCATTTGCCGTCCAGCGCGATCCGTAGTTCCTCAGCCAGCGTCATGGGTCGAGGCTACCGCCGCCTACTCTGGAGGCATGACTCCGATGACGATCCGTTACGTCAAGTGGTTGCCCATCGCGAGCCTGATCGTCGGGGTGCTGACGCTCGTGCTTGCCATCCTGGTCACGCAGGAGGTGCTCAGCATGATCGTCGGTGCGCTCCTGACGTTGCTCGGCGTGCTGATGCTGGTCAATCCGATGGTGCGCATCGATGCCGACCAGGTGCGGCTGGTCAACCAGTTCGGCATGACCATCAGGCGCTTCCCCGTGTCGTCGCCGGCCGATCTACGCATCGACGGCAAGGTGCTGCGCCACGTCGCCGGCGGCGACAAGAAGATCATCAGCCTCGGGTTCGCCGCCGACCAGGCAGATGTCGCGGCGCTGAAGGCCGTGCTGACGCCTTCGGCCTGACCCGTTCAGGAGTCGCGCAACGCCCGCGCCGCCGAGGTGGCCAGTTCGTCGGCGATCTCGTTGTCGGGGTCGCCGGCGTGACCTTTGACCCAGCGCCACTCGACCTCGTGCCCGGCACAGGCGTCGATCAGCTCGCGCCACAGGTCCTCGTTCTTGACCGGCTTCTTGGCGCTGGTCCGCCAGCCGTTGCGCTGCCAGCTGTGGACCCACTGCATGATGCCGTTGCGGACATAGGTCGAGTCGGTGCGCAGCACGACGGTCGACCGCCGCGTCAGAGAGCGCAACGCCATGATCGGAGCCGTCAGCTCCATCCGGTTGTTCGTCGTGTCCGGGGCCGAACCGGACAGTCGCTTCTCGTGATCGCCATAGCGCAGGACGGCGCCCCAGCCGCCAGGCCCCGGATTGCCCAGACACGCACCATCGGTCGAGATCACGACGGGCAGGTCATCGGGCACGGATGCAGCCTACGGCCCCCACCTCGCGGGTCACCCGTAGGCTGACGTCGTGGTGGAGCGAGCGCGCGGTGTGCTGATCGCGGGCACCACGTCGGATGCCGGCAAGAGCATCGTCACGTCGGGGTTGTGCCGGGCGTTCGCGCGCCGCGGTCTGACGGTCGCGCCGTTCAAGGCGCAGAACATGTCGAACAACTCGATGGTGACCCGCGGTGCTGGATCGACGGGCGGCGCTGAGATCGGACGCGCGCAGTGGGTGCAGGCGCTGGCGGCCAGGGCTGTACCCGAGGCGGCCATGAACCCGGTGCTCCTCAAGCCGGGCGGTGACCGGCGTAGTCACGTGGTGGTGATGGGGCAGCCTGCCGGGACCATCGATTCGACCGATTTCGTGGGCGGCCGCAGGCATCTGGCCGAGGCGGCACACGCGGCGTTCGACGACCTGACGGCTCGTTTCGACGTCGTGGTGTGCGAGGGTGCGGGCAGTCCGGCCGAGATCAACCTGCGAGCGGGCGACTACGTCAACATGGGGCTCGCCCGGCACGGCGACCTGGCCACCGTCGTGGTGGGCGATATCGATCGTGGTGGCGTGTTCGCCGCCTTGTACGGCACCGTGGCGCTGCTCGAACCGGACGATCAGCGGCTGGTCGCCGGGTTCGTCATGAACAAGTTCCGTGGTGATCAGTCCTTGCTGGCGCCGGGCGTCGACGAGTTGACCCGGCTCACGGGTCGCCCCACGTTCGGCGTCCTGCCCTGGCACCCGGATCTGTGGCTGGACTCCGAGGATGCGCTCGACCTGGAGGGCCGCCGGGCGACCGGCCGGGCCGATGCGCTCAAGGTCGCGGTCGTGCGTCTGCCACGCATCAGCAACTTCACCGACGTCGACGCGCTGGGCCTCGAACCGGGTGTCGACGTTACGTTCGTCAGCGATGCGCGCTCGGTCGCGGATGCCGATCTGATCGTCCTGCCAGGGACGCGTGCGACGATCTCGGATCTGGCGTGGCTGCGTGAGCGTGGCCTCGACCGCGCGATCGTCGATCACGCCCGCCGGGGTGGGGCGGTGCTCGGCATCTGCGGCGGATTCCAGATGCTCGGCCGCCGGATCAGCGACCCGGACGGCGTCGAGGGTGAGGCGGGCGTCGAGGTCGACGGACTCGGGCTGCTCGACGTCACGACGGTGTTCGCTCCCGACAAGGTCCTGCGCCTGCCGGCCGGCGAGGCACTGGGTGCGCAGGCGTCCGGATACGAGATCCACCACGGCCGGGTGACGCGCGCCGATGGTGTCGAGGACTTCCTCGGCGGTGCGCGGGCCGGCCGGCTGCTCGGCACGATGTGGCACGGGAGCCTGGAGTCGGACGGACTGCGCACCGCACTGCTGCAACTGGTCGACGACCGATTCGAGTCGTCGGGGGTCGTGTTCGCCGACGCGCGTGAGCGACGCCTCGACCTGCTCGGCGATCTCGTGGAGAACCACCTGGACGTGGATGCGCTGCTCGCTCTGTGCGACGGCGCTCCGGCCGATCTGCCCGTGATCGGACCGGGCGCATGACGATCCTGGTGCTGGGCGGGACGAGCGAGGCTCGCGAGCTCGCCGTCCTCCTGCAGAACGCGGGCATCCGGTTTGTGACGTCCTTGGCCGGGCGCGTGGCCGAGCCGCGGCTGCCGGTCGGCGCCGTGCAGATCGGCGGCTTCGGGGGAGTGCCGGGTCTGCGCTCGTATCTGGCGGAGATGCGCATCGACGCCGTTGTCGATGCGACCCATCCGTTCGCCCTGGGCATGACCCGCAACGCCGTGGATGCCTGTTCGGCCGACGGTGTCCCGCTGTTGAGACTCGAGAGGCCGGGGTGGTCCGATGCGCCGGACGCCGAGAGCTGGCACTGGGTCGACACCCACGACGAGGCGGCCGCCGTGGCGGCGGGTCTGGGTCGGCGACCGTTCCTGACCGTCGGGCGTCAATCACTGGATCGTTTCGTCGAACCACTGGCCGAGCACGCGGCCGTGGCCCGCGTCGTGGACGCGCCGGACGTGGACCTGCCGGCGGCCTGGACCCTGCTGCGCAGCAGAGGTCCGTACGAGTTCGACGGTGAACTCGCATTGATCGACGACCACGAGTTGGACGTCGTGGTCACCAAGGACTCCGGTGGCACCTATACCTGGCCCAAGATGGAAGCCGCCGCCGCCCGGGGCCTGCCCGTGGTGATCGTCCGCCGCGACCCCGGACCCGACGGCGTTGTGACGGTCACCGATCCATCGGCCGCGGCCGCTTGGGCCGCCGAGCGCAGCTGATCACCGCCGCGATGATCAGCGCGGTGAGGCCCACGCGTTCGGCCAGGCGAGTCGTGCGGCCGATGTCGGCGACGGCCGGAGCAGGTCCGTCGCCCATCTCCACGCGGTGTTCGATTCGGGGGTGTTCGGTGCCGTAGGCGTAGTGGTTGGTGCCGCCGAGTCGGATGCTCAGGGCTCCGGCGAATGCGGCTTCGACCGGACCTGCGTTGGGGCTGGGGTGGCCGGGGGCATCGTGACGCCATGCGCGAAGCGCCGCGCGCGGATGGTGGGACAGCACGGCTGCCAGCAGGGCGGCGACACGCGCCGGCACCAGGTTCAACACGTCGTCCAGGCGCGCGGCCGCCCACCCGAACCGCTGATACCGCTCGCTGCGATGGCCGATCATCGCGTCCAGCGTGTTGGCGGCGCGGTAGGCCAGCAGCCCGGGGACTCCGGCGACCGCACCGGCGATCAGAGGAGCGACCACGGCATCGGACGTGTTCTCCGCGATCGACTCGACCGTCGCGCGAGCGATCTCGTCGGGTCCCAGCTCCGTCGTGTCCCGTCCGACCAGGTGGGTCAGTTGTCGACGCGCGGCGGGCAGGTCGCCGGCCAGGAGTTGGGCGTGGATCGTCTCGCCCTCACGGGCCAAGGAGCGGCCACCCACGACGGTCCAGGTCGCCACGGCCGTGACAGCCGCAGTGCCGTATCGGCCGGGCACTGCCTTCTCGATCAAGCGTCCGCAGGTCCAGGCCGAACCGACCAGGAGCGAGACGTGGACGACACCTGCTGCCCGGCTGTCCCGATACGTGTGGTGTTCCAGTGCCGCGGCTGCCGAGCCGAACCACGCCACCGGATGATGACGCCGCGGATCGCCGAACACCCGGTCCGCCGCGAACCCTGTGAGCAGTCCGACCGCACGCCCGACGCTCACCGCGCCCCGCCTGTCGGCGATATCGTGGACCGATGAAGACGCTGGTGACCGGCGGTGTGCGCTCGGGTAAGTCGTTCCACGCCGAGTCGCTGCTGGTGGGTGAGCCGTCCGTCACGTACGTGGCCCCCGGGCCGCAGGCCGATCCGGTCGAGGACCCGGAATGGGCGGCGCGGGTCGCCGCCCATCAGTCGCGCCGGCCCGATCACTGGGTCACCGCCGAGACGCACGATCTCGCCGACGCGGTCACCGCCGCGGAGGGCGCCGTGTTGATCGATTGCCTCGGCACCTGGCTGACGTCGACCATCGACGAACTCGACGGTTGGGATCGCACGCAGGACGACTGGCAGCCGGTCCTGATGGGGCGTCTCGACCAGGCGTGCGAGGCGATCGCCGCGCACCCGCACGCTGTCGTCGCCGTGACCAATGAGGTCGGCCTCGGCGTCGTGCCCGAACACCGCAGCGGCCGCGTCTTCCGCGATCTGCTCGGCATCGTCAATCAGCGCGTCGCGACCGAGTGTGACGACGTGCTGCTGGTCGTCGCCGGTCGCGTCCTGAAGCTCTAGAGCATGTCTCCCAAACCCCCGCGTCGTTTGGACGACCCCGCATCCCGCCCAGCAGCGTTGTCGGTCCTTGCGAGACAACACCGGTATGGCTTCGGCCCTCCGCCTCGCTGGACGGGCGC
>Ga0164243_10015080_pt1 | contig 10712 bp, 6 predicted proteins | sample OricompcompostOP_FD_108781 | JGI IMG/M metagenome (GOLD analysis project Ga0164243, IMG submission 108781) | Organic Plus compost microbial communities from Emeryville, California, USA - Original compost - Organic plus compost (OP) | ecosystem: Engineered > Solid waste > Mixed feedstock >...
CTGGCTGCCGACGCGCAACCGCGCGGTAAAGGGCATCTCGGTATCGCCCGCCTTGCATTCCGCCGCCTGGATGTTCAGCGCAAAGACCGAACCGTTCATCGTGCCGATGAACTCGACCCCGCGGCCATAGACCATGCGCCGCACGGTCACGCCGACCGATTGCGCGCCGGGCCGTTCATAGACGGCGGTCTTGTCGGCCGCGGTGACGGTCCAGCCATTGCCCAGGGCGCGGAACATGGCCGTGCCCATGGTGCTGGCCTCGGCGGTGGCGACGGGCGTGCCCTCGGTCCCGGTCTCGATCGGCTGTTCCAGCGGCGAGACGCTGGGCGGGCCGGAATGCGCCGGCACCTCGGGTTCGGATTTCTGGAAGGGCAGTTCGCCGCAGGCGGCAAGGGCCACGGTCATCGAAAGGACGGCGAATGCCGAACGGAATTTCATCTGCTCTGTCCCGGTTCCATGGGTTTTGCTTGTGTAGATTGGCTACAGGAAGCCCAGGACTTGGGCAAGCGCAGACAGGCCCGCGCCGCCTTCAGTGCCGGGAATTGGGCGATTTCTTGCACGCAACTCAGCAGTTGGGCACATTGACCGCCAGGCCGCCCAGCGAGGTTTCCTTGTATTTGTCGCTCATGTCGCGGCCGGTCTGGCGCATGGTTTCGATGGCGGCGTCCAGCGGCACGAAATGCTGCCCGTCGCCGCGCAGCGCCAGGCTGGCGGCCGAGACCGCCTTGATGGCGCCCAGCCCGTTCCTTTCGATGCAGGGCACCTGCACCAGCCCCCTGACCGGGTCGCAGGTCATGCCCAGGTGATGTTCCAGCGCGATCTCGGCGGCGTTCTCGACCTGCGCGACGCTGCCGCCCATCACGGCGCACAGTCCCGCCGCCGCCATGGCGCTGGCCGAGCCGACCTCGGCCTGGCAGCCGCATTCCGCGCCGGAAATCGAGGCGTTGTGCTTGATCAGCCCGCCGATGGCCGCCGCGGTCAGCAGGAAATCGTCCAACCGGCGCTCGGACGCGCCGGGCACATGGTCCAGCCAATAGCGGATCACCGCCGGCACCACCCCCGCCGCGCCGTTCGTGGGCGCGGTCACGACCTGGCCGCCGGCGGCGTTTTCCTCGTTCACCGCCATGGCATAGACCGACATCCAGTCGTTGATGACATGCGGCGCGGTCAGGTTCATGCCGGATTCGGCCCGCAGCGCCTCGTGGATGGCGGCGGCACGGCGGCGGATCGACAGCCCGCCGGGCAGGATGCCGCCCGTGGCCAGCCCGCGATCCATGCAGTCGCGCATGACCTGCCAGATGCGCAGCATGCCGGCGGAAAGATCGGCGCTGCTGCGAAAGACCAGCTCGTTCTCGCGCTTCATGGCGGCGACGGACTTGCCCGATTTTTCGGCCATCTCCAGCATTTCGGCAGCCGAGGCAAAAGGGTAGGGCACGCCGGGCCCGGCCTCGCTGCGGCTGTCGTCGCCGCGGGCGGCCAGCTCCTGCTCGGTCAGCACGAAACCGCCGCCGATGGAATAATAGACCTCGCGGAAGATCACGTCGCCCTGGGCGTCGGTCGCCATCAGCACCATGCCGTTGGCATGGCCGGGCAGGGCGTGGTCATAGTCGAAGACCAGGTCGCGCCCCGGGTCGAAGGCCAGATCGCCCAGCCCGGCGGGCGCAAGCGTCCCGGTCTCGCGGTTGCGCGCCAGCGCCGCCTCGGCGGCCCGGGCATCCATGGTTTCGGGCAGAAAGCCGGCCAGGCCCAGGATGGTGGCGCGGTCGGTGGCATGGCCCTTGCCGGTGAATGCCAGGCTGCCATGCAGGCTGGCGCGCAGGCCATGCGGGCGAAAGGGTTGCCGGCGCAGCGCATCCAGAAAGCGGCCCGCCGCCACCATCGGCCCCATGGTATGGGACGAGGAGGGGCCGACCCCAATCTTGAAGATGTCGAAGACGGAAAGAAACATCGCGCACTCCTGCCTGGCCGAAGAAGCCTAGCTTTCACGTCCCGGCCAGACCAGCGCAGTTGCGACAGCCGGCCTGAAGCTCCGCGACATTTGACGAAACGGTGGTTGCCGTATATTTAGGCATGAAGCGCGAAAAACCGGCAAATTCCGTCCCGGGGCAAAAGCCTGCCGATCAGGCAGGCGCCGTTTTCTTTCGCATCCCCGCCAGCTGGCATACGAGTTTCCCATGACATTGCCCGAACCCATCACCCTCGGCAGCACGCGACTTGGCCCGCCGGTCTTTCTGGCGCCGATGGCCGGGATCACCGACCTGCCGTTCCGCCGCGCGGTGGCGCGCCATGGCGGGGCGGGGCTGATGGTCAGCGAAATGGTGGCCTCGACCGAGATGGTGACGCCCAATCCTTCGGCCCGGGCCGCGACCCGCGCCGCGGTGCGCGCCAAGGCGCTGACCGAGGGCGCCGCCCCCGTCAGCGTGCAGATCGCCGGGCGCGAGGCCGGCGCCATGGCGGAAACCGCCCGGATCGTCGCCGGCATGGGTGCGCGCATCATCGACATCAACATGGGCTGCCCGGCCAAGAAGGTCACGGGCGGGCTGTCGGGGGCGGCCCTGATGCGCGACCTGGACCATGCGCTGCGCCTGGTCGAGGCGGTGGTGGCCGCCGTGCCCGGCCTGCCGGTGACGCTGAAGATGCGGCTGGGCTGGGACGGCGATTGCCTGAACGCGCCGGAACTGGCGCGGCGCGCCGCCGGGGCCGGGGTCCGGATGCTGACCGTGCATGGCCGCACCCGGGCGCAATTCTATACCGGCGCCGCCGACTGGGCCGCGATCCGCGCGGTGGCGAACCTGCCGGGGCGGCCGCCGCTGGTCGCCAATGGCGATGTGGTGGACGCGGCGTCGGCCCGCGCGGCGCTGGCCCAATCGGGCGCCGATGCGGTGATGGTCGGGCGCGGCGCGCAGGGTGCGCCCTGGCGGATCGCGCAGATCGCCCATGAGCTTTGGGGCACGCCCGCTCCGGCGGTGCCGCGGGGGGCGCGGCTGGCCGATGCGGTGGCCGAGCATTACCACGACATCCTGTCGCTTTACGGCCGCGAGCTGGGCCTGCGCGTGGCGCGCAAGCATCTGGGCTGGTATGCCGACGCGAACGGCGCGCGGAACCGGGCCGAGCTGCTGCGCGCGCCCGACCCCGAAACGGCGCTGGCCGCGATCCGCGCCGGCTTCGGCGATGCCGATGCGGATGGTGGCGGGGACGCGGATGCCGCACCGGCGGCGGGTGGCGGCGGCGGTCCCGGTGCAGGCAGGCTTGCGGCAGGGGTGGGCCCATGACCGACCGGCCCAGGTCCGACATGCTGCCCGATCCCGAGATGGAGGCCGGCGCCGGCTTTCTGCCCGCCGAGGTCGGACCGAACTGGTCGGCCCTGCCCCTGCCGGCGATCATCCTGGACGCGGCCGGCCGCATCGCGGGAATGAACGACCTGGCCGAAGCCTTTCTGAACATCTCGTGCCGGTCCTCGCTCGGCATGGCGCTGGAGGGGCCCGAGATGCTCAAGCGGCTGCGGATCGTGCCTTCGCTGGCCTCGATCCTGGCGCGGATGCGCGAAGGCCATGATGCGCTGAACCGTGCCGGCGTGCGCTTCGAGATCGGCGACCGTTCCGGCGGCCATTCCGATCGCATCGGCACCATCCATGCCGGGCTTGCCCCCAGCCCGCCGGGCGGCACCGTGATCCTGATTGCCCCGCAGGAGGGCGGCGGGCGGCTGGGGCAGGGGCAGGCGGCGCGTTCCGCCGCGCGCTCGGCCATCGGCATGGCCGAGATGCTGGCGCATGAGATCAAGAACCCGCTGGCCGGCATCCGCGGCGCGGCGCAGCTGATCGGCATGAACCTGGAGGCCGAGGATCGCGACCTGGCCGACCTGATCGTGGCCGAATCGCGCCGCATCGTCGAATTGCTGGACCAGGTGGAACGCTTCGGGGACACTTCGGCGCCCCGGCTGACCGCCGTCAACATCCATGACGTGCTGGAGCGGGTGCGCCGCTCGGCCGCGGTGGGTTTCGGCAAGGGGCTGCGCATCCTGCCTGATTACGACCCCTCGCTTCCGCCGGCGCTGGTCGATTCCGACCAGCTGGTGCAGGTCTGCCTGAACCTGGTCAAGAACGCCGCCGAGGCGATCCGCCGCGACGGGCGCGACAGCGGCACCATCCGCATCCGCAGCTTTTATGACGGCACATTGCGGCTGGCCCCGACCGAGGCCGAGCCGCAGGGCCGCAGCCTGCCGCTGCAAATCGAGATCGAGGACGACGGCCCCGGCATTCCCGACACGATCATGGGCGAGGTCTTCGAGCCCTTCGTCTCGGGACGCGAGAACGGCACCGGGCTGGGCCTTGCCCTGGTTTCCAAGATCATCACCGACCACGGGGCCTGGATCGCGCTCGATTCGCGTCCCGGCCGCACCGTTTTCCGCATCTCCCTGCCCAAAGCCTGAGGTTTCATACATGGACGGAACCGTTCTGATCGCCGACGACGACCGCACCATCCGCACGGTCCTGACCCAGGCACTGACCCGGGCCGGCTGCCGGGTCCATGCCACCGGCTCGCTCGCGCAGCTCTTGCGCTGGGTCGAAGAGGGGCGCGGCGACCTGGTCATCACCGATGTGATGATGCCCGACGGCAACGGCATCGACATGATCCCGGCGATCCGCAGGGCGCGGCCGGACCTGCCGGTGATCGTGATTTCGGCCCAGAACACCATCGTCACCGCGATCCGCGCCACCGAGGCGGCGGCCTTCGACTATCTGCCCAAGCCCTTCGACCTGCCCGACCTGATGGGCCGGGCCAACCAGGCGCTGTCGCGCAGGGTGCGCAAATCCGATCCGGTGCCGGCCGTGACCGCCGCCGCCCCCCCCGAGACCGGCGCCGATCCCGCCCTGCCGCTGATCGGCCATGCCCCGGCGATGCAGAACCTGTTCCGGATGGTGGCGCGGGTGCTCAATGCCGACCTGCCGGTGATGATCGCCGGCGAGGCCGGGGTGGGCAAGACCGTGGTGGCACGTTCCTTCCACGACCTTTCGGACCGGCGCGAGGCCGGGTTCGTGGTGCTGACCTCGGCCGACCTGTCCGAGGAAACGATCCATGCCGCCGGCGAAAGGGCGCAGGGCGGCACATTGCTGATCGAGGACCCGGCCGGGTTCGACCCGGCCGCGCAGGCCAGGCTGATCGGCATGATCGAAGCCTGGGAGGTCGGGCCCGGCCGCAACCTGATGCCGCGGCTGATTTCGACCACCGGCCCCGATCCCCAGGCCGATGTCGCGGCAAGCCGGATGCGGGCCGACCTGTATTACCGGCTGGCCGGGGTGACGATCACCGTGCCGCCGCTGCGCGCGCGCGTGGACGACATCCCGCCCCTGGCACGCCACCTGCTGGCGCGCGCCGCCGCGCAGGGCCTGCCGCAGCGCACGCTGTCGGACGGCGCGACGGGGCTGATCCGCGCCTATCCCTTTCCGGGCAATGTGCGCGAGCTGGAAAACATGATGCGCCGGCTGGCGCTGACCGCCGCGGGATCCGAGATCACCGAGGCCGAGGCCGGCGCCGCCCTGGCGGAATCGAGCCCGATCATGCCGCCGCCCCCGGCCGCCGCCCCCGCGGCCCGGAGCGCCGCAGCGCCCGCCGGTCCCGCCGCCGCCCCCTCGACGCCGCTGGGCGAGCCCGCCAACATGCGCCTGGCGCAATCGGTCGAGATGCATCTGCAACGCTATTTCGACCTGCATGGCGACGAGCTGCCGCCCCCCGGCCTCTATGACCGCATCCTGCGCGAAATCGAAAAGCCGCTGCTGGAAATCGCCCTGGATGCGACCGGCGGAAATCAGCTGCGCTGTGCCGATCTTTTGGGCATCAACCGCAATACCCTGCGCAAGAAACTGACCGATCTGAATATCGAGGTGACACGGCGTCGCAAGCTGATGTAAAACGGCCACAGATGGTCCAGCGACAGTCGCTGAATGGCCACAGGAAGGCCGCGGCACAGCGGCGAAACCGCGAGGACGGGCAAGGTGGCGGGAACGCTGTCCAGAGGCACATGGGAACGCGTCGCGCGCCTGCGGCGGCTGCGCCTCTATCGCAATGCCGCGACGCTGGGCCTGGCGCTGATGGGGCCGGCGCTGGCCGGTCTGACCTTTGCCGTCATGGGCCCCTTTGCCGATGCGACGGCGGGCGGCCCGGCCCTGCGCCTGGTGCTGCTGGCGGATCTGCTTTACCTGATCGTGCTGACCGGCCTTGTCGTGGCGCGCATGGCGCGCATCGTCGCGGCGCGGCGCAAGTCGGCGGCCGGTTCGCGGCTGCACATGCGGCTGGTGGGGGTATTCGCCACCATCGCGCTGGTGCCGACGGTTCTGGTGGCGCTGTTCGCCGGGCTGACGGTCAATATCGGGCTGGAGGGCTGGTTCTCGAACCGGGTGCAGCAGGTCGTCTCGACCTCGCTTTCGGCGGCCGAGGCCTATCAAGAGGAACACCGCCGCGACCTGACCAATGATGCCAAGCTGCTGGCCGGGGCCCTGACCCAGGCCGCGCGCCAGAACCCGATGCTGGACGATGGCGAGCTGCGGCTGCTGCTGGGCCAGGGCCAGGCGCTGATCCAGCGCGGCCTGCGCGAGGCTTATGTCATCGACGGCCGGGGCACGATCCGCGCGCGCGGCGAACGCAGCTATCAGTTCTGGTATGAACAGCCCTCGCCGGCGCAGTTCGACGAGGCCGCGGCCCGCGGCCTGGTGCTGATCGAGGATTGGCAGAACAACGAATTCCGCGCCCTGGTGCCGCTGGCGCCGCTGGCCGACCGCTATCTCTATGTCACCCGCGACGTGGACGGCAGCCTGCTGGGCCTGCTGGACGACACCCGCCAGACCGTCGGCGAATACCAGCGGCTGGAACAGGAACGCGGCCGGGTGCTGTTCGAATTCTCGTTGCTCTACCTGGGCTTTGCGCTGCTGCTGGTGGCGGCGGCGATGTGGCTGGGCCTGTGGTTCGCCGACCGGCTGTCGCGGCCGATCGGCCGGCTGGCCGAGGCCTCCGAACAGGTGGGCGAGGGCAATCTGGACCTGCAGATCCCGACGCCCGATACCGGCGACGAGATCCAGACCCTGGGCGAAAGCTTCAACCGCATGACCCGGCAATTGAAGCAGCAGCGCCAGGAACTGGTCGAAAGCTATCGCGCCGCCGACGACCAGCGCCGGCTGTTCGATTCGGTGCTGTCCTCGGTCACGGCCGGGGTGATCGGGCTGGATGCGGCCGGCGAGATCGACTTCCTGAACCGCTCGGCCACGCGCCTTCTGGGCCTCGACCCCGCCCTGGCCCATGACCGACTGCTTTCCGAGGCGGTGCCGGAATTCGCGCCGCTTTTCGAGCGCCTGTCCCAATCGGTGAACGAATCGGTCCAGGACGAGATCCGCCTGACCCGCGAAGGCAGGGTGGAAAGCCTGCTGGTGCGCATGGCGATCCGGCGCGGCGCGGCCGGCGGGCTCGAGGGCTATGTGGTGGCGCTGGACGACGTGACCGACCTGGTCTCGGCGCAGCGCATGGCGGCCTGGGGCGACGTGGCGCGCCGCGTCGCCCATGAGATCAAGAACCCGCTCACCCCGATCCAGCTTTCGGCCGAGCGGCTCAAGCGCAAGTTCGCCCCCATCGCCGGCGCCGAGCGCGAGGCGCTGGAACAATATACCGAGGTCATCATCCGCCAGACCAACGACCTGCGCAGGATCGTCGACGAGTTCAGCCGCTTTGCCCGCATGCCCGAACCCGACCGCAAGGAAACCGATATCGCCAAGCTCCTGCGCGACGCGGAGCTGATCCAGCGCGACGCGCTGCAAGGCGCGCTGGTCTCGGACATCCCCGACATGCCGGTGATCGTCGATGCCGATGCGGGCATGATGCGCCAGGTCTTTACAAACCTGTTGAAGAATGCCGGTGAAGCACTTGACGAATTGCGCAAAAATCCCCCGGATGGCTGGATTCCCCAAGTGCGGGTCGAATTGCGCGTCGCCCCCGATTCCGTCGCCATCCGCATCACCGACAACGGGCCCGGCCTGCCCCAGGACCGGACCCGGCTTTTCGAGCCCTATGTGACCATGAAGCCGGGCGGCACCGGGCTGGGCCTGCCCATCGTCAAGAAGATCGTCGAGGAACATGGCGGCAGCCTGGTGCTGACTGACGCCCCGCAAGGCCGGGGGGCCATGGCCGAGATCCGTCTGCCCCGCGAGCGCCAGCCGGTGCGCCTGTCGGCACGCCGCCTCAAACACGAGCAGGAAGCAATGAAATGAGCGATATTCTGATTGTCGATGACGAACGGGACATCCGTGAACTGATTTCCGATATCCTGCGCGACGAGGGATTTTCCACCCGCCTCGCCGCCAATTCCGACCAGGCGGTGGCCGAGCTGAATGCCGACGAGCCGGCGCTGATGATCCTCGACATCTGGCTCAAGGACAGCAAGATGGACGGGATCGACATTCTCAAGCAGGTCAAGCGCAACAACCCGGACGTGCCGGTGGTCATCATCTCGGGCCATGGCAATATCGAGATCGCGGTGGCGGCGATCAAGCAGGGCGCCTATGACTTCATCGAAAAGCCCTTCAACATCGACCAGTTGCTGGTGGTGATCCGCCGCGCCATGGAAACCGCCCGCCTGCGCCGCGAGAACGCGACGCTCAGGCGCGGCGAGGCGCGGGCGGCCGAGATGCTGGGCAACTCCGCCCCCTTCCGCCGCTTGCGCGAACAGCTCGACAAGGTGGCGAAATCGAACGGCCGGGTCATGCTGACCGGCGAGCCCGGGGCGGGCAAGGAGATCGCCGCGCGCTATGTCCACGCCCAGAGCCCGCGGGCACGGGCGCCCTTCGTCACCGTGCCCTGCGCCACCATCGAGCCCGAACACATGGAAGAGGTGCTGTTCGGCCGCGAGACGCCCGAGCGGGGGGTCGAGCCGGGGCTGCTGGAACAGGCGCATGGCGGGGTGATCTATTTCGACGAGGTGGCGGACATGCCGCTGGGCACCCAGCCCAAGATCCTGCGCGTGCTGACCGAACAGCAGTTCACGCGCTCGGGCGGCACCGACAAGGTGCGGGTGGACCTGCGGGTGATCTCCTCGACCAATCGCGACCTGGCGACCGAGATCGCCGCCGGCCGCTTTCGCCAGGAACTCTACGACCGGCTGAACGTGGTGCCGGTGGCCGTGCCCTCGCTGGCCGACCGCCGCGACGACATCCCGATGCTGGCCACGCATTTCATCGAACTGTTCCATGCCGGCCAGGGCCTGCCCCTGCGCGCCCTGCCGGAGGAAACCTGCGCCGCGCTTCAGGCCATGAACTGGCCGGGCAATATCCGCCAGCTGCGCAACGTGATCGAACGGGTGCTGATCCTGGGCGACGGAACCGGGCCGATCCAGCCCTCGGAGCTGGAACCCCAGAACGGCAATGCCGGCAGCGGCGACGCGCTGGCGCTCGGCCCGCAGATCACCAGCCTGGCGCTGCGCGAGGCGCGCGAACTTTTCGAGCGCGAATATCTGCTGGCCCAGATCAACCGATTCGGCGGCAATATCAGCCGCACCGCGCAATTCGTCGGCATGGAACGCTCGGCCCTGCATCGCAAGCTGAAGTCGCTGGGCGTCGTCGGCGGCATGCGCGTCGAAGAGGAGATCATGGGAAAATGACGGCGGCGCCCATGCCGGTGGCACGGCCGCATGGGTATTTATGGAACAGAGAAGCACGGGAGCTGCGCCCCGGCCACCCCCGCAGGTCAGGCGGGACAGGTTTTGGCCAAGTGACCGGGGCGACTTCTCCGTTCGCGGTCATCGGCTCCCCAGCCTGTACCGCGCAACCAGGCTAGGCGGAAAAGATTGAGAAATCCCTTACGGCTTCTTCGTTCTGCAAATACCCATGCGGCGGCGACGCAGGCGGTATGGCTGCGCGGCTGGTCCTGATGTTTTCGCGGTATCCGTCGCCGGCGGCGCGCGCTAGGATCGCCTTTCACGAAGGGAACGGACCGGAGCGGGCATGAAGATCATCATCTGCGGGGCAGGGCAGGTCGGCTGGCATATCGCGCGCCATCTCGCCGGCGAGCGCAACGATGTCACCATCATCGACACCAGCGCCGAGCTGATCCGGCGCGCCACCGATGCGCTGGACGTGCAGGGGGTGACCGGCTTTGCCAGCCATCCCGACGTGCTGGACCGGGCCGGGGCGCGCGATGCCGACCTGATCATCGCCGCCACCCATTCGGACGAGGTGAACATGGTGACCTGCCAGGTCGCCCATTCCGTCTTTCAGGTGCCGCGCAAGATCGCGCGGCTGCGCAGCTCGGCCTATCTGGATGCGATCTATTCCGATCTCTACCGCACCGACCACCTGCCCATCGACGTGGTCATCAGCCCCGAGCGCGAGGTGGCGCGGGCGGCGATGCAGCGGCTTTCGGCGCCCTCGACCTTCGATGCCGAGACCTTTCTGGAGGGGCGGCTGCATCTGCTGGGCATCTCGCTCGAGGCCGACAGCCCGGTGCTGAACACGCCCTTGCGCCAGCTCAACGACATGTTCATCAGCCTCAGCGCCATCGTGGCCGGGGTGCGGCGCGGCGGCAAGCTGTTCGCCCCCGAGCCGGGCGACCAACTGTTCGAGGGCGACCAGGTCTATGTCTTTACCCTGACCGAGGACCTGTCGCGCACCCTGGAGGTCTTTGGCAAGCCCATGGCCAAGCAGGAAAGCGTGGTCATCATCGGCGCGGGCAATGTC